>Ga0302319_10003621_pt1 | contig 32121 bp, 20 predicted proteins | sample Bog_T0_2_FD_203319 | JGI IMG/M metagenome (GOLD analysis project Ga0302319, IMG submission 203319) | Peat permafrost microbial communities from Stordalen Mire near Abisko, Sweden - Bog_T0_2 | ecosystem: Environmental > Terrestrial > Soil > Wetlands > Peat | place: Sweden: Abisko, Stordalen Mire... | reverse complement strand
GCGGGGACGTCGCAGGTGCATGGATCTGTCTTCGAGTTCCTTCGCAACACGGCCCTCGACGCGCGCAATTACTTCTCGCAGGATCGAGCTGCTTACCGCCAGAGCCAGTTCGGCGGAACTCTTGGAGGAGAGCCTTTCCACAAGGGAGTGATGCTGTTTGCCGACTACCAGGGAACCCGTTTGGCCGAAGGCATAGATACCGGTGACATCTCCGTTCCATCGTTGGCCGAGCGCGGTGGCGACTTCAGTCAGACCCCCCTTACTGGCAGCGTGGACGGCAAATATTGGGCGGCGCTGCTCTCATCTCGGCTGGGACAAACAGTTTCCGCGGGCGAGCCTTACGCTTCGGTATTTCCTAACGGCAAAATCCCTCAGTCTGTGTGGTCTGCTCCGGCGAATTACCTGCTGGCTTCGATACCTCAAGCCAACGCAGGAACGGCTGTCTTCGCGACGGCCGCAGAGGCCGAGACATTGCAGGACGACAAAGGCGCATTACGGCTGGATTGGACCCATGGCCCGGGCACACTGAGCGGCTACTATTTCCTGGATGACTACTCGCTCACAAGTCCTTACCCCACCGGCACAGGAGGAGCCAGCGTACCTGGGTTCGACGCCACTTCCAACGGACGCGCGCAATTGATCAGCCTGGCTCACACCATCACTTTCGGTAACGCAGCGCTGAACGAATTTCACCTCAGCTTCATGCGCAACGCGAATGCCGTGGGTCAGCCTCGAGGCGGCGTAGGGCCGTCGCTGGCGGACCAAGGATTTTCAAATATCGTTGCGCTCAAGCCTTCGACTGAAGGCATCGAGAATATCGCGTTCAACGACTTCACAATGGGCGTGGACACCACGGCTCTGGTGCAGGCTGAGAACGTCTACGAAGTAGCGGACGCATTCTCACGCATCGTCGGAAAGCATGGGCTGAAGGCCGGTGGTGAGATCCATTCGAACCAGATCAATACGCACCCGGACGTTGTCTTCAACGGCGGCTTCGCCTTTAACGGCTCGGAGACGGGTGTCGACTTTGCGGACTTTCTGCTGGGCGTGCCTTCGAGTTATACGCAGGGTCAGGCGCGCGATTTCTACAACCGGAATCTCTACATGGCGGCCTTTGTGCAGGACAGTTGGAAAGCTACCACGCAACTTACCTTCAACTATGGAGCACGGTGGGATCGCATTCGTCCGTGGCAGGAAAAATTCAATCAACTTCAGACGCTCGTGAAGGGTGAGCAATCGCAGGTATTCCCGGGCGCACCGTTGGGCCTTGTGTTCCCCGGTGATCCTGAAGTACCGCGGTCGCTGGCTCCGGCGCACAACAATATCTCGCCACGGGTGGGCGTTGCATGGACGCCGGCATTCAATTCGCCGTGGCTGAGCAAACTCGCCGGATCGACAGGCAGAACAAGCGTGCGCCTCGGCTATGGCCTTTTCTACACTGCCTATGAAGGGCTCTCGGCTGGAATCATGAGTGCCAACCCACCGTATGGCTACACCTATACTTCTGCTGCGCCGCCGCTGTTTGAGTCGCCGTTCACTGTGGCTGCAACCGGAGCGAATGCAGGACAGCGTTTCCCACTGCAACAAGTGGCCTATGGAGCGAGTCGCGCCCATCCCGACGCAACAGTTGACTGGACACAGTTCGAACCTCTGGTCGGCATTCCCGCCGTTGATCCCCGCGACGTGACACCACTTGCCGAGCATTGGATGGCCAGCGTGGAGCGCCAGATCGGCGCTGCCACATTAGCCACTGTCAGCTACGTGGGTGCATCTTCCCACCATCTGCTGGTGCTTGAGGAAGCGAACCCAGCCGACCCGGCGTTGTGTCTCAGTCTGGGTCCAGAGTGTGGGCCGTTCAATGAGCAGGCGGCGCGCACACAATATGGCCCGGCGTTCGGCAGTGTGGAGTTGCAGCGCACTATCGCGAACGCTTCCTACAACGCGCTTGAAGCTACAGTCAATCATCGCTCTCGCGGTCTTGAGCTTTTGGCCAGCTATACCTTCTCGAAGTCTATCGATCAGTCTGCGGGCCTGCCTGAACCGGTCAATCCCGTTGACCCATCGCTCAGTCGCAGCCTCTCATCTTTTGATATGCGTCACAACCTCGTCGCGAGCTTCCATTACGAGCTGCCTTCGGTTAAATCAAAAGGGCTGCTCAATGGACTGGAGACTGGATGGGCCATCGCCGGTATTGCGCGCTTCACTTCGGGACTGCCAGTGACCCTGTTGAACAACAACGATACATCGCTGCTCGGCACCATTCCGAACGGCATCAACAATAATGGAGTGGACACTCCTAACTGGAGCGGCCAATCGTTGCGTCTTCACACCGATCCACGGGGGAACGTTGCCGTGTTCGATGCCAGCCAACTCACGCTGCCTGCGTTGGGAACGATGGGCAATGCGCGGCGGCGCTTTTTCTCGGGGCCCGGTATTGAGAATCTCGACGCCACGCTTTCCCGCAGTTTCCTGGTGAAGGAAAATCGTGCACTTGAATTCCGGGCGGAGGCTTTTAATATCGCCAATCATGCGCAATTCTTTGGCGCGGCGGCGGTTGAGGGCAACGTATCCAGCGGCACTTTCGGCCAAGCGGTAAGCGCGATGCCTCCGCGCCTGATGCAATTGGCAATGCGGTTTCGATTTTAAAGAATGGCATGCTCAGGTTCTACCATGCGTGAATCGAGCTCTGCATCGGGCAGTTTGAGGGACGGCAATTACAATCTGGTTGACAGTGCTAAATCAATCGGTTCGCGGGATATAAGTTTGCCGCGCACGCTGTCTTGCCAGAGAGGAACTTGCAATGGGTACGAGGAGGAACGGGGTGTTCGACTCTTCATGTCTGGACGATTATCTTCGCAAGAGACTGAAGCCAGTCGAGGGTGCTATCCCGCACCTGCCGGGAATTGAGATGTTCGGGAATTCTATTCCTGCCGCAAATGCGGACGGGGATCTTTTTGAGTACATCAACTTTCAGCAGCGGTATAACATCGATGCTCGTATCGAACGCGCTTACGAATTATCCAAGAGATACCTGGAACCGCTTCCGGAAGGCTCAAAACCGCAGAACTCTGTCGATGTTCATTTGCAATGGCTCCAATCCAGGCCGGATTTCACTTCGACCGACGCGACCGACTACAGGAAGGCCAAGAGCTCAGAGCAACTGAGAATTGCCGAAAATCTGCATGAACTCTATACCACTGCGGGAGTCTTGCTGGTGGATGCGCAGGGACATGGAAGCATTGCGGCAAAGATTGCTTCGACGGTACATGACACTTTTCATACGGCAATGCTTTTCGAATTGGACGCCAACGGGAAAGCAACGGCGGATGTTTTCGAGACTATCAATTTGAGGCTTGCGCAGTCAGTGACGGCACGGAACGCATTAGGTTTCGACACGGAGAACAACACTCGAGAGATCGCTACGATGGTCTACGGCGAGATTAGTCCGGACGGCCTGTTTCGCTTTGTCAACTTCGGGCATCCGCCGCCGCTTGTTTTCTCGGCGGAATACGGGAAGTTCATGGACATTGGAAAGGCCAGCATGGTGCAATTCCCTTCTCTGGGCCTGGAGATACCCGAGGACCATCCCGACCGGAGCCGGTATGTGTCCATCATCATTCGGCGCAGCCAGATGACTGCTTCCGATCTGGATGAGATTACATTGATGAACAGCGGGGACATCATTTTTCTGTACACAGATGGCGTCTATGACGGGGACGATGACGAGGACAGAAAAGAGATCGAGCAGATTTTCCGGGAATACAAGAAGAGGCCGGCGAGGGAAATCTGCAATGCGATTCTGAATTATGCGCTGCGGAATGACGAGCGCTTGAGAGAGATCGGCGAACCGGATCGGATCGACGATAAGACGGTATTCATCATCAAGAGGGAGTAGGAGCGGTGCGGGTGCCCGACGCGGATTTTGTTTTCGTGTTGGCAGGCGAAGATTGCGACGACTGCGATGCGTCGTTACCCGATTCGAGATCACCCCCCAGCTTCTTCATCAACGGCCCGATAAGGTCAGCGTACTCGTCGCGACGATCAGCATTCTGAGCGTTACGAAGGGCTCGGCGCCCCTGCCTTTTCCAGCTGTCGGCGTTGGTGGAATCGAGGTGCGCCAATGAGTCGCATGCGATCCCAATGCGAAAATTCGCGTCGGCTCGATTCGCGGGATCCTGCGCATAACCGATCGAGATGGTGAAGCAGCGAATTGCTTTTTTGAGTTGCTTGACGCGCGGATCTTCGGTTTGCGTGGAGGCGCCTTGAACGGCGGATGCGCACTGCGGCGTCGCCGGGGAGTCGGGTTGATGCGCACCCTCGGTGGATTCGCCGGTCGCGGGGGCTGTCACGTCCGCAGAAGGGGGCGCAGTCTTTGGAGCTTCGGGCTGCGATGCGGCCGGAGGAGCCGGGGCAGGCATCGATGATGCAGCAGGATCGGGCGGGTTAGCGGGATCGGGATCTTCGACCGGACCACCACTATTCCCGGCGTTCAGCAGAATCACTCCCTGGCAGAGGTACTGTGCGGCTTCGAGGAACTGTTGGCGATCAGGCTGCTGCGCAAACCTCGCCCATTTTTTGCTTATCTTCCATCTTTTGCACGCTTCGGAGGTCAACCCCTGGTCGGCCATGGCGGCCGCTGTATGGTTAGCGGCCATGGCGCGATTCCAAGCGGGTGATGATTGCTCCCTCCAAATGTTGAGCGCGTTCAAGGCCTGCGACGACTGAAGGAACGGAAGCTTTCGCGGAGGCTTTCCCGGCTTGACCGCTTTGGAAGGCATGTTTGCCGGCTGGCGCGGCGGAGCCACCTCTCGAAACAGACTGACGATTCGCCTGTACGCGTTCTCCGCAGCTTCAAAAGCACCGCAGCGAAAGTTCGCGTAGCAAAGCAGCTGCAGACTTTCTATCGGGTACTGCCGTCTGTCCCAGCAGGTGGCGAAACAGCGCTGTGCCGTGGTGTAGTCGAGAATTTCGAGACTAAAAGTCCCCAGATAAAAATGCCAATATCCCCAGGCGCCCAGGAAGGCATGGCGGCTGAGGTCGTAGGCTTCACCGTCGGCGAGCGCTTTGCACACGGCAACGATACGACGCAAAGCTTCCGCGCTCATGCGCTTATCGGTGATGTCACGGACTTTGCGGAGCATGGTGCTGATCGTCCCCGTCTCAAAGTTGCGATCGGGTCGGATATTGACGGCGTTGGTGATCTCCTCCTGTGACTGATCTGGAAGGCCCGTCAACAGATAGAAATTCGCCAGCAGCATGCGCTGGTCAGCCTCGATTGGCCCCGTATCCACGGCTCGCGAAACAAGCCAGATCGCCTGGCTGAACTGCTCTTGCGAAATCGCAAACCTGCCGCTGTAGAAAATTCCCAGGAAGAGGGAGGTCACATCGACAAGCGACTCGCGCGCTGCCACGTCGGTTCGATACGCCTGGTCGATCCAGCTCAGCATTCGCTTCCAGATTCTCTCTTCCGGGAAAACCGTGCCTGCCAACTGGAGGGCCTTCTCCGACGCCAAGTCCAGCAGCTTCGCCTTGCGACTCTCTACGCCCCACAGCATCCATTGGAGCCTCTGGTCGATTCGTTCCGCCCACTGTCGGAGCATGTGTTTCTGCGTGCTGGTAAGGATCTGCATCCTTTCAGTGAGATTCTCAACTTCTTGCTGAAACAGTTCAAAGCGGCCGTCCAGATAAATGCCACTCAGGAAATCGCCAACCTGCGGTGGAGCGTCCGCACGCATGGTTCGGGGTGCGGGTGGCGGGAACAGCGATTCACCAGCGCAGCCTTCTACCGCTCGACGCAGAGCATCCCACTCGGTTTTTCGCCACGTTTCCGCACACGGCTTCCGGGGGTCGGCGAGGAGGCTGGCGGCACGGCAAGTGAACGCGATCCACAACCAGTGAATGCCGAGTTCCCGTTCACGATTCGCATTTTGGAACGACCCGAGCGCGTCCTTGAAGCAGCCTGCCATCAGATGCAATTTCCCCTGGCTGACCCAATTTGCTGCGTTGGAAGGATCCATCACGAGCGCTTGATCGATCTCACCGGCTGCACTTCCGTTTCGAGGATTATTCCGTGAGAGATTGGCCAGATAGGTGACGGCCTCCAGGAGCAGTGCGGGGGTTGGCTCGTTGTTCCATTGGGCCAGGCATAGCTGCAGCCAGATAAGGGCCACCGCTCTGCGGAAGCAATCCAGCGAACCGCTCTTCGAGTCATGGTCGATCGCGGTCTCCCGTTCCCCTTTCAGATTCCACGCGTCGCTCGCGGCGGGGTTGATTCGAAGGGCCATGTCAAGGTGGTAATCGACCCGCCGGGAAATCCAGGAAACCTGGCTGCTCGGGGAGTGCTGGTCGCGCATTTTCTTCCCCCAGGCGTTGACGGCGCTCACCTGGCCGCGAATGTAGCGCGCCCTACCAAGGCGTACGAACTGCTGCTGCCTGTCAATGATGTAACCCAGCGCTTGCAGGATCGCGGGCCCATCGTCAGCAACGACTTTGCGATCCGCAGAGCGACCCGTAATTGCGGAGACTTGCACTGCTCGGCGGAGGTTCTTCATCTCATAGAGGAGCACCTCTGGCGACCGGTTTGCCTGCAGGGATGGATCACCTGACCGCTGCTGCTTCAGCAGAACTTTGATTTTAGTGAAGATCGGACGCTCCCGGGCGAGCGCGTCAGGCTTACGCTGATTCAAGCGATCCAGCGTGTTCCGCGCGGCCTTTTCCATCATTTCGGCTTGAAAGCCAGCCATGACTGCCCATTCTTCATTGATCTTTTGCTGATCATTCAAGTCGCGGACCTGAGCGCAAAATGCGCTGGCTGCCGCGAAATGCGCGCTTGCAAGATCGCGCCGCGCGCGCTTATAGGCGGGACTGCCAAAAGGGGTGGGGAGAGGGTCCCCTTCGATATCATTCACAACTGCCTGGAAAACCTCACAGGCGGGCTGCCAGCGTCGCTGCGAGAAGAGGATGACGCCGAGGTTGTAGCGGCTACGCACAAAGCGAACGTCTTCTCGGAACGCGCGGAAAAATTCCCGTTGGGCGTGCTCGAGGGCGAGCAGGCGCTTGGTGGTTTGCCTCCGCTCCAGAGCAGCAACCCGCACGGCGCGCAGGCCCTCAGTATAGTAACCGACGGCACGCCAAGAGGTGGTTCCCAGATGCTGTGCGTTCAGGTAGGTGAAGATGCGGTAAGCCAATTGGCGGACCATGAGGTCCGCAATCCCGACATTTGATTCTTCGCGCGCGCGATTCTTTTCCGCGTCCTGGGCCTTAACGCGCCATGCGGCAGGACGCGAACCTCCTGAAAGAGAGGCCTCGATCAACAACCCCTCCGAAGTGCTTTGCAGGCTTCCCACAATCTGCGGACCCTGCAGCAGCGTCGAGAGCAAAGTGACGGCTCCATCGAGGGGAATCTTGACCGGTCCGATGGGAACGGTGACGCCCGTGAGCGCACCCTTCAAGCCAGAGGTGGCGGAGCTGGTGGGATCGACCTCAAGACGCGGAGCCGGACCGCTATCGAGCGAAAGGTCGCCGGGGTCGTCCCGGAGCTGGGTGTGAATATCGGCCACTTCGGCCAATTCGGTCATGAGGCGCCGCGGCAATGAGTTGACGAAATCTTTTTGATTCTCGTCTCCGCTTAGATTGGCGAAAGACAGGATCACGATGCGCTTTCGTGTCCGCGAGGCAACGCCAACCAAAACGATGAGCGCGGCCAGAGCGACTGCCTGCACCCAAGGGCCCGCAGCACCGTGAAAAAACCAAATGGAAATGGGCCGTGCATTGAGTTTCAGCAGGAGGAGTTCGTACGCCCACCAGCCTGCCGATGTGCGTGCCGGCGCAGTAATGGGAGGGGAGCTAAGGGGGATGGCCTTGACCAAAAGACCATGCAGCACCACAAGCAGAGCGGCGAAGAAATAAAGAATTGTCAAACCCAGCCAGCCGGACTGCAACCGAAGGCGCACCCAACCCGCTATGCGTGCGCACCACTGCAGAATCGATCGCAGCCAAACGAAATGGCCAACTGTGAGCGCAGCGAACGCAACAGCGGCCCTTCGCATTCGGTTCTGTTGCATGGGCAGGCTCCCGACGAGAATCGCACAATTCTAACCCGAAGTAAGACAGTGGTTGCGGGATTATTTCGAGAAAGCTATTTGACCAGACCCATCGATTTTGGTTCCCAAACTATTTTCACCAAGGCGCGGATTGTCAAGGCTTGTTCACTCTGATCATGGGCGAATAGAGGACTTTCACATCCAAGTGAATGCGCCGTGCCAGACGCGTTAAAAAGAGGGCCGAGGCTGTGGCCCCGACCCTCTTTGTGTTGGTGCTCCTTGCGAGCGAGTTAGAAGTCGACGCGCAGGCTGAATTGCATGCGGCGCGGTGAGGTAAGCAGGGCGCTGGCAACTCCCAGATTTCCCCCGGTGAGCCCAGAGCCAATCGAGGCTGGATCGAAGCGCACGGTGTTTGTCACGTTGTAGACTTCCCAGGCGAACTTCAAGGTGGCATGTTCCGGGAGAGCCCAGGTCTTGGCAAGCCCCGAGTCGATGTCGAAGTAGCCATCTCCACGGAAGAAGTTGCGCTCGCCGGCCTCACCAGGGTACGGCAGCCTGACGGGCGTCCCGGTTGAAACGCCGGAATTGATTCCAGCCGCATTATCGAAATACTGCGGGTTTCCATTCTGATCATAATGGCGGCGCATCTTCAGATTTCCGGTGACGACGCCATAACTTTCAATCTGCCAGTCGGTGGTCCATCCTGGCTCGTAGAGCGACCAGGGCAGACCGCTGGTTGTGCGGTTGATTCCAGATAATTGCCAGCCGCCGATGACCGCGTCGGTGAGCCGGTTAGCGCCGCCCAGGACTGCCTTCCCACGCCCGATGGGAAGCTGATAGACCGCGTCTATTGTCAACAGGTGACGGGTGTCAAAATCGGAGGAACCGCGATTCAGTCCGGGTTTCCAGGTATTCAGAATGTCGCTGAAGGAACCGCCTCCAGTGAATTCGGTAGCACGCTCAGCATCCGATCCCATATCGATCGAATGGGAAAAGGTGTAGCTGACATCCATCTGGAGGCCGTGGCTGCTGGGGTGCCGCAAAGTGACCTGGCCGGCGTCGTAGTAGCTCATGCCGATGGTTGACTGGGCATAGAGCGACGAGAACTGGCCCTGCCAGAAGTGCGGCTGCCAGTTGGCCGGCGCAGGATAGAAGCCGTAAATCGGGCCGTAGAAGTCCAGATCGCCGAGGGCGGTTGTGGCTCCGTACTGCGCGCGATACGGGGCCCATTCGTTGTTATAGATAGCCTGAGTCGCGCTCTCGCCGCCGTAGTCGAGGTTAGCCATCCACGGGAACACGTTTTCGAAATACGGGATGGTAGCGACCGGGTTGGTTGACCCGATCGGATTGCCGTTTCCGTCGGTCACGATTCCGTGTTTTCCTCCGTTTGCATCCACCGCTTTCGAAAGCGCGGTGCCGGCCGCGTAATAGTCGCCGCCGCCGCTCGGGTCTACGTAGTCGACCGGCTCGGCGAGATCGCGGCTCTGCATCAGGTGCCGACCGAGAGTGCCCACGTAATCCACTTCCAGCGTGAAGCCCTTTCCTAACTCACGCTGTACCGATGTGTTGAAGGCTTCGGAGTAGGGAGTCTTCAACTTGCTGTCGATTCCCCAGGTAATGGCGAACCCTGTGACCGGGCCGGACGGAGGTGTGAAGGGATAGGTTGCCGATGAAGCGAACGGGCCGTTGCTGAAAGGCAAGGAGGTGCGGCTTGTAAAACGAGGAGCGTTTTCATACCCATAACTGCCAGCTGGGTTGGTCACTGCGCCACTGAGTCCAAAGGAGCCGTTCTGGTCGAAGATATTGACCAGCGCTTCCCCATAATGGTCGTAATAGAGACCGGCACCCATGCGGATGGATGTCTTTGGATTCGGCGAATACGCGACGGCGAATCTTGGAGCAAAGTTGTCCTTCTGCTTGGGGAAAAAACCGGGCTTGTTGTAGTAGGGTCCGGCTGGTGCAAAAGTAAGGTTGGGCTCGTAGATTTGACCTTGCTGCGCTGCCGACTCGCGCTGCAGGAACCAGGTGTGGGTGTCGATGGTGGGAGTGACCTCCTGACCGCTGGTTTCATGCGGTGTTTGGAGAAGGCTATGGCGAACGCCAAAGGTGAGGGTGAGATTTGGTTTCGGCTTCCACGCGTCCTGCACGTAGTATTCGTACTCATTTGCGGAGAAGTGGCGCGTAACGTTTACCCCGTCGGCCAACAAAGTGCCGGCGCCGGCGCCGCTAAGGCTGTAGTTGTACTGATCTGTGACGGAAGGGATGTCACCAACGAGATTGGTGTATGCAATACCGTAAGAGTTGGAAAAACCGCCATCCACTGGAAGACCGTTGACTCCTGGTGTTTGGGAGGGATCGGGCGGTTGGCCGGTAACCCAGTAGGGATTGGAACTGGCTCCGTTGTACGAGTTGGCATTCGAGATTCGATTCTGGTGAATCAATCGCCAGTTTGCGCCGAACTGGAGGTTGTGTTTTCCGATGTTCCAGTTCAGGTTGTCGACGATGTTATTCACAGGAACCCAAGCGATGGTGCTTCGCGACTCCGCGGTCAGTGTGGACAAGAAGCGAAAGTCCACATAGTCACCGGAGCCGATGCCGGCTGTGCTGTTTCCCTGGCGGATAAACCCGTAGCGAACATCGTTGACGATACTGGGGGAAATGACCCACGTATCGCCGGCAATAATGCCTTTTGTATTGTCCACGTAATGATAGGAGGGGCCCTGACCGGGGAAGTTCTCGGTTCCGATGGTAGTGTCTTTCTGAAGGTTACCGCGAACAAAAATCTTATGCCGGTCATTCGGCGTGTAGTCAAACCTTGCAATGCTTGTGTTCAGGGTTTGCGGGTTTGGCGAGGAGAAGGAGTATGACCCCTCATTCAATCCGTCGCCCTCAGTAAATCCGTTGGATTGGGGCATGGCATTGAAGTATCCAAGGGCATATGGATTCGGGCCAGGGCCTGGTGTGTAAGACGCCGTGTTGCACACCTGGCATCCGGCATCCAAGATTGCGACCTGCGCCGGAGTCAAAGTCACATTTACAATCGATCCATCTGCGGCATCGCCCTGGTAGGTGAGATTTCCGGCATCATAGGATGCGGTGGGAACTGTCTGGGTGACCTGCGCGTTTTCAGCCTCCCTGGTACCTTCGTAGTTGCCGAAGAAGAAGAGCTTGTCCTTCACGATGGGTCCGCCCACCGCAGCGCCGAAGATGTTGCGGATGAGCTTGCCTGGAATGTTTGGCAGGTTGGTATTCAATTCAGCCTGCTTGTTAAACCAGTTGTTGGCCACCGTGTCGCTGGGCCGATTGTATTCGTAGACTCCACCATGGAATTTGTTGGTGCCTGACTTTGTCACCAGGCTTACCTGAGCCCCGGCGGAACGTCCTTCATCGGCATTGGCGTTGGCGGTGGTCACGCGGAATTCTTCAACCGAATCTTGCGTCTCGCGCAGAACGCCGGTAAAGGCATATCCGTTGACTTGATCGTTGTCATCGACACCGTCGATGGTCACGTTGCCTTGATCGGATCGGACTCCGTTTACTGTGCCGCTGCGACTGTCGCTTGTTGTCGGCAGATAGAGCACACCGGGCTGAAGCGAAAGCAGGTCAGGTACGTTGCGCGTCTCGCTCGGGAGCGCCTGAATCAGGGCATTATCTGCGGAGCCGCCCAGGGAGGCGTCGGTAGTATTCAGCGTCTGTGCTCCGCCGGAGACGTCGACGGTGACCGTGCTGGCCTGGACGGAGAGGGTAATGTCGATGGTCGCAGGCTGATTCACGAGCAACTCAGCGGTCAGCGTCTGCGCTGCGAATCCCGATGAGGTGACCGTTATCGAATAGTGGGCTGGGGAGACAACGGGGAAAATGTAGTTGCCCGAAGAATTGGAGACCGCTCGATAAGTCTGGCCGGTGGCGTTATCGGTGAGGACGACGGCAGCGCCTGGAACCATGGCGCCGCTAGTGTCCTTGACGGCACCGCGCAGCGATGTATTTGAATTCTGGGCGGATGTAATGGCGGTGGAAAGGATACAAAAAAGCATCCATCCCCATAGGGATCTCTTCACGGCTACTCCTCCTGAGAAAGTATTGAAACGCGCCTGCGGCGAGTACGTCGCAGTGTCTTGAGTTCTTAGCTGTCTTTGAATTCGTCAAGGCCTATCGAAGACGGAGCTTGCATCTTGAAGGGCCAGTTTGATTCGGCGACTTGCGCCCGCAGACCTTAAGGATCGACCCTGCGGAATCTAATTTCAGAAATGGCGCCACGGGGGAAGAGCACCATATTCAAGTGATTACCATCTTGGCTGATATTGATCAAGTGTTCAACAAAAATCTTTCCTCCTTTGATAGAAAACCAACAAAAACAGGAGCAAATCCAACGCGGGGATGCTATTGCTGCTGTTGCATCTGCTGCAAATCGATGAAGGGTACGGCGGGCTTGGGAGGCTGCTGGGCGCGCTCGACCAGCACGCTCCAGTCCTCCGGGATGGGCAACTGACGGTCCAGTGCGGGCGGCTCGTCTCCGGCTTCGACGTGCACGGCTACATACAACTCGCTTTCAGTGCTGCCGCGGAAAATTCCATGTGTGGGCGGGACATCGGCGTAGTCGCGACCGACGGCGGTGCGGATATGGCGATGGTGGGTGACGAGGTTGTTGGTGGGGTCAAAACCTACCCAGCCGAGATGCGGCATCAGGACATCGACCCAGGCGTGGGTGGCATCCGGGGTGGAGCGGTCTCGGTCTTCGCGGCCACGATAGAGATAGCCGGACACATAGCGAGCTGGAATTCCGACATGACGCAGGAGGGCAATCATGGTGTGCGCGAAATCCTGACAGACTCCCTTGCCGCTGACGATTGCTTCGTCGATGGGCGAATCGACCCTCGTGGAGCGAGGCTCGTAATCGAAGTAGTCGTAGAGGCGCTGATTCAATTCCTGCACGAGCATGAGGGGGTCGTCGCGGCGGGTGACACCCATTTGTGTAGCTAGTAGCTTGAGCGCTGGAGTCTCGACGGCAAACTGGCTGGGTAGCAGCATCTCCCAGTAGTCGCCGGCCTCGATCATTTCGTCGAGCGCGCCCCAGGCATCGGGGGCGAGAAATGCGGGCACATCGGGAAGCACTTGCTGCTCGACGACTGACTCGGCCACGATGACGAGCTGGTTGTGATCTCCAGGAATATCGAAGTGCTGCACGTTGTTTCCGAGGTGGTCGCGATAGCTGAAGACGCGGCAGCGGGGACTTACGGAGAGCGAGAACGTCAGGCAGTGCTGATTGGTGTCGGAGCGGGGGTGCATGCGCGTTTCCATGATGCTCTCGCTGATGGGGTGCGAGTAGCGGAAGCGCGTCAGGTGCCTTATGGAATAAAAATTCATTTTCTGCCCCGGTGTTTAAGTAGCCAGCGCTGACTGAATGGAGTATTGGACATAATAGCGGTAGATGAGTTCGTGAATACGCATGCATTGTTCGCGAATGGAGTGGAGGAAGGTTCCCGTATCTCCGGCTAGAATTTCGCCGATGGTTGTGTAACCCAGCATGGCGTGAAGACGGCCGATTACAGCGGTCAACTCGTCAGGACAGCGGCGCCCGCCTGTTCGCTGGACGGACTCAACGGCGTGGCGGATGCCGTCTACACAGTAGCGAATGGCATGGGGGAAATCGCGGTTGAGGAGCAGGAATTCCAGAATTCGATCGGGAGTGAGATCGGCGGTATAGACCTGGCAGTAGGCTTCAAACGAAGTACAACAGCGCAAGAGTCCGACCAACTCAAGATACTGGTAGCCGGAGTGATCGCGCTCCTGCTCTTGAAACAATTCAGGCTGATAGACCTCAAGCAGAGTCGCGGTGGCATAGGCGCGTTCGAGGTAGCGGCCGAGGCGGATGAACTGCCAACCCTGGCCGTGGATCATGGTGGTGTCGCTTACGCCCTTGAAGAGGTGGATGCCATCGATGACGGATGCGAGAGCATCGTTGATGCTGGAGCGAAACTGCGCTTGCGCATGCGGAGAGTGCATCTGGTGATAGAGCCGGTTGAGGCGCTGCCACTGCTCGCTGGAAATTTCTTCGCGTACCTGGCGGGCGTTCTCGCGAGCGCCATTTACGCAGAACGTGACGGAAGCCGGATTGATATTGTCGAAAACGAGATTGCGCGCCATGCCATCGAGGTCGCCGTTCCATTCCATTCCGTCCAACTGGCCGAGGGAAATCATCATTCGCTTCCAACGCATCTCGGCGCTGGTATCGCTTGTATCGAGCATGAGGCCCATGGTCACGTCGAGCTGACGGACGGTGTTCTCGGCCCGCTCCAGGTAGCGGCTCATCCAGTAGAGACTGTCGGCAACGCGCGATAGCATCGTCGTACTCTCCCGAACTCCGTGGTGGCTTACTGCTCCAGAACCCATGTGTCTTTGCTGCCCCCGCCTTGGGAGGAGTTGACGACGAGCGAGCCCTTTTCCAGAGCCACGCGCGTCAGTCCTCCGGGTACGATGTTGACCTTGTCGCCGAAAAGAACGTAGGGCCTTAAGTCCACGTGGCGCGGCTCCAATCGATTGCCGATCAGACATGGGGCGCGTGAAAAGTCCAAGGTGGGCTGGGCAATATAGTTGCGTGGATTGGCTTCAATCTGGCGGGCAAACTCTTCTCGCTGCCGGGCTGTGGATTGAGTGCCAATCAGCATGCCGTACCCGCCGCTCTCGCCGACCGCCTTTACTACCAACTTGTCGAGGTTGGCCAGTACATGCTGTCGCTGAGTTGGCTCGCTCAATAGAAACGTTTTCACATTCGGCAGGATTTCATCTTCTTTGAGGTAATACCGGATGATGTCGGGAACATAGGCATAGATTGCCTTGTCGTCGGCCAGGCCGGTGCCAAAGGCGTTGGTCACTGTAACGTTTCCGGCACGATAGGCGTTGAACAGGCCGGAGCAGCCGAGGGACGAGTCGCCGCGAAAGATCAACGGATCGCTGAAGTCGTCGTCCACGCGGCGATAGATAACGTCGACGCGCTTGAGGCCGTCGGTGGTGCGCATGTAGACAACATTGTCGTGCGTGACGAGGTCCCGGCCTTCAACCAGGTCAATGCCCATCTGGCGTGCGAGATAAGTGTGCTCGAAATAAGCGGAGTTGAAAACACCCGGCGTCAGCAGCACGATATTCGGTTCAGGCCTGCCTTCCGGGGACAGCGAGCGCAGTGTCGCCAGCAGCAATTGCGGATAGTGCTCGATGGGGCGGACACCGTAGCTGTGAAATAACTGCGGGAACGTGCGTTTCATGACGCGCCGGTTGGTGAGCATGTAACTCACGCCGGAGGGGACGCGCAGATTGTCCTCGAGGACGACAAATTCGCCGGTGTTGAGGCGCAGGAGGTCAGAACCCACGACGGCGATGTACACGTTGCGCGGAACCTGAAGGCCACGCATCTGGCGGCGGTAATGCTTGCAGCTGTAGACCAGTTCGCGCGGGACGACCTTGTCGTTGAGAATCTTGGCATCGGAGTAGACGTCGCGAAGAAACTCGTTGAGTGCGGTAATGCGCTGGGTAAGTCCGCGCTCAATGCGGTCCCACTCGGCAGAGGTCACCAAGCGCGGAAGCAAGTCGTAAGGGAAGATCCGCTCGGTACCTTCGTCGCGTCCGTAGACGGTAAAGGTGATGCCCTGCGTGAGAAACGACATCTCCGCGGATTGCTTACGGCGCTGCAACTCTTCTTGCGGCAGGCGGGCGAGCGTTTCAGCCAGGGCGCGGTAGTGAGTACGCACATTCCCGTTGGGTTCGCGCATTTCGTCGAACGCCTGGTCGAGCGGATAGTCTCCGAACAGCGAATCCATCTCCACTGGTTGACTGGCGCTCATGGGACTGCGGGTTTCCTCGGCACAGATTCAGAGTTTTCGCGGAGGTTGGGTACGGCTCCCGGGGCGATTGCGCCACACTTTTCTGCTCCGGTCACCCAACTCTTCCTGGCAAACCCTGTTCTTTAGCTTTTAACACATGGGGTATAAGGGCGCCATCAGGAAAGAGCGACGGGGGTAGGAATCCCAGGACGGTTTTCCAGTTCACGTGGAGTTAGCAAAATTGTGCAGGGTGGCATTTCTTGAGGAAAAGCACCTGAGGTTAGCGGTTTAAGTCTAAACCAATCGGAGCACTGCAATCGTCTGGCTGGATTCGATCATTTTTGACCAAGTAAGTGCGCATGACTGCAAGGAGGCCGGGCAGGACCATGGCGAAGAGTGCTACTACATGGAGTGCGGCGATGCGGCCGGCGGTAACGTAACGGATTCCGTGGACGAGGTAGACGATTATGGGCAGGGCCGCAAAGACGTTTGAGGCTGCGCGTTTCGTTGCGTCTGTCTTCGCGGCTTGCGAATCGGTTGTGCGCCAGATCAATCCCGCACCGAAGTAGACGAGAAACGTTGTCAGGAGCCAGCCTGCATAATTTTGGAGCGGGACTCCGAAGTAGGCGCCGCCCTTTTCCCAAACCCAGTTACCGGCGGCGGCCATGCCAGGGTCCATTACCGTGTCCCATGCGGTCATTACGATAGCGGCAACCAGTGCCAGAGATGCTATGCCTATGACTGGTCGCGTATCCATGCCACGTAGCAGGGCACGCGCGGTAACCCACGATGGATAGATCATCATGAACCATGCCAGGGGAATCAGGATCGGGACGTGGCCGAGTTTGGGTCCGAGCAGGTCGCTGTAGTGGTAAGGGCCGTAGATGAGGCCTGTGCGCACGCCGATCTCTTCAAGCAGGTAGCTGATCGTGGACGCAGTGAGGAAGAAGAGGCCAGTGCGCTTCCAGCCGTTGCTTTGCGCGCAGTGGAGCACGGCGAAAAGCACAAAAACCAGCGTGAAGCCGATGTTGCCGAGTCCCGGCAAATCGAGCCACGGACTCAGAGCTTCCACGAGGAGCAGGTAGATTACCGCCGAAAACAGGGCCCAGACTACGGCGCTTACCATCTTGTTCATTAGGTCATTCTATTGCTTGCGCAAGTCGAAATTGCATCCCCGTTTCTATCGCAAAGGCATCCTGATAGAATTGCGCCACAATGCTCCGTCGATTTGCGATTTTGTCTTTGCTGTGGGCTGCCGCGTGCGGCTTTGCGTTTGCGGCTTCTGAACAGTGGTTTGAGGTTAGCAGCGCGCATTTCACCGTCATTACTGACTCCAATGACAAGCAGGGCCGTCATGTTCTGGATCAGTTTGAACGGATGCGGTGGATGTTCCAGACGCTGTTTCCGAAGTCAAAAGTGGATCCGGCGCTGCCTATTGTGGTGATCGCGGTGCGAAACCAGAAGAGCTTTCAGGCGTTCGAACCCGCTGTCTACCTAGCCAAGGGGCAGTTGAACCTCGCAGGGCTTTTTCTCAGGACCGCGGATAGGAACTACATCCTGCTGCGACTGGATGCTGAAGATGAGCATCCATTTTCCACGATTTATCACGAATACACTCATTTGCAATTCGGTACTTCAGGAGAATGGATGCCGCTATGGCTGAATGAGGGGTTTGCGGAGTTTGTGCAGAACACCGAGATTCGTAACAAGGATGTGCTGCTGGGCGAGCCTAGCAAGGATGATATTTTATATCTGCGCCAGACCAGACTGTTACCTCTTGCGACTCTTTTCAAGGTGGACCATAACTCGCCGTACTATCACAATGAGGAAAAGGCTTCGGTGTTTTACGCAGAGTCCTGGGCGCTTACGCACTACCTGGAAATAAACGATCGGGAAAAGGGCACGCACCGGATTCAGGATTATCTGATGCTGGTGAAGCAGAACCAGGACCCGGTGGCGGCCGCGGAAACAGCTTTCGGCGATCTTAAGAAGCTCGAGTCGGTACTGGAAGAGTACATAAGGGAGAGCCGGTACAAGCAGTTTGTGCTCTCAAGCGCGGCAGCGCCCATTGATGAGTCCGCTTATAAGAGCATGCCGGTTGCTCAAACTCAGGTGGATGCGATTCGGGCGGACGTTCTGGTGAATGTGCAGCGTACACAGGAGGCACGCACGCTGCTGGATTCGGTGCTCAAGGCCGATGCTGATAATGCTCAAGCGCACGAGACGATGGGGTACCTGGCGTATCGCGAAGGAGATATAGAGGGCGCGCGCAAATGGTATGGACAAGCGGTCAAGCTTAACTCGCAGAGCTTTTTAGCTAACTATTACTTTTCCATGATGGCGATGCGCGATGGCAACTTACTGAATGACCCCGCGGTTGAGGCGAGCCTGCGCGCGGCGATCAAGCTCAATCCGGATTTTGCGCCTGCGTACGACCAGTTAGCGGCCTTGCTTGCGATGCGGCACGAAAATCTTGACGAAGCGCACATGTTGAACGTTCGTGCGATTGAGTTGGACCCAGGCAACATTTCTTATCGCATGAATGCGGCCTCTGTTTTGATGACGATGAGCCGTTATGACGATGCTGCCGCGGTGTTGCGCAGTGCAGAGAAGATCTCCAAAACTGCCGGAGAGGCGGGGATGCTGGAAAGCAGGATCAAGGAGGTTGAACGTATTCAAGCTCTGGGGGCGCAGCCGAGCAACATGATTACCGCGCCACCCACGGGTGAGGTGGACATCAAGACCGCCGAGGCTGTTGTCGACGTCGTTCCAGAGCCGAAGCATCCCACCGCGCCGGCGAATGGGCCGAAGCACACGATCATTGGCGTGATTCATGGTGTGCAGTGTAGTTATCCGGCGGAGGTTGAATTCCAGATTGATGGTGGCAAGAAGCCGGTGTTGGTGTATTCGAACAACTACATGAAAATCGACTTGACGGTGGTGGGCTTTACCCCGAAGGGCGATATGAATCCTTGCAAGGATTTTGAGGGGATGAAGGCGCGCGTTCAATACGCTGAGAGTTCAGACAAGACGGTCGACGGACAGGTGGTTGCGGTTGAGCTCAGGAAATAACCTGGGGAAATGACTGGAAAATTGGATCATTTTGGCATCGGATACCGCAGATGGGTTGCGATTGGTGGTCGATTGGGGTTGGTTGGACCAGGTTGATTTCATGGCGGCGGATCTGGGTAGAATGGTGAGTGTCCTGGAGGGATAATGAAATCGTTTCCAAATATTGACGGACTGTTCTTTTCTAAGACTTCTCGCATGGTTGTCATGATGGCTTTGGCGGTTGCCTTTACCGGCGTCGCTTTCGCCGGCCCGATTCATGACGCGGCGCGGAAAGGCGACTTGAAGAAGGTGCAAGCACTCATTGCGGCCGATCCTACGACGGTGAACAGCAAAGACAACCTGGGAAATACGCCGCTACATGTGGCTGCGCTTCATGGTGAAGTGGCTATCGCGCAGGCGCTCCTGGCAGCCGGCGCCGATGTGAACGCCAAGAACAGCGCCGGGCCATTTACACCGGGTGATATGTGGGGAGTGATTTCATCGAGCAATCATCAGGATCCGGTGTCGCTGCTGACTGTCCATGGGGTGAACCAGGAGGACATGAAAAACGGCTATACGCCTCTGGACCTGGCGGCATTTTCGGTTCGGTACAAGCCGATGGTGGAGCTGCTGGTGAGCAAGGGCGCCGATGTGAATGCGCAGGCCTCGAGCGGGGCGACTCCTCTTTTCTGGGCGGTGATGAGACAGCAGAAGGACGAAGTGCAGTATCTGGTGGATCATGGCGCAAATGTGAATGCCACGACGGCCTATGGCGATACGATTCTGGACATGGTTTTGCATCTGCAATATACGAGCATGCTGCCGATCTTGTTGGCTAAGGACGTCGACTTGAATGCGCAGGACCAGAGTGGGCACAGGCCTTTGACGTACGCGTTGCAGATGGACGATCACAGGTGGGCGGATATGATGCGGAAAAAGGGTGCGCACGAATAGGAGCGCTTACCCAAGTCTTCCGGAGCTCGTCAGCTTAGCGGATCATGTGCCAAAGGTGCCAGACACCGAAGATGCTGAGGGCGACTGTACACTCCAGTGCGAAAGCAATCATGAGACCCCTCACGCAATTTCCTTCTGCAACTCTTCGATCTGAGGGACGGGCGCAAGCTTCGACCGACGGCCAAGCTTGCGGCTGATAGGGAGCCCAAGCTGGTCCGGGAAGAATATCCCTGAGCATGAAGGGTTGGGGCATTTTCATTTCCAACGGGTTGAAAGTCTGGCTGGCCACGTGGATTCCTCTCTAAAAAGAATTGCCGAAAATCGGCTCAAGTGCTTCAGTGCCCGAAACACAGGTATTGAGATTCGGACGATTCATTCTCTGTTGTCTCGTGCTGGCAAAGATGTGTCTAATGTCACAATTTTTCGGAATTTTGAACTGTTTGACATCTTATTGTGCGAGAGCCGTTTGAAATTCGGCATTTGCCGGGTGAGAAGCAGGCTATGGAAATGAAAAAGTGCGAAAAGGATCGAAAACCATGAAGGCGGCTTCCCGCCCTTCCTACAATCTTTGGAAGTCCCATCGCGATTACGACATTCCTACGGTCTCGGCGACTGGGTATGTGTCTTGTCGTAGCCCCTCTATTCGAACCATCGCTACCGCGAGGGGCTTGAAACGGATGTCTCAAGCCCACAACGTAACGCATTTCCCGGGACACTCACGGGGGCACCCGCCGCGTGAGGCTTCGTTGTCCGTTTGCAGACTCCCTGCTGGCTGGCTCTAGAATGCGTCTTGGAGGAAACACCAAATGAACCTCACCGGAAACACGATTCTCATCACGGGAGGCGGCTCAGGTATTGGCCGCGGTCTTGCGGAAGAACTGCATAAGCTTGGCAATCAGGTGATCATTGCGGGAAGGCGCAAGCACGCTCTGGACGAGACTACCGCAGCAAATCCGGGCATGAGATCAGTGCAGCTGGATATTGAAAGCGCAGACGCGATTCGCGCTTTCGCTGAGCAGGTGGTCGCTGATTTTCCTTCACTCAACGTGCTCATCAACAACGCAGGGATCATGCGCACGGAGAAGCTGCTGGCACAGCAACCGGAACTGGCCGACGCTGAAGCAATCATCACGACGAATCTGCTGGGGCCGATCCGATTGACCGCCGCGTTGCTGTCTCATCTCGAAAAGCAACCTTACGCATGCATCATGAATGTATCTTCGGGGCTCGCCTTTATGCCGCTGACACTCACGCCAACCTATTGCGCGACCAAAGCGGGGATCCATTCGTATACGCAGTCGCTGCGCTCTCAGCTGCGAGGGACGAGCATTGAGGTTCTGGAATTGGTGCCTCCGTATGTGGCAACGGATCTTATGAGCGGAGCATCCGACCCGAGAGCGATGCCTTTGGACAAATTCATCGCTGAGGTAATGGGAATTCTGAAGACGGAGCCTACGCCGGATGAAATCTGCGTTGAGAATGTGAAAGGGCTGCGTTTTGCGGCGGAGACTGGGAAGTACGGCGTTATTTTTGAGGGACTGAATTCCGCGATGGCGGATATTCACTAAGGTGAGTATGAAGTTTATCGAAGACCAACCGCAGATTCTTCGACTGACCATCCCGAACTGAAAAGCGTTCGGGGCCCGGTTCGCTCAGAATTGCTGGATAGAAATACCAACGGTTTGGAGCACCATCCCGGTTGTCATAGAATTACGGCGAGCACCCGAGATCGCGAGAGGAAAGTATGTGACGGCGGACCCTGGAGAAAAGAACGATGCTGTGCTTTCCGCGAACGCGGGCGGGGTGTCGTGCAACCTCTACGGGACCGGGGAGATGGCAGATCTGACTCGCAGGTTCGATTGGCGCCGGACATCTGTTGGCTCGATAGATCGATGGCCAGATGTATTGCTGAGCACGGTGAATACCCTTTTAAACTCGCGCCACCCGATGTTCCTGTGGTGGGGAGCAGATCTGGTGCAGTTTTATAACGATGCTTACCGTCCCAGCCTCGGCGAGGGCAAGCATCCGACGGCCCTGGGTCAAAAGGGTGAAGATTGCTGGCCTGAGATCTGGCCGATCATCTTCCCGCAGATCAGTGCTGTCATGATGCGGGGCGAGGCAAGCTGGCATGAGAATCAGCTCGTTCCCATTCATCGCAATGGCAGACTGGATGAGGTTTATTGGACCTACGGTTACAGTCCGGTCTATACCCCGGCTGGGGAAATCTGCGGCACTTTGGTGATCTGCACGGAGACCACGAGTTCTATCTTGGCCAGGCGCGCTCAGCAGCGTGAGATGGACCGGCTTGCAGATCTGTTCGAGCAGGCGCCCGCGTTTTTCTGCGTACTCAATGGGCCCGAGCATGTTTTTGAGATGATTAACGGTCCATATCAACAACTGATCGGCCGTCGAGACATTCTTGGCAAATCGGTACGTGAAGCGGTGCCGGAGGCTGAAGGGCAGGGTTTTCTGAAATTGTTGGACGGGGTTTATCAATCAGGAGAGCCGTTCGTTGGGCGAGGCACTCCCATTGAACTGGCTCGTACACCTGATCATCCTCTGGAGCGGCGGTACATTGATTTTGTCTATCAGCCCAGACGCGAGCCGAATGGGTCCGTTTCCGGGATTATCACGCTCGGCGTTGACGTAACTGATGCAAAGAGAACTGAACAAATTCTTCTTCAGTCGGAAAAGCTGAATGCCGTCGGCCGCCTTGCCAGTTCCATCGCTCACGAAATCAACAACCCTCTTGAAGCGGTCACGAACCTGATCTATCTGGCGCAGAACTGCGCTGTCAATCCGGAGGCGAAGCAGCACCTGGCAACTGCGGAGATTGAATTACGGCGAGTTTCGGTGATTGCCAACCAGACATTGCAATTTCACAGACAATCGACGAATCCGGGGCCTGTCGCGGCCGCAAGTCTCATCGACGCCACCCTTGCACTCTATCAGGGCAGAATCTCAAACTCCCACGTTAAGGTCGAGCGGCGTGATCGTACAGTGCAGCCCATAACATGTCTTGACGGCGAAATACGACAGGTATTGAGCAACCTGGTTGGCAATGCTATCGATGCAATGCAAGGAGAAGAACGGCGCCTTTCCATTCGCAGCCGGGAAAGCACAGAGTGGCGGACAGGGCGAATCGGGGTGACGGTGACACTCGCGGATACAGGTTCGGGAATGTCACCCGATACGATGTCCCACATCTTTGAGCCTTTTTTTACCACGAAAGGCAACAAGGGCACTGGCTTGGGACTATGGATCAGCCGGGAAATCGTCGACCGGCACAGGGGATCACTCAAGGTGAAATCCCGCCAAGCTGAGCATCATTCAGGAACCGTATTTACTCTCTTCTTGCCATGCTAGGGGCGCACGTCGGTGCTGCGCTTGCGGAAGACTACTTTCAATTCGCGGCGCCAATGCTCGGTCACGGCTACTAGTTCCCATTCCACCTGCGGGGAGAAGTAGTGCAAAACGGGTTCGTTGGTGGGGTGGATGCGGAGGGCGGGCGCGGCGAGGAGAAGACGCGGGGGGAGTTCTGAGACTTCCGCTCCGGCAAAGTAACCCTGGCGCTCGAATGCGGACAGTTTACGGCCACCGCCATTGCCGATGCCCGGCTTTCGGTCGGCGTTGAGCGCACGGACTCTGATCCAGTAGTCGAGGGCTTGCATCGGTAAATGAAGGTCTTCGTCGGCCTTAAGCTCTATGACTGCGAGGCGGCCGGTGCGGTCAAGGGTAAGCAGATCGAGCATGCCGCGGTCGCCGGTGGAGAGCGCAGGCACCTGGGTGTAGAGCAGGTCGCCTCGCAGACCGGGAAGCAATTCGACGATTTCCTCGCGGAGACGAGCTTCAAGCCAGCGCTCGGGCTGCATTCGGTAGAGGGGGTCATTGTGCGCTCCATCGGGGCGGCGGCTGCGGAATAGACGCTCCAAGAGCGCGCGACACATGGCTTCGCTTTCATCAGTGAGCGGAGTCTCATTTGCTCCGGCGCCGAATGTGAGCTCGTCGTCGCGCGAAAAGGTGTTGGCGGCAAAGCCGTGGCGGACGCGGGCGAACTCGAGGCCATGGAGGTGCAATCCGACTTCGCTGGAGGAGGTGGCACGGACCTCGACCCGTTCTCGAGCCATGATTGGAACCATTTCCATCAGACGAGTAACGCCGGCCTGGCAGCGTTCGATGGTTGCAGCAGCGGAAAAAGCATGGACGAGGTGAGAGTCCAGGTTGCCAGTGTCGCGGAAGTCCACCGGCTCCAGTTCTTCGCTTCGTTCATTGAGGGTGAAGAGTTGGAAGTCCGCGGCAGCATGATTGAGCCACGCCATTCGTTCCGCGGTTGTGCGCCAGGCACCGGTAGGCAGGATCACCTTGAGACCGCCAAAGTGGCGACGCGCATGACCCTTTTTTCGGCACTGATCGAGCCAGAGAATGCCGAGGGTGAGTATGCCGTCAACCATGGCGCCGGACTCGGACTCGCTTACTCCGATAATGGCGTCGGCTGCGGTGCCTTTGAGGAGGCGACCGCGGACGTAGGCAGGGCCGAAGCTGTGCTCGAGGTCCATGGCGGTACGCATTCCATCGACTTTCGATCCGAGGAAGCGGCGGGTCAAGACGCGCTCAAGCAGGCGCTGGTAGTTGCGGCGCGATGCGTCGCGGGCTGTGGGGGTGCGTCGGTCGCTGGTGGGCACAAGCTCAAGGGCTTGCGGTTTGGCTGCGCCCATGCGGCGAGTCATCAGGCGCAGACACTGCGCACGCTGCTGCAAGTCGATTATGGTGCGGATGAGGTTGCGTTCATCGCTCCACAACTGGAGCAGACAGCGGCCATGCTGCTCTTTGACGGTGTAATGAGCGGTGCGCATGTCGAACAGAACGCGGCCGTCTTCAAGGACTGCGGCAGCGGGGTGATCGCTTAAAAATGCTTCAATACTTTCGGCGAGCTTGGTTACGGCCGAGCCAGCATCGACGGCGGGCACCGCGGCGCTACCAGCCCTGCAATACACGCAGCCTGGTGATGTGCGCTGTGTGATGGCGCGAGTGCCAATCGTAAAGGGCGAGAACCTTTGCAAGATTCTGTTGCCCCGCCTCAGGGTGTTGGAAACCCTTCCGGAAATCCTCTTCGGAGAGGGACTCAAGCAGGGCGACCCAGCGGCCATGGAGCGACTCGACAAACGAAAGGGAGAGATCGACGGGAAGCCAGCGGCTGTCTGCGAGGTTGGCCCAGGCGGCTTCGTCGTAGGTCTTGATTGTGGGCCAGTCTTCAGTGAGGGCTAATTTGAAGCGGATGTAGCAATTGGCGTGGCTGTCGGCGACATGATGCACGACCTGGCGCACGGTCCAGCCGTCGGGGCGGTAGGGGGTGTCCAATTGGGTGTCGGAAAGGTCTTTGACGGCGGCGCGCAGACGCTCGGGGAGAAGGCGCAGCGTTTGGATGTGTGCCGAACGAATGCCCGGCATGCTGGAGGCCGGCGGGCTGAAACGTCCAATGGGAAAGCGGAGGTCTTCCAAATCAGGCAATTCGGACATGGCTGGAACTTTAACAGGTCTGGAACTGTTCGTCCGTACCTTAATGAACTAAAAAGTACGTCCCGGCCCAGCGCTTGTGCAGCATTGGGCCGGGATCTGTTTTAGGCGTGCGCGTGGTGATGGTGGTGGTGGTGGCGATGGTGGTGGCCGGCGGCGAACGCTGGAGCGGCAAACACCATCAGAAGCAGGGCAGCTGCAAGAATCTTTTTCATGGCACGAATGTAGCACGGCGGCCCCTGCGTGGAAAGGTCATTCATCACTCCGCATCAAGAGATGCACGGGGGTAGGGGCAACCGCTGCAGGGATGCGGTGAATCGGCGTAGACTGAGAGTACGATGACTAATCCGTCTCCTTCCCTAAGTCCTGGCCACAAGCGCTATTTCTTCGAGAAATTTGGTATCACCGAGCGGCTGCTGGAACGCTGCCTTGGCGAGGCTCTCTCTGCCGGCGGTGACTACGCGGATCTGTATTTTGAGTCGGTTACGGCCACTTCGCTTGGCGTGGATGAGCAGATTGTGAAGTCCGCCAGCCAGGGAACGAGCGCCGGGTGCGGGATTCGCGTGCTGTCTGGGGAGCGGACGGGATATGCGTATACCGACAATTTGAGTCCGGAGCGGCTGCTTCATGCTGCGCGGACCGCCGCACTGATTGCTTCAGGCCCGGCCAAACAGACGGTGCAGGGATTTGTTGAGGCGCCAGCGGCGGATCTCTATCCTGTGCCACTCGGCGGCTTCGACCTGGATTTGGCGGCGCGGCTGGAGTTGATTTTGAGGGCGGATCGGGCGGCGCGTGCTTTTGATCCTCGGATTGTGCAAGTAAGAGCGGGCTATTCGGAGGAACTGCGGCGGATTTTGATTGCGGCTTCAGATGGGGCGTTTGCCAGCGACACGCAGCCGCTTTGCAGGCTCAATGTGTTTGTGATCGCGAAGGAAGACGCGAATACCACGAAGGGCTCGGCGGGCGGCGGTGGTCGCGCCGGGCTCGAGCAGTTTGTCGGGTCTAAGAGCCCGGAGGGATTGGCCAAGGAAGCTGCGCGCGGGGCGATTTTGCAGTTGGGTGCGGTGGCTGCTCCGGCGGGTGAGATGGAAGTGGTGCTGGGGCCGGGATGGCCTGGGATTCTGCTGCACGAGGCAGTGGGACATGGGCTGGAGGCGGACTTTAATCGCAAGAAGACTTCGGCGTTTGCGGGGCTGATTGGGCAGTCAGTGGCTAGCTCTAAGGTTACCGTCGTCGACAATGGAACGATTGCCGGGCGCAGAGGATCGCTGAATGTGGATGACGAGGGGTCGGCTACTCAGGAGACTACGCTGATTGAAAACGGCGTGCTGCGTGGGTACCTGACGGATAAACTTTCAGCGCGGCTGACAGGGGCGGCGAATACTGGCTCAGGACGACGTGAGAGCTATCAGTCGATCCCTATGCCGCGCATGACGAATACCTACATGCTGGCTGGCGACGACGATCCTGAAGACATTTTACGCAGCGTGAAACGCGGCCTCTATGCCGTGAATTTTGGCGGCGGGCAGGTGGATATCACCAACGGCAAGTTTGTGTTCTCGGCTTCAGAGGCTTATCTAATTGAGGACGGTAAGATTACTGCGCCCGTGCGCGACGCTACGCTGATTGGGAATGGTCCGGAGGCGCTCCAATATGTGTCGATGGTGGGACATGATTTGAAGCTGGATGAAGGCATCGGGACCTGCGGGAAAGACGGGCAGAGCGTGCCTGTGGGCGTAGGGATGCCGACGATCAAGCTGGATCGGATGACTGTCGGGGGGACGGGAAGATAGGCCGCTACGCAGCATAGCCTTCTCGTACGAGAGGCAATTCCAGCTCGATGCGATCGTGGAGTACTTTGGCGGCGACTCGGCCGCGCGGACCACGTTCGAGATGTACCAAGCCATAGTTGGCCATGGTCTTCAGGGTGCGGGAGAGGTTCGACTTTTTTCTCCCGGCGAGTTCTGCGAGTTCATCTAAGGAGCCTGGAGCTTTTTCCGCGATGATGCGCAGCAGATCGCGATTCCCTGCTGAAAGCACCTTGGCGAAAGACTCGGTGGAAGGAAACCACACGCGTGGCTCATGTGGGGCGAGTTTGCGTTGACCACGTGCTATTGCAAGCGTGAGTGCTTTCATTTCGTCATAGCTGGCAATTCCAATTTTCAGTGTGCTCATTGGAGTACTCCTCTCTCTTTCAATACCGCGTCTACTTCCGTCCAAAAATCTTTTAGTAGTGTTGCGGCGTCGCTATACTCATACGGCTTCACCGTGCGGAAACGATGGCGATGGTCCTGCGGATCGCCGCGTTTTTGTTTTCCTACTGGATGAGCGTTATCGAAGCCCACCAGCCGTCCGCCACTTCTTCCGTGCAACGTGATCGAATAATCCAGCCCATGCGGCTTTTCTGGAATGGCTGGAACCCTTGTAACAACGAAACGGACCCAATGACCGCCCTCGGGGTCGACAATCAAAGTGATCCCGTCCAGATCAAGCAACGTGTCTAGTGCAGGATCGTGGCTGTCGTTCACTTATTTAGGTTATCAGTAAATGATAACTTGGGCAAGGGATGGATTCTCGGTGTAGCCCATTGCGCCGGACTGTGACCGGGTTTGTTACTGTTGAGACATGGCTGAACTTGCTGCTGCTCTCGACCAAACTACTCTCGATCTTGAATCTCTTACTGTGGACGTGGTTGCGCTGGCTATGAAGGCTGGTGCTTCGGACGCTGAGGCGGTGGTGCGCGAAGGGGACGAGTTTAGCGTCAATGTGCGGATGGGCGAGGTGGAGACGCTGAAGGAGTCTGGCTCGCGGGGGCTGGGGCTGAGGGTTTTTCTGGGCACAAAGTCGGCTTCGACTTCTACTTCGGACTTGACCGCGGACGGGATTCGGCAGCTTGTTGAGGGCGCGCTGGCGCTGGCTAGAGTGACCGAAGAGGATCCATTCACGGGATTGCCGGAGACTGCTGAGTTCGGCTCGCTGACGGGGGAATTGCACCTCTATTACGAGGACGTCTATTCGCTGACTGGGCCGGAGCGGATTGAGTGGTCGCGACGAGCTGAGGCTGCGGCGATGGCGTCTGATCCGCGGATTACGAACTCAGACGGTGGCAGCTTCGATGCAGCTACGGGGCGCAAGGTGATGGCCAACTCGCGCGGGTTTGTGGGCGGATACAGGACAAGCTACGCGGGCGTTTCTGCGGCGCCGCTGGCGATGGATGCTAACGGGCAGATGCAGCGCGATGGATGGTGGAGCGGGGCGCGGCGGTTAGTTGATCTTGAGTCTCCGGAGGCAATTGGGAAAGAGGCGGCTCGGCGGACGCTGCGGCGGCTGGGAGCGCGGAAGGTTCCAACGCAGAGGGTGCCGATTGTGTTTGCGCCGGAGGTTTCGCGGTCGCTGATTGGGTCGGTGTTTGAGGCGGCTTCGGGCGACTCGATCTGGCGTCATGCTTCTTTTCTGGCGGGTAAGATGGGTGCGCAGATCGGGGCTTCGACGCTGACGATCGTCGACGATAACGCGATGATGCTGCCGAACGGAACGGGCGGATTCGGCAGTTCGCCGTTTGATGGGGAAGGGCTGCCATCGCTGCGGACGGTTGTGGTCCAGAACGGTGTTTTGCAGACCTATCTGCTCAATACTTATGCGGCGCGGAAGCTGGGCATGAAGTCCACGCACAACGCTTCACGCGGGTTGGCAGGGACGCCGGGGATTGGGTGCGGGAATCTTTATCTTGAGGCGGGCGAGTTTTCGCCTGAAGAGATTATTGCGCAGACACAGACTGGGCTTTATGTGACCGGTCTGATGGGATTCGGGACCAATATTGTGACGGGCGACTATTCGCGTGGTGCTACAGGACTGTGGATTGAAAATGGGCAGCTTTCGCATGCTGTTGAAGAGGTCACGATTGCTGGAAATTTGGCGGAAATGCTGATGAATGTGACCGCGATTGGCAACGATCTGGTCTTTCGCGGCTCAGTGGCTGCGCCTACGCTGCGGATCGACGGCATGACTATTGCTGGAGCTTAGCCCCGTTGCCGGAGACGCTCTTCATGAATGAGGCCAGGATTGAGATTTGAGGTATCCCGCCCTTGCGATAGGAAAAAATCGCAAGAACGGGGCACGGGGCATTTGTAGCGGATTCGGTGTGGAGTCCATGGCGGATGTAACTGGGAATGCGAGTCTGGCTACGCTCAATCAGTCGCTGCCGTTTGATCCGGCCGATGCTAAGGCCGCGCTGAGGGAGTTGCCGCATGCGGCTGCGGTGTTTGCGCTGTTTGGGGCGGAGGCTCATGCGGAGCCCTATATTGGACGGACGCCGAATCTGCGAGCGCGTCTTGAGCGGCTGTTGCAGCCTTCGGCGAAGCATCCGCGGCGGTTGCAACTGGCGGGGCGTGTGCGGCGGATCGCCTGGCGGCTGACGGGGTCGGAATTCGAATCGTTACTGGCCCAGTTTTCTCTTTTGGAAGAAGTGTATGGGGCGAAGGCGCTGGACAGGATGCATCTGGGCGCGCCTACTTTCATACGCTTCCTGGGGTCGAATGCTTACCCGCGCATCACTGTGACGAATCGACCGAGCCAACGGGAAGCGGACTGGGCTTATGGGCCGTTTCAATCGCGGGTAGCGGCGGAACGCTTCGCGGATGAGGCGCTGAAGCTGTTTCTGCTGCGTCGATGCACGGATGACCTGGACCCGAATCCCAGCCATCCTGGATGCGTTTATTCCGAGATGAAGATGTGCCTTGCGCCTTGCTACAAGGGGTGTACAGACGAGCGCTATCGCGAGGAATCGGCTGCGGTGGAAAGCTTTCTGGCTAGCCGAGGGGAGAGCCGGCTGATCGCGCTCAAGACGCAGCGGGATGAGGCGTCGGCGCAACTGGAGTTTGAGGCGGCGGCCGCGCTTCATACACAGGTGCAGCGTGTGGAGGCGGTGCGGGCGCTGGCTCCGGAACTGGTTCGGCCGCTGAGTCAGCTGCGGGCGGTGATTCTGCAGGCTTCAGCGAATCTGGATGAAGTGGCGGTTTTCTTGTATGCGGCCGGACGGCTGCGGGGGCCAGCGGCGTTTTCCACCCTGGGGATGCGGATCCAGAATGAGCAGTCGGGATCGAGCTCGCTGTTTGCACAGCCTTTGGCGATTGAGGCAATTCCGGAAGAGACAGGGATCAGCCCGGAGCTTGCCGCTGAAATGAGAGTTGAGGCTGCTTCTGAATCGGGGGTTGCTACCGCGACCAAGATACCGCGCGGAATGCTCGAATCGCGTATGGAGGGGGCGCTGGCTGCACTGACCGAGGCTGGGAATGCTCCCTCGGCGACTATTCGTCAAGGACATCTGGCACTGCTGAAGCGGTGGTATTACAGGCCTGAAATTCGACGCGCTGGGGAAATTTTCTTTCCGGATGCGGAAGGACGATGGCCGGTGAAGACTATGCTGCGCGGAATTGGAAGGGTGGCGGCTAAATCGATGAATGTTGCGGAGCGAAGCTGAAGGTCACCGCTCGGTATCTGCAGAAGGATTTACGACTGTTATGGCGAAGGTGTCATCGCTGCGTTCCGAACTCGCTGAAGGAAGGAATGCGCTTGCACTGGGGCAGGTGTGCGCGTTGACTGAACGCTTCATTGCGAAGCCGGAACAGGCGGGTCGGCTTGTCGAGTTTTTGTGGGACGACGATGAGGGTGTGGCAAGCCGGGCCGCGGATGTTCTGGAGCGCGTAACGCGGAGAGGCACCCCCGCAAGCAAGAGCCTGTTTTCTCGCTCGAAGGAGGCTCTGCTGGGATTGCTGCCGGAGGCTTGCCCGAAGAAACTGCGATGGAATTTGGCGCTGATGGTCGGACGTTTTCCGCTGGTGCCAGAGGAGGCTCGGCGAGCGGCCACAGTGCTTGAGTCTTGGCTCGACGACGGCTCTTCAATTGTGAAGACGGCGGCTCTGCAAGGGCTTGCCGAGTTGACGCGCCACGATCTAGCACTTTTGCCACGCGTCCTGGATGTTTTGCGCATTCAAGGACTCAGCGGGACACCCGCAATGCGCGCACGCAGCCGCATCTGGTTACTCAAGCTTGAGAAGAGATCAGGCAACGAACGGCGTTAACATTCAATGCGTCGACTGTAGAGTGTCGTTGTAGGAATGGCGCGCCCAGCCCAGGTAGTGCGGATTCGCGGCGTTGCTTTCATCGAGGTTCTTTAGCATTTGCGGAAGCAGATTTTCATAGTCTGGGGTGCGCAGGGCGATTGCCATCTTCGCGAGATGCGGGCCAGACAAACCGGCGTAGGCCATGTCGAGGTACTTCTTGCTGCCCTGCTGTACTGACTCGGCTTTTTGATCGACGGTTTTTCCATCGCTGGGATTGCTTAGTTCGTACATCATCAAAGTCACACGCGGCAGGGATGATAGAAGGGTTCTTCGCTGGTCGGCGTCTCCCTTGAGAAGCTTGTTTTGTATGTCAGCGTTGACGCTCATGCCGGCTGGCTCGGCCACGGCACGCACGGCTCGGAAGGCTTCCACCAGACCGGGAAGGAATTGGAGGTTTCCTGCGCCCTTGTTTTCAGCTCGCTGCTGGGGCTCTACGTCGAGATGAATGCCGTCGAAGCGGTTGCCGGGATGGGCTTGGTTGAATCGGACGATTGCCCTGGCTTTGTCCAAAAGCTTTTCGCGATGCTTGCCCGGCTCGTCGGCATCGGCGCTTGAGAGTAGCGCCTCGACTTTAATACTCGCGCTATGGAGCAGAGTTATTAGATGGGCAAGCGCAGCCTCTTC
>Ga0302319_10003620_pt1 | contig 32128 bp, 25 predicted proteins | sample Bog_T0_2_FD_203319 | JGI IMG/M metagenome (GOLD analysis project Ga0302319, IMG submission 203319) | Peat permafrost microbial communities from Stordalen Mire near Abisko, Sweden - Bog_T0_2 | ecosystem: Environmental > Terrestrial > Soil > Wetlands > Peat | place: Sweden: Abisko, Stordalen Mire... | reverse complement strand
CCGAGTTGAAGAACTGGTCCGGTACCCTGGCGACGGCAGCATCGTCTCGGACGACGTGAGCTTTGACGCGGAGCTTAATGACGTTCTTAATCTTAATCTTCCCTTCTTGAAAAGCAATCGGAAAGCTACTTTGGACGCATTCATCCAGGCCATCGCCAAGCATGGTCCAATACCACTCACCAAGTGGGAGAGATGGCTCCAAGAGTGGAGCGGCGCATCGACAACTGGAGACCTTCGACCCTTCTGCCAGGTCGTAGTTTGCTGGCTCACGAAGAAGCTAGCACGCGCAGCTCGACACTGAGTCTAATATCGCCATCGCCGGCTGCCGGCCGGAAGAAAACTCGGAGCCGAATCCGAAGAAAGCTCAGGTGCAAGCATGAGCGACAAACGCCGCATCGCCGTCATCGGAGCGGGTGTGTTCGGGCGCAATCACCTGCGCGTGGTCCGCGACTCGGAGCGCGCCGTGCTCGCCGGCGTTCTCGACACGGACGCCGCCCGCGCGCAGGCCGCGGCGGCGGAGTTCGGCTGCCCGGTGCTCGCGACGCTGGAAGAAGTGGCGGCCGCCGCCGACGCGGCCATCGTCGCCGTGCCCACCGTGGCGCACTGCGAAGTGGCCTGCCGGCTGCTCGACGAAGGGCTCGACGTGCTGGTGGAAAAGCCCATCGCCGCGAGCGCGGGCGAGGCGCGGGCGATGGTCGAGAAGGCCGCCGAGCGCGGGCGCGTGCTGCAGTGCGGCCACCTCGAGCGCTTTAACCCGGCCGTGCAGGCGGCCCTGCGCGTGGCCACGATTCCGCTGTTTTTCGAGATCCACCGCTTGAGCCTGTTCACGCCCCGCAGCCTCGACGTGAGCGTGGTCTCGGACCTGATGATCCACGACCTCGATATCCTACTGTCGATGACCGCGAGCGCGCCCGACGAGGTGCGCGCGGCGGGCATCTCCGTCCTCAGCGGCAAGGTGGACATCGCCAACGTGCGGCTGTCGTTCCCCAACGGCTGCGTGGCCAACCTCACGGCCAGCCGCGTTTCGACCGAAAAGGTGCGCAAGCTGCGCTTCTTCCAGCCCGGCCAATACGTCTCGGTGGACTACGCCCGCCAGGACTGCGTCCTGGTCGGCGTCGGCGCCGGCCGGCAGGTGAGCTTCCAGCCGCTGGCGGTCGAGAAGGGCGAACCGCTGCAGCGCCAGTTCGATCATTTCCTCGATTGTCTGGAGACGCGCGCCACGCCGCTCGTGGACGGCCGCGCGGCCCTGCGCGCGCTGGAGTTGGCGCGCGAGATCCTTGCTAAGATTGAAGAGCACGCCGCGCTGGTGGCGCGGCATTTGCAGGCCTGAAGCGCCCAATCCCGCGAGATTCCGCTCGCGGTCCGCAACAAGGCTCCATCCGAAAACGTCTTTCCCTTGCGGAGCGAATGCAGTCCGATTTCCAACGATATTGGCATGGCGACCAGGCGGAACCCGGGTTCCTGATCGAGTGGCGCGAGCCCGAATCGCGGCGCCGCCATCGCATCGCCGCCCTGGGCGCGGTGGCGTGGCACGTGGCGCTGATCCTGTTCATCTTGAACGCGCCCAGCGGCGCGGGGCATTCGGACGAGCGCTGGCGGATCGAGTTGGCGCTGCGCAACGCGACGCCGCTGGTCGAGCCGCGCCTCGACCCGAAAGAATTCAAGCTGACCCAGAAGGAACCGCAGGTGAACCAGCCCGCCGAGCAGGTCGACCTGGCCAGCCTGCTGCCCAAGCCGCAGCTCCACATGCCGGCCATGCGGCCCGCGCCCGGCAGCGCGCCGCCCGGCGAGCCGCTGCCGCCGAAGCCGACCGTGCAACCCATGGAAGCGCCGCATATCGACGTTCCGGCGCCGGGCAACCTGGCGGCGCTGAAGCTCCCGGCTCTCCCGCAGACGCAGCCACCACCGCCGCCGCCACAGAAGAATAAGAACCCGTTCGAACCGGTCGGCGGGCCGGACCGCTCACCGAAAGGGCAGGGCCTGGGCGGCCCGAAGATCGAGGTCCCGAAGGGGACCGTCGACGAGGCCGTACGGGCGGTGATCCGGAGCGGTGCAGGCGGCTCCGGCGTGGTCGTCGGCGACAACGGCCCGGGCGCCGGCGGCGCCATGGACAGCCTGCTGCAGCGGGGCTCGCCGGGGGCCCAGCGGCAGAGCGCGCTGGAGCTGATGAGCGATCCGCAAGGCATCGATTTCAAACCGTATCTGATTCAGGTGCTGGCGGCGGTGCGCCGCAGTTGGTTCAGCGTGATGCCGGAGAGCATCCGCTTCGGGCGCTCGGGGCGGGTGGTGATCCAGTTCGCGGTCGATCGCAACGGCCAGGTGACCAAGCTGGTGATCGCCGAAGAATCGGGCGCCAACGCGCTCGACCGGGCCGCCGTGGCGGGCGTCAGCGGCGCGGTGCCTTTTCCGCCGTTGCCCGCCGGATTCAAAGCCCAGGAGGCGCGGCTGCAGCTCGTGTTCAACTACAACATGCCGCGCTAGTTCGGAAAGCCGCGACTGTTTCTGAGCCGCGACCGTTGTTTCTGAGCCGCGACTGTTGTTTCTGAGCCGCGACTGTTGTTTCTGAGCCGCGACTGTCAAGGAGCGGTTGCTTTGCGTTGTGACGAGCCGTGGCTGTTGCTGCGCCGCGACCGTTATTTCTGAGCCGCGACTGTCAAGGAGCGGTTGCTTTGCGTTGTGACGAGCCGCGACCGCTTTCGAGCCGCGACTAAAAGGAGCGATCCGGCTGTTCGAATTGTTCAATGCATCTCCAAATTAGGACACTATAGAGAGCCGATCCGAATGCCCCAGACGCCCACCCCCGACCCAGCCGTCCGCCAGCGCTTCTACAAGGCGCTAGCCGCCTACGGCGTGCTGGCCGTGCTGGCCGCGACGACCCTCGACGGAGGCCTGCGCTGGCTCGTGCTGGCCGTGCTGGCCGCCTTTGCGCTAAAGAGCTGGGTCCACCTGCGGCGGATCGAGTTGGGGTAGGAGCAAGGTTGGCGCCGTCGCCGCAGAGCATTCCGTTTCAACGACGCTACGGCGCACGTCCGGCCTCGCCGGATTGCTTCTCTCCCATCCAGGGCGACGGGCACTTAAGAAGTGAAAGCTGAACCGCGACCGCAGATTGCGGGAGATTTAAATCTATTTCCGACAGGCTGCGCCTGGGTCCCCGGCGCACACAACTCTTTCAATCCTCACTCTGTCCCATCTGCGCCGTGTGGATTTCAGCCGTCTGTCCCCGCGCCCCCGTGCTTTCACTTCAGCAGCGGTTGCAGATACCCGAGCACCGTCGCCGCCACCCGCCGCGCGCCCTCGGCGGTGGGGTGCAGCGCGTCCGCCTGCATCAGCCGCGGGTCGGTGGCCACGCCTTCCAGCAGAAACGGAATCGTAGCGACGCGCTTCTCGCGTGCCAGATCGCGAAACACTTTCTCGAAACCCTGCACATAGTCCGGGCCGTAGTTGCGCGGCAGCGTCATGCCCGCCAGCAGCACCTTGGCGCCGCCCTTGCGGAATTCGTCGATCATTTGAGCCAGATTCGCGCGCGTCGCCGTCAACGGCAGCCCGCGCAGGCCGTCGTTGGCGCCGAGTTCCAGAATCACCACCACGGGCCTCAACTCGAGCGCCTGCCTCACGCGGTCCAGGCCCCCGCCGGTGGTGTCGCCGCTGATGCCCTGGTTCACCACCCGGTAGCGCCGCCCGCGCTGATCCAGCAGCTTCTGCAAATCGTCCGGAAAACTCTGGCCGGGTTCCAGCCCGTGGCCCGCCGTCAGGCTGTCGCCGAAGGCCACGATCACCGGCCGCGTGTCGGCCGCGCCCACGCCCAGCGCCATCGCCAGCGCGGCCACGAATAAACGTCGCGAGTGCATCCCCTGCCATCATAAAGGGGAAAGCCTTCCGAACATGAACCCCATCGCCCCCGCGCCTCCCTTGATCCTCGAAGTGCGCGGCGTCACGAAGTCGATCGACACCGGCGCGCACCGCGTCGACATCCTGCGCGGCATCGATCTTTTGGTGCGCCGCGGCGAGTACGTCGCCGTGATGGGCGCGTCGGGCTGCGGCAAAAGCACGCTGCTTGGTCTGCTCGCGGGCCTCGACACTCCCACCTCCGGCAGCATCAAAATCGACGGCGAGGAGATCTCGGGGCTCGGTGAAAACCGCCTGGCGGAGCTGCGCGGCCGCCAGATCGGATTCGTCTTCCAGAGCTACCAATTGATTCCCACGCTGACCGCGGAAGAAAACGTCCTGCTGCCGGCCGAATTGGCGGGAGAACTCGGCGCCGCGGCGTTTGAACGCGCCCGCCACCTGCTCGAAACCGTCGGCCTGAGCGCCCGGCGCGAGCATTACCCGGTGCAGTTATCGGGCGGCGAGCAGCAGCGCGTCGCCTTGGCGCGGGCCTTCATGCGCCGGCCGCCGCTGCTGCTGGCCGACGAGCCCACGGGCAACCTGGATTCCACCAGCGGCCAGCAAGTGCTCGAGCTGCTCCTCAGCCTCAATCGGGAGGAGGGCGCGACGCTTGTGCTGGTCACGCATGACCCTGAGCTGGCCGGCCACGCCTCGCGCATCCTCACCATGAAGGACGGCCTGATCCTCTCCGACGAGATGAAGGCATGAGATTCGTCGCTGCCTGGACGCTCGCCTGGCGCATCGCCCGGCGCGAAGCACGAGCCTCCGCTCCGAAATTTCTGTTCGCGATTCTGGGCGTGGCCGCGGGCGTCGGCGCGCTCACCGGCGTGCGCGGTTTTGCCGACGCGTTTCAGGAAGAGCTGCGGCGTCAGGCCCGCTCTCTGATGGCCGCCGACGTGAGCCTGCGCCAGTTCACGGCCCTGTCGCCCGCTCAGCAGCAGTGCCTCGATGGCTATGTGCAACGCGGCGCGCAACTCACCCGCATCACCGAGACCGTCTCCATGATGGGCGCCGCGGGCGGCGTGCCGGTGCTGGTTTCCGTCAAGGCCGTCGACCCGGCCGTGTATCCCTTTTATGGCCAGGTCGTGCTCGATCCACCTCAGCCCTTGAAACAGGCTCTCGACGAGCACAGCGTGGCCGTCTCCGACGACCTGCTGGTGCGGCTGAATGTGCAAACCGGCTCGCTGGTCAAGCTCGGCGCGGCCGAGTTCCGCGTCGCCGGCACGGTCGTCCGCGAGCCCGACCGCATGACCGGCAGCCTGAACATCGGGCCGCGCGTGCTCATCAGCCGCGCCGGTCTCGATCGCACCGGCCTGCTGACCTTCGGTAGCCGCGCCTCGCAGCGTTTCCTCTTCCGCCTGCCCGCTGCGGGCTCCCGCCAGGCCATCCCGCTCGACGCCCTGCGCGCGGATCTCAAGCGCGTTTTCCCCGAAGCCATGATCGCCGATTACCGCGAGTCGCACCCCGCCATCCGGCGCGCGCTGGAGCGTTCGGCGACGTTCCTCAGCCTGGTCAGCCTGATCGCGCTGGTGGTCGGTGCGCTGGGCGTCGCCACCGCGATCCACGCCCACATGCAGCAGCGGCTGGACTCCATCGCAATCATGAAATGCCTGGGCGCGCGCAGTTCGCAGATCATCGTCATCTACACGCTGCAAGCGGCGCTGCTCGGGCTCACCGGCGGCCTCGCGGGCATCGCGGTGGGCTTCGGCGTGCAGCGCCTGATGCCGCTCCTGCTGGCCAAATACTTCCTCTTCGACCACGCCCTCGCCTGGAGCCCGGCCTTCGCCTTGCAAGGCCTGGGCGTGGGCCTGCTGGTGTCGCTGTTGTTCACCATTCCGCCGCTGCTGTCGATTCGCAATATCAAACCGGCGCTGATCTTCCGCCGCGAGATGGCCGAGCTGCGGCCGCCGCTCGCCGTGCGGCTCCACCGCGCCTGGCCGGCGTTGCTCGCGGGCCTCGTGATTCTTGCGGGCGTCGGCCTCGTCGCGGGCTGGCTGGCCGAGTCGTTGCAGATGGGCGCGTACTTCGTCGGGGGCATCGCGGTGAGCCTGCTGGCGCTGGCCGCCGCGGCCTGGGTGCTGCTGCGCGCGTTGCGCTGGCTGGTGCAAAAGGCGCCCGTCCGCTGGAGTGTCGAGTGGCGTCAGGGCATGGCCAACCTCTATCGCCCCGGCAACCACGCGCCCTCCGTGCTGGTCGCCCTGGGCCTGGGCGTGACTTTCACGCTGAGCGTCTATCTGCTCCAGAAATCGCTGATCCACGAGATCTCGAGCGCCGCGCCTCCGGGCTCGCCCAACGTCATTTTGATCAACATCACCGAACGCGACCACGACGGCGTGCAGAAGCTGCTGAACGGCCTGCCGGGACTCAAGAAAAAGCCGGTCATCGAGCCCTTCGTGGCCGTGCGCCTGGAGAGCATCGACGGACGGCCCGTGGCGGATCTGAAGCTCGAACGCTTCCAGCGCCGCTACCAATCCACGCGCGAAGTCAGTTGGGCCGATGCGCCGCCCGAGGATCTGCTGGCGCGCCGCGGCGCCTGGTGGAAGCCTGCAGACGCGACGCCCCAGGTTGCCGTCGTCGAGGAGATGGCCCAGGTGCTCAACCTGAAGCCCGGCCAGCGCCTCCGCTGGACCGCCATCGGCCGGGAATTCGAGACGCCCATCGCGACCGTGTTCCGCCAGCGCGCGGTGCGCTCCGGACAACAGGTCGATATTCTTTTTAACCGGCCGGCCCTGGCCGGCCTGCCCGTGCAGTACGTCGGACTGCTGCGCCTCCCGGGCAAACAGGTCGCGGCACTCCAGAAGCTGGCCTACCAGCAGTTCCCGACCGTGACCGTCATCAACACCGCCGATCTGATGAACCTGGTCCAGGAGGTCGTCGACCAGATCGCGCTGGTCATTCGTTTCATCGCCGGCTTCTCCATCCTCGCCGGCGCCATCATTCTCGCCTCCACCGTCGCCGGCACGCGCTTTCGTCGCATCCGCGAAACGGCCGTGCTCAAGACGCTGGGCGCCAAGCGCCTGCGGCTGGCCGGCATCTTTTCGGTGGAGTTCCTGATTCTCGGCCTGGTCTCGGGCGCGCTGGGCAGCGTGCTGGCGACGCTGTTTTCGCGGCTGCTGCTGTCGCACCTGCTCGACGCCGAGTTCCACGTCGAGTGGCCGCCGCTCCTCATCACCACCGCACTCGCGGCTCTGCTCGCTGTCGGCGCCGGCTGGCTTGCCAGCCTCCGGATTCTGTCGCAGAAGCCACTCGAAGTCCTGCGCGACGAGTAGCTCTTAATCCTCATGAGAAGCTCCCTGTCTTTTGTAATGACGCGCGAAGATCGAGGTCCGACCCGGGTCTAGAACGTGGGAGAATCATCCCGGAAGAACGGCATGCCAACCGTAGGAGACAAGAGGACCATGGCGAACGGAATGAACAGCGATGTGAGGGAACTTGTCAAGCAAATCATCGGGAAGCCTTGCTCACGGCGGGAAGTTGGGAGGATGAGAAGTCTCAGCTTGGGGTTTGGGAACGAAGGTAGGGTGAGCAAGATCAGTAAGACAGTCTATAAGGAGTGGGAGATCGGAACATACTACAGTGCTTGGAGAGTTGTTCGCGAGGGAATTGTGTTATGCGGAAGTCAAGACGTGGTTGACTCGATTGACGAACTGAACCTCTCCTTAGGGCGGATTGGCTTAGGCAGGTTCATGTCGCTACGGCAATTCAGCGATCTCGACGTACGGATTGAATTTGACAGCGGCGTCGCTGTCGATTTCCTTGCAACGACGAGTGACGATGATGAGTGCTTGCACATATTCTGCCCTGGAGAACGCTGCATCGAATTCTCTGTTCGCGGCGGGTGGAAGGCAGGTCCATCTGACAGGCGGTGGCCGGAGAAACGGGCCAGCCTGAAGCCGAAACAGAGGCCCTGACCGCGTTCCACCGCCAACACAGGCGGCGTTGGTCAGATCTGTCTGTCCATCCTTCCCACCCCGCCCGAACCCGCGTCTGGAGGGCTTTCCCGGGCCCGCTTGCCGCCGAAACCCTGTAAAATCACGCTTCCAAAGGCCCAGACCACGAAAAAAGCAGGAAAAACGGGCCTTTGAGGGCATTTGCCCCTTGCTATCGCGCGCGCGCATCCCGTATTATTGAGACCGGAAGCACTTCCGACATAATCGGGAGATTTTGTTTGATGCGATTTTTCGCGCGTTGCTCCGGGTAGTATGCTGCCGGTCCGGACAGGCGCAGATTGAACCAGTGGGAGAAACACCTAAGGAGACGTTATGGCCGAAGTCAAAAAACTGACCCAAACCCAACTCATTACCGAACTCGCCGAGGCCGTTGAGATTTCCAAGAAGCAGGCCAAGGCATTTGTGGACAAGTACGCCGAATTGGCGATCCGCGAGACCAAGAAGAACGGCTTGTTCGTTCTGCCTGGCATCGGCCGGCTCGTGCGCCAGGAGCGCAAAGCGCGCATCGGACGCAACCCCGCCACCGGCGAGAAGATCAAGATCGCGGCCAAGAAGGTCGTCAAGTTCCGCGTCGCCAAGACCGTGAAGGACGCCATCGTTCCGGCCAAGAAGCCGAAGGCCTAGAGCCTTCCTTCATTGGCCTGATTTGGGAGCTGAAAATGCGAAGCCCCGCAGCCTGCGCCGCGGGGCTTTTTGATTACTTGCGGGAGCGGAACGGTGCGAAAACTCAGACCTTGATCAGGATTTCTTCCCCGGATCCGGCTTGGAAGACGTGTCTTCGTCGCCCTTAAAAACGTCCTTAAAGCTCTTAATCCCTTCGCCCAGGCCCTTGCCCAGATCGGGAATCTTCTTGGAGCCAAACACGATCAACAGGATGATGACGATGACAACCCACTTCATCCGACAAATCCTAGAGCGTGTGCGGCGAGAGCCATGAAAATCAATCCTGGTCCATTTTCAGTGTAGAGCGCCCCGCCGCGCGCGTCAAGGAATCCCTATGCCCGTCTGTGGTTAAGTCCTGTCAATAGAGAAACACGGGCCGCGCCCGCTACTCCTCCTATTGGGCCATGCGCGACCCTCTTATACTGCCTTTCTTCGCCTTCGCAGCTGGAATAGTCGCCGCGCGCCTTGGCGGAGTCTCCCCGCGCGAGGCCGCGTGGGCTGGCGCGGCGTTCGCGCTGCTCGCATGCCTCAGCCGTTTCTACTGCCCGCGCCGCTTCCTGCTGCTTCCGATTCTGTCTGTCCTGGCCGCCCTGGGCGCCCTCGACATGGGGCTGCAAACGCACACCCCGCCCGTGCCCGCGCCGCTTGAGCCCGGTGGCGTGCAGGCCGTTCAGGGCTGTCTGATGGAAAACGGCGACTATCGCGACGGCCTGCTGCGGTTGAAACTGAAGCTCCAGCCCGGCGCCGGCGTCTACGCCACCGTCGCTCCCGAGCGCGAGACGCCGCTGCCGCCGATCCCCGTGGCCGGAACCCTCGTCGCCATTGCCGGCAAGGTCCACGCGCCCCGCGCCTACCGCAATCCCGGCTCCTTCGACTTCGGCGCTTATCTGGCGCGCGACGACATCTTCTGGACGCTTTCGGCCAAGGCCTCGACCTACCGTGTGTTGCCGGGCGCCTGCGGCCCGGCCTGGCGCGCCGTGCTGGGGCGCGTGCGGCAGAGCGGGCTGGACTCGCTCGACCGTGTGTACTCAGGCGACGACTACGCCCGCGGCATGATGCGCGGCTTGCTGCTCGGCGACGGCTCGGGCATCCGCGACGTCTGGACGCGCGACTGGCGCCGCACCGGCACCTATCACGCCCTGGTGATTTCGGGCTCCCAGATCACCTTCGTCACCATGCTGGCCTTGCTGTGGCTGAGTTTCGCCCGGGCCGGAGAACGCCCGCTGCTGATCTGCGCCGTCGCGCTGGGCTGGACCTACGCCCTGCTGTGCGGCGGCCACGTGCCCGTGCTGCGCGCTGCCGCCGGCTTCACCCTCTACGCCTGCGCGCGCCTGCTTTACCGCCGCACGCGGCTGGTGAATCTGCTGGCCGCCGCGGCGCTCGCGTTTCTGGCCTGCGCGCCGGAAGAGCTTTTTGACGCCAGCTTTCAGCTCACATTTTTGTCGGTGGCGGCCGTCGGCGCCCTGGCCATGCCGTTGACGCTGCGCTGGCTCGCGCCCTGGCGCGCTGCTTTTCGCAGCCTCTCGGGGAAAAACGTCGAGCCGTTTCTGGATCCTCGCGCGGCTTCCATTCGCACTGAACTGCTGCTCGTGGCGCAGACCATCTCGGTCGTGTTCCGCTGTCGCGTTGCGTGGGCCACGATGGCCCTGCGGGCGATTGGCGGCCCATTTTACTATTGCCTTCGAATGATCCTGCTTTCGGCCTGCGTGCAGGTGATGCTCGCGATCCCCATGATCATGTATTTCCACCGCCTGTCGATCTCCGGATTGACGGCCAATCTGATCGTCATTCCACTCGTCTTTTCGGCCATACCATTCGGCTTCGCCGCCATCGCCACGCACTGGCATTGGCCGGCCGCGATCGCGCTGGGGCTGCTCCGCGGCGCGCAATGGAGCGCGTCGGCGCACGCCCGCTGGGAGCCAAGACTGCGAGTACCGGATCCGCCGCTGGCCGCGCTGGTCGTGTTCTTCCTGCTCTTGGCCTGCTTCTGCGCCGCCTTGAAGCGCCAGTCGCGCTGGACTCTGCCCGCGGCCCTGGCCGCGCTGGCGGTGCTGGCGCTGATCGTCGTGCATCCCTTCCCTTCCGACCTCCGGCCAGGCGTGCTCGAAGTGGCCATGATCGATGTCGGTCAGGGCGAAAGCATTCTGCTCGGGCTGCCTTCGGGCGGTGCCGCGCTGGTCGACACCGGCGGCATCCTGAGCTTCGGGAAACCCCGGCCGCGCGACTCCGGCTTCGACATCGGCGAGGATGTCGTTTCGCCCTACTTGTGGCGCCGCGGCCTGCGCCGCCTGGACGTGCTAATGATCTCTCACGCCCACGCCGACCACGCCGGCGGCGCCCCCGCCATTCTCGAAAACTTCCACCCGCGCGAGGTCTGGGGCGCCTTCGACCTGGACGTGCCGGAGTGGCGCCGGCTGGCGGCCCAGGCGCGCGCCGCCGGTTGCCGCGTCCGCAGCCTGCATCGCGGCGACGTCTTCGACTCGGGCGGCCTGCGCTGGGAGGTCTTTGCGCCCCTGCCCGATATGCGGAAGCGCGACGTCAACGAGGCTTCCCTCGTCGTGCGCGCCACCTACGGCCGCCACTCCCTGCTGCTCACCGGCGACATGGACCGCCGCACCGAAGCGCTGCTGCTCGAAGCCGGCTTCCACCAGCGCGTGGACATTCTCAAAGTGGCCCACCACGGCAGCAAGAACGCCTCGCTGCCCCGCTTCTTAGACATGCTGAAACCCGCGCTGGCTATGGTCTCGGCGGGTTTTGAGAACAACTACGGCCACCCCAATCCAGTGACGCTTAACTCGCTCGGCGAACGGCATGTCCAACTGCTGCGGACCGACTTGCAAGGCCTCGTCGTGGCCCGCTCGAACGCCCGCTATCTGGAAGTCGAAGGCCACCCCGGCGGCTACGGCCTGCCACCCGCCTGGGACGACTACTAACCCGCACGCTAAGGCACGTAGTTCAATACGACTAAGTCCTTTAGAAAACCATAGATACGTGGTGGCGCCCGGACCAGATTGTCTAAGTCCTTTAGAACATGGCAGTTACAAGGCAGCTCGCGCGACCGCAAAAATGACAAATGCGGGAATTTGTGGTGGAATTCGACTAAGTCCTTTAGAAAACCATAGATACGGGTTTGCGCAAAAAGCCCGCGCAAACATGGTGTTTTCCACGGCCAGCCATGGTGTTTTCCACGCGCAAACATGGTGATTTCCCCGCGCAGACATGGTGTCTTGACGGTGAAATCACGCGCGCCGCACGGCGCAATCAGGGTCGAATTCCGAATCCACGCCAGCCGCCAAAGAAATGTTCGCGGGTCGTCACAACGCGAAGTCACAACGCAAAGTCAGAACGCAAAGCGACGACGCGGAGAACAGCTCCCCGTGGTCGTGGCTCGGCAACGGAGGCGGCGCGGACTTAGGCTGTCTTGACGGGCTTGGCGGGCTTCTGGCCCGGCTTGCCCAGCTTCTCGATCTCGTTGAAGGCCACCGTGCGGGCCTCGTCCAGCGCGATGTTGGACAGGATCACGGCGATCGAATCGTTGAGCCCAACCTCGAGGTCGGCCTTGGGCCGCTTCAGCGTATGGCAGGCGTCGAAGAAGCTCTCGAGCTCCGTGTCCACGGGGTTCTTGTCTTCGAGCGGCACCATGACGCCCTTCATGTACAGCCACTGCCGGGCGAACTTCATCTCCTTCTCGAGGAAACTTTCGTTGCCCTTCATGAGATCCTTGTCGAGCAGGATTGGCAGCGGGCGCGAGCCAGCGGCGGAGACCATGGTCGCGCCGGCCTTCACTTCTTCCTTCTTCTTGTTCTTGGCGTCTTCCACTTTGGACGGCGGCGTGGGCTCGCGGAACCACATGCCGATGGGCTTGTTGATGTCGTCGCCGAGGGTGATCTCAATACTGCCCTGAGTGCCGCAGATGATCTCGCCCATCTCGGTGCGCTGGCCGCCGACGCCGGCCCAGTGCGAACTGGTCGAAATGCCGGTCCAGACCAGCCGCCGTCCCTTGGGATATTTGTAGATCAACTGGACGTTGTCCAGGATGTCGCGGCCGTCCATCATGAAATCGTGCGTCCCCAGGCCCAGCACGGCCTCGGGCGTCATGCCGAGCATCCAGTCGGCGACGTCGATCTGGTGGGACGCGAGCTCCGCCACCACGCCGCCCGACCACTTGCGGAACAATCGCCAGTTGCCGAGCTCGGGGACGTCCTTCTTCATCTTCCAGCCGGGATCGCGATGCCACTGCGCCTGGACGTAGTCGACCTCGCCCAGCAGGCCCTTCTCGATCATCTGGCGCGCCGCCTGGTACATCGCGCTGTAGCGGCGCTGCAGGCCCGTCTGCAGCAACTGTTTGGGCTTCGAGGCGGCCAGCGCGCGCAACGCATGCACTTCCTCGGGCTTGAACACCAGGCTCTTTTCGCAGAAGACGTGCTTGCCGGCCTCCAGCGCGTCCTTGGTAAACGGGAAGTGGAGAAACAGCGGTACGGTGACGAACACCGCCTCGACGTTCTTGTCAGCGAGCAGCTCGCGATAGTCCTTGTAGCGCTTGGGATTGCCGCCGTAGGTCTGTTGGGCCTTGTTCAGCGCCGCTTCTTCGATATCGCAGATGGCGACGCATTGCCCGGTGTCGATCCCCTTCAGGTGTTTCAGCAGGTAACTGCCGCGGCTGCCGGTGCCGATCATGCCGAAGGGCACGGAGTTGGTGGCGGCGCGCGCCTTCAGGATAGACGGGGCGCCTTCCACCGCTCGGGCGGCGGCGACGGCGAGCGCGGCGCCGCCCACGGCGGTCATGACCGCCTCGCGCCGGGTCATGTCCTGCCCGGCGCGGTGCGGCAGGCTGCTTTCGGGCTGGCCCTGCAAGGGCTTCACGTTTTCGGGGTTCTCGGCCATTTCCATACAACCTCTCAGTTGAATCGTTCTCGGAATTGCGTCTATTCTATCCGATTCTCCCGGTTGGACCAGGGTTCCCGAAAGCTTCCAGCGGCGTCGCAACCGGGGTCTCGGGCGCGACGTTCGGCGCCGCCGTCTCCGCGGCGCGCGCCCAGCGGGCGGACCAGTCGGCGCCGGCCAGGACGATCAGGCCCGCGAAGAAGCTCCACGTGAGGATCGTGATGGAGTTCCGGAAGACGCCGTATTCGCGCTGAAACTTCGCGAACAGCCACGGCCAGGCGAACCAGTTAATCCACTTCAGCATTTCCAGCAGGAGCCCGATCACCACGGCGCGCGGCAGCACCTGCAGCGCCGGCACCTTCGTGTTGGGCAGCTTCCAATAAACCAGGAACAGGATCAGGATGGTGAACGGGATCGACGCCAGCTTGAACAGCCCATAGGCGAGGTAGCCTTTGGTCAGCACGACGGGCACAACTGCGTCGGCGCCGAAAATTGCCAGCCACAGCGCCGGGGCTGCCGCCGTGATCACCGCCGACAAGAGCGCCAGCGCTCCGCAAACGAAAATCAGCCCCGTGCTCAGCACTTGATTCATCACCAGGTTGCGGCCCTTGACGACGCCCCAGGCGCGGTTCAGCGCGACTTCCAGAGGCAGGAACACGCCGTTTGCCAGCAGCAGCAACATCAGCACCGAAAACCATTCCATGTGGCGGACGCTCTTGAGGCTGCGGGCCAGGTTGTCGACGAGAAACGCGCCCGTCCCACCGGGGAAGTAGTCCTGAATGGCGACGAAGATCGCCTCAATCGCCGGGGTGGAGTGGAAGACGTGCTTGCAGATGGACAGCATCACCAGCAGGAACGGGTAGAAGGCCAGCAGCACGTTGGCGGCAATCGAAAACGCGAAGACGTGGGTTTCGGGCTGGGTCAGGTAGCGGGCCACCGCGCGCCAGTCGAACAGGAACTCGAGCGCCGCGGCGCGCACGCTGCGCCCGGCGCGATGCCAGAGCCCACTCACGGCGGAGCGCTTTCGTCCCGGGAGCGATCGGCTGGGGCTCGGCTGGAAAACGTGTGGGGCAGATGAGGGCGCAGGTTGCACGGCGGCTACTCATTCCAGTTTAACGGCAGCGCGCTTGCGCAGTCGCGCATCCAACGCCGATACTGGCGATTGCCGCTGCAATCGTTACAGCCGCATCAGAGCAAGGAGAAGATTCATGCTGCGCCGCCGCGACTTTCTGACTAGCGCCGCGCTCGCGCCCCTCGCAGCGCGGGCCGCCACCGCAGACGAAGCGGGCTTCACCTTCGTCCATTTCACCGACACGCACCTCCAGCCGGAGCTGCGCGCGGGCGCGGGCACGGCCCAGGCGTTCCGGGCCATTTCGCAGATTGAGCACGATTTCGCGCTGGCCGGCGGGGATCTGGTGATGGACGTCTTCGAGCAGGGTCCGGCGCGCGCCAAGCAGCTCTTCGACCTCTACGCCGCCACGGCCCGAGAGCTGCCCAAGCCCGTGCACTCGATCATCGGCAACCACGATATTTACGGAATCTCCAATAAATCCGGCGTGGCGGCCACAGATCCGCTGTACGGCAAGAAGCTGTTCGAGGACCGCATGGGCCAGCCGCGCCATCAATCTTTCGACCATAAGGGCTGGCATTTCATCCTGCTGGATTCGGTGCAGATCGGCACGGATGGGCGCTGGTACGGAATGATCGACGCGGCACAGCTTGAATGGCTGGCCGCGGATCTTTCCAAAACGGGCCGGACGACGCCGCTGGTCGTTCTGACGCACATGCCGCTGGCCTCGGCCACCGGCCAGCTCTGGGGCGCCAAACCGGATGGTCTGAAGACGCTGCTGATCACCAATCCGGGCGCGGTGTTCGACCTTTTCTCGGGCTACAAGCTCAAGGCCGTGCTGCAGGGCCACACGCACGTGCGCGAGATCGTTGAATACGGCGGCTGCCGCTACATCACGCCGGGAGCGGTCTGCGGCAACTGGTGGAAGGGCGCATTCAAGGGCAGTCCCGAAGGCTTCGCCGTGCTGAAAGTGCGCGGCGAGGAGATCGCCTGCGAATTCCGGAGCTACGGCTGGCAGGCCGCTTAACGGGAGAGCACGACGCGCAATTCCGCGGTCCCGGACGCCTCCGGTCATGGCATCATAGTTGCGGAGGCGCGGGTATGAATAGAACTCATAGCATCGAACTGCTGAACGTGGCCGTGGGCGACGAACTGCAGGCCGTCCATCAATACATGTACTTTCATTTCCATCTCACCGACCAGGGCTTCGAGCCGCTGGCGGTGCTGTTCAAGCGCACCGCGATCGAGGAGATGGGCCATGTCGAAGCGCTGGCGGAACGGATTCTGTTCCTGAAAGGCGACGTCAAAATGCAGGCCGCCGGCCCCGTCGAGACCATCACCGACCCTGAGGCGATGCTGGTGAAGGCGATGGCGATGGAGGCGCAGAGCGGCATCGACTACAACAAAGCGGCGCTGGAATGTTCCGCCCAGCAGGACGCCGCTTCCAAGCAGATTTTCGAACATCTGGTGGGCGACGAAGAGCGGCATTACGACCAGTACGAGAAGCAGCACGACAATATCAAGCGCTTCGGGCTGAACTATCTGGCGCTGCAGTCCTTCCGCGGCGGATCGCCGGAAGCCGGCCCCGGGGCAGCCGCATAGCGCGCGGCTTCCAGCTATGATGGCGCGTCCGCTCTCGCGGGACGCACCGTATTATTGGTTCTCCCCCTGCAGGAAGGCCAGCGCCAGACGGGTGATTTCTCCGCTTGTAAACAGCTTGGGCGTAATCGCAGGCGTGCCGCCGGCGGCGATATCTATGGCTTCGAGACGCGGCTGAACGAGCTCGAAGACGCGCTCGTTGAATCCGAAGTTCTGAGATTGCTGCACTGCGAAGACGAAGTACCTGCCCGGAGCCAGATTGTCGTACGACAGGTCGGTCCCGCTGGCGCCCATCAGCATCGGCATGCCGGCGCCCGGCGAGAAGCCTCTGCCCGCCGGCGCCAGGATTACGGTCCACGTGGTGGTCTTCCCGGGAGATGAGTCCTCCGGCAGGTGGATCTGCACGCGCGCGCCTTTGGAGCCTAAGACGATCCGCAGCAGGCCAGGCGCGCCGGCGGCGATTTCGATTTCGTCGCGCTCGAGCCGCGTCTCCCCGTATTGCATCGAGTCGACGAAGGCCGGCGTGGTTGCCGACTGATAGCGCACGCGGTAGCGTCGCGGCCCCAGCCCTTTGACTTCGAAACTCCCGTCCTGGTGGACGTCGCCCTGGCGGTAGCCGCCGAGGGAGTTGGGCGTCTCCGGCATGAGTTGAACCCACCCCTTGGGCGGCTCAGCTTCGGCCGACTGCGGCTGGCGCCCCGTACCCAGTTGCCGAATCCGCGGCCTGATCACCGCCTGCTGATCCGCTCCCGTCCCGGCGCCGGGATTCGTGCCGGCGGGGTCCTCCACCACGCCCTTGAGCGCCGGCGCGGTTTGCAGTTGCAGGAGCACGGGCTCCGGGCTGGCCGTGCCGGTCGTGAGGCGCAGTTCCGCGAGGGCCATCGTGTCGGGCTGCCCCGACATGCTCGACGCCACCAACCGGTACGAGCCCGGCGAAACGAAATCGATGCGGAATGTGCCGTCCTTCTGATCGTAGGCACCAAATAGCGGCTGGGACGCATCGCCCGTGGCGGCGTCTGGAAAGAGCTGCACGTTCACGTTCTGGCCCGGCGCGGACATGAGGCTGCCCCGTACGGTGACGACCGGCGTCGTTTTCAGTCTGAATTCGATGTTCTGCAGTTCGGTGCCGGGCATTACGCTCAGCACGGTCGCACCGGCGGCGGCCGGGCTGTCCGGATAGAACACTGGCAGCCACGACTCGCGAGGCTCCTCAGGCCGCGAACCGGAGGGCCCGAGCAGGCGCTCGACAGGCAGCGGTTCCTGGCACTGCGCGTGGACCAGATAACGGTCCGCGGTCAGGCCCGCGAGGCGGAACTCGCCTTGGTCGTCGGTCTGCACGCCGCCCTGCGGTTGCAGGCTGGAGCTGTCGCCGAGGTGCAGCTGCGAATAGGCCTGGACGATGCAGCCCTGCACCGGCTCGCCGTCGTCGTTCACTACGCGGCCGCCGATCGCGCCTCCGGGCATGAGTTTCACCTGAACGCCGGAGGTCTCGTTGCCCGAGCTCACCTCGGCCGTAACCGCGGACTGACTCAGCCCCATGATGCCGGTGTAGTCCTTGTGGGTCGCGGAGATCGTGCAACTGCCGGGTCCCAGCCCCGCCGCGGAGAACATCCCGCCGCGGTCCGAGACCGGCTGGCTGTAGCCGGCATTGCGGCTGGCGCATTGCACCGTCACGCGCGCGCCGCTGACCGGCTCGCCAGTCAGCGCGTTGACCACCTGACCGCTCAGCGAGCCCGGCGGCACGTCCGGCTCCTGCGGTGCCGGAGAGTTCTGAAAAACGGCCAACTGCGCGGCCAGAAGGAAGACGGGTATCACGTTCATCGGCGCACCTCACTCCTTCGCGCCCGCGCCGGCGTTGTGGATCAGCGGCACGGTCACGGCCGCGTTCGGGCCTTCCTGCAACTCCACCGCAGTTCCCTGCTCCGCGAACGGCGTCAGGAAATTCGGATCCATCCACGCGCCCTGCTCCATGTCGTCGAAGGCGTACAGCTTGTAGACGCCAGGCGTCAGCCCGCGGAAGTGAAAGGCGCCCTTCTCATCCACGCCGGCCACGGCGTAGAAGCTCAGCACCGCCGCATTGTCGCCTTGCGGAGCCAGCAGAACCGTTGTCGCCCCCGCGCCCTCCACCTGTCCGCTCAGCTCCGCGCCAGCCGCGCTCAGCACGAGCGCCAGCCGCGCCGAGGTCGGGGCGGTGATCACCATATCCTTGCGCAGGACATCCTCGTCGCCCAGCGTCATCGACTTCAGATACCCGCCTTTGGGCAGCGGCTCGATGCCGATATCCCACAATCCGGGATGCACGTTCGACAGAACGAACGAGCCGTCCGGCTGGACCTGCGCGCTGGCGCCCGCATGAACATTGCCGTCGCCCGATACCAGGAACACACGGTGATCCGCGGCCGCGCCCGTACCCGCGCCCTCGAGCTTCAGACTGCCGCGAAGTTCGAAGGCCGGCGCGAATGGCAGCGTCACTTCCAGCTCGCCCCCGCTCAGATCGACCTCCTGCCGCGCTACGTACATGCGGCCGTCGATGGTCACCTCCCCGCTCAGCACGTATTTTCCGGGCTGCAGATTCGGGTATTCGTAGCGGCCCCCGGGCGGCAACCAGCCGAACATGTTGGTCATCGTGTCGGAGTTGCCCGGAGCATCCGTCAGATGGGTGTGCACGATAGGCTGATTCGGCGATCCGGGCGGAGGCGGCACGTCGGGCGGAGTTTCACCCGTCTCCGGCGGCGGAAGCTGCACCGGCAATTGCGCCAGCACGCCCAGCTTGATCGGCCGGATCACCTGCATGGCGATATCCACGCCTTCCAGCGTCTGTCCCGGCTGCAACACGATGTCCCGTGCCTCGTGCCGCAACGGCGTGCCCGGGGCGTAGGTCGTGGCGTATCCCAGGCGGTTGTTCTGCTCGGCGGCCGGATCGCCCGGATTCGACACCGGAATGGTTTCGAACTGCTTGGTGGCCGACACCACGTACCGTCCCGGCGCCACGCCGAACAGCCGGAAGCGGCCCTTGTCGTCGGTCCCCGCCCCGGCCCACTGCGTCCAGCTCGGCTTGCCGCGCAAGAACTGCCGCCGCAGCGCCCGCACGAAGGCCTGCGCCAGCGGCTCGCCGTCCGCGCCCGTCACCGTCCCCGCGATCACGCCCAGCCGCGGCAGGCCAATCGTCAGGTCCGTGATGTGCTCGCCCGCGCCCAGCGTCAGCACCCGCCCTTCGGCATACGGGCGGCGCGCGCCGTAGGCCATCGTCCCATAGCCGCGCCGCGAGACTTCGATACGGTACTGGCCCGCCGGAAGCGCGCGCAGCAGGAATCGTCCGTCGCCATCCGACGGCGCCAGGCCCCGAATGTCGGTGTGTCCTTCGACATGGATTTCGACGCGCGCCCGGTGCAGCGGCGCGCCGCTGGTCGCGTCCACGACCCGTCCGGCGATCGAGCCGGAGCCGCCGCTTTGCGCGCACACGGCCGCCAGCACGAGCACCACCATCGCGGATGTGGATAGGAGGCGACCCATATCCCTGCGCACCCTCCTATTCTGGCCCGCTCTTTCGGCTGGCGCTGGTCGTGGCGCACGCCCGGCAGACGCGTTTAGACACCATCTTTGGTATCGCGGATCCTCTGCGCCGCCGCCTGGGTCGACAGGCAGAGATCACGTCCAGAACACTGGACGCACCCCGCGCGCGTTGGTTGCGGACGGCGGAGACAACTCTGGCGAGGCTCAGTCGGGTGGCGGCGCAGCGCGCCCGGGCCGAAACTGCCGTAGCGCGCCCGCAGGCGGCTTCTTCAGCCGCCGGTCAAAACTGGGAGTAGCCGTAGAAGGGCCGCATCCGGCCCTCTCCCCGGCCGCGAGTCTAGCCCTTCTTGGCCTGACAACCATCCAGCACGTGCTTGTGATCGCCGTAGCACTTGCCGACATCGTTCAGATCTTTCTTGCCTGCCGTGACGTGGCAGGTGGTGCATTTCGTGCCCTTTTCCTTCTTCTGATACTCCGGTTTGGCAAACGAAAGATTGCTCGCCACGAACAGGCCGGCCATCAGAACGGCGGCGGGAACCATCAGTCTCAAAGCGCGCATGATCAACTCCAATCGGGCCTTTTTTATCGGTCTCGCGGTCATCCCACAATATGGAGACGATAACACGTTTTCACATGTTGCCGGGCCAGCGCCTCGCGGGACGCCACGATTCCGATACGTTCAGCCCGCCTGCTTCACCGCCGGCTGGTGCAACCTCAAGATCTCGCCAACGAGAAACATGTCGGTTAGCACGGCGCGCAGATGGATGGAGGCATTTAGATTGTCGATGAGCTGCGACCCGATCACCGGCTGGGCCAGAACCAGTTCGAGGGCCGCCAGCGAGTCGCAGGCATCGCGATCCAGCACCGCCAGGAACGCTTGGTACTTTCCCGCCGGTTCCAGGCCCGCCTGCTCCACCACGGTTCGAAAGCTCTCCGCCAACCCATCCAAGGCATGGACGGCACGACTCAGGAATTCACGCACCTGGCTTCCCGCCTGACTTCCTTCATCCCCCGGAATCCCTTGCGCGGCGTAGGCCAGCATGAACTCGTAGCATTCCTCGATGGTCTCGCCGCGCTCCTGAATTGCACCGATCATGGACTATATCTCCGTGCCCTTTCCGCCGGACTCCGTGGATGAGGCGGCAGCCCCGGCGGGCCAGCGCTGCGGGTCATAGTGTTCCAGATAGAAATCGCGCTTCATCGATCCAAAAATCATCGACTTCGTAATGTCCAGCTTCTCCGGGCGCACAGCGAAGTAGACGTGCACCATGATCAACGCGATCAGTCCCACGCCCGCCAGGCCGTGCAACACGTACATCAAACCCCAAGTCATATCGCTGAACAGGTATGGGTTGCGCGGGAAGAAGATCGTGCGCACGCGAGACATCATGAACACGCCGGTCAGGATCACCACCACTCCAGTGAGTGTGATGGCCCCGTGATACAGCTTGTTTTCCAGAGGATACTTGGCGAACCTTCGCGGCGGAGGCGCTGGCCGGCCCATGAAGCGTTGAACCCGCCTCAGCGCATCTTCCAGGTCGGCTTTGTCGGGCCAGATGGACCAGAAGTCCAACCAGAAGGAGGCATGGATGATGTGAAAGACGACGGATATCGTCAGCACCGTTCCAGCGATCCAGTGATAGGCCACCCAATTAAAGCGGACGCCGACTCTCGGCAGGAAGGCCGTAAACAGCAGCGTAAACATAGACGCGGCCATCAGCCAGTGAAACGCCCGCGCGACCAGCGAATGTCTGGGAACGCGCTCGGGAACGCGGGCCGCGAGCTCGATCGAAACAGCGCCAGCGAATTGCTCGGGTTCCGCGAAATATCGTACGTAGATCGCGTGAACGATCATGAAAAACAGGCCCGCGATCGCCGCCACCCAGATCAGGAACCACGCGATGTGAATGGGGACATACCGCCCCCAGGGACTCGTTGCCCAATCTACGATTCCCATTTGGCCTCCTCCACTCCACCAATGGCGCGCTTCACCAGGTTTCGCATCAGCGGGATTTTATAGGCGTTGAACTGGAGCGGGATCGCACCCTTGACCGCCAGTTTTCCCGCCATCTCGCCCGTCGCCGGGCTTGGGGTTTGACCACGAACGGCAGCTTCCACGGCCTTCAGACGCAGCGGGCGAGCTGCCGCGCCGTTCACCGCCAGGCGGATTCGCTCAATGGCGCCGCCCGAGACGACCATGGCCGAGGCCACGTTCAGCAAGGCAAAGTCCCACACGTTGCGGTCGCGAATCTTCTCGAAGTAGAACTTGGCGCCGGCCCATGTTGAAGGAATGCGGATGGCCGTCAGCAGGTCGTCCGGCCGCAGAATGTTCAGCCGTGTGATGTCGATGTCCGGGCCGACGAAGTAGTCCTCGGCATCTACGACGCGCTCGCCGTCCCGTGTGCCGAGCACGAATTTGGCGTCCAGGGCGATCAGCGCCGGAGCCGAGTCCGAAGGGTTCACCGCGACGCAGCGCTCCGCATTGAGAATCGCGTGCTCGCGATTGCGGCCCGTCGGCGTGTCGGCATAGCAGATGTTGCCGCCGGCACGGTAACACGGCCAGCCCGCGCGGTAATACCAGCAACGCGCATCTTGCGATACGTTGCCACCCAGCGTGCCTTGGTTGCGGATCTGCGGCGATGCGACCAGTTCAGCGGCTTGCGCGAGCAGTCCATATTTCTCGCGCACGATGGGGTTCGACAGCACCTCGGTGAGCGTGGTCAGCGCGCCGATCTCGATACCGTCGCCGGTGGTGCGAATTCCCTTGAGTTCCTCAATGCCGCTCAGGTCCACCAGCACTTGCGGTCTCTTGATGCGGTCCTTGAGCCAGTCGAAGCTATCGAGCCCGCCCGCCATCACCCAGGCGTCCGGCCCATATTGTTGCAGCAGCTTTTGCGCAGCGCCGGCGGAGCTCGGCTGATACAGGTCAAAAGCGGGCATTACGTCGTGGATTACCGCCATTTTTCCTCCCTGGTATCGCCCGGCCTAGATATGCGCCATCAGGGGATGTTGCATGGGCCGTCCCATCTCGAGCGCTGTCAGAATCGTGTCGGAGTTGACGGGCGCGCGACGGAAAATATCATCCCCGAGCGCATCCGACAAGGCATTCAGCACGGCCGCGCATCCGCCGCCGACGGGCGGCTCGCCGACGCCGCGTGCACCGACGGGCGTTTCGGGATCCGGAAGATCCAGAGCTTCCCACTGCATATTCACGGGGACATCCAGGATCGTGGGCGGCTTGGTGTGGTAGAACCGCCGGGACACCATCGCACCGTAGTTGGGGTCGAAGACCCACTTCTGCCCGATCGCATGGCCAATGCCGAGAGTGGAGCGGCCGAGGACCTGCCCGCCCAGTGCTGCCGGGTGAATCACGGTGCCCACATCCGCGATCGCAAGGAAATCCACGAGGTGATACTTGCCGGTCTCGACATCGACTTCGACCTCGGCGAAACTGGCAACGAAAGAATTCGTCGCGCCGTCGCGGGGATACTTATCCTTCGCGGCGGCTACCAGACCCTGACCCGCCAAGGCCAACACCGATGCTTTCGTCATTTTGTTGACGTCTTCGGGCGCCTCGTGACCGTCGTAGCTGCCGCCGAGCTGGATCGCGCGTTGAGCAGCCTGCGCGAAGGACAGCCCCGCTCCGCCGCCCTTGCGGAAGACGCGCTCGTTGGCTACCTCGTAATTCTCGGGCTTGCCTCCGAGACTCTTGGCCGCGATTTCCTGGAGCTTCTTCCGGGCCTCCATCGCGACCGCATGAGCGGCGCGCGTCATCGCGTGCGTCGTCTGGCTGCCGCCGGATACGCAGCTCCAGGGCAGGTTCTTGGCCGTGTTGCCCCAGACGACATCGCACTTCTCCCAGGGCACTCCGAGGACCTCGGCTCCCACCCGGTGGACGTCAATCACGTTGGCCGTCCCCAGGTTGCCGATTCCGGATTGGAACGTGACCCGGCCATCCGGCTTGATCACGAGCAGACCGTCGAAGCCGATGGTGCCGCCGACATAAGTGCTCAGAGAAACGCCGACGCCGCGAACCTTGGCGCCAATCCGCTTCGGAGTCCGCGCGACGCGCTCGCTCCATTTGAACTGTTCTGCGCCGCGGTCGAGGGCTTCCTTCAGGAACGCGCTCGTAGCATATTGCAGCTTGCCCTGCATAGGCGGCCCGAATGGCGCTTTCCCCTCCGGGCAGTTCAGGCGGCGCAGGGCCACCTGGTCCACGCCGAGGCGGCGCGCCGCTTTGGCGAGAATCGGTTCGATGATGGTGACGCCCTGCATGCCTCCCGGTGAGCTCTGCGCACTGCGCGGCGGCGTGTTCGTCAACACCGATACTCCGCTCCAGCGCATCGCCGGCGGCTGGTACAGTAGCGAGACCGTGCGGCCGGAGGAAGCGGAGTCACCCATCTTGTCGTAGGGACCGTTGCTGCAGACGACAGACAGGTCCACGGCCGTGATGCGCCCATCCTTGGAGAAGCCGATCTTCGCCCGGCCCAGGATGCTCGGCCGCGCGCGGCCGATGAAGGTCTCTTCCTCGCGGCTGATGCGCATCATCACCGGGGCATTGGTCTTTTTCGCGAGCAGCGCCGGAATGATCAACGTGATGCCGCCCGTGATCTTGCTGCCGAATCCGCCGCCGGTATATTCGCTGATGAGGACGACCTGACCGCGGTCGATATTCAACCAACGGGCGATGGCAGGCACCGTCTGGATCGTGCTCTGCGTGCCGGTGTGCACGTAGACCTTCCCGTTCTGCCAATACGCCATCGCACTGCGAGTCTCGAGCGTCTCGTGGCTGGTGTCCGGCGTAACGAAGGTCTCATCGAGGATCAGCGCAGCCTGCTTGAAACCCGCGTCAACGTCGCCATAAGACCAGTGATCCGGCCCTTTCCCCATGGGCAGACGCCCTTGCCGGACTTCCTCAAACTGCGCCTCGGTCCACTTAAGCTCCTCAAGTGCCGGAGGCTGCCCGCCCTTCGAAGTGCCCCAGATGTTTCCGCCGATTCTGGGATTGATCCCACCGGGCCGCAGGGTATCTAGCGGGTCCACGACGAACGGCAGTTCCTCGAAATCGATTTGAATTCTCTCGATGGCCTCGGCGGCGGTCAGTTCGTCGACGGCGGCCACGGCGAGAATCGGCTCGCCCTGGTAGAGGGGCTCCATCGTCAGGCCCCGCTCGCTCAGCTTGTTGGCCTTGATCACGGTCCCGTTGTCGGTCAGGCTGTCCGCCGGAGCGGGCAGATCGTCCGCCGTCAGGATCGCCCGCACGCCGGGCATGGCGAGAGCCTTGCTGGCATCGATGTGTTTGACGCGCGCATGGGGCAACGGGCTGAGCAGCAGCTTCGTGAACAACATGCCTTCAGCGCGGAAGTCCTCGGCGAATTTCGCCTTGCCGGTCACCTTGGCGTACAGATCGGCCGTCGGGTAGTTCTTGCCGATCAGTTTGGTATGAGCTCCGTACTCACGCATGGCTCGCCCTCCGCAGATTCTCGGCTCCACGCATTAACGCGGTGAGGATCTTGTCGTAGTCCTGGCAGCGGCAGAGGTTCCCCGACACGCCGTGCGCCAATTCCTCCCGGGTCGGGTTTGGATTGATCTTCAGGAACCCCACGGCTGACATGATGAAGCCCGACATGCAGAAGGCGCACTGAAATCCCTGCTCATCCACGATGCCCTGCTGCACCGGATGCAGCGTTCCATCGGCCGCCGCCAAACCTTCGATCGTCGTGACCTTGCGGCTGCGCACGGTGTGGGTGAGGACCGAGCAGGAATAATGCGGCACGTCGTCGATGAGAACCGTACAGGCGCCGCATTCGCCGCGGTCGCATCCCAGCTTGGCGCCGGTGAGGCCCAGTTTGTAGCGCAACGTCCAGGCCAGCGTTTCCTGCCTCGCGACGTCGACCCGGCGCTGCCGGCCGTTGACGTTCAGCGTGATGAGCCGCTCGCCCGCACCGATAAGCGGCGCGTTGCCGTGATGAGTGGAGGCCCGGAACAAATAGCCCGCGGCCGAGACTGCCGCGCCGCCGGCAATCACGCCCATGATGAATCTGCGCCTCGATACCGCCTTCGACGTCTCCTCAGGCATGTTCCTGCGTGTCCTTTCAGCGATTGTGAGTTACCTGTTGTCGAGCCGGCACGCTTTAGCATGGGCAAGCTGATTCGGTTCCTGGCACTGTGCGCGCTCTCCAAATTGAGCTGGCCGCGCTTCGATACCGGCAAATAGCGCCGCGATCATCCCTTCCGCTTCGAGATCATTGAGTGGGCCGTGACCCACCATGAAACGGAAGATTGTCGGCCCATAGACGAGATCCAATACGAGATCGGCATCCAGGCCGTCGCGGATCTCCCCACGCGCTACACCGCGCTGCAAAAGCGTGGCCGACAGAATAGCGGATTCGGACTCGGCACTGCGCTGGCGCCCGCGGCACTTCGAATCGGCCATGGCAGTCTGCGCCATTCTCAAGCGGCCTCCCCGTGCTCCAGCGTTGTCACATCGATGGCAACATCGCGTGGCCCTTCCTGACGCCGGGCCAGGCGGCAAATTGCTCCACCTACGTGGTATTGCTCCGGACAAGTAACGTCAAAGCCGGGCGCGAACGACTGCGCCCTTGGTTCCCAGAAAATCCGAATCAGCCACCTCTGCAGTGCCCGGCCCCGCCCATTCAGGGTCAGGCTTTGCATCGACACAATACGCCCAGTATTGGAAGTAACCCTGAGGAAGTCAAGAATACTGGCGGGCTCAACAACCGAAGTGTTTGGCACTACGGCAAATCGACCCATCAGGTATTGGGTCGGCTCTTGATGGCTTCAGGTTGCGATCCCGTTGCCGAAACGACGCTTCAGTTCGTCCTCGGTTTCGCCGTCTAAGCCCCGTGCTGTGCGTGCGCCCACTCTTTGCGGCGTTCGCAACGGTCGCGTGAGAACACTGACCATTTGGCAGATTCAGACGAATGATCTCGCTGCGAGAGCGGCACGCAGGCTGAGCTTCATTGGTCAGCCGATTATAATCGGACGAAGATCCCTATGAACTGGACCCGTAGAGACGTATTCAAGGTTGCTGGCGCGGCGTCGTTCACAAAGATCGCGCGCGCCGGGCGCGACGCCGACATTACCATTCAGCCGGGGGCCTTCCAGGCCGGAGATCATTCGCTTGACAAGTACTCCTGCCCCGAGTGGTTTCGCGACGCCAAGTTCGGCATCTGGGCGCATTGGGGACCGTCGTCGGCGATCGGTGCGGGGGACTGGTACGCCCGCAATATGTACATGCAGGGCAGCCGCCAGTACGAGTATCATTTGAAGACCTACGGCCACCCCTCTAAATTTGGCTACAAGGACACGATCCCGCTGTGGAAGGCCGAACGCTTCGACCCCAAGGCGCTGGTGCGCCTCTACCGGGAGGCGGGAGCGAAGTACTTCGTCAGCATGGGCGTCCACTGCGACAACTTCGACCTATGGAACTCGCGCAACCGGCGCTGGAATTCCGTCAAAATGGGTCCAAAACGCGACATCGTCGGCGAGTGGCGCGAGGCGGCGCGAGCTGAAGGGTTGCGCTTTGGCGTCAGCGAACACGTCTGGGGCAGCTACAACTGGTGGGAGACCAACAAGGGCGCCGACAAGCAGGGCCCCTACGCGGGCGTGCCTTACGACGGCAACGATCCCGCCAATCGCGATCTCTACTTTCCGCCGCACCCGGCCGCGCGCGAAGCCTGGGCCGAGCAGGGCAACGAGCCGGAGGAGTGGAAGCGCGAGTGGTTCCTGCGGGCGCAGGACCTGATCGACCAGCACCAGCCCGACCTGTACTACGAAGATGGCGGCATTCCTTTTGGCCGCTGGGGCCGCAGTCTGGTTGCGCATTACTACAACCAAAGTCTGCGCTGGCATCACGGGAAGGTGGACGTGGTGTACACCGGCAAACGGCGCAGCGAATGCGCGGCCGGCACGTGCGTTCTGGATGTCGAGCGCGGCGTGGTGGATGAAATCGAGGCGCGGCCCTTTCAGACCGACACCTGCATCGGCGACTGGCATTACAACCGCGAGGCGGTCTACAAACGGCCGAAGACGGTCATCGATCTGCTGGTTGATATTGTCAGCCGTAATGGCAATCTGCTGCTCAACTTCCCGCTCCCAGCGAGCGGCATGCCGGACGACGCCGAGCTGAAAATCCTCGCCGCTATCACGGCGTGGATGAAGGTCAACTCCGAGGCGATCTATGCCACGCGGCCGTGGAAGATCTTCGGCGAAGGGCCAGGCATCCGCCAGAGCACGCCGGGCGGCGGCTTCAACGGCACGCCGGAGCACTTCAACGAGAGCCAGCGCGTCGACCTGACGGGCGGAGACATCCGCTTCACCACGAAGGGCGATACACTCTACGCCTTCGCCATGGGCTGGAACCCGAGCGAGACGCGCATGGCGGCGCTGGCTCCCTCACGCGGCCTGGAGCGACGCCAGATCGCGCGCGTCGAACTGCTCGGTTCGCATGAGCCGATGCGGTGGAAGCTGGCCGACGACGGCCTGCACATCGAGTCGCCTCGGAGCTGGCCTAGCGAGCACGCCGTGGCGTTCCGGATTCTGTTTGGCTGAGGACCACTCAGGGCTCAGGTTCTGACGGTTATTGCAACTTCGCGTATTCCGCCTTGGCTTGCTTCGGGATGGGGACGTTTCCGGACCAGCCCGGCTCACCCAATCCACTCTTCAAAGCTGAATGAGATCGGGCGGCGACGGGTCTTGGGGCCCGACAGCTTCCGGAGTAGGATTTGCGTTCCGGTATAGAGCGGTTATGCAACCGGGTCGTTCTCGAGAATCTGGCGCTGCCCCGGCGACATGCGGATCGAAAGCTGCCTGCCACTGAACGGGGAGACCAGGTGCAGCGTTCCGCCCTGTTCCGAGACAACCTCCAACCGGGTCACGGCGCCACCGCGGCGCTCGGCCGAAATCAGAAAGGCGCCCTGGGCGCGGAGCGAGATGAAGGACACGTCCTTCCAACCATCCGGGACGGCGGGAAAGACTTCGACGACCCCGGTGTGGCTCTGCAGGAGCATCTCCTGCACGCCCGAGGCGGCGGCGAAGTTGCCCTCGAGCGTGAAGGGGCGATAGGTGAACTTAGAATATCCTTTGCCGGATTGGTCACCGTTGCAATGGAAGCTGTTGCGCAGGGTGAAGGCTGTCGAGAAGATTTCGAGCGCCTTCTCCGCGGCCGCGGCATCGCGCGCACGGGCCGCGAGGTTGCCAAGCCAGGAGAAACTGTAGCCGCACCACCAGTCGCTGCCCTTGGCGCGCAACTCGGCCAGCGAAGCGCGGATGGTGCGGCGCGCCGGCTCGCCGCCGCTCCAGTCTATGAGACCGAGAGGGTGAATCGCCATCAGGTGAGAGAAGTGGCGATGGGAGGCTGGCAAGGGGTAGTTCTTCGCGACCAGCAAACGCCCATCTTCGCCATATTCGAACTCCGGCATCTCGGACAGCACCTTGCGCCAGCGGCCGGCATCGGCGGGTTGTTTCAATTCGTCGGCCAATTCGGCGGATGCGGCCAGCAGCCAACGGATCAGCGCAAGGTCGAAATTCGTGATGCTGTCGAACCAGGCGCCGGGCGTGTTGTCGTTGATCTCGGGTGAGGCGCTGAGGGGCAGGCTGCGGAACCCGCCGGTCCGCTTCAACGCGGTGACAGCCTCGATGAACACCGCGGCGTCACGCAGGTACGGGTAGGCGCGCTCTTCGAGAAAGCGGCGGTCGGCGCTGTATTTCCAGTGCAGGTAAAAGTGCTGCGCCAGCCAGGCGGAGGTAGTGGCGGAATGCGTGTACTGGCGCCAGCCGCCGATCTGCTCACCGGCAAGGTCGGAGGTCATCGGGACGTTCAGCCCGGGCAGATCGAAGAAGCGTTTCGTCCAGGCGAAGCAGGCGGGACGGATCTTCCATAGCCAATCGAGGTAGCTGAGGCCTTCGTCGAGATGATTGCCCGAGTAGCAGGGCCAGTAGCTGAGCTGCGTATTCAGGTCGTGGTGGTAGTCGCCTTTCCAGGGCGGCAGTTTGCCATTGTCGGCGGTCCAGACGGCCTGGAGGGTGATGGGCGGCGCGCCGCGGCGGCTGGCGGAACCGAACTTGTATTGCTCCAGATACCATTGGCGCTCGATGATCGCATTGGGGAGCCGGACGGCCGATTGGCGCCAGTAGCGGGTCCACCATTCGGCGTGGGTCCTCTTCATGGCTTCGAATCCGCGATCAAGGGCGCGAGCGACTCGCTCGCGAGCCAAGGCGAGGGGATCGGGACCTTCAAAGCTGGACGCGACCGACCAGGCGGCCTGCCATTCGACGCCCCGGCTGCGCCAGGCGAGATAGACGGCGAAATGGAAACCCTCGGCGCCCTTCTGCGCATAGGCTTGCCAGCCGTCGCCCGAGGATTGCTCGGGCGGGGGGTAGCCCAGCAGCCCCACGGACGCTGTGTCCACCTGGTTGGTCGGGGCAGTCGCGGCCGCGCCGCCGAAGGCGGGGGCAATCAGCCGTGGCGTGACGGACGGAGCGCCCGTGAAGCGGAGTATGCCGACGGGTTCGACCGCGTGGACGATGGCCTCGAGGGCCGCTCCGCCGCCGAAGCGCATGCAGGCCGAGGCGTCGGCGAGAGACAGGGAGCATTCGCTGAAGCGCGGCGCCGGATCGAGCGCCAGTTCGATGCGACCGGCGGGGATCTTCGTTGGAGCCGGGCGATCGTAGGGATCTTCGTAGAGGCGGACAAGGTCTTTGACTCGGCCCTCGCGATGCCACTGCTGCATGGTGGTGTAGTTGTACTCGGGCGAGTGGAACTCGGGCACCGGGCGCAGGTCCCAGAGGTCGGCGCGGTCGAGGGAAATGCGGACCGGCGCGCCGTCGCCCCAAACCAGCGCGCCCATGGCGCCGTTGCCCAGTGGGAGAGCCTCATCCCACACCGTGACGGGGGTGCGGAAATGCAAGCCGTGCGCGGGCGTGGGCAGCGCGGGCAGGATGCGAGGCGCTTCGGCCGACGTGGAGAAAGCTGGCAGCGCGGCGCCGAGGCTTGCTGCGAGGGCCTCACGGCGGGAGATGCTGCCTGGGGGCGTGTCTGGCGGTTTGCGGATCATGGTGTGTCCATTATCGGTCCGACAATCATTCTATTTCTGCCGGACAGAGGGTAGGTGATCCGGCGCGAGCGAGCCGGCAGTCGAAGAGCGATCACCAGCCGTTGGCGCCTCTGGCGCTCTGGGCGTGATACGAGAATGGGAGCATGACCGGCGTGCGGATCGACAGGTGGTTATGGGCCGCGCGTTTCTTCAAGACGCGCTCGCTGGCGGCAAAGGCTTGCGACCTGGGTCGGATTCTCTCCAACGCCAAACTGGCCAAGGCGGCGCGGGAGGTTCGGGTGGGCGACGTGCTGCAGGTGAAAAACGCCGGCGGGGAGTACGAGGTAGAGGTCCTGCTGCTGAGCGAGACGCGCGGTCCGGCGGCAGTGGCGCAGACACTCTACCGCGAGACGGAACGGAGCCGGGAGCTGCGGCTAAAGGCCGCGCAGGAGCGCAAAGAGGCTCCGCGGTGGGATGCGTGGCCCGAGGGCAGACCGTCGAAGCGCGACCGGCGCGAACTCGACCGCCTGCGGGGCAGAGGGTGACGGCGGCATGGACCGGCGTAGCGGGACGGCCGGCGCGGCAGGGCCGCGTCCCGTCGGATTCCGAGGCGATCGAGGCAGACGGCTCATTCAGGTCCAATGGTTGCGCTTCCCGCAGATGCCGGATGCCGTTCCTTCCCTGATGCTGGTATGGTCGAGTCTCAGTTGTCCAGATTGTGGTGCGCCCAGACTCGGGCGCGCGGCCCGGGGCGGTAAGGGTTTTCCGAGCGCCCAAGAGTTGCGCGGGCTGGAGAGGAGCGTGGCATGACGTCGATGTCGCGAAGGCGGATGTTGGGAGCGGCCGGGGCGGGGCTGGCGGCGGCGGTTCCGGTTGTTATGGGGCAGCAGAGGTCCGGCGGGGCCGGCTCTGGGAAGACGCCGATCTCGCTGATCATCGATGATGGCGGGCCGGTGGATGCGATGTTCTACATGCACCCGGGCTACGAGACGCCGTGGATCGTCCCGAACGCGTTCACGGAGCGCGTGGCCGCTACCTTCGAACGCTTCGATCTGCACGGGAAGTTCACGGTGCTGCCGATGCCGAGTTGCCTGGGGCGGATCGACAAGAGCTTGGAACGGGTGCCGCAGGAGCACCTGGAAGGATTTCTGAAGATCGTCCGCGAGCGCATCGCGCCGCGGTTTGACATCACGCCGGAGTTTCTCACGCACCTGGCGGCCTACGATCTCAAGAGCGGCAAGTACCAACACATTTTCGAGGACGCCTGGATCTCCCGCGCTCCGCTTGAGGAAGTGATCGACTACTTCGTCCTGGCATTCCAGATTCTCAAGAACGTGGGGCTGCCGGCGCAGGGCATCACATCCCCCTGGAACTCGGGCATCGACGTGGAGAAAAAGTACGCGCAGGCGCTGGCGGAGGCGCATTGGAAGGTCTACGGCAAGAAGCTGACCTGGTACTTCCTGTACGTCAGCGAGTGGGACCAGCCACGCAGGTGCACCGTCGAATAC
>Ga0302319_10003619_pt1 | contig 32137 bp, 21 predicted proteins | sample Bog_T0_2_FD_203319 | JGI IMG/M metagenome (GOLD analysis project Ga0302319, IMG submission 203319) | Peat permafrost microbial communities from Stordalen Mire near Abisko, Sweden - Bog_T0_2 | ecosystem: Environmental > Terrestrial > Soil > Wetlands > Peat | place: Sweden: Abisko, Stordalen Mire... | reverse complement strand
CAGGCGATTATGCATCTTGTTGATTTGGCGAGTGGGGACGTAGTTCAGTTGGTTAGAACGCTGCCCTGTCACGGCAGAGGCCGCGGGTTCGAGTCCCGTCGTCCCCGCCAATTCTTTCAAGCACTTGCAAGGAATTGGCAATTTGCGTCATGGTCCAATTTAGTCCACTTAGGCCAGTGCTTCTCCCTTGTTGAGCACCATCCGAACAAGTCTGCTTTGTGCCAGCCGCTTGTTCGGCATACCCGCCTGAGCGTAAAGATCCAGCGTAATGCGACTGTTCGCATGACGTAGGAGCTCCTGTACCACCTTCACTTCCTCGTTGTTCTGAGTGAGCAAAGTTGTGTACGTGTGACGGAAGGTGTGGAACCCAACCCGCTTTTGGATCTTCGCCGCCTTCACTGCAGGTCGCCCGTATCGCCGCCACAGGGTTTCTGGCCAAAGCGGTTGTTTGCCTTTCATTGTCGGCGAGGCAAACACCCAGTCTGTTTCGCGATTGTACGGACCAACCAGCCTCAGCTTGAGAAGAGACTCGGCCAATGCAGCGTCGAGCGGTACATCCTTTGCGGAAGCTTCCGTCTTGGGAGCGCCCTGGACCATCATCACGACTGAACGGCGAACATGGATTACGAGGCTCTCGAAGTCCACATCCTCCCATTGCAAGCCGATCAATTCTCCACGTCGCAAACCGGTGAAAGCGTCCAGTTCTGCCGCCGTTCGAAGAGGTTCTGGCAGTTCTTTGAGCAGTGCCATGATCTCGTCGGGCGTTAGGACGTCGGGCGTCCTCATACGCTTCGCACTTTGACGTACGCTCTGGATCGGGTTTCGTTCCGTCCACTCCCACCTGATTGCATGAGAAAACAAGGCGCTCATCAGATTCCTGATTTTGGCCTTGCTCCCACGTGCCAACGGCATTGTTTTCAACCACGCTTCGACATCGACGGCTTTCACCTCGGAAAGACGGTATGACCGCCAGCGTGGAAGTACCCACTTCTTCAAATAAATGTCGTAGGCATACTGCGTGGAGTAGGACTTGTGATGCTCGTCTGAGCTTCCAGTCGCCGGCTTCTGCTTTGAAAAAATGTCCGGCAGTTCGTGCTCCTGGTAGTGTTTGACGAGGGTCTCGACGCTCACGTTCTTGAGCAGTTGTTGCGGGGTTTGTCGGTTGATCGTTAGACGGATTGCATCGACCGCAGATTGCGCTGCCGATTCGGTTGGAAATTCCTCTAGAGTCCCGACGACGATGTTCTTTCGACAAACCGCACCGTCTATTTGAACTTCTCTCCATCGGAACTCCCAAACCTTTCCTTTCCTGCGATCCGCCAGTTTCAGGCTACCGTGCTGATGACTCGTGCGCCTCATCAATCCTCCTTTGTGAGAGGCGACACGGATGGCTGCCTCAGCTTAGCGCAAGTGGGGTGGTGGGTCGATGGTGAATATCTTTAGAAGGCGGCGGTCTAGCCGGCCTTCTTCGTTCTCAGCCAAACCTCCAGATCGGAGGCACGGAACCGCCACAGCTTGCCAACTTGGATTCCGTGAATCTGGCGATTGCGAGCCATTCGCTGAAGCGTTTTTGGGTGAATGCGAAGCAACTCTGCCGCTTCATCGCTGTCCAACAGTGGTTCGAAGACGAATTCAGGCCTTGGGCGGGACTGGCTGGAAGAGGGAGCAAACCTCGATGGCTGGGAAGCGGACATGATGAGCTCCTGAGTCACGACTATTTACCAATCTGAGTCCCCCATGTCGTCCTGTCCAATGATTTTTCCGCGAGACGTTATTCCTAGGGCGCATAAAAGCGAATTAAGTACCTAGAAGATTTGAAACCGCTGCCGCTATTTGTCTTTGTTAGCTGAACAATTGACTCTGCGCTGGAACTTCCAATTCCACTGGTTTAGCGCAGTCGGCATCGTCATTCTGAACCTGGTTGACCCGAGTGCTCACCGGGTACCGACGCATCAGGTCCGTGTAGGGCGAGAGGAGCCGCAATGCGCTATCCGTATTTTCTGGCGTGGGATTGAGCCAGAGATCGTAGTCGGCGGGCCGCAGGATTGCAGGCATTCGATCGTGGATGTCAGCCAAGAGAGCATTTGGGGAAGTCGTCAGAATCGTACAACTCTCGACCACTTCTCCTCGTGGATCGGGCCATCTGTCCCATAGCCCAGCGAATGCGAAAATCTCACCATCGCCTACCTCGAAGCAGTAGGGTTGTTTGCTCTTGCCGTTCCTCGCCCACTCGTAGAATCCGTCCGCAGGAATCAGACACCGTTGCGACTTGAACGGGTCCCGGAACGAAGGCATTGTCCTGACGGTTTCGGATCTTGCATTGATCGTCCTAGAGGCGATGGTCGAGTCCTTCGCCCAAGAGGGAATGAGTCCCCACCGCATGGTTGAGAAGCTCCGCCGTCGAGTGGAAGGCTCCCGGCGGATCGCTAGCACTGGCTGCGACGGGGCAATGTTATAGCGAGGGGCGTCATCATATTCCCCGTAGGCGCCAAAGCGCTCGCGCAGTTCCTTCCTTCGAGATAAGCGATATCGCCCACACATGGAAGAATTATGGCAGATCGTCTCCAACGTACGAACCAGACTGGGAGATCGGGAAGCGTGTTGCTGGGCTGGAGATTGCCCCAAGGTCAGGCGGGAAGCTTCAGCTCCAATTGAGTTGGTCCGACCCGATGGGGCGCATATTTGCGGAGGTAGGAGCGCACGAACTCGTTGACCAGACGGGACTCCTCATCGGCTCGCAAAACTAAGCAAGTCTCGAAGCACAAAGCGGTATCGGCGAGCGGCTTCACGACGACGTCCTTCTTGCCGCGAGTGTCCAGCGTTGTCGGTTTCGTCAGGATCGCAACGCCCTCGCGTTGTGCTACCAAATGAAAAGCCTCTTGGGCAGTAAGGATGTCATGAACATCCTTGGGCACAATCCCCTCGCGTTGTGCCGCGTCAATGATTGCACTCCGCAGAAGAGGGTGAACCTGCTTCGAAAAAAGAATCCATGCATCTTGGGCCAAGTCCTGAAGGACCAAAGAACCCTTGTGGGCAGCTGCATGGCCCTCTGGGACAAGAGCGTAGAGTTGCGCACGAGAAAGCAACACAGATGTGATCTGAGAATCTTCGGGCGGTGCCGCCACCAGGGCCAGGTCGAGTTCGCCCGCCAGCACGCTCCGAACCAAGTCGACCGGAAACTGACTCCGCCATCGAATTCGAATTCTGGGGTACAGCGGCAACTGGATCGTGAGAAGCCCTGATATCCAGTCCTGTTCGACACATGGCGACAGTCCAATCATCAAGACATTAACTGCCCCTTGATGGGCAGCATGAGCGAGATGCCCAGCCCGTTCTATATGGAACAGGGCGGTGCGAGCCTCCTTAACAAAAACACGACCCGCATCGGTGAGTTCTACGGCTCGTCGCTTGTCGCGAGTGAAGAGGTGAAACCTGTAGTGCTCTTCGAGATCCGTAATCTGCCGGCTCAGGGCAGACTGGCTTATGTTCAGTCTGAGGGCAGCTCGCGTGAAATTCAGTTCCTCAGCGAGGATATCGACAGCGAGAAGGTGGCGGACTTCGACGTTGGGGAACACGGCTCCCATCCCCGTTTAAGAGTTTGGTGACACCTAGAGTTTCGTCCTGCCATGCAAGTGAAACGACGAGTGGTTAGGAGATCGGAACCCGGCCGGCTGTGTAAAGTTTCGTGAAGAGCTAGCAAATATTTCAATCCCAGGCATCTGAAACCCGCTACAGGCGGAGGTTTTCGGGTTACGATCGTTCAGATGCCCCGCGGAGTGTAGCGAGTGCCTGCCTCGTCGCCCAGTCCCCCAAGCGAGGGCTTGGTAAGTCCCGACTTGAGGCTCACATTCGGGCGTTTTCCGCCCTAACGTGCTTGGGCCTGTATCAACTAGGCGCCGAACGGCTTTCCCCGGAGGCTCCCGGCCACCTCTTCAACAAGCGATCCCGGAGTCGCGTCCTGGACGGGTCCGATTTATGAATTGGGACACCCCTGGGAGATAACAGTGCTACGCCGAGTTCTACTTGCACGTTCTCGGAAAGTTCTTCGAAGGAACTCGCGAGAACAAGGCCGTGAAATTGCTCAAAAGGAGACCGAGCCATGCCTATAGCCTCAAGCGCCAGCGAGATAGTTTCCGGTTTTGAGTTTGCCTGGGCGATTCCGAGACCCACAACTCGGTCCCCGTCCTCTCCCCGAGAAAACCATCTTTCGGCGTCGGAGGGATCTAGTCGCAGATCGGTTGCCAGCCCCCGTATTTGTTCTACCAAGTTGTCCATTCGCCGGGTGCGGTCATCCCCGGGTTTCATCTTTCGTCGAATCGCCTCATAATAACGTGCAAAACCTGACAGCACAACTTCCACCATTTCTCGGTAAAGTGACTCGGTTTGGGTTATCTTTTTCGATCGAACATGACTCCGCAACAAGTTCGATGCCTCCTCAGATTTGTCGATGCGTACCAGTTCGCGAACGCGACGCCCGGCCAGAAGCACCCAGTCTTCCTCATTTGCTTGATCCCACATTTCATCAGGGACCGCGAAGCCTGTTCGCGCGGCGACAAAGCTCTGCACGTCCGGAGATAACTCTAGGACCGCAGATCCTAGATAGGCCCCTGCCTCATCTCTCCAGCGGTCTTTGAGTATTCCGCGGTCCTGACGGAGATAGAGTCGATGAAAGAGTTCTTCGGCGCGGCTCTCCGTGTCCTCGTACTGCGAATAGAAATCGATTGCCCTCAGATGAATCTGTTCCAGCTTGGCTGCAAGCGCTTTGTCTTTTTTCGCTCGAGTGGTAAGGTCAACCAAGAGAATAGAGCGCATATCCGGTCGGTGGGCGAGCTTTTCCGCCCCGCCGAACGGCACTAGGATTGTTGCGAGCTGTTGGCGCATGGTTTTGACTAGGCTACGCGCCTCGGGCATTCCATCAATGCCGACATCGCAGGCAGGACCGAGCACTCCCAGCAATACTTCGGGTGTGATGTAGCGAAGCATGAGTCCAGGATTGGCCAGACGCTGGATACGCTTGTCATACACATGCGAGAGGATACGCTTGTAGAGCACCACTTCAACGCTCTCGGAACGAAACAACTCCAACCACCTGGAGCCGAGGTCCTTTATGCCATCTTCTCCCGCACCTTCCTTCTTGGCCACGTCTGCCGCTAGCCGCAGTACAAGCGGATTACCGCCGACCTGCTTGAAAATGGTTCCAGCCAGTTCGACGTTTTGAATGCCAAGATGCGCCAGAAAAACCAAGCCTGCGGGCTCGTCGAAGTTCTCTAGTTTTAGTTCCCTGACTTTGTAATGCGTCGAAATGATCTCTGCTCGACCGCATATCACACTACGAAGCCGCGGAATAAGTTCCTGCAAGCGGGCTAGGAGATCAAATACATCATCTTCGGATGCTGAACTTCGAAACTGGATCTCTTCAAACGTATCGAGTACAAGCAGCAGAGGTTGGTTGGCGCTGGGAGGCTGTACTAGACTTACAAACTCGGCGAACTCATGGAAAAAGTCGGCCTGGCCACTTAGGCTCAGATCTGCTGGTTCTTCGGTCTTGAATGCACTGGACGACGATGCGCGCGAAGTTTCAAGTGTAGACCTTTCAACCTTATCGGAATCCGACTCTACCAAGGAGTCTGCCCAAAACTCTTCTGAGGTATTGGCTTCCCCTAGGATTTCCTGTGTTGGTTCCTGTTCTGACACACGCGCTGTCCAGTTCCCGACAATCTCTCTATACCGCTGGTTAGCTTGGGGATATTGAATCGCCAATTGACGCATCACATCAAGAAGCAGAGTAATGGGTCGTTCCGCCCTTAGAGCCATGCGGTCGAAATCTAGGTAGGCGAAGGGAAATTGTGCGTGATCTGCTGTTTCGGCGTGGTCGAGAACAAACTTGGCAATCAGTGTGGATTTCCCTGAACCACCCGGACCCACGACAAACAAAGGCGGCCGTTCCTTAATACTAAAAATGTTCTCGAAGGTGCGGGCGATGCTTTCGCTAACGGTCGCGGCCGCGAACACACCTACGTAATCCGAAAGTGTTTCAAGTTCAGCCCGGCGACCGGCAAAGTGATTACCTACCAGACTGCGAAAGGGTTCGAGCAGTTGTTCACGCTCGATCAACTGACGAATTGACTCCCGAGAGGGTGTGCGCTCCCGAAGCTGCGGCACGAGTTCAAGCCAGTAACTTACTTCGAGCATCGCAGCTGCGTCATCCTGGGTTTGTGGAAACGGCGGAGGAGGCTCTTCCAGCTTTATACACCTCTCGAATATCCGCTGAGTGGGGGAGTCGTCGCGCTCGGGATTTGCTTCCAAAGCAGCATAAAGTAGCCCTTTCTCAAAGAGTCTACGCAAGGTCGTCTGCCGTACCGGCGTTCGCAGACTCCATCTTGTGCGGCCTTTGTCCGAAGAGAAGACATCGCACTCGACCAGCAACTGCGCACGCACCTCTGGCGAAGCATCTCCCTGAAATGGAAGCAGTTCGTCAAAATCAAAGGAGGCCAGCGTCGACGCGGCGGCACGATAGCCCCATAGCCCTTCCGATCCCTGGTAGACGTCACGCAGAGGGCGCCTGGCCATGCGGTCTCGAAAAGAGCTGCGGTCGCCGGACGGAATGGCCTCGCTCATGACATGACCGCCACGACGTCAGCAGCAGCATTGTGGATCAGAAGATGGCTTTCAACATGTTCTGGATTCTGCTGTTTGTATAGGGCCAGGCGAGATGCGTACTCATCCATATACATCTTGATCTCTTCCGGGCTGGGAGTCTGACCGCAGAAAGTCTGGTGAATGGCCGCTAGCGCAGTCCGTATTTCCTCCAGGGTTAACGGTACTACGATGTCCTCGAACGAAAGCGAAGTAAGGGGCAACGGATCATTGTAGTTCGTGAGGATCAGCCGGAAAGAAGCTTCTGCTTGGATGGAGATTGCCAGCTGATCGATCAGAGCCTTGATACCGGGCGACGGCAACCTTTCGCGGAAGCCGTCTAGGACAAGCCAGCGCACCACACCGTTCTTTCTTGGAGCGGTCGACACCAGGAAAGTCGCAAGTTGCTGCGCCCATCGTGTTTCTTGTTCGTCACCTTGCCTAGGTATGTCCTGTGGGTGGATTTCCCATTTCAGGGCCAGTTCCTCTGCCACGGTGCGCAAATCATAGATCTTCTTATCCAGGTCAATGTATGCAATGTTGTAACCATTTTGCTCGGAAACCAAACTAACCAGTGCTCCTGTATAGGTCTTTCCAACTTGACGTTGGCCGCTCTTGATAACGAGCACCTTCCGGTTGAGCGGATTGTTCATCTTCCGAAGCAAAGTTCTGACGCGTATACGGCCAAGGAATACTCTTCCGCCGAATAGCCGATACGCCATCCAGGGATCTGCGATTTGCGGATTTCTTGCTGGATCCAGGTCGGGATAGGTAGAGAAGAAGTGCTTAACGCCAGCGTTTTCCGACCTATCAGCAGCAACAGCCTTGAGCAGACTTGGTGCCCAGCCCTCATTGTTGGCATTCACCGCAATCGCAAGTGTAGCCGCGCCGAAAGTCGCATTCATGGGAGCTTGCTTGTCGACCGTGATCTGATTGATGCTGAGGAGCAACCCGGAAAGGGAGACTGGGTCGTAAACGGAAGAAAGAACTTCAGCAAACTGTCGCAACTGCGGTCCGTCGAATAATCCACTCATAAACGTTTCGCCTCAGGTCGGATCAAATAGGAATTCCTTGATTCTTCAGGGAAGCGACGATCGTATCGACGGGAATTCCCTCGTTATAGACAAAAGCGAAATTTGGATCCCCACTGTGATGCAGAGCCACCAACTTCCAATCCTGATCGAAACACGGAGAGCCCGAGGAGCCACGATCTGTATCAGTCCGGTGGCGCACGCGGGTTCGCGTATCATTCACTGCCAGAACAGAGTTGGTTTTCAGAGCCAATTTGATTGGTGCCGCCTGCGGGTGCTGCACAATAAACAACGGAGAATCCTTACCAAATGGCGGCTTAAAATCTTGCGCCAGTTTGATCCACCCGCGTTGCGTCCCAGGTGCATCCGGTTTGTCGCCCCCTGAGAGCATTCCGGCAGGTCGTGAGAGCCGCAACACGGCATAGTCCAGTTCGTCGGCAGTTGGTTCCTGCCCAGCGCGATTGTTCGGGCTTAGAGACACGCGCCATTCTGGGGCAAGCTGATACACAATTCCCGCACTCACACCGCCGTCGTTCATAACCCGATAGTCAAACCGGCAAATCACGGCATTCGCCACGGCCTCGGCTTCCAATACAGGCTTCATCACGTGGTGATTCGTTATCACCATGTCCGGCCCGACTAGAAAGCCTGTGCCAAAAGCCGTTCCGCCCGTTTTCAGCGGAATTTCAACGCGGCAGACCGCCCGCTGAATTTTGACTGCATTCTCCAGCCAGACTCCAAAGTTAAGTAGGCTGCCGCTGTCGCTGAGGATAGTTTCTAGTTCCTGACGCGCCGGCACGCTGGTTGCGCCGTAAGAACGCGCCAGTTCAACTATCTCCGGTTTATCCTGGCGCGCGGCCAGAACTGCCATCAAGAGCCGGTTCTGCCACCCTTTCTGTTCATAGAACCCTATTACTTTACGGATTACGACTTGAAGGTTGTCGTTGGGGCCTTCGTACTTGGCGAGGCTATCGTCGAGTCCGAGGAGGAGGCCAGCGAAGTCCTCCCGGTTGAACGCCGCGAAGAACATCCCTTCCCACTTCAGCTTTTCTGGGCCCGTCATGATTTCTCTATTCTGAGTTCCTTACAATTTCTAACAATGCGAGCTATCTAGATGACGATGTCGTCGACCTCGCGAATGACTTTCAGTCGGGCAGAAAATGTGGGCAATTCCACGGTCTCCAACGTACCGGGCCCGCTCTGAGCAAAATGATCGTGTTGGGCGAGGTTGCCGAACGACAACCCGGTTTTCTTTTCGAGATCGACGATCCGAATTTGCGCCACGCCGACTTCAAACCCTTCCGTGATGAAGCCGGGCAGATCCGTAATCTCGTTCTGGCCGAGTAGAAAACCTGTTGCTGCCGCCGAACCATCCTCACGCACAAGCACGCAAACTTTCCAGAACTGGAGCGGACAGCGAACGGAATAATCCATCTGCTCGTTCCGGTACACCGGATCGTTCGCCGCAAACAGCGGACCCGTTATCACGGTCATTCGTCTCTTGTCTTTCTTCGCGTGCTGTTCCAGCAGGAACTGTTCAAGTCCCTGCCAGCGATCTTTGCCGCGGTTGAACATGGACGCCTGCAGCGAGCAGTTTGTGAAGTGAAACGTATCGTTATTAGCCTTAAGCGCGGAGGCTACGTTTGTTCCCCATGCCGTGTCCTCACGGCGCGTCAGGTGTCCTCGGTCGATGCCATGTTCAAACGCCTTCTGCGTCAACTGTGCCGTCTTTGGGATTCTTGTGTCCACATACCAGCGGTCGCCCTCTCGTTTGCCAATTGGCGGCCTCAACTTACCATCGACATTCGCGGCTGAAAACCACGCAGTCCTGCGCGCCTGATTCATGTAAACGCTGTAGTGGAAGTAGGTCAACTCATAAGGGTCCTCATGTTTGCGGTGTTCGATAGGGACCTCCACTGTGGCTTTTTTCATGGTAGTGCTCAAGCCAGGCAGAGGCACGTTGAACCCATCCAGGAAATCTGAATCGTACCCCGGGCGATCGCTGTAGTCCTGATCGATTACGACGCCTTCTTCAGCTTTGTCCAGTTCGGTTGTGACGAACGGAGAAGTCGGTGGCTCGGGTGTCGCCGAAAGAAGTTGCCCGGCGGTAATGGTGACTTGAATTGGAAGGGTGAAGGAAAGCGAAGGGCTGTTTTCCGACGCTCCAGCCTTCGTTACGGAACGCGACGGTGACGGAAGCGGTGGTGCCGAAGGGAGATCGTGTGAAGTTTTCATTGAGAGGGTAATAACTCCTTCACCGTTGGCTCTTTGCCATGCGGCATCGTATTCTTTCGTCGGGGCGATAGAAGGCTCGAACTTCAATTGATTGGCCAACTTCGAATCCCGGGCAATGTCATACATCGAGACCGCGTAGTTGGCTTTCAAGTATTCCCCGCCGAAATGCAACGCGACTACCTGACCTGTACGTATGTCGAGAACCGCTGCGCCCGAATCACCACCCAGGGTCGAAGCATCGTGCGTCACTGCGTCGACCATATTTTCAAAGCTACGAATCTTTGTTCGCGGACGGAGCGTCCCAGGTTGCAAGCGTTTTACGTTGAACGTCCCGCTGAAGACCTGGTTCTGCAATGCGAAGTCGTTTCGCGGATCTAGTGCCGGATAGCCGACGACAGCCACGTCATGCCCAATTAAATCACTTGTTGCGTCGGCACAGAGAGTGAGCGGGTCCTGCGTGAGTCCTTCGACACGAAGCAAGGCCATGTCCCAGAACGGGTGAATCATCTCCACCTTGGTTACTGTTAGTTGCACCACATTCTTGGCTTCGTTTGCTTCATGGGTGAATCCAATCTGCGCGTCGCCAGGTGTATAGAGGATATTCACCCCAAGTCCGCGCGAAAACACCTCCGCCACATGCCTGTTGGTCATCATCAGCTCTTCGCCAACTACGAACGCAGTACCTGCATAGGGAATAAGCGGCGAGTTCGGAACGTTCACACGACCGATCGAGGAGAAATTGCGGCCAAGCCGTTGTTTGAGGTCGGCAGTATTCAGATAGCTCCACGCGGCCGGCAGATCGTCATAAGAGTTTCCCTTCACAAAAACAGCGGGACGATTGAGCGGCAAAACGATCGCTTCCAGGTTGTACAGTTCGGTGTCTGATAGCTCACCAGGAGCGTCCCTGGAGAGCTTGTCTACAGCTGAATCGTAGACGGGGACCTCAGTACGAAACACTTCTAGCGAGCTCGCTTGTCCAACAGAGGACGGGATCTCAAGCGATTCCAGCGCGCCTTTCGGTGCGATCTGCCGTAGCATGTTGCTCAAACGCGCAGCACGTTCGGTTTTATCCATTGCTACATCTCCGTATAACGGGATCCATTCCTGAAGCGGTTGCGAGCGTAAACTCCCATCCTTTTTCCGAATCAAGAACTGAGCAAGCCCGTTCTATCTGCTTCCTTACTCAACACGGGTGTTGCGGGCTACGGACTCTTTGGCGCTACGGCTTGCGTTGTGGTCGGACACGCAAGTGTGCATGGTGCTACCAAGCAAGGCGTTGCACAAGTCGTGGAGGCCGGGCTGGCGGTGGTCGTCGTTGGCTTCTTGGTTTCCGCAATGGTGAACGTCAGGGGTTTCCCTTTCATATCAGTTGCCGGTAGCGGCATATAAAGTTGACTTGGTTGAGCCGCGGTCTTCGCGGCCGCTTGGGCAGTTGCAAGATTGGCTTTCGCCGTTTTCTCGGCATCTTGCTTCGTCTGATCCTTCGGCGCACCTTTCGCTGCCGCCGTTGCGTCAGCCAACTTCTTGGTCGCATCCGCCACAGCCTGATTCGCCTTGGAGACAGTTGCGGGATCAGGCGGTGCCGTCCCAATCTTGATAAATGGAGTCACCGCATAAGTACCGGCTGCTAGCGCTTTCGGAGGGGAACTCTTATCGGCGCTCGACGGCGACGGGGTGGACGGAGTGGCGCCAGGTTTGGCGGCGGGTTTTGCCGGAGTTGAACTGCTCTTTGTCGACACCTGAACGCTAGGTTTGGAGGCATCCACCATGATCTCAGTCGAATTAGTCGCGCCAGCGCCGCCACCACTGGACGTGTCGGTACCGGAGGAATCGGCACTGCCGGATGGGAGGATCACCAGCGCGAAATCAAGACCCTTTGCGACTGGGATTTGAGTAGTCGGATTGCCGGTGGTGCCCTGCAGGACTACGGCATCGATTACCCCGGCGTTTTCGCCCTGAAGGGCGAACTGTGTCGCGCTCAGAGCGTCAAGCGACAGACGGTACGGCAGGAGCAACCTCTTGAGATCCGGCAAGGTGCCTACTGCCCAACTCACATTGTCGGAGGTGGTTCGTAACACGTCCACCCGGTCAGGCAGGTTGGCGATTGAGGTACGCGGAATCTCTAAATACAGTCTGACGCGGTCGGCTTGATCTGCGGCTTGCCAGTTCTCATTCGCCTCCTGCCACTTTGTCGGCCACTCTGTTTTCGCCGTCAGCCAAGCCTTATCCGCCGTCTGCCATTTCTTGTATTCGGTACTGTTCGGGGTTGCATTTTTCGGCTTGACTGGCTCAGTCCACGGCGGACTGGGGCAATCCATCCGTTCGTTGCCGTTGCGCCACTGCACGTCAATCTTGCTGATATCGGAGGACGCTGGCGACCGCAGGAGTTCATCCGGCAGATCTATTCTGTCTCCGCAGGCAGAATTGACCACTGGAATCACAATCCGCCAGACGTTCGGGTCTTTCGGCGTCTGAGGCGCCGAATTTTGCTGATTTTCCTTTTGCGGTTCGCCCTTGCTGGGTTGGGTTGGTGGCTCAAACTTTTGCTGAATTTGCATCTCCGACAGCTTGAAGCTGGGGCCGAGACGTGACCTTGGTATAGCGATGGTGGTGCGCAAGGCGGTCGAAGTACTTGTCACATTGGGATGCGGGGGAAACTCCATCTCAAACACGATCGGATCATTCGCCAGCGCGGCGGTCGGCATCGTCAGCTTGCCGCACCGGGCTCTATCGTTGAAAAGTTCGACCCAATCAGGACGAGCGGATAGTACCGTCATTTCTGGGCATGCAACAGAGTGGGGGGCCGACGAGGTACGAGTTGATGGAGACGCACACTCGCTCAGCCATTTCTTCCACGAACGTACTCCGAGGACAGACACAAAAATACTGTCCTGCGCTTCATCATTATTATTCGAGGGGTCTGGAAGATAATTGCACTCGCGAATCGTTAGCCGATCACTGTCGGCCGCATCGAATTCCCATGGTTTGAATGGAGCCTCCCTCCAGTAGTCGTCGGAGAGCGGAAGAAACCCAATGTGCACCGGCGCCGGAGAGTAGAAGACGTTCTTGCCTTCCTCATCCGACTGTTCGATGGATAGTTGCATGGTCGACACAAACGCCCGTGCAAAGCCCCTAAGATCTTGGTTTTTCGCAAATACCTGAGCTCTCTGTCGTGCAGGCAGACTCACTTGACTGTTCTCATTCTGCGTTAGTTTGCTGGAGTCGCCAGTTTTCGCGCCAATGGGCCTGCCCGTTACCGGCGCTCCTATCGGAGCCCCGTCGAAAACCGCGCTGACTGTACGCAGGCTACCCTCGTCGTGGCGTGACTGGGCTCCAGTTGGATCAACTTCGATGTTCCGGTCCCTGGCGTGAGAACTCCCCGGCGATGTGACCGGACCAGAAGGCGGTTGCGATTCTTTCTGGCTGAGATTCACGCTCAGCGCCTTCTGGCTCAAGCTTTGTATCAGGGACTGTCTATCCGGGCTAAGTCCCGGGCAGGTCTGATCGTCGGGACATGCTTTCAGAAAGTTCCTGTACACACGGGAAATCTCTTCACGAGGCACCTGGCAGGCCAGCAATTCGCCCTGTGCGTCGCAGGATAGCGACCATGCAAAATCCCAGTCGCGGTCTTCCAGGATGACCTGCGTCTTGGTTTCCAGCCAACTGTAAAGTACGGTTTTGCCGGTTTCTCGCTGAGGACCGCGCCTTGAGGTAAAGCCGATCAGCAGATCGTTCCCGGTCTCGCCCATCACGGCGAAGAAATTGCGCGGTGCAGGCTCCGGCGAAAACAGTGGCAGAAAGGTCGAAAAAGCATAGGGGCCAGAGGTGATTGGAGCATTCACGTCTGCGACGCCGCCATCCAACGCGAGAGCCTTGATATCCGTCGCCGAGGCGTCCTCTCGCCAAGTCTGGCGACGGATCTCTTCTCGGATTTCCTTATCGGTCTGTGGCTTTAACCGGAAACCGTTAATGAGGAGTTCCGTGAAACCGCGGCGGAGATCGTGCGGAATCACGAACGACCCGGAGGGATCCACAAGCTGGATGGCCGGAAACTCTTGGTCGGATGCGACATCTACAGAAACGTTGAGAAGCACCTCGTGAGAGTTCAAGGCAAACCACGCATTTGGCGCAAACTGGTCGATCTCCAAAAGGCCGCGGGTAACTGCCAACTGTTTGCTGAAGAGGTTTCCTGCCGTGTTGGTCGCGGCCGCCAGATCGCTGCCAGATTGCGCCGCGGGCAAGACCGAAGTCGCTCGGCCACGCCAATCGCGAACCCGCATCATGGGTTTCCCGCGCACGGTGATCGCAAGGTTGGGATCAATCGGCCGGTCCAGAGCAATCAATACGGCTGCGCACTTGCCTTTCGGACAAGGAAGAGGATCCAGTCCTGGAGAAGGAGTAGGAACATTGCTGCCATCTACAGGGGCAGTGACAGCGGTAACGGCGGTGCCAGTGGTTTGAGTAGCCGTCTGTCCGGTCGTTTGTCCGGTCGCTGGATTGGTTATCTGGGTGCTTTTTTGGACCGTTGTCTGTACGACCGCAGTGCTCGCCGCCGTATCTGGCGGTTCGTACACGGTGTTGTATTCCATTCGCAACACGTGCATCTTGTTCTCACGCTTCGCGATCATGGGATAGCCGTCCTGTGAGGCCGGCAACTTCAACATCGTGCTCATGGTCAGGACGGAAGCGTCGTAGGGAGGATTCTCCGGTTGGTTCGCCTTCGGTGCCTTAGGATCAATTAAGGGGTCGCGGGAGGGAATATAAAAGGGCGCTCTTAGAACCTTTCCAACTTCAGCAGCCGCCGAAAAATACTTGTCCTGAGCCAGAGGATCATTTCGGTTGGTCCATCCCGCATCAATGCAGACCTGAATCTGTTCTTCGAGTTTGCCAAACGGATTCTTATTCTCCTGATTCCCCACCTCCTGATCAATAATCTTTCGTGGCACCGTGATCATGGCGAAAGTAGATCGAATTCCTGGCGTGACCAGTTGTTCAAAAGGGGCGGCTCCGTAGTACCAGCCAAAACTCTGTTGAGGGTTGTCAGAATCCCCAGGATCCTCTGCCACTCCGTTCTGAAAGCCCGCGGTATATACCGATTGCACCAAACTTCCCTGAAGTGTGTCCGTCTGCCTTCGATAGGACGCGCTGAGTCCGAGGCCGATGAGCGTAAGCGCATTGCCCCAAAAAGTGTTTCGTTTGCTCGCGCCGGAATAGTTCGCCAAGTTATAGGAGCTCTGGCCGGGGTACAGAGAATAAACTTTGCAACCGTCACAATGGGCAAGGTTGAATTCGACCCTCGCGACATGATCCTTAGCCCTTTTTGACGGGTAAAGTCCCACATCGAACTGCACCAGAAAAGCCTCGTTTTCTGGATCGTGCAACAAATCGTCTTGCAGTACGGAGATTTCCCGCGACAGTCGCTCGTATAAAAGCGTGATGAAGTTATCCAGCCGCTTTGTCGCCGGGTACGATGGTGACTGCAGCGATGAACTCAGGTTGTTCTGGACACCCTGCGGAAGGCTCTTTAGCACGTCGGAAAATCCGGAGAGGCTAGAACTCATGTTGGAGCCGGATGCCGGTCCCTGTACGCTGGTTCCGGTTACAGTCGGTGGCGCGGTAAGCGTGGGGGCGACTCCCGCACCGCTGATCAGTGAGTTGACGCTGGTAAGCGATGCCTGGGTGGAGGTCTGCCGACTTAGGGCATCGGCAAGCTGTTTCTGCTGTTCGCTGGTTGCTGTTCCTTCGGCTACCAAAGCTTGCAAGGCATTAACTTCGTTACTGGCGGCAGAATATTGCGACGCTAGACGGTCGCGCTCACCCGTCAGCGTTTGCATGTAGTTGTTGTACTGGTCGAGTTGCTGGAGTTGCGAAGCGTGCAGCGCATTGTAGCTGCTCAGAACATTGGAATTGTTTACCGCGGCCGCCTGGTCGTATTGCACTCCTACTTCGAGTGCCGACTGCACGAATTTCAAAGCAGCGCCGTTCTGCTGGCTTGGATCCAACTGCGTCAGGTCCGCCAAAGAGACGCCTTCAACGTCCCGTAGCAATCCATCCAGAAGGGCGCTTACCCGTTCGAATTGCCAGATCTTAGGCTGCGCGACCGTAATCTCGCCCCAACGATCGGCCGCGGGGTTGCGCCGACCGACCTCTAATCCTCGGTCGCCAGGTCCCGGACAATTCCTAGGGGGTGCTGGTTTCGCAGTAATGGACGAACTGGGAGCGGGAGCGCTCGTTGCAGCTGGAGCCTCCTGAGGAGGTTTCGCCTGATCACCAGCTTGAGCTTGTAATTCGGGCGCAGGAACCGACAACAAACAAGCGAGGAAAGTACACAGCACGCGCACCGGTAGTGAATAAATACTTACAGCGCTCTTCCGACGGGGCATAAATCTCCCTTCGACTCCAATACATAGGTGTTACTACTCGGCCAGACAGAACTCCGCCTGTTAGTAAGTGCACCTAAATGTTTGGGGAAGTCGGCGAGTAGAAGCCCCCTCGGAAGCAACCGCACTTCAGCCTTCTCTTCGCCGAATCGGCACAAAGATATATATCATTTTAACCAATGTCAAGCTGTCCGGTAGCCGAGCAGCGGGGTGTATTCTTGAAGGGGTTAAATCCGATTGTGCGAACTGTACAAGATGATCATTCAGGAAGTGTTGAAAGGCATCAGCGGAATTGAAGAGGACGACGTACAAGACATCTTTGCATCAGGCATTGTTTGCAATTGGTGGCGAAAAGTGAACCCGCTTCCCTCGCTGGAGGTTCCGCTTCGGTTGACAGAACGTAATCTACATTGGCACCAAAATCGCTATGACCATCCAGACCCCCTGGAAGGAAATGAAGTGTTTTCAAAGCACACTCCTTTCATCTCGACGACGGCCGGGAGCGTTGAGCGGGATCGCTTCAACGAAATTAATGTCCTATATCCGGCGTGGTGGGAGGCACTTAAGTTCGCGACCAACTTCTTCACGTCGGACGGATGGATTTTCTATTGCAGTGCCTGGATTCTAGGGAGAAAGGCAGTGGGCCACCGGGCGTTCTCTGAGGAAGTCCGAGAGCTTCATGTTTACAGTGATTTCTCTCTTTATCAATTGGAAGGCGAGGTCACGGCAAAGATCCAGATACCAACGGCCCAGATTCAAAAGGCAGAAGAGTGGACGCTTAGCAATGTCCAGGCAGCGCTTGCGAGCGGAAGTCTCCCAACTGCTTCTCAGACGATCACAAACGAACGATTCATCGATCCTTCAACGTATAGCAACGTCCGAGCAGTGTTGTTATAGGATTGGGGACACCGTGAAAGAGATCGCTCGGGAACTCGAAATCGATGTCGAGTTGGTCGCTCGCGATCTTGAATTTCATCGTGGTGTCGGTGCTGGGTATTTCTCGCACATCGAGCAGTATTCAGAAAAGCAGAGATGGGAGCCAATTGCCTTTGCTGCGACCTCTTTTCGCCGTGCTGCGTCCCATGCGCTTCTTCTCGACAACGCCACGCTTGCGATTGAGATGTTTGCTAAGAGTGCGGACTGTTACGAGCGGCTTCATCGTCCGTACGCCGCAATGATGTGGTCGCTAGCCCGTAACCTTCAAACGGCGTCGAAGTTTTCGGAGAGAAGCCTGTTTGAGTTTGTAGTGAGTGAGGGGCGGCATCCTTCGGAACGGTTTAACCAGTTGGTGTATCCGCTGCTGGTCGAGAGTGTCACTGAAGATGAGCAGCACACGCCAGCAACCCAAGAGAGGAATCGCCGGTTCACACGGGTAGTGAGTGAACTGAACGCGTTCTCGACGGCGCCTCTCGGCATGATGGGTATTCCCATGGCGAGCTATCTCACCCTAGCTGCGTCGATAGAAAGAAACGATACTTCGCAGGATGTCGAGTATTTGTTGTTGCCATTCTTGAATGCTTACGAGGTGGCAGTCCTCACAGCACGCTCCAAGACATACCATTGGCGACGGCTCCTGATGCCATTTCATCCTGCCGAGCCGGATATCCTTTCGGTGCTGTCCCTGGCCAATACATGGTTCAAACGCCGCAACCAAGTCCTCACCGACTTCATACGCAAACGCAGCGAATCCCGTATCGCATCGAGGCTCCTGTCTGATGCGCTCGAACGGGTGGATGGATGAGTAACGAGGCTGACGGTGCGAATCGGATCGAGAACGATGAGTCGCCAGTATTGACCAGATCCTGACGCCCGTCCTTTTGGGCATACATAATTATTGGGCGGCTTTCTACATTACGGGTGTGTGATTGTTTTTCCCAGCGGTGAGTGCCGCAGGCCGGCGGTCAATGTCTTAGAGCGCTGCACCAAAGAATGGCAGGTCCCAATTCGGCGCAAAAATGGCGGAGTGCGAATTGTGGCACTCCGCCAGAGAATTGAAATGGACCAACTCAGGCTTCTGCCTTTCGAACCTTCGGCTTGCTTGTTTTTTCGGTTTGTTTCGCGGCGAATTCCTTAGCCACGGCCTTTTGCAATTTCTCTGCATCCACTCGGTAGCGTTTGGCGGCGTCCATGAGAACGTCGCCGCGCCTTGCGGTGGATCGCTGATACGCCGAATCTAGCAGACTGATTTCGAGAAGCAGCTTGCAGAGATCGGCCTCGTCGTACATGTCCACTTGATTGGCCAGAAGCTCCTGTGCGGACGCGAAGTCCTTCTTTGCCTCTACCTTGTGCCGCTTCGCCAGAGCCGGGACCTGGCTGTAGGAGAGATGACCGATCAGGTAGTGGGCAACCGCCAGCAAGTCAGCCTTTTTTAACGGAGCCGGTACGCGTTTGAGGATCGTAGCCAAGACACGATGGCGAGTCGTAATGGCCAGCTTCTCCTTTTCGATGCGCTTTCGTTCCTCTGCCCGCTCCCGCTCAACTTGATGCGGAGAAGGCGTTTTGGGGTGGTGGGTGCGGCAAGCTGGATCGGTACCAACCTTGACGACCTGTCCGCGCTTGCCGCCGTCCACGACGATGGCCTCAGCCATCTTGTCGCCTGGCTTCTGGTTCGCGGAGAGCTTGGTGCTTGCGCCGTTCGGCTTGGGTTTCTTGATCTCCAACTCCACATACTGATTTCGTCCCAAGGGAGCGCCCTCGCGAGAATTCCACGCCGCTGAAATCTGGATGAGCTGCGGCTTGGTTTCCAGAGTCTTTTTCACAGAAGCGTCGATCTTGGCTCGGAAACAGTCGGGCGAAGTGCATGAATCCTTCCGTACGTCGGGGAAAAGGAGTTTGTTGAATCCGGTTCGCTTCGGGCAGTTGGCGCACGAACCCGCTTCGGGAACGAGGGTCTCGTCTTGCTTGTCAAACGGCGCTGACGCCAGTTGTAGCAAGATGTTCGATTCAATCCACGCTGCCAACTCCCGCACTGGAATCAGGACTTGGCTGTTGCCTTCGCTTGTCCACAAGCCCCGAAAAGCAGCCGAGAATGCCTCCTGTTGTTGCGAAGCCGGGAGCTTGGCTATCAGCAAAGCGTGGCCGATGGTGATCTGGTCTTTCAGAAATGCCTCCGCCACAGGCGGTATGAGGTCAGCGAGTCTAACGCGACCGTACACATACGCCTCGCTCTTGCCAGCGCGTGAGGCGATGATGGCGATTGTGTAGGCAGGCTCTCCGAGCTCCAAGAGCGACTTGAACCCCAGAGCTTCCTCCAGCGGGTGGATGTCCTCGCGTTGCAGGTTCTCAACGCACTGGGCCTCAATGGCCTCGGCATCGGTCAGCTTGACTATGCGGACGGGAAGTTTTTCGAGTTCCGCGAGTTTCGCCGCTCTGAGGCGACGTGCCCCGGCTACAACCTCGTACTTGCTTTCCTCCAGTTCGCGTACCAGAAGAGGGGCCAGAATCCCTTGCGTCTTGAAGCTGGCTGCCAGTTCCTCAAGGCTTTTGGCATCAAAGCGCTTGCGGGGATTGGTCGCTGACTCGGCGAGCGCGGTGATGGGAACGCTGCGATATTCGTGGTTGTTGACTGCATTTTGCGTACTCGGCATGATCTTTTCTCCGCTCATGTGTCTTTGGTTAGGTGTTCGTGGACTAGCGCACACGTCTGGCCTAAAAACCAAACGGTGCAAGGTTAGCGTGTTATGCGGCTGCCGCGAGTGCCGCTGGCTCGGGGGCAATGCCCCCGAGAATCACGGCAGCGGTTTGTTGAACGGCTTCCAAGCTCTCGCGCAGGAGTCTGGCGTCTCCGTGCCAAAGCTGGATGTAGTCCTGGGATGCGGTTCCGTTCTGAAGTCCGACCGATTGGCAAACCACAAAGGCCACAGCCTCGGCCTCGGTCTCGCGGACTTGTTTGGTAGTCAGGGTGCGGCGGTCGCCACGATGCAACATTTCGTGAGCAATCTCATGCACGAGCGTGGAAAACTCCTCTGCGGGTTGCATCCCGGATAGCAGTGTGATCTTCCCGCCATGTGAGAGACCCTTCGCCGGAGCAATGCGCTCGGAGAAGCTAATCTCGACGCTCTGCGCTTCCACGAACTTGAGCAGGCGTTCGCGATATCCGCTCACTTCGCCATTGACTTCGGTGAGTGCGGGAAGGTCTTTGCCTTCGGTCTGGCTGACATCGAAAACATAGACGGCCCGGAATCCGTACAGTGTTCGCTGACCCTCCGTGGTTGCGTCTTCACTCGGCTCGTCGGTCGCTGTATCCTTCGTGCCTCGTCTTCCGACCATCGGGGCGAGAATGAAAATACCTTTTTCTCCCCGTTTAACGAAGCGGCCAAGCGAGTTCCATGTCCGAAGTCCGGCAACGTTGGTAGCATCCGGCTTCTGACGTGCGATGAGCATGATGTTGCCGAAGCTGTAGGTGTGAAACTTCGCCATCGCTCCGAGGTATGCGGTGAGGACTTCACTGTGACCGGACTCCAATGCTGCAACAAGGAAATCCACGGCCTCTTTGGTGCGTGTGTTGACTTCTTCTAATTTCATGTTTTTTCCCTTTCTGCCGTTTCCGGCTTGTTTCTTTCTTCACTTGAGCGGCAGCGGGAAGAAACAAGACGGAACGGTGAAAGGGACAGAACGGAGGCCGAAGGAGGGTGGCAGGGCGTGAGTGAAAGCGCGGTGAGTGCCAAACGGGGTTGGGGTTAGTTTGGCGCGAAACCGGCGCAGTCCGAAACGCCCGTCCGAGCCGCGGCCGAGCGGCGTCCACCCAAAGGAGGCGTAGTGGGAAGAACGATGCGTAGCTACCTACTTCATTAGGGCGGTAGCTAAGGTGTGGATCAGTCGATTAAGGTCGGCGCTTCCCTTTAGATGGCCATGACTTGCGCAGGTGCGTGAATTCCTGAGGGTCCAGCTCCTCTAGTAATTCATCACGAGCGGGCTCTCGATATCTGATTTCCCGTTTCACCCAAAGGAGAGACAGACATCCCCGGTAATACGGCATGGTTCGCGATTCTTCCCAGATGATCGCGTCGGTGGGGAGCAGGCTACTCGGTATCCATTGGCTCGCCGGCACTTCCTGCATTCCCTCCGGAACGGTCTTTCCGGCTAACATCTGAGACGCCAGCGTCCTATCCGAAAGTTTCCTGCCGATTCCTATATAGTGCCGGAACCGGGAGAAGGGATACATCCAACAGATTTTGTTGTCTACCGTCCAGACTATCGCGCACTCGTGAGAAGTGACCTCACAATATTTTCTTCCCGTTGCCATCAAGGTCGTGCCGAAGAATTCTGCGAGAGAGATGATTAATTTAAAAGAGGGCCATTCATTGCCGATTTGTCTTAATACCTCCCTTGATGGCAAGAGAAGTTCGGAAGCGAAGCGGTCCGCCTGGCGCTCCGGATTGTCGCGTTCATTTTCCCAGTGCGCTATATCGGTCGAGGAGCAGGAAATTTGATTTTGGCGGTGGAGAACAAAGTGACCGATTTCGTGCCCTATGGTGAAGCGTTTTCGGCCCTCTTCGCGCAATCCGCGCTTGACCAAGATTCGGCCCGAGAGCCGATGGCGGCTGCACAATAACGCACCGTCGAACGAGTCACTCTCGACTTCGGCGATCGAGAGTTTCAAGGTTTGCGCCAATCCGCTCAGGTCGAGCCGAGGGGGCAAATGCAGGGTATCTCGCAAGGCGAGAGCAAGCCGGGCCTCGTCAGTCATCATCACGGGTTTCTTCTTCCGCTTCTGCGTCCACTTCGGATTGATGCGCTTTCAGCAGGTCGCGATCCTTCTGCGTTAAGTCCTTCTTCTTGTTTCGAAAAGCATGCGCTGGTGCCTTATCCCCTGAGAGTGGCGCGGTCAGCGTCGAAATGACACCGGACTTTATGCTGCTAAGTAAATCGCTGATCTTGGACGCAGCCTGAGAGGTCTGTTTTTTTTCTGCCTCCTCAGGGCTGAGCGGTTTCAATTGCCGGAGGGCTTCTTTGAGTCGGGGCGGACATTCCTTGCCAAGCGAAATATAGTTGTGCGTGGCTATGGCGCGAAGCTTATCGTGAGTGGTTTTGCGAAGCTCCTCGGGATCTATGCCACAGTCTAGAAGTTCTTCGTGTAGCGCAGAGCGATCACGCTTTTCAGGCGGGGAACAGAGCGCGTCGATCTTATTCAGGAAGGCCGTGTCTTTTTCTTTGCCCTTTCGCTTTATCTTGCTCATGCTGACTTTCCCTTCTCTGCCGCGGCGAGGTCATGCTTTGCGAGGAAGGTTCGCAGCCGCTTTTTTCGATTTTGAACTTCTGATGGCGTGGTGCGGACGAGCTCGGCGATCTCCCTGGGCGTGAGAGCCCCCAATTCGAAGACGGCGTAGACGACTTCATACAGTTCGGGCTCCGACTTTTCCAGGATCGAGTAGAGCCGATCTCTTAGGAGATTGCCTTCGACTAGCTCATCGACGGAAAGGCCGCTATCAAAGTCGTCGAGTCCCTTGGCCGCCTGGGGATCATCCTGGCCGTCTCTCGACAGATGGGGCACCTTCTTGGTCGTTTTTCGTGCCGACGACCTCAACTCATCGAGAATGTCGTTGCCCATCACTTCTGCTAAGAAACGGAAAAGCCCGTCTTCGTCGTCGCCGACGAAGTTTATTTGCTCGGTCAAATAGAGGTTGAGAACGTCGAAGGCAAAGTCCTCGGGGGACTTGCCCAGGCCATCTACGACGTAGATCGGCGCGGAAAAATGCATGACGCCGAGCACATAGCATGCTCGTTCAGTCAGCTTGCCGATCAATTTTTCGTAGTCGACGACCAGATCGTTCTCCTGGCGCCTCTTGTCCGCTTCTATAAAAGCGGGTCTCGACAAGTATTTTTGCCGTCGGCGGCGAAAAAAACCTGCCTCACCCGCTAAATAGGTAGCGGCAACCATTCTAGATCGAGTGTCCAATCCGCCGCTAAAAGAGGACTGAGTTTATGGCAAACGAGGAGCGCGGGAGAGACGTTGATGGGATTGTAGGATCGGCCGCCGGACGGTCGCACGACCATCCGGGGCCGAGTGCTCAAAACAACGCCGGAGTGGAAATCGTCGAGGAAGTCTTCGTTGACGGCGAATTGGTCGAACTTGTAGTTATCGAGGAATTCGCCAAGCGGGGGGAAAAGCCGCCCCGCGCGAAGACCTATCTGGTCCGGATCGACAAAAAAACCTACCACATCCACAAGCCGAATCCTACCGGCGAGGAATTGTTGCACGCCGCCGGAAAGACCTCCGCGGGTTTCAAGCTCTATCAGATTTTCCGGGGCCGACAGCCTGAACCGGTCGCACCCCACGAACACGTCGATCTGCGGGCTCACGGGATTGAGCGATTCACGACAGTGCCCAAAGATCCCGGCGAGGGAGGGGCGGCCGCCGTTCCCGCGCAGGCCTTCAAAGTCGCCGAAACCGATGTTGAAAGTCTCGACACCATGAAAATCGAATGGTCTGTCACGAGGGAGTTGGCAGGCACTTTGCTGCTAATGATCAAACGATGGCGCATCCCACCCGGATACAACGTCTCTGAAGCAACGTTGGTCCTGGTGATTCCGCAAGGCTATCCGGATACGCAGATCGATATGGCCTATTTTTCTCCCGCCTTGGCGCGTACCGACGGAAAGGGCATCAACAATCTCAGCACGGTCACTTGGTCCGTAGGGACCTTCCAGCAATGGTCGCGCCACCGCACCGCGAACAATCCGTGGCGCCCGGGAATTGATGATATCGCTACCCACCTTTCTCTCGTAGACGATTGGCTGCGACGGGAGTTTGAACGTCGATGAACACCTTCCTGCGAATGACGGATCACCATCACCGGCAGGTCAGAGATCACCTGTTTCCAGGCGACGGGAAGGAGGCAATCGCCCTTTGCCTGTGCGGGCGGCGGGAGGGACTAGAACGCCGCGTTCTCACTGTGCGGGAGGTCGTTCCTATTCCGTACAGCGAATGTAGTGTCAGGGCTCCTGATCGGGTTGTCTGGTCGACAGCCATCCTGGATCGGCTTATACCCAGGATTTGGAAGTCCGGGATGAGCGTTGTCAAAATCCATTCGCACCCCGGCGGCTACGACCGGTTTTCCCGAACTGATGACGAGTCGGACGGCATGCTGTCAGTGTCATTCGATGGTCTTTTTGAGGAAGGCAGGCTCCACGGCAGCGCCGTGATGCTCCCGGACGGCTCTATCTTCGGGCGCGCCTTGATTGGAGGCGAGATTGGCAATCCTTTCGTGTCCGTTTTGGTGGCGGGCGACGATATCCAGCTCTGGGGTTACCGAAATATCGAGATCCTTGAAGAGGATGACCTGAGAAACCGGCAGGCCTTCGGATCAGGCACGGTTTCGATCCTGCGCCACTTGAGGGTCGCAATCATCGGCTGCTCGGGAACCGGAAGCGTGGTTATTGAGCAACTGGCACGCCTCGGCGTCGGCGCGTTCGTATTGATCGATCCCGATGTCATCGAAAGGAAGAATCTCAACCGAATTCTTAACGCGTTCGCCGCCGATGCCGACCAGAATGTGCCAAAGGTGCTGGTGGCGAAACGGGCTATCGAGGCTCTTGGGCGCGGTCAAAAGGTTGAGGCACTCCAAATGAATCTGGATTGCGTCGAGGCGGTTCAGCGGGTGGGCGAGTGCGATGTCATCTTTGGCTGCGTCGACACGGCGGAAGGTCGCAATCTTGCAAATCGTGTCGCTGCCTATTACCTCATTCCGTACATCGACGTCGGAGTCAAACTTGTTTCGGACGGAAACGCGAATGTGGAGACCGTCGCAGGCGCCGTGAACTACTACAAGCCGGGCGGGCCAACGTTGCTTGACCGTGGTGCGATTTCCGTCGAACAAATCCGGGCGGAGGAAACTCGCCGCACAGATCCGGGAAGATATAGCGAGCTTCGCCGACAACGATATATCCAGGGTGTCGACGAAGATCGTCCGGCCGTGATAAGTGTGAATACCTTCTTCGGGGCGCTGGCCGTCAACGACTTCCTTGCGCGAATCCACGGTTTCCGGAACGCAGATAATCGGGAATTCTCGACCATTCGGGGTGATCTCTGCGAGTTCGTGCTTTGCCGTGAATCTGCGGAAGCCGCAAGCGGACAGCTGGTGAAGGAGGTCGGGCGCGGGGATTGCGAACCGCTCGTCGGCCGACCATCGCTCTCGGTTCAGCCATGAAGCGTCTTTGGGAACGATGTCTAAGATTTCTGGATCAATTCCAGCGCCGTCCGCCAAAGTATCGGGTAGTCTTCGCGGAAGAGCTTCCTGATCGACTGAGACCACAGATACTGTACGCTGTTGGCGAAGGGAGGCCCTGGCTCGCCGCCTTGACGTGCCCGTGCGGCTGCGGCGATGTTATCCACCTTTCACTTCTCAAACACGATTCTCCCCGATGGTCTCTCCACGAAGAGGGCGACGGAACTATGACGATTTCCCCATCGATCTGGCGCAGTAAAGGATGTAGGTCGCACTTCTTCATTAAGAAAAGTTCTGTTAAATGGTGCGAGACGGAGCAAGCCCGTGCATTGCACCTCAAGAAGCGACGATAATTCTTACTGCGTGGACAGGAATCGTTGAAGGTCGGGAGCGGGATACTTCCCATCCGTCCAATGTTTGGCCAAAGATGCGCAACGGTGGTTCTCGCCGAAGTGTTAGTCAATCCTGTCGTCAAGGCCCAGTTCTCGGAGGGCATTTTTTATCTCTTCGACCTTTTGCGAGGACAATCCTCCCTCGGGTCTGCATTCAACCTTTACAGTAAGAGTGAGGTCGCTCGTCACTCCCAACTTCGTCAGAACTTTTGTGTAGAAGTTCATCCATTTTTGGGAAGGGATTTTGCCGGCCCAGGTTAGCTCTGACTTCTGCTGAGAGGTTTGTGGGCGGCTCCTCGCACTGTCGGCTGTCGTCGTCTGATCCGTCCCCGGTTTGGGTAGGTCTCGCGTATGGCCAACTTCGGCCGGGAACAACGTCGGCGTGGAGCCCTCTGGCTTGGCTACGTCCTTGCGGTAAGCCTCAGCGGTCTCTTTAGAGACGATAAACATTTCGTCCGAAATTTCGATGTCTGCCGTGTTGATCGTGCGCTCGAAGCTGAATGGCAGATATTTCCCACCTGCGGTCTTGCCCACGTAGGCGAGTTGCCCATTAGACACGCCGCGAGCGATGGTCTCTTTTATTGCGTCCGGGTTCAGCAGACGCGGGAACAGGGGCGAGGCGAAGAATGCGTCTCGCACGGCCTTCGTACTCCACTCTCGAAAGGCCGGCGGCCAATTGCGTACGAGAAGATTGGGACTGATGCCACTCTGTATCTCGTCAACATGCACAAGCTCATTCACGATGAACTGAATAATTGAGGTTGCGGCGCTGGAATGCATATTCCCCAGGTCGATGAATCTGATCTCGTTATTCTTCCCGAGAAGAGCGATATTGTTGTAGCTTCTCCAAACACTGTCTCTTAGGTCGCGACGGGATTTCTTGATGTTGTCTTCCAGTTGGGCGATTTGGGTGGTGTCAACGTTGATCCCTGGGAGCTCTTTCTGAATCTCGTCCCAAGCGAGAACGCGGCGGGCATCTTCGGAAAGCGGACCAGCGGATTGGGCAACGACGAATACAAGTCCGCTTTTGTAGGTTCGTGCCGAGGTTCCATGTTCCCGGATTACTGATTCAATAAATGATTTTGTTCGCTTTTCATCTCCCAAGCTTTGTTCAGGTGACAGCACCACCAGAGTCAGAATTGGCTTGTCCGGAATCTGGCTGGTCTTCTCTGGATAGAAAACCGGCTCGATTCCATTGCTCGCGGCAAAGACCTTCCGAATCTCAGAGCGAACACAGTCGGTTATCGATGTGTCTTTGATGTTCGCGCGGCGGTCTGCGTAGCGCTTGTTCAGGTTCTCTTTGAAACTGAAGTGATAGCGGTTGCCCTCGACTGTGAGGTAATAGCAGGAATCAGTAAGGGCCTCAAGCACCGTTTCCACATTGCCGATATCGATCTCCGGTTCGGCGACAGCCAACCGGATCTCCGGGGTAGTCGCTTCTGCGCGAGACATCCCGCCGTTCGATTCGAAGAAAATAGTTGTGGCTACTTTCCGGTGAAGTCTGGCTTTGCGGATACCTTCGACAGCCTCATTATCCAGACGGACTGCGTGAGAGTCGTTTTTTCCGCAAATATCCGTTGTGACGGCGGCTTCAAGGCGATGCTCTCCGAGTTGCTCGAACATAGCCGCGCGAAACTGAGAGTCCTCCAAGGGGGCCGTGCCAAGTCCGATCAATGGGTCGCGGTGGCCGCCCTTGAATCCTGCTTGATAGGCGTGAGAAACCCACAGGGCCAAGAGTCGCAGGATCCCGCGGGTTTGCTGAAATCGAGGTAGCCCTTGCCATTTTCTTTCAAACACTGAGAGAACACTCGGATGAAACGGATAGGTGTCGGCAAAAGCTTCTCGCGCGGAGTCAAATGGAAACTGCTCTGGCACCTGCTGGCGATGGTCTTTTACCCAGTCCCCAAATTCATTGCAGGAGGCTAACGCATCCCGATTGAGCATCACCCTGCCGTCACTTGTGACCGCATTGTCGTCCCACTCGAAGAGGCGACGGCGGATGATCTCAGAGGTTTCGGAATCCGCCGACATGATTACCGCCTTGCCAACGCGGTCTAGCAGCTTTTTGAAACGCTCGTAGTCGGACTGGTCGTCGGCGCTCATTTCGAGTTCCGAAGCTGGGATTGATACCGCCAGCACCATGTTGTCGCGCCCGCGGGCCTCTTCGCTTAGATTGTGAAGAAAGCTGTAGAGCTGGCCGGCCATTCCGCTTTTTCGGCTGCGGCTGACAAAATTCATCAGCTCGTCCATCAAGATCAATACCGGTTGGTCTTTGGGTAGGAACGCACGAATCACATCGCCACCGGGAGCCACCTCCTGCTTCTCATGTTCCGCTAGAATCGCAAGGGCTTTTTCGCCGCCAACTTGAAAAGCGATTTCACCCCAGGGCGTTCTTCTTACCGGAGTTCCGTCCGATCCTCCTCGACCCGCAATGGGATCGAATTCCGTGCCGACAAATGCTGCAACCTTAGCGGAAGGCACTGTGTTGATTCCGGCGACATGAAGCAACCTGGAAACTCCATGCCAATCCTTTGCTTTAGGACCATTATTGGCGAGGTGATACAGCAGCGTAAGAGAGTGGGTCTTGCCACCACCAAACTGCGTGGTCATGTTGAACACGGCAGAGGTCTCGGTCTTCTCCCCGGACAATCGGCGGAGCACCTCGGCTGCCACGCCGGTCAGTCCTTTCGTGAGAAAGGTTCGCTCCAAAAAGCGCTCAGGGTTCTGGTAGACCGCCGGGGCGCGCCCGTCCCTAACCTGATCGAGATGAACGGCAAACTCAGATGCATCGAGAGGCTTCCCGTCTCGTAGGTCCTCCCTCGGAGTGACGACCTTATACCAGGGTTTGAGTGCCATGCTTCGACATCTCCTCGTGGTGCATTTCCATGTTAGAACCCGAACTGCTTCTTTCGAGCCAGTACTCCGTCTACCCAGCGTTTCTCATCTGAACCGGAAGGATAGAGCGCAGAAAGCGCTTGGGCAAGCCGCCAGAACTTACCGTCTCGGCCGACTCCATCTTCAACCACAAAACGTTTGAGTGCCTCGCCTCGTCCGGCAGCGAACAGAATCATTCCCTGATGCACGCGATCGAGCGTGGTATCTCCCACCCGTTTCACCGTTTTCTCTTTCCAAGCGGCTTCCGCATCCTCCGACTCCGTCAACTCAGCGAACATGTCAATTTGGGATGATTTCTTTTTCCTACCAGTCTTCCTGGCTGGCTCTTCTTCCTCTTTCCCAAAAAGATGCGGTGTCCGTTCCGACACCGGCAACAAACGCGCTTGGTCGCCAGCTATCTCCACCAGATGGTCTAGACTCTCCAGATGCGCCCCGAGACCTTGGGCGATCTTTCGCGCGGCGTCGTATTCAAGGATAAATCCGCCGGTCTTGGTTTTCTTAGTATCGGCTTCATCTTCAGAATCCTCTTCCGGATCGCCGTCCTCAGGATTCCCGTTCGTCTCCGGCGATTTGAGCGTCCACAACCACATTGCCGTCAGGCGGGCGTCCGCTTCAAAACCGGTGACATCCGCATCCTTGAAAACCATGGCAAGAGCTTCCTTGGCGACCGCAGCCCAGACATGCTCAAGGTACTCCCGCAAGGCGACGAGGTCGCCATTGGCTTTCTCTACTCGGGAATATCGGGAGAAGATTTCGAGAGCCGGGCCGAGACAAGCGAAGATGGCATCCGCACCGACCACGCCCTCCTCCGCAAGACGGGGCATCCATTCGTGGATGCGCTGAGGCAGTTCATGCAAAACCTCGCGCCAATCGCCTACCCCATCAGTGCCGGCATGTACGTCAACGTACTCGCGTGGCCGGCACACGAGGTGAACGGAGGATGCTAACGATGCCGTGCCTTGCGCGTTTACACGACTTCCCAGCTCCGTGTCAATTGGCCACGAGGCCGTTACGGTCCATCCTGCCTCCAGGAGTGCACTTAGGATGGCTTCCCAGCCCGCGGTCGACTTGTGGGCAAAAACGACAGTTGCGATGCCAGAAGCCTTTGATACACGTCGCGCTTCAGCGAAGGCTCTCTGGATCTGCGATTTATAGAACGTCTCATCCTTCCGAACGCCGGCACTAGTAACTCGTCCAGGATTCCAAATTGCCTCCTCATCCTTCGGCGTAGCCGAAGAGGTGCGCCACTCTGGGAATACTGAGCATAAAGATCGTTTTAACCAAACATAGAAGTAATCTGACAAATCAGCGTATGGGACGGAGTCGAAGTAGGGTGGGTCAGTTGAAATGCACTCTGCAGAATCGTCCGGTAGTGGGTGTGCGCAGGCATCAGCCTGCTGAGGTGTTGTCGAATTCGAAACACCCTGATCCAGACCGAGCAGATTGACGGCGCCATCCAAAAAAGTATCGAATGAACCGCGAGAACCTCCGAGCGGGTTGCTTTCGGCAAAGTCCCAAACGAGACCGACTGCCTGACGGCCAAAAACGTCCTGGACACATTGCACGTTTGGCTCCCACCGATTGAAACTGCTGCAAAGGCCAGCCATTTTACTGAAAACCAGAGAGACGCAGGTTGCGATGGCCGCTGCCAGTAGGCTGTCGCCCGTCTCCTTCGCGACAAGGTCCGCCGCTCGCTGCACTGTTCGCGCAAAAACATGCAAGGTAAGCTTCTGCCGTGCGGAGTATAGGTCGCCGAATGTTCGCACCCCAATTCGGGTAACGGCCGACAATCCCCGAGCATTCGGAGATGGCCTCTCACTGGGTATCGGTTCGTCAGGAAATGGCGAAAGCGAGTAACCGTTTCCATCGAAGCTCTCACAGGATTTGAGTGCCGAAGCAGCTTCACTGAATGCCTTCGTGTCGCGGTCAGTTGCCAACCGATAGAATCGGCCGGCCACGCTTGATCTCTCTACCACGACACAAATAAGTCGAGCGGTATCCGCTCCGCCGGTTTTTTGGGCAAGCTGTTCTCTAACGCCAGGGTTCGGGATTGTGAAACCGCAAACCGGGCAAGTCGCAGCACCCTTCCTCATTGTTCCCGCCTGAACAGCCTTCGGATCTACGTTCTGGAGGATCTCGAAACGAACGCTCTTCTCCTTAGCGTCGACTATGAGTCGTAAAGCTGACTTGTGCTTGCCTTTTTTGGAAAGCCACAGGGAACGGATGAGTGGTATTTCTGCGCCGCAGCCAGGACCCGTGCACCGAATGGTACGCGACCACAGATAAGCGAGCGGGGTTGAGCCGTCTAAGTCATTTGGGTAGAACTGGGCGAGTTGATTATCAGCTTCCTTCTTAACCCAGTCGCCCCATTTTCGAACATCGTTCGCGAGTCTCATTCCGTATGTCGGAATGTATTCAAGCACGACCTTATTCAGCAGAACCGACACGGGATTTAAATCGCTCGCGAAAGTGTCAGCTCCGACGCGCAGCGCTTCAAGAGGAATCGAACCTCCGCCGGCAAACGGGTCCACAACCATTGGTCTTGTGGCAATCTCCCCACCCAGTGCTTCATGGGCGGCCTGCGTGAGGGCACGGCTGGTATCGAGGTATTCCGTTACTGCGGCATTGTCCCAATTTGCGAAGTCGGCAATGAAATCCAACAGAGCGAAGCGGAGGACGTTCCAATGAGCCTCTTTTCGGCCGTCGAGTCCCCCACTTCTTGTCAGGGATTGCCACTTGATCCAGGTCTGATGATCGCAGCTCTCACCGAGCGCCTTGTTGCTGACCGCGGTGTTGGCGAAATCTGTGATTACCTTCGAAGCCTTGTTTCTAAAATCCTGTGGGCACAGTGGGTCAGCGGGATCGGGCCAAAGGGCCGCACAAATTACCGCTCGACAAGCGGCGAGTGGCCTCCGGGCCCACCAAATGTGCAGGGTCGAGATGTGCCCGTGACGAGTGGATTTCTCCCGCATGGCATGCGCCGAAATGCGCTTTATGGGAAGATCGACCTCGATGAGGCGCTTCGGAAACTGTAGAGTCATATTTCTTGCAATGCCTAGTGCGTCGCCACATCGAGAATGGCTTGCGGCCTAACTTGGTAGTGTTCGATCTTTACGATAGGCTGCCAGTCGAGTTGTGCGGGGTCTTGAACCACGTTGATCCCAGGTGTGCCAGCACAGTTGAAGACAACGTAGAGCCAGTAGTCTTTCTTGAGGCGCTGGGCGGTTCGATATTCATTGGTTGTCAGGGCAACCTCTCCGACGAAAGACCGTCCTTTCACTTCGATAAAGCGGACTTCGATTGCAGTCTTGGGGTCTTCAGGATGCGGACGGCGCGAAATGAGATCGAATCCTCGATTGTCTTTTTCAACGCTCTCGACTTCCCAGCCTCGGGCGCGTTCA
>Ga0302319_10003617_pt1 | contig 32146 bp, 33 predicted proteins | sample Bog_T0_2_FD_203319 | JGI IMG/M metagenome (GOLD analysis project Ga0302319, IMG submission 203319) | Peat permafrost microbial communities from Stordalen Mire near Abisko, Sweden - Bog_T0_2 | ecosystem: Environmental > Terrestrial > Soil > Wetlands > Peat | place: Sweden: Abisko, Stordalen Mire... | reverse complement strand
TTTTTGGGCAGCATGCTGAAGCCAGAGGTCGAACGAGTGAGTGACGTTGATCTGGCGGTCGAAATTGTGGAAAAGGAAGCGGATTCCGAGCGTGCGCGCAGCAAAAACTGTGATCGAGTTGAAGAATTGGCCGCCGCCGGACACAGATTCAGGAATGTTGTGGAGATGGCAGGCTGCTGGCATTTGGAGGTGTTCAGATTCTTGAAAGGGCGGAGCCGTGTCATAGCCTTGGCGGATTACGCGGCGGAAAAGAGCTTCGTCTTGGCCGTCCCGCATCGATTTCTACTCGGAGAGCCAGAACAGTGTGCAGCGCAAGATTGGCCGAGCAAAAGAAAGCGGACGGCCCGGCAGCGGCGTTCGGACGATTGCCCATTTTGAGCAATCGCAAAACCCAACAGCGTTTATCGGTCCCAATCCGGGTAAAGCTTATTCCGAACGGCAGATTCAACCATTTGCAAAGAAACCTGAGGCGAGTGAGTAGGTTTGGTCGGCGTATTCCGCTCTACTGTTGCAATTGGCAATTTCCTACTTTCCAGTCATCACGTGTTTAGGCCAAAATGAGAGAGTAGCTTCTCGAATCCCGTGCACGACGCGTAAGTAGGGTGTGGCAGGGTAGGTGGTTCGCTGCAGCCCCAATGCCGATCAAATACCATTGCAGCCGCCAATGGCTGCTTTGTATCACGCGTTCTTTGATAGGTCTGATGCAAATGCCTCGGTGCCGTTCTGGTATCTTCCAATTCTGCACTGTTTCCCCTACATGAGAAGGAAAATTACCGCGCGATTATGGAACGGATAGAGAAGACCGTTTTCCTGAGCTATCGAAGAACCAACGTCTCTTGGGCGCTCGCAATATTCCAGAGCCTTACAATTCATGGATTTGACGTTTTTTTTGATTACGACGGTATCGCAAGTGGTGATTTCGAAAGAGTAATCGTTGAGAACATAAATGCTCGCGCGCATTTTCTTGTTTTGCTCACCCCTTCCGCGCTAGAACGTTGCGAAGATCCGAACGATTGGTTGCGGCGAGAAATCGAGACGGCGTTGTCGAGCCAGCGCAATATAGTCCCGCTCATGCTTGAAGGGTTCGAATTCGGAACGCCTAAAATCGCGAGTTTGCTTACTGGTTCGCTCGCGACACTTAAACATTATAACGGCCTACCTATACCGCCAGCGTACTTCTTTGATGCCATGGAACGCTTGCGCGCCAAGCATTTAAACGTTCCGTTGACGTCTGTTCTGCATCCGGCATCACTTTCCGCGAAGCGAGCCGATGCGGAACAGAAGATGGCGGCAGGCGCGGCATCCGCAGTCCAAGACGAAGAATTGGCCGCCCAGCAATGGTTTGAGCGAGGGGTTGCTGCTGCCGATCTTGATGACGAGATAAGATTCTACAGCGAGGCCATCCGCCTTAGCCCGAAGTTTTGGCCCGCCTTTGTCAATCGGGGTCTTGCCCGACACCTGAAAGGCGACGTCGAAGGCTCCCTAAGTGATAACGCCACGGCCATCAGTCTCCAACCTGAAGATGCGCTCGCGTACCGCAACCGAGGTCTCACCCGTCGTGACCATGGTGAAGTCGATAAAGCTTTGCAGGATTTCAGTCGGGCCATTCAGCTCAAACCGGACTATATTGAAGCCTTTGTCAATCGGGGGGATACGCGTTGCACCCTAGGAGATCTGGAGGGCGCTTTGCAGGATTACAGCAAAGCCATACGGCTTGGGCCGACTTTTTGGCCCGCTTTTGTCAATCGGGGTAACGCGCGGCACACCCTAGGCGATGTCATGGGTGCTTTGCAGGATTACAGCGAAGCCATCCGGCTCAGGCCGGATGTCGCTGAGGCCCTTTATAACCGAGGCAGCGTCCGTCGAGAAATAGGCGACGTGGAGGGTGCTTTGCAGGACTACAGCGAGGCGATCCGGTTCAAGCCTAACTATCCCGACGCCTTTTACAACCGCGCCCTTGCTCGCCGCGACAAAGGCGATCTGGAAGGGGCTGTGCGTGACTACACCGAGGCCATCCGGCTCGAACCCGATTTCTATGAAGCTTTTTACAATCGCGGCAATGCGCGCCGGGACAAAGGAGACACGTCCGGCGCACTGAAGGATTACGGCGAAGCGATAATGCTCAGACCGGACGAGCCGAATCCTTACGTTAATCGTGGACTTCTGCGCGGAAAGATGGGCGATTCGGAAGGCGAGTTACAGGATTACAACACCGCAATCGCGGTAAAGCCAGACCATGCCGAAGCCTATAGCAATCGAGGCCGCGCGCGGCGCGCCAAAGGCGATGTAGATGGTGCGGTGCAAGACTACAACGAGGCCATTCGACATAAGCCCGACTTTGCCGAAGCCTATAACCGCCGTGGCAACGCACGCTCTGAAAAAGGTGATGTTGAAGATGCCTTGAAAGATTACAGCGAAGCGCTGCGGCTCAAACCGGATCTCTTTGAAGCCTTTTACAATCGGGGCCGCACGCGCCGGGCCAAAGGTGATCTCGAGGGTGGGTTGCAGGATTACAACGAGGCAATCCGGCTCAAACCGGACTACGTCGATGCCCTTTTCAACCGAGGCAACGCACACCGCGCCAAGGGCGATCTTGGGGGTGCGTTGCGGGATTACAACGAGGCGATCCGGCTCAAGCCGGACTTTGGCAACGCCTACCATAACCGGGGCGCGCGTCTAGCCCAAGGCGATGTCGAGGGTGCTTTGAAGGATCAAAAAAAGGCGGCTCGGCTCGGAGTTAAATTGCGATTCGATTAAGAATATTCTTAGAGCAAGGGTGCGCCGGCGTTTGTTGTTCCTAATTGCCAAGCCTTCTGCCGGCCTCCACGTTACTTAGCCGCGCTGCCCGGCATAGAGCGCCTAAGTCGGAAGCTTTCCCGGAAACCTACGCAATCACTCATCTGCGGCCATCAACCCCTCAAATTTCTTCCAGCTTCCAAAGACATTTGCGTAAAACGAGCTATCCAGCATCTGATTTCGATCGACATCGCGTGCGTTAGGTCGGCGCCCAAGCGATTTAGTCAAACGAAGGTAGAGATATACGAGGATTCGCGCGATATTATGCCTAGTCGCCTGTCGGGGATCCAGTACCTGCTTCGCGAAGATGTCGATCACACGATCGTCGAATTCTACGCGGCACCCCAATGGGAGGTTGAGCATCTCTTTCTGGCGCCGTATTCAAGTGAAGGGGGAGAGACCTTCATCAGAATCCATTGACGAAAGTTCGTGATATTGGACGATCTTGTACGCATTCTTGAATGAGCCGATAAAGTCTATTACGGTGCAATGGGACTTCCCAACGTATTTCCGGAGACCTCGCCCGAGTTGCTGATAGAAGATCCGTTGGGACTCAGTCGGCCGAAGAAACAATAAGCATTCTACGAACGGGATATCCGCGCCCTCATTCAAGACGTCCACCGCACAGACTACCTTGATTACTCCTGAACGTAGGTCTTCAACGATTGCCTTACGCTCCTCGATGGGAGTTTTAGACAGGTAAACACGTGCAGGTATGCCGTCATCCTCGAAACTTCGCGCCATTCGATGCGCGTGTTTGTGTGAACAGCAAAACGCGAGCGTCGGTTTTTGGTCGGCTCGATTCCGCCACATCTCGATGATGGCAGTGTCTCTCTCTGGGATGATTAGTGCACGTTCGAGATCCCGAATATCGTATCGGCCGCTGCTATGGGCGATCTTTGAGTAATCAATGTCATCGAAGCACCCAAAATAGTGGTATGGTGCAAGGATTCCGAGGTCTATCCCAGACCGAAGTTCGTATTCGACGAGCACGTTTCCATCGCAGATTTGGGTGAGATCCTGCCGATCAGAGCGGTAGGGCGTGGCCGTGAGTCCCAGGAGGAACTTCGGCTGTAACCGATCCAACACCTTACGGTAGGACACGGCAGCAGAATGGTGAAATTCGTCAACAACGATGTAGTCAAACATTCCTGCTTTCAGTTTGTCGAGGTTGCTTCGCAGCAACTGAATAGTACTGAGATTGATTCGGGAGACCTGGCTGTAAGTTCGACCGCTCTTGTGAATCTCAACTTGCTCTGCGTGGTGTACAGCTTCGAATTCGGACTTTGCAACCTCGAGTATTTCGTGGGTGTGGGCGATGTAGAGGCAATGCTTTGCTTGATATTGCTTTACGTCTTCAGCAGCGATTCGAGTCTTACCACTCCCGGTGGGTAGAACGATCAAACCAGCGCGTTGTTGAAGCTTGTGTGCCGACTGCAGCGCCTTCATCGATTCGGTTTGCAAAAGATTGAATATTCGCTTTTGCGGGGAATACCCACAACCACATCTACCCGCAGCGATACGCATTCCGTCGCGTGGGCACAGAAAGCCGTAGGCAATGAACAGTCTAGCTAGATCATTGGAGTCGAGCACGCTATAGTGAATTCCCAGCCGCTCCGCGGTCGAGCAGAATTGTTCTCGCGCTGCGTCCAGCACGTTACCTGAGGCAGCGAATATAGCAAACTTGAGGCCTGCGATTTTCTCCAAGCGATAGATCTGATGGGAAACGTGCTGGGGCCTAACGGTAGTAAAGGATTTGCCTTTTAGGACGAAAGCAGCAAGACCCGTATGTTGATTGAGCGTTAGCTTGTGAGTAAGTATGTCCGCGATTTCCGCAGGCCCGTGTGGCGTCGAGGTGCTGTCGGTGAGGATTGATCGAATAAACGGCTCAAACTCCTCGCGTTCGTCCAAGTCCCTGATAGCCTGCAGGAGTCCGTGAGTTATTGAGTTCGCGGCGATACCCTTGGCCTCTCGAAAGTTATCGAACTGTTCGACGTGAAGCAACAAGGATTTATCAGGTGAGTGGGCCACCACGCACATTATTGCAAACGGAGATGGCTCGTGAGCTTAGGTAGATCTTCGTGATGGACGACTTGTGGCTTAAATAGATCGGAACCAGCGGAATCCATTACTACGAAAAGTCGGCTTGTGGACTGGAATCGTCGGCACGGATCGCAGGATCAGACGGCGTTTATCAGGACTAATCGGGGAAAGCTTTATTCCGAATAGTAGATTCAAGCATTTGCAAAGAGGTGTAGCCGCGTGGGGATGTTTGCACCGCTGCACTCTGCCGTACGGTTCCAACCGGCAATTTCATACGTTCCGCAAACCGCATCTCTCGACCGCGATCAGAAAGATGCGAATCTGTTGAGTCCGGTCAGTTCATCCGCGAAAACGGCAGACCTTATGAGACGCCCGTCAAATACCTTCGCTTGATCGTCCATCTCCCATTTGTCTTCTCTAACAACAGATATTGGTATTCGCCGCAAAGCAGACCACAGTGTCGTTCAGCGTAGAACAATGCTTTCGTAAATTCACGATTGAAGGCGATTGGTGAGAAGGCGTAAATCTGCATCCTGGTGCCGTCATTGCTGGGGGGCGAAGAGAAGCTGGTGAGATCGGTCGGAGCTACAAGCCGGTACGGCTGGCTCAAGGTGAATCTTGGAACAAATGCTTTCCGAGGACGGCGGCCCGCCAAAGCGCTGGCGAGCATTAGCGAATAAGCTGCGCCAGTATCACTTTTGAAACTTCGGAAACCGCGTAGAAAGAAGAACAAAATTGGCTTCTGATAGATCGTCTCCGGATTCGATTCAATCATAATCGCGGCGGGTTCCTTTGGGCGTGAGCCCGCAGTTTGATCGGCTTCGATAATCGTTGAATAAACGGCATACTCCTCGAATTCACGCTCAATCGAACCCGGCACCCAGAAACGCCAAAGGAGTGTCAGCCCCAGCGCCGCAAGAAACAGCGCGGCGAACACAAAACGCCGGGCCTTGGGCTTTCCACTCATCGTGTTCTATTCTTGCTCAGACGCCGCAAAAGCATTTGGCCGCCAAGTCTATCAATATGGCGGCTCGAACTTGTGCTGAAGCCAGATCACCTCTTTGGGATGATGCTCCTGGACCGTCGCCAGGGCGTCCTGGATTACATCATGTGACGCATGTGACAGCGGATAGGCGAAGCGCGTGACATCTGTGCCAGTGTTCGTCAATCGCGTGTGTTCATCCTCTGATATGGCGTCTGAGCCAACCCATACAGAACAGTCAATCTGTTTAGCAATGCTTATCGCATCGGCGGCTGCTGAGGGTTCGAACGCCAGAAAAACCATATATCCACCATACGATTTCTTTCACGACTTTGCCGTCGAACAGGACGGGAATACGGGTTCTCGCGGTTCTCCTTATCTACTCAGTGATCACGTCAAATTCCAGGAAATGACGCCAAATCCTCACAAACCGAGGTTGCCGCTCTTTTGGTTTAAGCAATCTCTCAAACGATTTTCGGCCAGCATATCAGCGGCAACATCGAGCCAACTTGATCGATGAGACGCGTTATCGGTATGGCCATAGGCTCGAAGCCTAGCGTAAGAGGCTGGATCGGCGAACACAAAACGCCCAACGGCGCCTGGATTCTACCTTGCCCGTCAATTCGGCTATATCGATGTCTGTCAGCCGAATGTAGCAGACGCGTGGGTCCGGCTGATCGGAGACTGCTGCCCTAATTTTGATTGATCCGTTTGCCGTGTAGCCGGTGCGGCGGTCCCACTTCTTGCGCATTGGCCAGAGCGCCGGAAAAGGCGATCAATGTGCTCAGTGTCGGTTGCACAACAGAATGCGAGCATTCCAAATAATGCCAAGTCTGCAAAAACACAAAGCTCACATTCGCATCTCGGAAATTTCGCTAAAATTAGGATTGAAAACGCTCTTGCCGTATAACGACTCGGGGTTATCGCACGGAGCATCCCTGCTACACCACGGTCGAACTCTTTGAATCTGTAACCAATTCGGCATCGGGAATAGCTATATGTCAATCGACGGCTGAAAGCAATAAACCAACCCGATCTCGTTCGATCCGGTTGGGTGCGATTGACATCGCCCGAAGGGCGAACAATCGCGCTTGGCTCAACTGGCCTATCTGCAAATAAAGTGAGGCCAAGGTGTAAGAGAACACGTATGCGTCCTGCGGTCGAAACACCTCCGTGTTCCGCAATGTCGAAATGGCTAGCGCGAATCGTTTCGCTTTTGCAGCTACAATTGCCAGTTCGAGACGCGCTTTGTCCGAGCTCGGATCTAGCTCGATGGCCCGTTTGAGCAGAGTGATTAAGGATTCTACAGGAGCGCCGGCGCCGAGTTGGAGATCCGCTAGGCGAAGCATTATTTCTGGGTTCTGGGATTGCATTTCTATCGCCCGCTCAAAGTGACGTCGAGCGCTGGCTTGGTCGCCGTCGCTTAAGGAGACATACCCGAGCGACTCTTCGAGTGTCACGTTCTTTGGGTAAACAATGGCGAGGGAAAGCAGCATTCGCTTGCCATCTTCAACTGTTTGGGGATTTGCAGCGACGAGCTGCGCCAAAACGACCTCCGCGGGCTCTTTTGAATTCCGGACAATTTGCGGCTTCAGCTGTTCGATGGGTAGGTCTAGCACCAACTGTTGCTGCCTAAGGGATCTCCCTCGCAAATACGCATCCAAGTCATTGTTGACCTCAGTCAGTGTTTTGTGAAAGATGGATTGAAAGCATTCCTCCGCCGAGTGCCCGTTTGACACTGCGTATAGAAACCTGGAGAAGCCCTGTTCATAATTCGGGTCGAGGGCTAACATGTGAGTTAGCGCCCAGCTAGTCGCATAAAATGTGAGGATCTCTCCCCGTGATTTACTGTATGCCGATTCGCGAGTTTGAGCTATGACTGTGCCTAAGCTAAGCAACGGTTTATCGATTAGGAAATTCAACCTACTTGCGGGAGGTCTACCAATCGAAATCACCTCTCGATGAACTTCGACCGTTGAATACAAATCCGCCAGTCCCTCATTCAGCCACAAGGGTAGGTTAAAGCCCGAGCGTACCAAGACGAAATGCGTAAATTCATGAAGAGCTACTTCATAGTGAGTCGGATTTAGATCGCGCATCACGATCAGATCGGACGTTTGCGTTGGTAGGTAATATGCAAAAGCACCAGCATTCAGTCTGTAAGATTTGTATTCGTCATCCGACCCGAAGGCCATAACTTGAACTATAGATTTTACGTTTGGTTTTAGAATGCCAAGGCGATCGAAGAGAGTTCTTGCGCTTTCAAGACGTCGCAAGATTTCCACTGCCGAGTCGCTTCGATCATTTGTGCTGTAAAGAGCAAAATGCGGTGTCGAGTACCCTGTCCAATGGTCGGGGAGAGGGCTGAATACCCAATTTTGCAGTGAGTTGTTAGCCGCTCGAACCCCCACCGACCCCATGGCTATTGTTAGCAGAGAGAGAACTAGCGGACGAACGGTTTTAAACAGTACCCCAAACGCAAGCCTCCGACCGATGGCCCATAGGTCAAACGGTGTTCCGGCATTGATCGGCGCTTTAACGTTATATTTGAATCTATTCATGTGGCCTTCTCGGCTTCAATCAAACTTGCAGTGTCGATGTCCCGTGACCTCTTGACGGTGAATCTTCACCACACAACCTCGAAAGAGAGGAAGTTCACGAATCGAGTTGTTACTCTCGATTGGTCTTTAAGGAAAACTCTTCTGCCGTGTCGGATCATCGGCAAACCATAGACCGATAATGAGGATCGGAATAGTTGATTAGGCGGAAGTAACGGTGCGTCAGTCCGTAATCCATCGATTTCTAAGGCCTAAGAATTTCAACTTCATCGAGAAGTATGAACTAACTTCGCATCCTAGTGGCTAGCGTGTGTAATGTCCATCTCGACGTAACAGTCGGAGAGGGTTCAATCTTGCGCCAGATGGTGATTTCGATGAATAACTGGCGCGCTAGAAAAGCGTCCATTCTTCACTGTGAGTGGTTCGGGCTCTAAGATATCCGCTATAGGTATTCGCGCGCGGGTGATGTCACAGGTTTAGACCTAGGCTCGCATAAATTGGTTTGAGATTTATACGGGATTGTACTTTACATGTTCGCCGCATACCATTGATCTTCGCTTTCAGCGGCAGATTCGCAACCGTCTTTTGAATTTGCTTTCTGGCTTTCAGTGTCTTTTGCTTTGGGCCGGTTTAAAATCACGTGCTCTTGGCAACGCTCGCCATGAAAAAACAGATTGTTGAAAAATAAACGTAAGATCAAATATCCGATAAATGCGGTAAGGATGAAAACGCAAACTACAGCGGCAGAAGTCGTCATGAATAGAGAGTGCTTCGCAGGGAAAATTCGAATTACAAGAAAATTCCCAATACCTTCCAACTGAAACCAGGGCGTCTAGGCGCGGCCGGCTCAGAACATCCCAAGTTGGCAACCAGTGCGTCGACTTCAAGGTGTGATTGAGATCGACAGGTTGTGACAAACCGGAAGTCAAATGCCCACGGCGTTTTCGGATCAGCGCGGCCCGCTTTGGGTCATTCGCCGATAGCTTGCGCAAGTTGTTCCGAACATGGGACAGCGGCAAGGCATCGGGAAAGTTTTTGTCCTTGTACGCGTCGACTGGCTACTGACGCCGCCCAAAGAGCGGGCTACGATCAAGCGTTCGGCAGATGGCCGCGAGGTCACCATGGCGAATGGGCTCATTCGCCGCGTCTGGAGACTCAGTCCCGACGCAGCGACTTTTGCCTTCGACGCCCTGATGACCGGCGCTTCGCTCATCCGGGGCGTCAAGCCCGAGGCAGAATTGGAACTCGATGGCCATCATTATGACGTCGGCGGGCTGGTAGGGCAGAAGGAATGCGTACCTCCGGCCCGAGTGGCTTAACGCGATGACGGCGAGCCCCGGTTCCTTTCATTTTGTACGAATGGAATCAGGCGTAACTCAAAAACGTTTTCCATGGAAGCGGACAGCCTACTCCGGCAAACAACCTTGGCCGCCGCCAGGAGCTTCCCTCACTCTGCTTTTCGAAAACAGTGAAGTTCCCGGTGTACAGGTGTCAGTTCACTACGAAATGTACGACGGGCTGCCGGTGATGTCGAAGTGGCTCACGATTCGAAACGAATCTGGACGCGCCGTCAAACTATTGGAGTTTATAAGCGAAGTGCTCGCCGTGGTAGAGACCGAGTCTCTGGTGGAAGCTTCCGATCAATGGCGGCCCAGTCACTTGCAGGTGGATAGTGACTGCTCGTTTGTCGCCACGCACAGCCGCCCCGAGCAAAACGAAACTGCACATTGGGAACCCGACCCGAACTACAACGCTCAGGTAAATTACCGGTTAAAGACGCCTGCGCTTCTGCATTGTTGTCTGCCTCTGGGAGCACGACGGATCGTATCCCTGGATAGCGGCCATCCACGTCGAATGCAGATTGTTCGGGATTATACGGCGAAGTTAAAGATTAGGTGTTTAGGAAGGCGGGATGAGTTGGCTAATCGTGGAGTGAATGAGATGGCCGAGAAGCGATGCCAAAGAGCAATGGACTTTTACATGGACGCTCCAACGCTATCCCGGCCTTGAACCAAGAGTGGGGAAAAATCCGAGAACTTCTGATCCTCGACCCAACTTTATTTCTGAGAGGGTTTCGCGCGAGGCGGAGTTGTGGTAGTCCATTCGACCCATTGGCATGTTTTAGAGCAGCGATTTCGGACGCTTGCCACCCACACGAAGGTAGCGGGCCGCCGTTTCAATGGTCGATGGGAGCTTTCCTCGGCGGAGCACTCAAAAACCAGTTCGTATCCGAATGTTTCTTCTGACCTGGAGATTCTCTTGAAACAGGCGGGCGAAGCTGCCGGTGTGCCGAAAAAGATTAAATCCATGGATTTCTGGTTAGACCTTGTCGAAGAACAGGTTCCCTACCATCGTGCTGACTCATTTGCCGGACTCAGCGACGTAGCGTTAGCTTCCGCTGATTGCACAAGCCTTCTGGCGATCGATTCCATCTGCAAGGCGGACGCGGGCTTTCACTTTTGCCACACATCTGCTGAACCAACCGACGTTCGTGAATTCGCCCGAGCCGTGTGGGCGAACCCAGCCAGTCATGTCAAAAACCGACTCCGCTGGCTGCGGCTTCAGCGTCACTTTGGACGCCTTCAAGAGCTAATAAGCGCTGACATTTGGCGGTACGGCGCAACATTCAGTTGGGAAAGCTATGGCACCGGTACCGCCTGTTTGCCCAGAGAATTGACGCAATTGGCGGCTTGTTGCGGACGAGAAATGGGTTGTCCTCCAGAAATGGCCCCCGCTGCGTTGTGGTTCGCCTTCGTATTCGAACATGACTGGCTTAGAAAACCATCAGCAGATGTTCCCTCCCAGACAGGGGCCATATCAGCGACTATCGGCCTTGCTGATCTGGTGGCCAAATGTGAGGACGTTTGCAAAGCTATATGCCGATTCGCTTCCTATTCCAAGCGAGTCGAAGCGGGCGGTAAGAGGGAGAATAAATCACTGTGTGGACCTTTTGCAAACCGCTCTCGCTGGCTTAGGGAGCTGCTTATCCAGAGGCATTGGACGGCATACGATTTGGCGCTTAACGGGGGACCGGCACGAGAAACGGTAGAGAAAATGCTGAATGGTTTCAGTGTTCGCACCGATGTTTTACGGAGCTTGACGAAGTGCCTGTCCCAGATGGACTGTGAGATAGATCTCTCTTCTGTTCCGTCAGATTAATCGAGGCGGACTACAGAAGTCCCCTGCGCTTGCTTCCGATTCGGCATTGCGCACGCGTCCCAAAGCACTGATGAACTGCCCGACGAAAGCAATGTGGTTTTTTTCTTTTACACACTGCAACCGGGACTGGCGACTTGCGAGCGTCTTCCGCCTGAATCATTTGAAAATCTGCTGTCCATCCATTAAATTGCAAGCGCGAATGGCATCCAGCGATCCGGCTGACGCCTGCAATCGGCAATCTCTGTTGGGTGGTAAGCCACGCGTACCCGCAGGCGGCTCCAGATGGTACCGCTTGAAGAACATAATCGAGCGCCAGGTTTTAACCTGCGTTGGCACAACGATACAGCGCCGCGCACAAACGTTTTAATCGTGTCCGCTGATGCGTCCGCTCGACCAAATTGCAGATGATCCGTAACGTTTTCAGTAAGACAGACTGCCAACACCTGCTCAATGCGGGAAGATTTGCCTGAAGCACAAAGTTTCAAGCTGAAACGTTTGCTACGAATAGCTCGTCGAGCGTGGCCTGCGGATTTTGTTCATTCATACGAATGGGGTTGCGTTCAGTCAGCCGAAATGTGTTGGTGCAAGTCGCTTCTAGCCATTCCAAAACTTCTTACCGCCATATACAGCCACTCGATCCCGCAAGTCCTGCGCCATTTCGCGCCACACTTCCTGCACTGTTAAATCAGCGCTTTGGAGTTCCGACTTCAAGCGAAAGTGCAGGAATTGGTCCACGGGATTGAGTAGAAAGACGCCACCCGCTTCCGGCGACTGACCGGGAGAATGCACGAAAAGAACAGCCCACTCAGCCTGCATCGCTTGCCCTCACAATTCGACGCTTAAACATTTGCGACCGTTCTTCGGGTGTTTCAAGCTGGCACATGGAACTAGCATTCCTGATCGGCCTATTCACATCAAAATTATGGCAGACAGTGAAACCTGAGGAAAATTTTACTCGCTCCCCGCCACCTTGTTTTCAGTAATGTTGCCGGGCATCGCTCCACAATCTTCGATCCTGCTGATGGCTGTGGACGTTCTCTTCTCAAAGAGAGATCGCGTGCGAGTCGGCAGCTTTTTAGAATGCGAAGTCGGATCTCTCGCATTTGGGAGCAAGGGTGAAGGGCGTTGATTGAACTTCAGAAAGAGTTGACCATCACGAGGCTAGTGCGGCGACTTCGTGGCGGCTCACAGGCCTGGCAGGTGCAGTGCGAAGATGGCAGGTTTTACGTTGCTAAATTTGCAGGCAATCCACAAAGCAATCGGTCTCTCGCCAATGACTGGATCGTATCGCATGTGATGAAACATTTAGGAATTTCAACACCAACGGTTCGCGTGCTACACCTTCCGTCCGGCTTGCAGGCCAGCACTGACTTGTATTTCACAGTCGGCGACAGGCGCATCCCGGTCCATGGCGAGTTCCATTTTGGATCAATGTACCCGGTCAACCCCGAAACGACCGCCATCTTCGACTTTCTTCCACAGAACTGCTTCGGAAAGGTGGAAAACCTTCCAGATTTTGCCAGGACGTGGGTACTGGACAAATGGCTTTACCAAACCGATAAGCGGCAATCCGTTTTTGCAAGAGCTCGCGCTGCTGGCGGCGGATTTGCGATGCGAGCCTACATGATTGATAACGGCATGTGTTTGGGCGGTTCAAGCTGGGAACTCCACGATGAGCAATTGGCGATGCCAGATTGGAATCAACAGATTTACCGCAAGCTGGACATGAACGGCGAGTGCACACGCTTTGCGGCTGATTTGGAGCAAATGGACGGAACTTTCTTGACCGGCGCCTTCGATACGGTGCCTCAAACATGGCTCCGTGAAAACGACCGTCGGTGCCTCACTAAACTCATGCAGTCGGCCCAGTCGCGTCGACGCAAGCTTCCTCAGATCATCGCGCGTCATCTTACATCATTTGCCACGCTAGGGTCCGAAAGCACACCCAAAGATTTTCTCAGCGGGCCTCCGTTGGGTCAATCCAGCATTCCGACATTGGGTGAGTCGGCTAGTAGCAATTTGATTAGGAATACTAAATCGCCGGCATCAAGCGCGTTCGCTGGTTGAGTGCCGCGCCAGGAAGCAGAATGAAATTTGTCAATTGGAAGAATCAACGCTAGATGGTGCGCGCGCATCGTCGTCACTTCGAGCAACTCACCGACTCTCCTTTTGCTCGCCAGCCCCGTTAGTGAATGATAAAGGACGTTATCGTTGACTAGCCCTTCTGAAAGAACTGCGTGTTTAGCGGCGCTGCGCAGACTACTTTTGTGCAAGCGTTTCTGCGGCAAGCGCCCGGAAGCGGCGATATGGTCTCTTTCCAGCCATTTCCTCAGACGTGAAGTAGCTTACAGTTTGCTACTTCCTGCCGAGGTGACCTCCTGAGCACGTCGCTGAAAAAAGCGGATAGTTTCCGTATGTTCCGTCAATACGGAGATTTAACGTGCAATGTAGGACCATGATTCCCGCTTCGACGAAATGCCACCACCTCCCGTCGAATTCCAGAACCCTGCGGCGTTTCTCGGGACTAATCCGTTAAAAAATCGATTAACTCACATTGATTCAGGGCCTTGCTATGGGAAAGGCGTAGTGATCTCCTGATTCGTGTATTTGGGGCGTTGTGCCCTGCGCGTATGCAAACGCTAACGACCCACGTAGGGCGGCCGCGGTACCCATAGCGACGCTGCTATTACGCGACCCATTTAGAAATTGAATTCAACGGCTATCGAATTGGCGCGTACATTGATCCGCAGTGCACTGATGGATGTTCTGCAGCAAAAGCGATTTTGCTGGCTAGCGGACCGCCGCAACTCTGTAAGGTGCCTACTGCTCGCCGATCCGCACGCGCCAGACTGAATTTTGCGACATTGCGCGCAAGCACGCTACCGATGCAGTCCAACCTGCGTCTGCGACTGACTCCTGCCGGCCGCTACGGTGATCTCAGAACACGACGTGAGCTCCATTTGAATCAGCGCAGGTCGACGCGATTTAATCGATTTAGAATGGTTCACCACTATCAACGCCGGACCGTCCTTTCTCGGAGGAAATTTTTCAAGACGGTTACAGGCAGACCGGGCTAACGGAGTACTGGCACCGCGTCTTCAACTACCTTAGAAGAAGAACGTTTTGCCGCACTCGAAAAATCAAGAACGACTCGCGACGGTACGTCCCCGTGGTGAAGGCGCTTGAATATGTCGTTGATATCCGCTAGCGGCTGCAACTCGATATCTGCTTTCACCTTATTGCGCGCTGCGAAATCGAGGGCTTCCGCCATATCCGAGCGTGTTCCGACAAAAGAGCCGCGAACGGTAATGCAGTTAGCCACCACATCAAAAAGCGGCACTGGGAATTCGCCTGGAGGAAGACCAACCAGAACGCAGATCCCGCGTTTGCGAGTCATGCCAATACCCTGCTTGAAGGCGATGAGCGAAGGAGCGGTAATCAGAACACCATGTGCTCCGCCGCCTGTCTCTTTTTTCAGCGCTGCCGCTGGGTCAGTCTTCTTCGCGTTAAACACCAGGTCGGCGCCAAGCCTTTTGGCGTGATCCAGCTTGGCATCGTCAATGTCGACGGCGCAAACAAGCGGACCCATCGCTTTGGCATATTGAACCGCAAGATGCCCCACACCGCCACAGCCAGAGATGGCCATCCATTGGCCGGGCCGCGCTTCACTTTCCTTGATTCCTTTGTAGGTGGTGATGCCAGCACAGATCAGCGGTGCTGTTTCGACCGCGGAAAGCCCTTTAGGGATGTGCGCGACGTATTTGGGATCGGCCAGAATCTACTCGGCAAAGCCGCCGTTCTTTGTGTATCCGCCAAACTGCGCGTCTGGGCACACTGTCTCCCAAGCCGCCAGGCAGTATTCGCAGTGCCCGCAAGCTGAATAAAGCCACGGCACACCGACTCGGTCTCCCTCTTTGACTATGGTGACGCCGCTACCAACCGCGGTCACAATGCCAATCGCTTCATGGCCAGGAATGAATGGCAGGGTGGGCTTCAACGGCCAATCGCCATCCGCGGCATGAAGGTCTGTGTGGCAAACCCCGCAAGCCTCAGTCTTGATTACAATCTGTCCTGCACCCGCGGTGGGAATATCCCACTCGCGCAGGACGAGTGGCTTCATTCATTTTTGACGCCATGATGGTTCCTCTTTCAAACGTGGATATAAGTTGACTACTATTTCCAGAAATGCGCGCAAGACGGGCGCGGTGTCAAGCGGCCACCGAGAGAGTTGCGGGTCTTTCTTCTCTCATGGTGGCGAGCATCCGCGCCCTCTGCGCTATGCGGCGGCGGCAGCGGCGCCAAGACCGCGCACGGCCTCGATCATCTCGATTAGGACAGCCTGCGCGTCGCCGTAGACCATTTCGCTGTTGGGTCATAAAAGAGTTGGTTTTGGATTCCGGCATAGCCCACTCCTTGACCGCGCTTTATGATGTAAACGTGTTTGGCTTTGTCGGCGTTCAAGATCGGCATGCCGTAAATGGGTGAAGCTTTGTCGGTGCGCGCGGCAGGATTCACTACATCGTTTGCGCCGATAATCAGAGCTACGTCGGTGGTGGCGAAATCCTCGTTGATGTCTTCGAGCTGGAAGATGAGATCGTATGGTACGCCTGCTTCGGCCAGCAGCACGTCCATCTCCTCGGGCGACCACAATCTGGCCAATTGAGCAACTGTGGTCGCCCAGCTGAACTGTGACTATGGGGTTTTGTTCTTCGTCGCGTCGATGACCGGTCCAGAGCCACCTGATTTGATGGCTAGCTTCACCGCGTCTTCCATTGGATCTTTCAGGGGCACCGAGATTCGAAGCAAGCCGTGCTCATAGCTGGCTTCGGCTTTTCCAGGCTTGACTGGCCAACCGAAAGGCAGAGCTGCTGCATACTCGATATCCCTTGCAGGTGCTGTTAGGTAGACGCCGTCTTCCAGCATCTTCACATCAATGGTCTCGGTGGGAGCGCCGGGAATCGCAAACTCCAGGATGAGGTTGTGCTTCTCTACATAAGCTACCGTGTTCGGCGCAACGCGAATCGGTGCTTTCGTCTCTTGCTGCTGTTGTACTACTTCTTCTAGTGGAACTACTTGAGATGTCATAATGTTTTTCTCGATTCCTTCTCGGGTCTCTGAGTCGATTTCCGGTTGTGTCTCCGGCTTTCATTTGTTGACTCACTCGTTAATCAAAGCAAGTGAAGGCCCACTGTTGAGTTTTCAATTTTGCTTCGAATCGAAGGTCATACAGTTCTAGCGACCTGCTGCGCGCGTGCGGAGGTCAGCTAGCCCCTTCACATGTACCGAAGAGCGTCAATTGGATCGAGCAAGGCAGCCTTTCGCGCCGGGTAGTAGCCAAAGACAACTCCGACGGGAGCGAAGAAAAGAAACGCAATCAGGACAGATTGGAAACTCACCTTCGTCGACCATTGCTCGAAACGTGAAACCAATAGGGAGGCAGTCAGGCTGACAACAATCCCTTGAGTGCTGCTACGCGGTTCGCTCCGTTGGTGTCGGTTAGGATATGTAATTGCATTCGACGAGAAACTGCATTCACGCACCGCAATACACTAGCATCGCGATCATCCGCAAGGATCGTGTTTGCAGGCTGATATGTGAGGCTATCGTCCGATAAGGAAATCTTCGCAGGAAGGAAGGGGCTTGCCTTGATCGCCAATAACGCGGCATGATCTTCGCGACGTCATCGGTGGCGTTGCGCGCGTGGCTGCCCCGAACCATGGCTCAATATTTGGGCTCACACATGCTCCTTAACAATTCGAACAGGAGAACTCAGATGAAACCAAGTACCGAAGATCAACTCAAAGGCACTGTCCACGAAGCCACCGGCACAGTGAAAGAGAAGGCTGGCAAAATCATGCACAATCCTGACTTGGCGGCAGAGGGTCAGGACGAAAAGCTCGCCGGAAAGGTCCAACAAAAAGTCGGCCAAATCAAGAAGGTATTTGAGAAATAGGCCGAACGCGCACCAATGGCACCAACAGTTTGGACAAGAGCGAGGAAAACACAATGCTGCTGTTGATTATTGTTCTGTTGCTGATTTTTGGAGTTGGCGGTGGCTATTACGGTTATGGTCGATGGGGTTCTGGCGGCGGCGTTGGAATCGGGCTCGGCGGAGTTTTATTGATTTTGCTCGTCGCCTATATGCTGGGCGGCCTGCACATGTAGAGCCCGTGACAGTGTGGCTGGTCAGAACGGCCACATTGTGTCACTTGACCAAATCAGGTCAATATATGTTGGCCAAGTGAGCCGAATATTGAAAGCGCGCTAATCATTCATGCGACATTTTGACGGTCTCACTAGGTCGAAATGCTGTGGCCTTGAAAATGCTCGAAGTCTCGCATGTGTCAAGCCCGGCTGCACCAAACCTGAGTCAGAGATGCTATTTTTTTCTAGAAAGTGCTTCGGTAAACCAAGGCCAAGCGTCCATAAACCCAATGCCTGAGATGCCCCTCGAAGTGGCGCCACCAGCCTCCGATAGCATCGAAGATCCCGTTGAGGAACGTGGTTATGAGGATCACGGTTATTGTGTGCGCTGCCAAATAACAAGAGCAATTAAAGGTGATTGCCTATGCCGGGAGTGTGTCCACATGTTCGAAAGGGACCGCTAGCTGTCGCGGCCTGAGAACGCTCCACGCTACGCCTTCGAAAGCAAACTCTTCTGTCTGCATTGCCAGCAAACGGCGTGCTCTGCATTCAGCGCCGGCGCAACCATTTCTTCATGTCCGCATTTCAGCCGTTTCGTAACTCTGTCATCAACTGGCGGTTGCTCTTGGCGACCAGCCTTCGCCCACACTTCTGCCCTGATGTCATCTCGGCGCTTTCGTGAGAGTAGCTTGGGCACAATGAAATTATGGACCTACAAGATCGATCCATCCTCGTCCCCAAGGGTTTACCTTCCCGCCAACGAGCTTCTATCCGACTTCGTTTTTTTGCTATTCGGATACCACTAACGATGATCCACCTTTCTCGTCATTCCATCCTTGCTTTGTTTTCTCCATTCGCCTCTTCGTCATCATCAACATCCGTTTCTCCGTTCCATTCCTGTTTGTCTATTCTTCTTCATCGCTCTTCCGTTTGGGGCGTTTGGGGAAACAACACTGTCTGGGGCATCGATACGGTTTGGGGGAAAAGTTCAACAACGTCTGATAGCGCGGAGGCATATCGATTGCGATCAACGGCGAGAATTAAAGGGCGGCCTTACGTGCCCGCAGTTTCAGGTCTTCGCCTACCGAACGAATAGCAAGTGGTAAGAAGTTTCAGCGTTATTGCCAGAATCGCCGCAGGCCTTCGGTGTCAACATTTGTGCTTGCTTTCTTATCCACACCAACGCCTTTGTTATTCAAATACACGCCACCGTCGTCAATCAAGCTACGCGCCAGCCTTTACTGTCGAGAGTCCCGGCAGCATCCCGCAACGCGGTGGATGGATCGCCGCGATTCCGACATCGCTGAAGAGTCTCAGAGTTACCCAATTTCCCCAAAAGTGCTGCGCTTAACCTGTGTTGATAATGCTAAAGTTGCAGTGTCTTGGTGTCTTCGTCTATAAATCTTTGAATGGCAGGCGTGCCGGCTTCAAGCGTCTGTAGTTTAGTCGCCCATTCAAGGCGCATCCGAACTGCTTGGATTTCAAGCTGCATTTGTTGGGGGTTGTTCATGGTTCTTTCTTTAATGACCAGTTGAGGAAAGGTCTCCCCACGGGGCGAGGTCCAGAGAACTAGCACTAGGCTATTCGGCAAGCCCAGTGATTAAACGGGAGCAATTGACATGATAGTAAGTGCAATTTTTGTAAATGCAAGGGGAAACTCGTCTCGCCTATAGCTCGAAATGCTACGACCTTCCCACGTACAACTCCTTAAGTGAACACTCCACAAGAGTGTGCGGGACCGCAGCGTTGAGAGCCGTTCCATTCCTCTGATGGAACCCCATTCGACTTGCCCAAACCCGAGTTGAAGATCCAGTTCGCCGCACAATCGCGCAACCTGTCCGTGGACAAGTTATTCCTTGGGACCAGCTCCTGGAAGTACGGGCGCTGGCTCGGCGAAATCTACAAGCCAGAGCAAGCTCCTGCAGCTAATGGAGCAGCTCTGGCGGAATCGGCGAAAAAAGCAAGCCTCCCGGCCCACGCGGAACGCGTGTACAGCGAGGCCAGAGAGCCTGCTCACGGCTTGGCCACAAAGTGAGTGTTTTGCCCGGGCGCTTGCGGACCGTTTCGGATCGCGCTGAAGAAGGGCGTGGCCTGTTGCTCCACACACTCGGCGGCATAGAGGTACATGGCAGCCGACCATGTCTGCCAATCCCGGCCACTGGGCTTGCCAGTTTGCGACTGAATCCACTCGTTGAACCCCCATTCCGCCTCGTTTTCATGCCACGGCTTGACCAGTTCAGTCAACGCCAACAACTTCCGACTCGCTAGTTCCATCTGCCCCGCCGCGACGCACGCCGCCACATAGAAGCCGCAGACAAACGGCCAGACGCCACCATTGTGATAATCGCCGGGTCGGTTATACCTCTGGTATCGGGGACGCCAATCGGCGTGATGAGGCAGAATAAAGGGGAACAAACAGGCGCGCCTTTTTTCCGTTCAACTCCCCATTAGGAGCGAGCCAGCGTTGGCGCGCTTGCGCTTGACACTTCGGGCAATCGTGGGGGAGGAGAGCGAACGTGTTGATAGGGACAGACGCATTACTCCTCACACACTTCCTGAAATGCAGCACAATGCAAATCGATCTCTCGCACTCGAGAGCGATAATAAGGACTAACAGCCGAGTTAGTTAAGTTTCATCCGGCATCGGGATTCCGCACTTTTCAATTCTTCCGGAATTCTCTACTGCACATTAGCCGGTTTCAGTCGTAGAACTCTTGCGAAGATTGAAGGCGGCTTATTTACGGACCATCATCCATCTTCCCAAGGCTTTAGCCAAGTCGAGCTTCGCGATTGGTTTGGAAAGGAAGTCGTCCATGCCCGCTCCATAACAATGGTCCTCTCCTCTTTCAATGCGCCCGCCGTCAAAGCGATGATAGGTGTTCTCCGTTGGCCACTTTCTGTTTGGCGAATCAACCGCGTGGCTTCAAATCCATCCATAACAGGCATTTGGCAATCCATGAAGATGAGGTCGTAGGCACGTGCCTTAGCAGCGGCGCATGCTTCGACTCCGTTCCCGGCGATGAAAACACGACAGCCCAGCTTCTCCAACATCTTGCGCGCCACAATTTGATTCAGCCGATTGTCCTCGACAAGAAGAATGTCCCCGTCAAAATTAGAGTTGGTCGGACTGTCTGGGGTTTCGGCTTGACCTGCTCCTTGTACTCCCTCAACACTTGTTTGAGCCGCTCGCAGGAGGGACCAACAACGGATGGGCTTGGGGAGATGTAATGCCCCCTCAATTTGGCAGGAATCCAACTCGGGGGTTCGCATTCCTAAAATCAGAACAGGACACAAGACCAAGTTGGGTAACGTCCGTAACAGCCCCAGTTGGGGCCGCCGGGCCAGCGTATCGGCGTCAATGACCATAAGCGAAATCGGTGAATCGGCCGTGTCGATCAAGGCCGACAAATTCGCTAAATCAGAGGCTTCCCGGCCACAATCGAAAACCTTTGCACCCGCCCGCTCCAAGTAACGACGGATGGCCAAACGCTCGACGGCTTTGTCGTCAATGAGGAAAACAGAGCGTTCTGACAAGAAATCGCTCCTAATACCAGCGCCTGAGTTCAAACAGATGTTGAACCAAAATGTAGTGCCCTCGCCTAACTGGCTCGATACACCAATTGTTCCGCCCATCATTTCCACCAGCCGTTTGGCAATGCTCAAGCCCAAGCCAGTTCCGCCAAACCGGCGAGTCGTTGAAGGGTCGGCTTGGCTAAACGCTTGAAACAGTCGAGACTGGTGCTCTGGTGTCATACCGATTCCCGTGTCGCGAACAGCGAACCGTATCGATATGCAAGGCAGATTCGAACGCATAAAATCCGTTCTTCCCTTCGAGCATTAAGAAGAGTTCGGGACCGAGTGCATATGGGCGCAGCAGTTCGGGGAAGATGAGCGGCTTGGTCGCCAGGGGTGGCGAGCTGATCGAGATAAGCTTTTCAATCCGTGTCATCGGGAGTTCTTTGGCTTCTCACAATCTGCTCGGGACGAACATCAAAAATCGTCTGTCTGTCCACCGCCTCTATGTGCCATGGATCTTCGGTGGTAATCCGAACAGTGCGCCGCCGCTCAAGTCTTCGATGTATGCAATCACCTTGCATGCGATCAAGTCTTTGATGGGGTAGACGCTTGACGCGCTAAGGGAGCCATCCTCCGTAACGAGAGGCCGCTTCTCGATGAAAAAAGCCATTCCCGCCCTGCGGCGTCGATCAGTCTGCATTCGACAATTCCAGGTTGATAGTCGTCCACCCATCTCGTGATCTCAACGCGAACAGAAGTCATCATCATTAAGATGCCACGCGTTGTAAGATGCCACGCGTTGTCACCGCCGTGGCTTATTTCCGATGCAAGTCTTAAGACCTGAGAAGGTCACGGGGCATCTGTCTCATAGCCGCATTGTTGAGATGTACGACACCGAGGGGCGGGGAGTCACCGACAAATTCAGCGACAAAAGCGCGGGCGATATCATCCTGCTCAATCGTCCCAAATGGTCCGGGAATCAAGCGCCCCAACCAAGCCACGTAGACGGGCGTGTGAGCATTGCCTCCGATAATGCCAGGACGGAAAATCGCTAAATGTTTGAAGCCGATACCTTGGACCGTTTCTTCTTTCAACCCCATCACTCGCACATAGCAAATCCGGCTTTTGGCTGTGCTTCCCACTGCCGAGAGCAGCGCAAACCGAGCCACGCCTGCTGCATAACAACCACGGGCAAAACCACCGACAACCCCAATTTCGAGGGCCTTTAATTCCTCCTCGCTCCAATTCCTGCTGCCTTTGCCGACGCCAACACAGGAGCACCCATAAACCGGGTCGACCTGCGCCATCATGCCCAGTGCAAGCTTGGCCACTTCGGCGGAAAACTGCTCAGACGCCGTATCTAAGATCACCTGCCGCACGCGAGGGTTGGCGGTTAAAGGAGCCGCCTTACGATTGACCATCACCACTTCAACGCAAGAGGGCTCGGCAAGCAGTGCCCGCACTACTGCCGCTCCAACCTGCCCTGTGCCACCGATGATCAAGACGCGAAATTGTATTTTGGGCCTCTTTTCGATCCTCTACACCAAATTCTCTTGCCGCATTCTAACGCGATTCGGATAGGCTGAGCTGCTAGGCTTGCTGGGACGAGCGACATAAAGAGGCGGCTTTCGACGGTTGCATTCACCACGGGGATTGTGGCCGAAATACGTGCTTACCGTGTGCGCCCTACGGAAACGGCTACTTACGTTCCGCCGTGAATGTTCCGCTCGCGAGAGACCCGAACTGCACGGTTCCCTTCATCTTCTTTCGCCCTCAAGCGTACCCGAATAGACAACTTCCACATCATCGCCGCCCGCCGATCCTTTGAATCGAAGCTCCACCTTGTCACCCTTAACGGTGCCTTTTACTTCAGACTCACCTAATGCGCCGGAATAATGGCCGGTGACATCATCGCCAGATTGTTTTAAGACAAAAGTAGGATTGCCGTTACCGGCGTCGGTCTTTACGTCGGCATTCCAGGTGCCGGTAATATCGGCACCGAACACGGAAGCCGCGAATATGACGAAAACAATTAACAGGCGCATATGGCGGCAGCATATCAGGTTCAATTGGCACGTCTCGAACTTCACGTTAAAGGCGCGAAAAAAACTGAAGCGTGCCTCCGAGGACCCTCCTCTCCACCAGAATCAGGACAAGCACATTACAGCACTTCCGCTTGATCCTATTCCGTAATCTCACGAATCACACGACAGGGATTTCCGGCAGCGAAAACTCCCTCAGGCACATCGCGAGTGACGACGCTTCCCGCGCCAATGACGGTTTTCGACCCGATGCGAACGCCGGGAAGAATCAGCGCTCCTCCACCGACCCACACGTCCAACCCAATCTCAATGGGCTTGCCGTACTCCCGCTTGCGTCGTAATCCGGCTTCGAGTGGATGAACCGGAGTCAAGATCTGAACGCTGGGACCGAACAGGGTGAAATCGCCGATTTTGATCGGACAGACATCGAGCACCACGCAGTTGAAGTTGAAGAAAACGCGCTCGCCCAGTTCGAGGTTGGTGCCGTAATCGCAGTAAAAGGGAGGTTGTATCGAGACCGTATCACCGCCCTTTCCGAAAAGCTGTAAGAGGATTTGCCGCCGAATTTCCCGGTCCGATTCGCGGGTAGCATTGAGCGTTTGACACAAATCGCGTGCCCGGTCTCTCTCCCGGACCAGATCGGGGTCCAGCGCATCGTATAGCTCGCCCGCGAGCATTTTGTCTCGTTCCGTACGCATCTACCTTCTAGCCTAATGGTTCCAAGGGGCGGCGAAGTGTGCCACATAGCGCCCTCTCATGCCAGTTTCGTGTATCCAGCCGGGTTGAACATCCCCATAATAGTAAACGTGTTGCCACATGTAAGAAAAGTTGTCTCCGTAGAAATGATTCGAGATGGCGGATCTTACGCCGCTACGTTCGAAAGCGACGGGGGCGATTCATACATGCTGTTTATCGAAATTGAGTTCGTCAATTGTGGCCCAGAGCAAAAGGATGAGCGCGGCATCCGCCAAGAAAAGAACTGGCGGGTTTTCGGCAACCCGTACTTTTTGACTGCGATCCTGCGAATAGACCCCCAAACACTAAGACGGACTTTTACGGGCGCTTCAGTGGACCCAACAGGTCAATAACTTGGGATCAAGCTCGCCAGATCATGGACGAAGTCGCTAATCTTGCTCAGAAGCTCACCCCAATCAGGGCTGAGTGGCTACAGCAGATGCTGGCGATCATGGCAGAGGACGGCTGCCCACCACCGGGTATTGAAAGGCGAAGGATCTGGACGCAACTCTGAGAATCCACGATACGGTTTGCGTTTTGCCCACATCAAAATAGCTTGTAAACCTCGCCGCAAAAGACCATGGTCCAGAATTGCATTTCACTTTTGGAAACGGGGTGACGCTCTCGGCGTCAGCGTCCGCGCCCATCCTCGACTCTACACAGTGGGACTAATCCGGCGCGAAACATAAGGTTCTAACGATGCCAACTTCATTCATGGGTTCGCTGCACTGACTACCAACTACCACTGACCCGCCGTCGTTACGGCACGCTGTGCCCGTCGCATCGCAAAACGCCCAAAAACGCAACCCACGGTCCGACCGCCTCCCGGTACTGATGCGCCATCACCCGAGCGAGCTGATGCAAGTGCGTCAAATCATGCGCAGTCCAAGTTGCCAGCAGTTGTGAGAGCGTCACCACCCCCAATCGCGGATGCCTTCCCTGCTTGGCTAGATCTTCCGGCAGTAAGTGTAATGCCTCCAACTCAGCCAAACTTTTGGCACGCGCTTCCGAAAATTCATCGAGCAATTGGTCTAGTGATTTGCCCTGGGTCTCCTTCGCCTGCGCAAACCGGTCAAACGGCTCAAACTCCCGCGCCTCGCCCTGCTCCAAAATTACCCGCGCCCGCGTCATCCAATCTGTACGCCCGCCAACAATTAAGTGCCCCAGAATATCGAACGCACTCCAAGAACCATCGCCTTCGTTGCTCAGCACCCAATCATCGGGTAACGCCCGGAGGAGCGCATCCAAGGTTTTGGGAGTTCTTGCCAGAACCGCTATCCCTTCACTCAAGTTAAAGTTCATACTCGGATAGATGCTCGCCAAACCTCTCCGAGTCGCGATAATGACGCCTGTTTTCGACGTAGGCTAACTCTCCCTTGGAGGTAACGCCACCACACGACAACAATCAAATATCGAAGTACTTTTACGATTGTTTTTTCGCGAGTTTGAATGAGAAGTTCAGAGAGTCGGTCTGGCGGAGAGTTACGTCTGCACCTTTGTTGTTTGAATAATGAGCTTGCCAGACGGGTTATTCGCATCTCCAGTTGTAGCTGGGTACTCGGACCGTCCTTCAAGCCAAGACTTGAAGCGCTCCGTGTTCGCCAGGGATAGTTCATAATTAACTTCTGGGCAAGCCCAATCATGGAAGATGTCTGCCAGCAAGTCGTCCTCGGCCCATGTGAAACTGTCGGACGTAATTAGAGCAAAACCAATGATCCGAAGACTCTCCGGTTTCAGATCTCCGCGCAGAATAGCATCACAAAGTTCTACGGCCATTCCTCTCGTCACAGCGAATTCGTGAGGCATCTCTTCAATGAAGATGTTTCGACGGACGGCATCAACCTTCTCTTCACTTCCCTGAATATCCACAGCGAGATCGTGGGCCGTGAGTTCACCTCGGAAAAATTGAGCTAAGCGGGTCTCCTTCATTTCCTTAAACTAAGTTTGCCATGTATCACGTAATTGCCTAGTGTCGCTTTGCGGCTGCAAAACGCCGTTACCGTACACTGGGGAGCCACAAATCGGCATCTCGGTTGGAGATAGCGCCGGATCAACCCTCAAAACGTTGGAGATTTATGGTAAACCGGCTTCAAAGATCATGAGTGATCGGAACCGTTAAGGTACTGGCGGTGTCCAATTCGTACATATCCAATGCTCAAATGGCGAGTTGTGCTTCCTTGCGCTCAGGGGATTTTTGCGGTCATTCTATTGCTTTGGCAGGTACACAACAGCAAAATAATCATCGCCATGGGGATGGCCTGGGACACGGGCGCACCAATGTGGCCCTTCCAGACACCGGAGATTTTATTGCGGACTATCAATATGCCCGCATATCTGATTACGCGGCCCATTGCGGCGGCCTTTGGCCTTCAAACAGCAGTGGCGGAGATTCCGATTCTGTTACCGTCCATTGTGTTGCTCTGGTTTCTGGTGGGGCGTTCGATAGACATTAACGCTGTTCCTCATCAATCGCAGCGCAGCAGAAAAAGGCCTCTCGGATTGTTCGTACTGCTTGCCGCCCTGTGTGTCTATGTCAGCGTGCGGGTTGCGTCTGCCGGAGTAATGTGGTGGTCAGAATACGGCGAAATGTCACTCACCAGTTACCTCATTCTTGCGCGTATCCTGGAACCACTGCCTTGGTGTGTTGTGGCTTCGGCTCTCCTAATCCGCATTATCATCCGCAGTTTTCATAACGCACGGCGAGCAGGCTAATCTCTTGTGGCTTTGCCGTTAGACATCGGCTATCCGGCAGTTGTGGCCGAAACACGCGCTTATCGTACACTGAGACCGGTCGGGCGCGAAATGCGGCACCGCCTTTAAGCGGCAAATAGCAGTCGGAAAACTGACATTCCTCGTCAACTTCGTGCCACCCATGCGAAGCGAAGCCCGCTAGAGTTGGAGAGTTGTAACGAAGAACGAAGCATTGATTCCCGTTAATCCTAGAGGAGCGACACCAAATGGCTCAGAAAACTACCGACTTTGCTGGCGGTAGATTGCGGCTTCGCCGCTTGAGATTCAGCCGCACTCGCCTCGCTCAGCAACTGGGCGAACGCGGATGGCACGTGCCCGTCCTTGGTGGAACGGGAAGAAGCCCCGAGACTGTGGCTCGTGAGTTGATTGGCTAAAATTGACGGAAGATGGCTGGTTGCGAATCCGTCGATGGAGGTGACGCTCATGCTTTTGATCATGCAATCTCGTGACCATTCGGCGTCTGGGCACTAAAACGTGATTCCAACCATGACATCTTCTTGATTTGGATTCGAGGTTGAATTTGTGGACTGCCCGATTTGGAAGGTATTTGTTACCCAACGCGTATAGCGGATTTCGGGCGAGACCCTGATAGAAAGAAACTTCAGTGTGACCCCGGCCCCAACCGTAACGCCGGGCGTATTCCGTGCAGCAAGTCCAGCGAATTGTTCGTGGTCGTTGAACTGGATGTACCAGGGAAGGGGAAGTAGGTCAGATAGGTGGACGAGTCAGTAATCCAGGACAGATGGCATCGAGTTCTACCGAAAATCTTAAAGGCAGATGCAGTTCGGCAGTTCCTCCAACCAGATATCGTCGCGCATTCGATGTCAGACTGACAATATCAGAGGTAGAAACGCCGCTCCAGTCATCTACGATACCTTGACCCTCATCTGCAAAATCAAAATGGGCACCGACAATCAAAGGGCTACTGGTCTGGCCGTGTAAATCACAAATAACATTGGCCGACTTCTTATCAATCGGTTGCAATGTTGTGTCACAGCCCGCATCCTTGAATAAGCGTTCGACGAGAGCTTGCCGTTCTTTGCCACGGACGTTGCCTTCAGTTTATTCCGTCCATGAGAATTGAGCGCCTTTCCGGCTTAAGGGTTAGGCAGCCGAGTGTCTTAGCGGAGAGTTGTTAGTTGACGATATTGAGCTTTGCCATTTTGACCGATGAAGAAATTGGTGAAACGATTCATTTATTCTGGATTCACAACCGTCTTGATGGCATCCGCATCTACCGTCTCCGCTCTCGGGAGACCAATTAAGATTCCCCCTCCAGCAGTTTGCTCAAGCATGGACTTCTTCTACAGCGTTTACAGTTGGCTGCGTTCGGCGCTTTAAATTGAAGCCTCAGGCTCGAAGGCCAGTTCAGGGAGTATCCGCCATACTGTTTCCTTAAATAGCTGGCAGGTGAAGGGATTATCGGTCTTGGCTCCTTTTGAAGGACTTTTCACCTTAGCCTATTCCCAATCGTGGGAACAGCCGATAAAGAATATGTGAACGACAACGCCTTCGAAAGTAAGCTTGTGCTCAAGCTTTGTTTCCAAACGACTGCCCACGCCGCTGGGCTCTCTCTGACGAGTAGTGTGATCAGCAAAAGCTGCCACTTGCCGGGGCACCTTTCATCAGATGACTTGGAAATGCTCTTAATGAACCGTGCCACTGTTGCCGCTGTCGAACGCGCTGAACAACACCTCCTCCTCTGTGAGCATTGCCAAGAGGCGGCGTTAGAAGCCGACATCGAATTAGCCGCTTTACGTCTGTTACTGTCCTAAGGATTGTATGCGAGCCATTCACGAGAAGTTCTATTCCGCCGACACAGGAGTGACTGTCTGTCGATCACTCCCGGAGTCCGATCAGGTTTCGAAGCATTCGTTTGGGAGAAAGGCACCAAGCTTATTCTTGCGTAAATTGCCTCCCTGTTCTCCAGCGCCTGAACGGCCAGCCGAAATTAGCGTGGACAGTTCACACGCCTAAGTTCCCCCCTCCGCTATACGCCTTTTTCGCCGTTGGGTTTACACCACCTAAAAAGCGCGCTCCCTTTGCAGCGGTGCGACTACACGCTCCAAACAGCTATTCATGGTTGTATTTGCGCAGCCACCCGTCCAACTCTTCAAAGACGTTTAGCCGCTGCTCCCAAAGCGTTGGGAAATGCGGTGAACCGGGGTAGGTCACAAGCCTGACAGTCTTGCCACGCGCCGCCAAGATCTGAAAGAACTCGATACCCTGAAAGGTCGGCACCCGCTGGTCCGCTTCGCCATGCAGGATCAATAGTGGTGTGGTTACGTTCTTGGCGTAAGCGACAGCGGAAAACTTTCGAGGCCGTCCGGCCTTCTCGATACCATAATGCCGAGGAGATCGAGTTCGTATGAGCAAGAGACCGTTGCGTTTTGTTTTATTGGGCGTTGCATTTGCTGTTTGCCAAGTCCTTGCACAGCAAAGTTCCGGCGACGTTCCCCTAACCGATATCAGCAAGATCGGACCAGACGGTACAGCGTACGTAACGCGAATTGTTCCGGTACCCACCACGATCAGCCCGGAAGGACAAAAGGTGCTCGCGCGGGTTGTGCCGGGCACAGCTATGCCGCAAACGCTCGAACAGCGCCGGACCGGCACCGACACGTGGCAGGCAGGAGCAGGCGAAGCATCAAAGAGGCTGTACCCGGCGAACGTAACAACGGACACAATCGCAGGCGTGCCGGTCCGCATAATAACGCCCCCAAGTATCGTACCGGAAAAGCGTGACCGCGTGCTGATCAACCTGCATGGCGGCGGATTCGATTCAGATTCAGGTTCGCTGACCGAGACCATTCCTATTGCCAATCTAACGGGAATGAAAGTAGTGGCGGTCCTATACAGGCTCGCTCCCGAACACCCTTTCCCGGCTGGCTTGGACGACGTGGTCGCCGTTTACAAAGAGCTGCTCAAAACTCACAAGCCAACAAACATCGGCATATACGGCACTTCTGCCGGTGCGATTTTGACAGCGGAGGTGACGGCCAAGCTGAAGCAACTGGGCCTGCCGCTGCCAGCGGCGACAGGAATCTTTTCCGGTATGGGCGACTTCAGCCAAAGTGGAGACTCGATGGCGGTTTACGCGCTGAACGGCTTTTCCGGCCATCTCGATCCGCCTAAACCCGGCGTTCGGCAACTGAGTCCTTACGTTGGAACAACCGACCCGAAGGACCCGGTGCTGTCACCTTTGTATTCAGATCTCGCCGGTTTCCCGACAACTCTGTTTATCACCAGCGGTCGTGATCTGTTATTGAGTGGGACTACGATCTTGCATCAGGCCTATTTACGGGCGGGTGTAGATGCGGAGTTGGTTGTGTTCGAGGCTTTGCCCCACGCGTTTTGGAATAATCCGGTACTACCGGAATCGAAGGAGGCGGACCAGATCATGGCCAAATTTCTGGAATCGCACTTGGGGAAATAGTAGCTGACTTGGCAGGCCCACTAAGCGTCAACGTGATCGCTGAAGAACAGATCCAGCTTCGCTTTATTCTTGAGTGACAACGTCCCAGAGATCTGCTCCATCTCGGACTTGTGGAGCGGCGCGAATCGTTTTGCCAATTGAACATTCTCATCGATGTGCTCCAGCTTCGGCATCCCGACCACAGCCGCTGTAACCGGGAGCGAAAGCGTATAGTATAAGAGCTTCTCCGTCGTCGCCTGCGACACCAGCGCATCCTGGGCGAATATCTTTATCGCAAGCACGCCCATCTTTTTGCGGACGGCGACCGGCAATGCCACCGTTTCAAAGCTCGGCGGCATTGATTCGTTGGGCACCATGCCGCCCGCGCCACTCTTCATTCCGAGCATTGCTCCGTTGAGCGCCATCTGAGTGCAGTCAAAATCATGGCGTTCGAGCGCCGTTTTGAGCACGTGCGGATCGGAGTGACTGGAGATGCCGATGAACCGCGTCATCTTCTGATCTCGCAGCTTCAGGAGTTGCTCCAGAACACCGCCCTTGGCTTCGATGCTGGCCAAGTCGTCTTCGGTGGTGAGCGAATGTATGTGAATCAGATCGACGTGATCCACCTGCAACGCGGTTAGGCTCTCTTCCACAATGCGTGGGGCCTGCCGCCCATCTCGATTGCTGAGTTTAGTGGCAAGGAACAAGTTCTGCCTGCGGCCTTTTATGACCTTGCCGACGCGACGTTCGCTGAGGTGATCTCTGCCGTAATCGTCCGCCGTATCGAGGTAGGTAATTCCAAGATCGAGGGCCTTTGTGAGGGCTTCATGCGCCTGCTCCTCTTCCTTGTACATCAGGTACCGACTACCGCAGCCCATGGCGAGTATTGAAACATGCGCTCCTGTTTTACCGAGCAACCGTGTCGGGACAGGGGTTGCGCCCGCAGTAGCCGCTACCGGAGATAACGCGCCGACGCCAGCGATAGCGCTTACCTCAAGAAATTGCCGCCGAGAAATGCTCATCTTCGCTCCTTAACGTTCAACTTATCACTTTGTGACCGTCCCGGCGTCCACAGTATACTTTCTGTGCGAACCAGGAATGCAACAAATGCGCTTCAGCCGCCGCTCATTCGTACGGAATGTCTCCAGCTTCGCTGTGGCCTGCACTGTCTGCGGCAACACTGCCGCAGAAGCACAGCAAACCATGCGTGTGCCTTGGTCCTCCGGCGTGGAATCGCCGAATAGCAATGCGCCCGTCAATGCAACTGATTGCCATCATCACGTCTATGATTCGCGCTTCCCAATGGACCCGACAACTCAGTTGCGCCCCGGCAACGCGACCGTATCCGACTACCGATTGCTGCAAAAGCTGCTGGGCACCACGCGCAACGTCATCGTCCAGCCCTCCACTTATGGAGTAGACAATCGATGCCTGCTGGACGCGCTCCATCAGTTCGGTCGCGTAAGAACGCGAGGTATTGCGGTTGTCAACACCAAAGTTTTGGACGCCGAACTTAAAGAGCTGGATGCTGCCGGTATCTGTGGAATCCGTTTCAACTTGGTCCAGGCAGGCGCTACGACATTCGAAATGATCGAGCCGTTAGCGAAGCGGGTTGCCCCCCTCGGATGGCACCTCCAAGTCAACGCCACCGCGAATCAAATCCTGGACATGGCGTCGATTTGGCATCGCCTGCCGGTGCCTGTAGTGTTCGACCACATGGGACATGTAGCTAGCCCAAAGGAACCGGCGTTTGGGCTGATCGCGCACCTGCTACAGAACGGCAAGTGCTGGGTTAAACTTTCCGGCGCGTACATGGACACGAACGTGGGAGCGCCGACCTACTCAGACAGGTCGGCGGTTGCGATGGCCTTCATAAAAGAAGCACCTGAACGACTTGTGTGGGGCACTGACTGGCCGCACCCAACTACGAATGACAAACCTGACGACGCGCTTCTATTCGATTTATTGGTGCAGTGGAGCAACGACGAAAAGGTAAGGACTCGCA
>Ga0302319_10003616_pt1 | contig 32149 bp, 21 predicted proteins | sample Bog_T0_2_FD_203319 | JGI IMG/M metagenome (GOLD analysis project Ga0302319, IMG submission 203319) | Peat permafrost microbial communities from Stordalen Mire near Abisko, Sweden - Bog_T0_2 | ecosystem: Environmental > Terrestrial > Soil > Wetlands > Peat | place: Sweden: Abisko, Stordalen Mire... | reverse complement strand
GCGCTCGCTGCAAGCTGCGCGCTCTCGTATGCGCTCGACCCGCATGCCTGGGCGCAATACTCGTTCATGATGCATGCCGGCGGCGCGCTCGATGAAGCGGTGCCCACGCTGAGCGTCTACCTCCGCATCCTCGTCGACCGGCCGCTGGTGTGGCTGCAATTTGTTCCCGAGGCTGCTGCGTGCGTGTGGGCCGCGTGGTACTTCTGGACGCGCCGCGCGCGCTGGAGCTGGCTCGATCATGGGCTGATTTTGCTGCTGGTTGGCGCCATGTGTACGCCCTTCGGCTGGCTCACCGATGAGTCCATGCTACTGCCTGCGGTCCTGGCCGGGGTCTATTGCGCGCTCGCCGCGCATCGCTCGCTCTGGCCCATCGCGGTGATTTCCGCGGCTGCGCTTTCCGAGTTTTTCTTCGGTCCCAAGATCACGACACCGTGGTTTCTGTGGACCACGCCCGCGTGGCTGCTCTGGTATCTCTACGCGTCGGGAAGGTTCGGCGGGAGAGTGATCGAGCCGCAAGCCACCGCAGGCGCAGTTTCATGAACGGAAGCTTCTGAAAGACGAATGCCCCAGCTTCGAGGCATGGTTAGCGGCGAAGCTGGGGCATTCAGTTATGCACAGATTGAGTCGGGCTCTACGCTGCCGGGTGCCCCACCCATCCCGCAGTCTCATCGCGGAATGGGTGGGAAAGCACGACTCTCGTGCGAGCGAATAGCGAGCGTCTGCCCCACCGCAGGTGGCAGGTGGTTATGCTGCGGTCATCTCGGAAGAGCGGACGCGGAAGCGCTTCATCGAGATGGACAGCGTGCGCTCGATCTTGCGCAGGTCGCCGCGCTCGCTGGGGCCGGTGAAGGTGGACGCCACGCCGTGCGCCGAGGCGCGGCCGGTACGGCCGACGCGGTGGACAAAGTCCTCCGCAACCTTGGGCATGTCGAAGTTGATCACGTGCGCCACGTTGGCCACGTCGATGCCGCGGGCGGCAACGTCGGTAGCGACGAGCACGCGGTGACGGCCCTCAGAGAAGCTGCGCAATGCCTGGTTGCGCTGTGCCTGGGTGCGGTCGCCGTGAATCTGCGTGGCCGAGTGGCCGTTGCGAACCAGCCGCCGCGCCACGCGATCCGCGCCGTGCTTGGTGCGGACGAAAACCAGGAAGCTGCCCTGTTCGGCGTCGAGCAGGTGTTCGAGCAGCTCCTGCTTCTTGTCAGGCTCGACCTCGAAGGTGCGTAGCTCGACATTTTCAGCCGGCTTCAGCACCGAGCCAATCTCGATGCGCGCCGGGTTGTTGAGATACTTGCGCGCCACTTCCTTCACTTGGCCTTCGAGCGTGGCCGAGTAGCAAAGCGTCTGGCGCGTGGTGGGCAGCATGCCGGCGATGCGCGCAATGGCCGGCTGGAAGCCCATGTCGAGCATGCGGTCCACTTCGTCGAGCACCAGGATCTTTACGCCGTCCAGACGAACCAGCTTGCGCTTGAGAAAATCCTCAAGCCGACCGGGCGTGGCGACGATCAGCCGTGCGCCGCGGCGGATGGCTTCAAGCTGCGAGCCCTCGGAGAGTCCGCCGACCACCAGCGCAACGGTCTGCGCCGAGCTGGTGCGGATGTCGCGGAAGGCCTTCTCCACCTGCATGGCCAGCTCGCGGGTGGGCAGCAGGATCAAGGCCTGTGCGCCGCGCACATCTGCTTTCTGCATCTGCTCGACGATCGGGATGAGGAAGCTGAGCGTCTTGCCGGTGCCGGTCTGCGCAGTGGCCAGCACATCGCGGCCCTCCAGCGCCGGGGGAATGGCGCCAGTCTGGACGGGCGTGGGGATTTCAAACTTGTTGGCGTTGAGGCGCGCCATGAGGGCGGCCGAAAGTGAAAACTGCGAAAACTGTGTGGTCAAAATATTCTTTTTCTTCCTGATGTTCCGCGAGCTCCACACGTTCTCTGGAGCCTGCAATCGGAACCGGTCTTGAGGCGCGCACACGTACACTTCAGGCGCGAGCCTGTTCTTCAATCTGCGTAAGAGAGGACCGAAAACGTCGCTTGGACTCACCCGTCAGGTCCTTGTTAACCAAGGCCTCAGGTGCGGAGCTGACCCACGCTACTCATTTGCCAGGGGGCGCATCGCCACCTTGCTAGAGCATTTGTCGCAATCTATGTGGTCCTGATGAAGGGAGTGCAAGGTGGCTTTCTCATGTGAAAAATCCACTTGAGCTCGTGCTTCCGGACAACAGCAATTCCGAAAATGCTGTACCCTGCTCGTTTTCGTGCCCCGGATGCTTTCGAATCTGAGCGCCCAGACCATTCAAGGCGGGCTGCAAAGCTCGAACCGTCGCTCTGGACGTGTTGACGGTCCAAGGCGATATCTCCGGGTGGGAGACTTATTAGGTACACGCTGTAGGGGCTTGGGGGAAAATCTGTGCCAGGCAAACTTGCCGGTATGAAGGGCAAACCGCCGCTCACGGCCAAATCACTGAGCGCAAACCCAGTGTAGCACATCTTCGCTTTTCTTTTCTCTTGCACGAAAATGGAGGGCTCGATTGCCGGGGTTAACGAGGGTTTGTGTGCCGATTGCGGAAAAAGGCCTGTTTCGGGACGGATATTGCTGGAATTTCCATGTCCAATTAGGGGCTCCGCTGTCTGTGAAGCCGACATGGGTTCAATTGGTCTTGCTGGGGATGAATCTCCGGCCTGCCTCCAAGCGGGCCCTTTTCGCAATTCTTAAGCAGACTCCGTGCCCTCGCCCGGCTCGGTTGGCGTTAGGGGTCCGGCGTTGAGCTGGTCCTGCCAGCCGGGCAGGTGCTGGTCGCCGGTGATCAGGCGTGCGCCGCGGGTGAAGGTGAAGTAGGTCCAGATCCACGCGGCGAAGACGGCGATGCGATTGCGGAACCCGATCAGAAAAAAGATGTGCACGGTGAGCCAGGTAACCCAGGCGGGAAAGCCGCTCATGTGGGCCTTGAAGGGCCATTTCACGTCGGCCACGGCGTCCATGCGGCCGATGGTGGCCATGTCCCCTTTGTCGAAGTAGCGGAAGGCGGGACGCGGCGCGGACTTAAGGTCAGCTGCGATGAGTTTGCCGACGTGATCGCCCATCTGCATGGCCGGCTGAGCAACGCCGGGGACCTGGTGACCATCCTGCTCGAAGTGGGCCAGGTCGCCGAGCACAAACACATTGGGCAACACCCGCGGGTTGAGGTGATCGTCCACCAGCACGCAGCCGCGCTTGTCGAGCGTGACGCCGGGAATCGCGGCCAGCATTTTGCCCAGCGGCGAGGCCTGCACACCGGCGGCCCATAGGGTGACGGCGGCCTCAATCCGCTTGCCTCCGGCTTCGACCCACCCGGGGCCGAGGTTGTCGACCTTGGTGTTGGTGTGGACCTCGACACCGAGCCGGGTGAGCGCGGCTTCTGCCTTGGCGGAGAGATCGGGCGGGTAAGTGGCGAGGATGCGCTGCGAGCCTTCCAGCAGCAGCACGCGGGATGTGGTGGGATCGATGTGGCGGAAGTCGCGGCGCATGTAGAGCTGGGCAATGTCGCAGATGGCGCCGGCCAGCTCCACGCCGGTGGGTCCGCCGCCGATGACGGCAAAGTTGAGTGGCGGATGCCAGCCGTGCTCGACCATCTGGCGTTCGGCCAGCTCGAAGGCCAGCAGCACGCGGCGCCGAATCTCCTCGGCGTCTTCAATGGTCTTGAGGCCGGGCGCGAGCGGCGCCCACTCCTCTTTTCCGAAATACGAATGAGTTGCGCCGGTGGCCAGCACCAGGTAATCCCAGTGCACCCGGGCGCCGGAGCTGAGGGTGACGGTTTGGGCCGCGGCGTCGAGCCCGGTGACCTCATCCATCAGCACTTCGGTATTGGGTTGGCCGCGCAGGATGGTGCGGATGGGCTGGGCGATGTCCGCAGGGGAAAGCACGGCCAGCGCCACCTGGTAAAGCAGCGGCTGAAAGGTGTAGTGGTTGCGGCGGTCGATCACCGTGACGTCGACGGGCAGGTCCGCCAGCCCTTTGGCCGCGTTGATGCCGGCGAACCCTCCGCCGACAATGACTACGCGGGGACGGTTTGCCGGTTGGGGAAGCTCGGGAGTTTTTCCCAAAGTTCTCAGTTCCTCAATAGTCTTGATGCGCCATCGAGGCAAGAAGTATCAGCAAAGTCGGTTTCCGGGCGAGCACTGGTTCCAGTGCAACCGTAGGTCCTGCGGCAGCGATTGGCGCCCAACCACTCCAGCGACGAAGACCTGTCGCCGGGGGCCCCGGTCACGCGCCAATCTTTGCTCTTGATGACAGGTCCTAGTTTTGTGCCAGCTCCATGCGTGCCAGCTGGGGGCGGCGGTCGGCGCCGGCGGTCGCCATGATCTCAGCCACCCGCTGGGTTTCGGGGTCGAAAACAGGGTCTGCGGTGCCGATGGGAACCGGCTTGTAGGGCAGGAAGACGCGAAAGGTTGCGCCGCGGACGGGGTTGCGCTCGGCCCAGATGCGGCCGGAATGCTGATGGACGATGGTGCGGCAGATGGCCAGGCCGAGGCCGGTGCCGCCCTTCTGGCGGGAGTCCGACGCGTCCACCTGCTGGAAGCGGCCGAAGATGGACTCCAGCTTGTCGGCGGGAATGCCGCGGCCGGCATCGACCACGGAGAGGGTTACGCCGTTCAGATCGGGGCGCATGAGCACGCTGACGGCGGAGTTGCGCGGCGAGAACTTGATGGCGTTGGAGATCAGGTTGGTGAGCACCTGGACGAGGCGGTCGGGGTCGGCGGCGATCTCCACCTGGGCCGAGTCCTGGATCAGCTGCACGCCGGCGGCATCGGCCACCAGAGCGGTGCAGTCGATAGCCTGGCGGACGATCTGTCCCAGTTGCACCTTCTTGAAGATCAGCCGGTCGCGTCCGCTCTGCATGCGCTCGAGGTCGAGAATGTCGTTGATGAGGCGCAGCAGCCGGTCAGAGTTGGCAACGGCGATGCGCAACAGGTTGGCGGCTTTGTCGTTGAGCTCGACCAGGGGGCCATAGGAGAGCAGGCCGAGCGATCCGCGGATCGCGGTGAGGGGGGTGCGCAGCTCGTGGCTGACGGTGGAGATGAACTCATCTTTCAGCCGGTCCAGGGCATAGCGCTGGCTGATGTCGCGAAAGCTGAGCACGGAGCCAGAGAGACGGCCGTGATCGAGGATGGGGGTCAGGGCATAGTCCACGCGGAAGGGGCTGCCGTCGCTGCGGTACAGGGTGTCTTCGCCGGAGGTGGCCATCAGCTGCAGGCGTCCGGTGGCGCGCAGCAGGGGACAGTCTTCGCCGCACTGGCTGCCGGCAGGCGCGCAGCCGTGCAGCAGGTCATGCACCGCCTTGCCGGTCAGGCTGGAGGTGGCCGCGCCCAGCATGTTCACCGCAGCGGGATTGGCAAAGCTGACCAGGCCGTTGGGATCGAGACCGCAGATGCCGTCGGCCACCGAGTTGAGCAGGATCTCTTGCTGGCGGTAGAGCTTTTCGGCCCAGCCGCGTTCGTGGGAGCGGGCCAGCATCTGGCCCAGGGAGGCGGCGACCGTCTCCACGCTGGCCATGGCCTCGCGGTTTTCGCGCAGGCAGAAGTGGCAATAGAATTCGAGCACGCCCAGCACCCGGTTGCCCACGCGCACCGGCACCGCGCAGCCGGAGACCATGCCGAGCCGGCGCGCGGCCTTGGTATGGGCGTTGGTGGGCTCTGCGGCCAGGTCGGTTACCCACACCGGCCGGCCATCCTGCCAGGCGCGGCCAGCCAGCCCGGTGCCGGGAATCAGCGCGCATTCCGCGCTCTCTTTGACCAGTGTTTCCGTGTGCCTGCCGGGGGCGCCCCAACTGGAGCAGAACTCCAGCCGGTTCTGTTCGGCGTTCACTTCCCACTTGAGGGCCACATCCCATCCCTGGGAGACGCACAGCGCCTCAAGGATGCGCATGGCCGCGATCTCGGGCGAGGTGTTTTCTCCCACGATCTCGCTGACCACCCGCTGCAGGGCCACGCGCCGTTCGCGCTGCACCAGCAGGCGGAGAACCAGCACCGCGGCTGCGGCTCCGGAGGCGAAGATCAGCACCTGGTTGTAGCGCGGGTCGATGGTCAGGTTGTGGGTAAACAGCCCTAGAACCACGGCCAGAGCCAGTCCGGCCAGCACGGGCGAGAGAAAGGAGAAGCCGCGCTTGATGATCTGCGCGCGCCGTTTGCTGCCGCTGCTCCTGATCCCGTTGGACGGGTCCGCCATTACTACCCCCGGAAGTCAGCCTGGACCGTTCCCCAATATCGGCAATTGCCGACCGGGCTCGCCTACTGGCCGCCAATAAACGAGAATTCAATCTGGTGCAGCAACTGACGGGCCATTCTGTGGAAAATCTTAAGTTGTTTATTTTATGAAAGTTATCGCAGACATAGGCGCCTACAGCTGTGAACAGCTGTTTACAGGGTTAATCAAAGGGTTACAGGAGTACCGTGCGCGAATTTCGGTCGCAGCCATGGGCGTCCCAGGGCTCGGGCGTTCTTCGGCGCAGGGTTATGGATGCCGCTCCACGGCGATGTTCAGCGTGGATGTATTGCCGCAGGCGGCCAGTGCCAGCAGATCGGTAGCCACGCCGGGCATGGTTACCGGAGTGAAGGTCACGATGCCATCGAGCCCCGACGTCGCGGTTGCGGTCTGCGAGGCCAGAAATGTGGATGGCGGACAGACGCTGTGCGCCCCGCAGGGCGGCTGCCACGCATAGAGCGCCTCGTAGAGGGTGACCGAGCCGGCAGCCATGGGGTTGCCGTCCATGTCCAACAGCCGGAGCGTGATCTGCGCCGGGGTTGCGGAGACGGCCAGGCTCTGGCTGGTGCCGGAGACAGCTTCCAGGGTCGCGTACTCCGGCCGCGCGCCGATGGCCGAAAATGCGACGCACTGGCTGGTGCTGTTGAGGCAGGCATCGATGGTGACCAGCTGGCCTTCGCTGAGCGGCCCCACGGTCAGTTGCTGCGTGGCGATGCCGGAGGAGTGGGTCATCTCCAGCGTCGCGCCCTGGGCGACGAAGCCGGAGGCCGTAGATTGCCAGGCGACGCTCTGGCCGGCGGCGGGCGTGCTGCCGTTGAGCGCCAGGGCCTGGACGGTCCAGGGGACGGTGGCGCCGGCGGCGAGCGAGAGGCGGGGCGTGAGCGCGGCCAACACCGGCGGCGTTCCGCCGACGAACTGGGCCTGGAGACTGGAGCCATTGGTCAGCGAGGCGGTGACGATGGACCAGGTCGAGTCGACCGCTGTCACATTCATGGTGGCGCGGCCGTCGCCGGTGGCCGTCACCGAGCAGACCGGCTGGCCGCAGGCGAGCTTGGCGGTCCCGCTGGTGACGGTGTAGAGGATGGTGACGCCGCCGGCCGGGGTCAAATCAGAACCCAGCGCCGTGACCGTGAAGGACATGGGCACGCCGGTGGGGACGGTGTTCATGGGCGCGGTGAGCAGGGTGAGCGCGTCGCCGTTCCCGGAGTCGTAACTGAGGCCGCCGGAGACGATGGCCGCGGCGTAGAACAGCGGCTGGTCGTCCACTTCCACGTCGACCGAGCCGGTGACGCCGTTGGCGGCCGGCGGGGCAATGGCGGTGATCTCGTTGGGTGAGATGCTGGTCACGAGAGCCGGTTGGCCGCCCACCAGCACCGTGTCCGCCAGACGAAAGCCCATGCCGTGAATCACGAAGGCTCCGCCGCCGGCCCGCAGCCTTTGGGGTTCGACCGTGTCGGCATAGAGAACCCAGCCGCTGTAGGGGTAGTCGGGCCGTCCGTCGCCGCGCTGGTCGGCAACGCCGACGCGCACCAGGTCGTCGCCGAGGGTGGTCACGCGCAGCCAGCTCTCGCCCGTGGCCAGGCCGTTCATGCCCGGCGCCGCGCCGATGGCGGGTGCGCCCACGGGGTCGAAGGCGTCCCAGATGCCGATCGAGGGCATGGCCTTGGTTTCGGTGGGCATACCGGCCGCGTCGAGAGCCTGCGTCACCACGGTAAAGGTCCGACCGCCGCGCACCGGGAAGGTGAACCAGTCGGTCTGGCCCACCTGGCTGAGCCGCCCGGCCCACATGCCGCTCGCCGGCAGCATGCGCGGCGAGGCCTGGGCGCCGACGGCGTCGTTGCTGCCGCCGATGGCCGAGTCCGGGACGTTGACGGTGAGGGTCTGCGAGCCGCCCGCGGCCAGGTTGGGCACGGTGATGGGCGCGAGCGTGCCCGAAGGCGCGGCCTGCCCATCGAGATAAGGGCCGACCGAGTCTTCAAGGATATAGAGCGGATTGATGGCCTCGAACGTGACCTGGTAGTTGGCGCTGGTGACGCCGGGAGGCAGCGGCATATCGCTCAGGTCAAAAAAGCCTTGCAGCGTGGGGTCGCTCGAGCCCCACTGGGTGAGCGGGTTGCCATTCACATCCACAAAGCCAGTAATCGGGTTGCCGTGGTTGCCGTTGAAGTAGCCCCCGGAGACGAAGGTGACCGTGTACTCGTACAGTGGGTTGCCGTTGCCATCCAAAGGCCGCGCCACCACATTCACGCCCTGCATGCCCATGCCGGTGCGGAAGCTGATGGTTCCCTGGATGGAGACAGTGTTGGCGGCGGTGAGCTGCTTGGCGGGGAGGCTGGCCTGGTTTTGGGCGGTGACGGGATAGATGCGGTTGAGCGCGGCCATGTCGTCGAATCGGAGCACGCCGGGGTTGGGGATGCACTCCCCGCCGGTGACGCCGCAGACGCCGCCCAGCGGCTGCATGATGGGCCAGCCCGCCGTGCCGCCGGGCAGCTCGTTGGTCAGGCCGGTGGGGTTCACCTGCGCGTAGTCGAGGCCCAGCACCCGGCCAAAGGCGCGCTCCAGCTGGTAGCTCATCATCTCCACGAGGTCGGGAGTGGTGGCGCACAGGCCGTTGAGCAGGATAACGCCGTGGGCGATGGTGGTGTCGGGGTTGATGCCGTCCAGCCACGTCCACACGCCGTTGTTCTGGCAGCTGATGGGCTGGCTGGCGCCAGCGCCGAAGATCGCATCGATCACCGAGCCGTCCGCGTCGTAGATGACCGCAAGGGGGTACGCCGTGGCCACCGGCGTCACGTCGGCCGGCGCAGTGATCTGGCCGCCGGTGGCGGCGATGTTCGAGCCGTTCACGTCTTCATTGAGCGGGCCTTTGTCGGTGAGCGTGACCTCGGCCGTGGGAACCGCGGACCAGAGCGCCGCCGCCGCGTCCACTATCGCTGTTGCCTGCTGGTTGGAGACGGAGCCGTTGAGCGGCCCCTGGTCGACGTAGTAGTAGACCTGTCCGCCCGCCCAGTGGATGGGCTGGCCCATGTTGGCGGGATTGAAGACAGTGGCGCCGGCAACGTATTTCGGTCCGCCGGCGCGGCCCACTGCGGGAGCCAGGGAGAGCAGGAGGACGGGAAGCAGAACAGCCAGGCGACGCGAATGAGAGGAATCCAAGGCCAGCACGAGATGCGCTCCAGATTAAGAACTTCTGGGCCGCCGTGAAGATTCCTCACGAATTGCGATGAGGAGACTCACAGGCGGACACAGTTGTCTCATCGGTCTCCGCGCCTGATTGCTGGAGATTCCTTAGTAATGCGAAGATGGCTGGTTACAATCGAATTTTCTTATTGGAAAAGACTTAACTTGTGGCTCAAATCGATACACTGTAGCGAAACGAACCAGTCAGCTGTTTGGAATTGTCCAGCTTCGCAAAGCTCTCATGAGATGTGGATCAGAAGACTCTCATAAGAGCCTTCCGTCTCCTGTGCAAGACAGCGAGAAATTTGCTTCCCAGGCGTGGACCGCTGTTGCGAATCGATACAGAAACGGGGCTTGGGGTGAGAAACCGCTCACGGAGGCACGACGCGGCCGGAGCGCGGCGCGAAGGAGCGCAACGGGGATGGCTCAGGCAGCGGAGGCTTTGCGCCCATCTGAGGCGACAGGGCGCTTACCGTCAGATCTCTGGGTAGAAGTCGAAGAAGGCGTCCAGGCTGCGCTTGAGCTGGGTCTCGATCTCCTCCCGCGAGCCCTCGATGGTGTGCATGGTGACGTGGGCCTGGTGGCCATTGGCCAGCTTCAGGGTTGCGTCTTGAATTTCGGTCACTTCGCCTTCCGGCAGCAGCCGGAGTCCGTAGATGAGTGTCAGGTTGGCCATACCAGACATGATAGTGAGGAACGCGATAGGCTTCGAGATGCGGGCCAAAATGAGGGCCAGGAAAGTGAAAGGGAAAGGAAGCGCGCCATGGGCGATGTAAGCCGGCGGGATTGGTTGAAAGGGGCGACGGCGGCCTGGGCCGTGGCGCAGGGCGGCTGGGGTGCGGCCACGGCTGCGGCGACAGAGCTGCCGCACGCGCGGCCGGTGAAGGCCGACAGGCACTTTACCAGCGCGGCCGTCGAGAGGTTGATTCCTCGAATGCAGCAGCGGATTGGGGATCCGGCTCTCGGAACCATCTTCGAGAACTGCTTCCCCAACACGCTGGATACGACGGTGTTTCCGGGCAGCTTCGAAGGCAAACCGGACACCTACATTGTGACTGGCGACATTGATGCCATGTGGCTGCGCGACTCCTCGGCGCAGGTGTGGCCCTACCTGCCGCTGGCCAAGAGCGACGCGCCACTGCGCGAGCTGCTGGAGGGCGTGATCCGCCGCCAGGCGCGCATGATTCTGCTCGACCCCTACGCCAACGCCTTTATGCGCGATGCGACCGCCGCGCCGCTGAGCTGGGCGGTCCACGACAAGACCGAGCACCACGCCGGCGTGGGCGAACGCAAGTGGGAGATCGATTCGCTCTGTTACACGATTCGCCTGGCGCACGGCTACTGGCGCGCGACCGGCGACGCGAGCCCCTTTGACGCGACGTGGAGAGCCGCAGCAGCGGCCATTGTGCGCACCTTCCGCACCCAGCAGCGCAAGGACGGCCCCGGCCCTTACTCCTTCGAGCGCGAATCGCCGGTACCGACCGACACCGTGCCCCTCAGCGGGTTCGGCAATCCCGCGCTGCCGGTGGGCATGATCTACTCCATGTTCCGCCCCTCGGACGACGCCTGTATCTATCCGCTTTTTGTGCCGGCGAATTTATTTGCGGTGACCAGCCTGCGGCAGCTTGCCGAGCTGGCCGGCCACGCGGCCGGAGACGCCCAACTGGCCGCCGAAGCCGAAGCCCTGGCCGCCGAGGTCGAGCGCGCCCTGTCCGCGTACGGCAAGGCCCGGCATGCCAGGTTTGGCGAGATATGGGCCTATGAAGTGGACGGCTACGGCAACGCGCTGATGATGGACGACGCCAACGCGCCCGGCCTGGTGAGCATGGCCTACCTCGGTTCCTGTGCCCTCGACGACCCGCTCTACCGGCGCACGCGGGCCTTTGCGCTGAGCGAGGCCAACCCTTATTTCTTCCGCGGCAAAGTGGCCGAAGGGGTGGGCGGGCCTCACGAGGGATTGAACATGGTGTGGCCCATGGGAATCATGTATCGCGCACTCACGGCAACCGACGAGCAGGAGATTCGCCAGTGCCTGCGCTGGCTGCGCGATTCGACCGCTGGAACGGGATTCATCCACGAGTCGTTCCACAAGGACGACGCCGGCAACTTCACGCGCCCCTGGTTTGCCTGGGCCAACACGCTGTTTGGCGAGTTGGTGGTGAAGCTGGCAGCGGAGCGGCCCGCGCTGCTGGCTGCGCCGCTTGGCTGAGGCGTTGGTCTCGGAATCCCCACGGCAGCTGGTGCATCTAGAATCAGGATAGGGAAACGATCGATGACGGAAATTCGCGACACGGTAATTTTGGGCTCGGGATGCGCCGGGCTCACGGCGGCCATTTACACCGGCCGGGCTGGCCTGAGCCCGCTGGTTCTGGAGGGCCACGAGCCCGGCGGCCAGCTCTCGATCACCACGCTGGTGGAGAACTTTCCCGGCTGGCCGGAGGGGATCCAGGGGCCCGAGCTTATCGACAACATGAAGAAGCAGGCGTCGCGCTTTGGCGCCACGTTTCAGCTGGCCCACCTGAACAAGGTCGAGTTGGGCGCCCATCCTATCAAGCTTGAGACCTCGGCTGGCGTGATTCACACCCGCACGCTGATTGTCGCCTCCGGCGCCAGCGCGCGCTGGCTGGGCATCGAGAGCGAGCAGGCTTTGATTGGCCACGGCGTTTCCAGCTGCGCCACCTGCGACGGCTTCTTCTTCCGCGGCAAGGAGATTGCGGTGGTGGGCGGCGGTGACTCAGCCATGGAAGAGGCGCTGTTTCTGACGCGCTTTGCCACCAAGGTCACGCTGCTGCACCGGCGCGAGGCCTTCCGCGCCTCGAAGATCATGCTGGACCGCGCCATCGCTCATCCCAACATTGAGCTGCGCACCAACACCATTGTCGAAGAAGTGCTGGGCGTGCAAGAAAAAGACGTGCGCGGCCTCAGGCTCAAGGATGTGAAGACCGGCGTTCAGGATGAGTTGGCCATCAGCGGCCTCTTCCTCGGCATTGGCCACGAGCCGAATGCAAAGATGTTTGCGGGGCAAATGGATCTCGACGAGGACGGCTACATCAAGACCACCGGCAACGTGCTCACCACGCACAACGGGCAGCCGATTCCCGGAGTCTTTGCTTGCGGCGACGTGCAGGACCGCCGCTACCGCCAGGCCATCACCGCGGCCGGCTCCGGCTGCATGGCGGCGCTGGAAGCGGAGAAGTATCTGGAAGAACACGGGCACTGAGGCGCCCACGGTGCGGCGGACGCTCGGCACTTGCAGTGCGGCGGACGCTCGCGGGAGGCTCGCATGAGTGCTTTGGCTTTCCACCCTTGCGCCAGAAAAAAGGCGCAAGGATAGGGCACGGACGATATGTCCATATAGCCATAACAATCGCGAGACGAGGGACAGCATGGCAACAATCTTTCCCGGCCGCTATACGGCGCAGAGCGACGAGCCATTTGTCGTCTACCTGATCGGCTTTCGCGTGAACCGCTGGCTGGCGGTGCGCAGTTGGACGCGCGTGGCGGCGGCGATGGGGCCCATGATTGCCGAACTCAAAAGGCATCCGCTGCTGGGCCTGCTGCACGTTGAGTCGTTCTTGTACTGGCGCGGCGTGGGGATGATTCAGTACTGGCGCAGCTTTGAGCGGCTGCACGCCTATGCGCACGCGCGCAACTCAGTGCATCTGCCGGCGTGGGCGGAGTTCAACCGGCGCATCGGCGGCAATGGATCGGTGGGCATCTGGCATGAGACGTACATGATTGCTCCTGGGCAGTGCGAGAGCATCTACGTCAACATGCCGCTCTTCGGCCTGGGCGGCGCCATGCCGCATATACCCATCACGGGACCAACGGACGGCGCCCGCGCGCGGATTGGGCAGTCAAGCGATAAGGAACAGAATGCGAAGTAGAATCTGCGAGAGCGGCAATCGCCGGGCTCGTTCACGACCTTGCGCCAATGCGCGGATGGGCGGGCAATGACGGCGCTGTCTGAAAATCTGGAACGGCTTGAGGAAGCGATTGCGGCGGCCTGCCGCAAGGCTGGACGGGTGCGCGGGGACGTGGAATTGATGGCGGTGTCGAAGACCTATCCGGCGGCGACGATTGTGGAGGCCGCCGGATTGGGGCTGCGGCTCTTTGGCGAGAACCGCGTGCAGGAGTTTGCTGCGAAGGCCCCGGAGTTGGCGCCGCTGGGGCTTGTTGCGACCGAGGGCCGTGTGTCAGGGCACGACTTCAGTCGTGCCGAAAATGCGATTGAATCGGCATGGGCTTTAGCCCCTGCGGCGGGCCCAAACCCTATCCGCGTTCACCTGATCGGTCACCTGCAAACCAACAAAGCCGCTCGCGCCGCGGAACTGTTTGACGCGGTGGATTCTGTGGACTCACTGCGGCTGGCGGAGAAGTTGAACGAGGCAGCCGCGAAACTGGGCAAGCGGCTGCCCGTGCTGATTGAGGTGAAGCTGAGCCCCGAGGAGACCAAGGCCGGGCTGGAGCCGGAGTCGGCCGAAGCCGCGGAACTGTTGGATCGGCTGCCGGATTTGCATCGCCTGCACGCGCAGGGCCTGATGACGATTGCGCCCTGGGGCGTCGCGGAAGAAGTCACACGCGCCTGCTTTCGCAGCCTGCGCACGTGTCGGGATAAGTGGGCTGCGACTTATCCGAAGTTAGCCCTGGACGTGCTGTCGATGGGCATGAGCGGGGACTTTGCGCTCGCGATCGAAGAGGGCGCGACGCGCATCCGCGTGGGCACGGCGCTGTTCGGCAAGCGCGGGCCGTATACCGGACCCGCGGAGTGACAGCGCCCGCGTATCTGCGCGAGTCGGCCGAAGGTGTAACGCTCGCCGTGCGCGCCCAGCCCGGCGCAAAAAAGACAGCAATCGTCGGTGTCTATGGCGAAGGCGCCGCGGCGCAGTTGAAGATCGCCGTGCATGCGCCGCCCATTGATGGCCGCGCCAACGCGGCGCTCATCGAGTTCCTAGCCGAGTTCTTTTCGCTGCCCCGCAAAAACATCGCGCTCCTCTCCGGTGAGTCATCCCGCAGCAAGGTCTTCCGCCTCGGCGGAGTTTCCGTCGCCCAGGCGCATGACCGCATCAACCGCCAGGGTCATTAAATTTTTCGCCACTCTCGTGCTCTCACAGTCGCAGCCGTCCGGCCGGCCCTATAATCTCTCCAATTGCAATCTGGAGAATTCTTTTGCGTCAAATATCCAGCCTCGTTTGGGCCGTCGTTCTCTGCTCGCTACCCCTGGCTCTTTATCCGATAACAGCAAGGGCTGGCGAGCCCAAGCCCGACCAGCCGATTGTGGGCGAAGGCCTCATCGACCGGGTGATCGCCGGCGGGGATGAGCCGGTCTTTCGCGCCGACGGTTATTCGTTCCGCGTCACACCCCAGACTGCGCTTCACCTGAGTAAGCGGCTCACGAAACTGGGCGACGTCACGGCTGGCGTCTGGGTCCGTTTTGAAGGCCATCCCGATGCGGCGGGAACGATCATTGCTGCCAAGGCCCACTTTCTCAAGTTCAGGCAATCCACGCACAAACCCGACCCGGTCGCCGTGCAGATCACCATGTTTCCTCCGGACAGCAAGATTGACGCCTACAAAGGCTTTGCCACCGGCGAAAAGGAGTTTCCGCCAGACGACGAGGGAGGTTGGTGCGGATGGTATCCGCTCGTTCGCGACGAGGCCTTGCAGGAGCATGTTCGCCAGGTTGGAATGTCGGTCGTCCCGCAGTTTGAGCGCGATCTCGCCGAGAACGACTCGGCCAGAATCCCCTTCCGCTTTTACGTCGTGGATGGCACCGGCGAGCACAAGGTGATGTTCTGCGGCAAGGGTCTGATCCTGCTGCCCATGGCGGCCCTCCGGCGTCTGCACGGCGACGATGAGTTGGCCGCCGTGTTGGGTGAGGGAGTTGCTGGCGAGATGAGCGCGGGTGTGGCGCTTCTCCCATCACGCGAGGTTGCCTTCGAGGGGGCGGCATTCGCGGCCAGTGAGGTGCTTTTTGGCGCCGCTGGTGGCGTGGCCGGAGGGATCGCCATCGCGGCCGTGGACGCGCGCCGCATGGAACATGCAAGGTCACGGATGGCGCTGGCCCTGATGACCGATGCCGGTTACGACCCGCGCCAGGCCGCTGAGGCGTGGCGGCTGCTGGGGCCCATGGACCCGCCCAAGCACCCCGAGAAGGTGAAGGACTCCGACCACAGCCGCTATCTCCGGGATTTTGTTGCGGCGCATTACTCCGCGGCAACGCCGGGCGCGGAGGCGCCCAAGGCCGGCGAAGCACCTGCGATCACACCCGACCCTGCCGCGAATCGGTAAGCGCGCTTCAGCGGCCGTGGTGGACAAAGGCGGCGGCGAGGGCTTCTTCCGGCTCAGGGCGGACACGGAAGTCGGCGTGGGCCTCGGCAAATGCGACGCGGCCATCGCGATTGAGGACGTAGGTGGCGGGCAGCGGCAGGCGCCAGCTCTTGTCGCCGTTCACGAAGGGGATGTTGACCAGGATGGAGAGGTAGTAGGCGCGGTGGTACTCGGGGACCGTGTAGACCAGGCCGAACTGCTCGGCCACCTTGTTGTCCGGGTCGTGCAATACCGGAAACGGCAGTCCATGCTGGCCGGCCATGAAGTCGCTCTGCCGCTCGATCTGCGGGCCAATGGCCACCATCAACCCTTCGCGCTCGCGCAGCGTGCCGTAGAGATCGCGCCAGGCTTCGAGTTCCGTCACGCAGTACGAACACCAGCGGCCGCGAAAGAACTTGATCACCAGCGGACCGAGGGCGAGCAGGTCTTCGGAGCGCACCAGGCGACCCGACGCGTCCTTGAGCGCAAACGAAGGAGCAACGGCGCCGACGGGCAGGATTTTTTCTTCGATGCCGGAAGCAAACAGTTCAGACACCGCTCGCTCGCCGACAGCGAGGCGCTCGGCCTGCACCAGGTGGCGGGTGTTGGCAGTAATCTCGTCGAGTTGGTCCTGTAGGGTGGTCATGTGTATTGGGCTACCTACTTGGATGCGTCGACACGTAAAATGCAGCAAGCGCAATTAGGGCCTGAACTGCGGTAAAAGCAACCAGCACCCAAGTTGCACGATTTAATGATCTGGTTGATGTTGCTAGTTGCTCTGTTGCTTTGTACATCAATTCTGCGTCACGCTCGCTTTGTTTACTGGCTTGCTCGTTACTGAGCAGAAGCTTCTCCGTAAGCTCGTTTGCCCTAGTGCTTGCCCGTATATGCTCCGCTGTAAGTTCTTGTGTGCGCCTTGTAAGCTGATTGCTTTCAATTCCAATCCTTGAGTTCGCCAGTCCCAGAAGCCTGGGGACTTGCTTGAAATGGTCGATGTCATCTATGGCTGCCGCTTTCTGGAGCAGTTCATCGACCGGAAGTTTGTCGTCATCCCTTGCCATGGCGCGCCGCCTACCCAATATCCTAACGCCCGAAGCGTTGTTTGCCGCCCATGCCCATGGCGCCTAAGCCGCCGCGCATCATCTTGGCGCCCAGGCCGCCTTTGCCCATCTGTTTGAACATTTTGGCCATCTGGGCGTATTGGCGGAGCAGGTTGTTGACGTCCTGCACTTCCGTCCCGCTGCCCTTGGCGATGCGCTTGCGGCGCGTGCCGGAGATGATCTCGTGGTTGCGGCGCTCCAGCGGGGTCATGGAGTTGATGATGGCTTCGAGGCGCACAAACTGCTTTTCATCCACGCTCTTGGAGGCCTGCTGCAAGCCGGCGAAGGGGCCGACGCTCGGCAGCATCTTGAGGATCGATTCCATGGAGCCCATCTTCTTGATCTGGCGTAACTGGTCGCGGAAGTCTTCGAGCGTGAAGCCGTCGCCGAGCAGCGCCTTCTTGGCGAACTCCTCGGACTTCTTGCGGTCGAGCGTGGACTCGGCCTTCTCGATCAGCGACATCATGTCGCCCATGCCCAGGATGCGGCCCACGATGCGGTCTGGATGAAACGGCTCGAAGGCGTCCGGCTTTTCGCCCACGCCGATGAACTTGATGGGCTGGCCGGTGACATGGCGAATCGACAGCGCCGCGCCACCGCGGGCGTCGCCGTCCATCTTGGTGAGGATGACGCCGGTTAGGCCGAGGCGCTTGTGGAAGTCCTCGGCGGAGTTGACGGCGTCCTGGCCGGTCATGGCGTCTGCGACGAAGAGAATCTCGCTGGGGTTGAGCAGCTTTTTGAGCCGGGCCATCTCGTCCATCAGCGCTTCGTCAATGTGCAGGCGGCCGGCAGTGTCGACAATGAGCGTGTCGCAGCCCATGATCTTGGCTTCGCGCAGCGCTTCCTTGGCGAGGCGGACGACGAGATCGGCACCGGCCGGCTCGCCCTTCTGGTCGCCCTCGTAGAGCTTGGCTTCGATGGATTTGGCCACGACCTTGAGCTGCTCGCGCGCGGCCGGGCGATAGACGTCGACCGAGACCAGCATGGGGCGATGGCCGCCCTTCTTGAGCCATGCGGCCAGCTTGCCGCTGGTGGTCGTTTTGCCCGAACCTTGCAGGCCGGCCATGAGGATCACACTCGGCGGCTGCGAGGAGAATTTGAAGCGGGCCGTGTCTTTGCCGAGCAGCGCGATCAGCTCGTCGCGCACGATCTTGATGACCTGCTCGGAGGGCGAGAGCGCGGTCAGCACCTCGGTACCCACGGCCTTCACGCGGATCTGCTCGATCAGGTCGCCGACGACGTTGAGGTTGACGTCGGCCTCGAGCAGGGCTACGCGGATCTCGCGCAGGGCTTCGGCGATGTTTTCTTCCGAGAGCGTGCCCTGGCCGCGGAGGGTCTTGAAGGCGCGCTGCAGTTTGTCTGTAAGGTTTTCAAACATAGGTCAGTCTTCAGTGTATCGCGCCACCTGCGGTGGGGCAGACGCTCGCTCCCCGCTCGCATGGACCTTGTGGCTTGCCACCCTTTTCGCGAAAAGCTGCGGAAAGGATGGGGCACCCGGCGTCACTCACCGATCAAGTCCGTCTTCGAGACTGGGAATGTTCCGGCAATTTGGGCAGTGATGGTTATCTGAGTGTGGATCGGCAGTTGGCCCAGACTCGCGGAGGTGGTTGCGGTGAGGCCACCGGCCGGAACGGTGACGGGCGACCAAGTCGAGTCGCTTCCGTTGTTGCCGGTGCCGGCGGGACCGGAGAAGTTCACCACCGCTCCGCCGGCCGGGGCGGGACCACTCAGTGTGGCAATGAGCGCGAGTGGAAGGCCCAAGGAAATGATTCCGCCGACGCTGTTATCGGAGAGCGAAGCTACGCTCACAGCCCCAGTTGCAGGTGGGGCCGGGGCGGATGGGGGAACGGCGCACTCCCAGGTGGACCCTGTGGCAACGGGGCCACCATCGATGAACGGCTGGTGTCCTCCAAAGAGAACGACACGGCCGCGCGCGTTGTCGAAACTCGCCTGCGCCTGACTCAGCGGGCCGGGACCGATATCCTGCCACTGGGCCCAGAGCTTTCCGTCGAACTCCCATGTATCGGCCAGCGACAAGTTCGAGGAGCCGAAGCCGCCATAGAGGATGAAGTTGCTGCCCCCGGTGGAAACCATGGAAGCGTAATAGCGGACAGAAGGGCCGAACTCTGCGATCTGCACCCATTCATTCCCATCCCAGGCCCAGGTATCCTGGAACGACGCCATCATTCCGTCGTTGCTGCCGCCGAAGAGGACAACGCGATTATTGGCGCTGTCGAAAGCCATTGAAGGGCCATAGCGGCCTGCCGGACCGGTGTCCTCCTGCTGGATCCAGTCCACGCCATCGAACTCCCAGGTGTCGCTGAGGGCCACGCCGCCGGCATCGCCTGGCGTGCCGCCGAAGAGGACTACGCGCCTCCGCTTGCTGTCATAGGCCATGGCGTGGTTGGAACGTGGCGCGGGCCCTGAGGCGGAAAGCTGGGTCCAGTTGGCGCCATCCCATTGCCATGTATCGCCGAAAGCGTTGCTACCTATTCCGCCGAACAGGACTGACACCTGGCGTGTGCTGTCGAAGACCAGGGAGGTATATGCTCGCGCCAAGGGACCGATGTCCTGCATCTGCGTCCAGAACGAACCATCCCACTCCCAGGTGTCTCCGAGGGCAACTCTGGCATTTGAGTACCCGCCAAAGACGACTGTGCGGCTGCGGTTGGAGTCGTAAGCCGCCGCGCCCGCATAGCGCGGACTGGGACCGAAGTCGCTTCGCTGAGTCCATAGCAACTTTGTCATACTGCCTCTCGGAGTTGGGAACCACCATAATACCTAGTTTTCAGGGTGACTGCGCGAATTTCGATATGAAATTCGCTGAGCGATGCCAGGCTTTCACGACGACGGCTGCTCGGGATGCATGGCATTGCAACCAGAGTTCGGGATCTGTGAAGGTGCCTTAGTACTACAGTTGTAGATCGGAGATTCCGGAGGGAGCAGGGGGTTTCAACCCCATGAACGAGAGCAAGATTGCGCGGCCTTTAGGCGCGGGCCATTGCCCTTTTTCTGCAACAAGGAACAAGTACAACTGGAGTATTAGGCCCACTCGCCCTGGCGCATGAGGGGCTCGGCTTGGCCGGAGGCGGTGATGCCGTCGATGTCGAGACTGCCGGAGCCGATCATCCAGTCCACGTGGATGAGGCTGTCGTTGGCGCCTTTGGCGGCCAGCTCGGCGGGGGTGAGCTTGTCGCCGTCGCGCAGGCAGCTGGTGTAGGCCTGGCCGAGGGCGATGTGCGAGGCGGCGTTTTCATCAAAGAGCGTGTTGAGGAAGAGCATGCCGCTCGCGGCGATGGGCGAGGAGTGGGGAACGAGCGCCACTTCGCCCAGACGGCGGGCGCCGTCGTCGGTGTCGATGAGCTTTTGCAATACTTCCTGGCCGCGGGTGGCGCGCGCCTCGACAATGCGCCCCGCTTCGAAGCGCACCTGGATACCTTCGATCATGGTGCCCTGGTGGGAGAGCGGCTTGGTGGCGGTGACGGTGCCGTCGGCGCGGTCTTTGTGCGGCGTGGTGAAGACCTCTTCGGTGGGCATGTTGGGGATGCAGTAGAGGCCGTTGCCCGCCGTCGTTCCTCCGCCGAGCCAGAGATGATCGTCGGCCAGGCCGAGGCGGAAGTCGGTGCCTGGGCCGCGATACTGGAGGGCCGCGTAGCGCTTGTCATTCAACAGAGCAGCGCGCTTGTGCAGGCCGGCGTCGTGAGTCTTCCAGGCGGCGATGGGGTCGTCGGTGTTGATGCGCGTGGTCTGAAAGATCGCTTCCCACAGCTTAGCCAGTGCGACATCCGTGGCGTCGTCCGGAAACATGGAAGCGGCCCAGGCCGGGGTGGCGCTGGCCACGATGGTCCAGTTGATCTCGTGGCGGGTGATCAGCTCGAGGGCGGGGCGATAGGCCTGAGAGACGGCGCGATTGGCGCGACCCACTTTTTCCGGGTCTTCATTGGAGAGCAGCGTGGGATTGCCGCCGGTGATGGCCAGGCGCGCCGCGCCGCTCTTGAAGGCTGCACCCATGCCATCGTAGAGCCACTTGGCGGCGTAGTCGAAGCTCGCATCGGGGGCCAGGCGGTAACGCATCAGCGCCGCTTCGTCATCGCTGTAAAGCGTGGTGACCAGCGAAGCGCCGGCGCGATAGGCCTGCCCGGTGATGCGGCGCGCCAGGGGCAGGGCGTCCAGCGAGGCGGTCATCAGCAGTTCCTGGCCCTCGCGCAAGCCCAGGCCCACGCGCACGGCCACTTCGGCGAGGAGGTCGAGTTTCTGGTCGTTGGTGCGCTGGGCGGAGCTGACGGCGGCGGTGCTCATATCTTCTTGTCTCCTGGCATTCTCTTCAAGGTCCCGGTGGGGCGATCCGGTCGACTGGGCGGCGCATTTCAATTTTAGACGGCGTTGCCGGTCGAGGAAGCCCTTTTACAGGCTCTAGCGAGAATGCCCCCCAAAAGCGCTGGCCAGCATGGGAACCTCACCGCTGTTCACGCGATCTTCATTTTCTTATTGAATCCTTATCCAATTCCTGACATAAGAAAGTACGGCCTGTGCAAATGGGCAGTGAATGAACTTAGGAAGGCTTTTGAGCATTGGAAGTTTCCGTTGTCGAGGGCATCACTCAACCTGGAAACGATTTCGAGCTGCCGCAGCGCACCACTCTGGTGCCCAACGGCGGCTCGCGGCGTATTCGGGGCTTCTTCGCAAGGGCTCATGAAGGCCCGGATCAGAGAAGTCGAGTCTGCACTCCCCAACCATGAAGGAGGATGCGCATGAAAGAACAAGGCGTAGTGAAGTGGTTCAACGGGGCCAAGGGATTTGGATTCATTCAACGCTCCAGCGGCGAGGATGTGTTTGTGCATTTCTCCGCCATTCAGGAGAGCGGCTACAAGACTTTGAATGAAGGCGAGGCGGTGGAGTTTGTTTGCCAACAGGGACCTAAAGGGCTCAGCGCGGCAGACGTTACGCGGGTGGTGTAAGGCGGCTTTGAGCAATTCAAGGGCAAGCGCAGAGCCAGCTGGTTAGGGTCGTGCTCGCTCACCCTTGCCACGATGAAGCTGTGACAAGGATGGGGCACCCGGCACCCGGCGATTGCCTGACTCTCGGCGAAGCGTCAGGATTGGCGCGGCTTCAGTGTGGATTCAAGCCTGACCAAGGCCCATTGCGCGGCGGTGCGCAGGCCTTGGTCTGCGGCGTCGGCCCATGGGCGGAGCAGCGGCACAAAGCGGGCCAGGCCGCTGTTGCCAATGGCGATGGCCACATTGCGGCGAACCCCAAGAAAGCCCGCGCGGCGCACGGGCGAGCCGTTGAAGAGCTTTTCCCACTGTGCTTCATCCAACTGAGCCAGCCAATCGAGCGCGGGGTTTACCAGTTCCGAGCGCGGCTCGAGATCGGGGTCGGCGCCGATGGGAGATTTGCGATTCCACGGACACACGTCCTGGCAGATGTCGCAGCCAATGACCTGGCGGCCCATCCCTTCCATCAGGCGCGCGTCGATCTCTCCGCAGTGCTCAATGGTCAGGTAGGAGATGCAGCGGGTCGCGTCCATCTGGTAGGGGGCGATGAGCGCGCCTGTCGGGCAGGCGTCGAGGCAACGGCGGCAGGAGCCGCAGCGGTCGGGAACTGTCGGAGCCGGACCCTCCTCGCGCGCCTCAAGCGATGTAAGCAAAACGGCCAGAAACCCAAATGAGCCCAGCTTGGGATGGATGAGGCAGGTGTTCTTGCCCGTCCAGCCGAGGCCGGCGGCGGCGGCCAGGGATCGCTCCACGACCGGGCCGGTATCCACATAGCCCCGCGCCTCAAATGTTCCGTGCTGCGCATGCAGGCTGGCTTCCAAGGCCTGCAGTCGCTTTTTGAGCACCTTGTGGTAGTCGCTGGGCCTCTGGCTCCCCGATGCATCTTTGCGGCTGCTCCAGGCATAGCGCGCGATCCAGCCCTCGCCGGTCCCGGGCGGCTCCGTCGAGCGCGGCTGGGCACAGTTATAATTGGTAAAGCAGACAATCGCCGAGCGTGCCCATGGAAACGGAACGCTCACCTGCGAACGGAGCAGGCGGCCGTCCTCACCTAACCGCTCCAGGTAGTGCATCTTCCCCGCACGCCCAGCCCTTACCCATGCGCTGAATCGCTCCCCATCGCGCTGCTGGTTTGCGTACGGCAGAGCCACCAGCCCGGCTTCGGCAAAACCAGCGTCAAGCGCAAGCGCGCGCACCGGCTCCCTTGCCAGTTGCGGCTGATCGGGCTCGGCGGCCGCGGATTGTAACTCTTCACGACGCATGGAACCGAGGGTGCTCCTGTTTGCGTATGGAACTTTGTGTCCGATTGCGGACGGCGGGACCGGAATTGAACGCCCTGGATCTCAGCGACCGAGATCGGCAAGCGGCTATCCGCTTTAATTTCAGCTTATTCCCTCCGTGCGGCTTTGGCCGCTGGAGTGCACTAACTAAGGCGACCAGGTCCGAAGATTGAAGCCAACCGGCCCGAAAACCAGAACCGCCTTCCCCAAGGAGACTTTCCCATGACAACTGCAATACATGAGCCAACGGCAACTCTGAACCTCAAGACCATTCATCCGGCGGGAGTGGACGAGCTGGTGCGAGGCCAGGCCGCGGTCCTGATCGAGCGGCTCGGCACCTTGGTGACGGAGCAGAGCGTGACGCTCGACCTGGCCGGCGTAGAACGGATTGACGCAGCCGGCATTGCGGCGCTGGTTGCGCTTTACCAGAATGCGCACGGAGCGGGCCACAGTTTCCGGTTGACCAATGTACCTGCGCGCGTGGAGCAGATCCTGGCCGTGGTCGGATTGGACCGGTATCTTGTTTCCCACAATGCGGTTCAGAATTCGCATAGCGGCCTGCGGGAGCAGAGGCCGGCAGCCTGAAATTTCCCCTCCGGCTGCCAAACCTGCGTCTGGCAGCGGTTCCCGTCTCAAATGGCGGAAATTCCCACCGATGCACCCAACCCAAGACTTTCGCCAAATGAATCGTCTGTGACGAGTGGCACATGCAACTGTATACTGGCGGCGCTATTTGTACTAGCGACGAATCAACGCCGTAACGCGCCGTCCGATGTCTGGATGTCTCGCACGCGCTCAGCCTTTTACCGCATTCTTGTACTCGAGCTGAGCCTCCGTCCCGACCCCCTCTCATGGAGGAACCGCTGTTGCGGACAGTCGGACCCCGTGTGGCAGGTCTTGGCCGCCGGGGCGCCAAATCCTAAATACGGAGGCATTACCCCATGACGCAGGGCGTGGTGGAACAGTCGTCTGCCCCACAGGTGGACTCGACGTCAACTCAGATCAAATATGTATACTCCTTCGGCGGCGGAACGGCCGACGGCAACGGCCGCATGAAAGATGTTCTGGGCGGCAAGGGCGCGGGTCTGGCGGAGATGACCAACGCCGGTTTGCCGGTGCCTCCGGGCTTCACCATTCAGACCGAGGCTTGTCGCGAGTACATGCGCGGCGCGGTGAGTCCGCAGGTGGACGTGGAGATGCACACCGCGCTGGAGCACCTGGAAAAGATGCAGGGGCAGAAGCTGGGCGCGGGTGAGAATCCGCTGCTGGTTTCGGTCCGCTCCGGCGCCAAGTTCTCCATGCCGGGCATGATGGACACCATCTTGAACCTCGGCCTGAACGATCAGGCCGTGGAATCGCTGGCCAAACGCAGCGGTAATCCCCGCTTTGCTTATGATTCCTACCGCCGTCTCATCCAGATGTTCGGCGACGTGGTGCTGGATGTGTCGAAGAAGAAGTTCGAGCACATCTTCGAGACGATCAAGGAGCACGAGGGCGTCAAGTTCGATTACGACCTGAGCCCCGAGGCCCTGCAGCAGATCATCGTCGAGTACAAGAAGCTGGTGCGCAAGGAGACCGGCAAGGACTTTCCGCAGGGGCCGCTCGACCAGCTGGTGCAGGCGAGGGACGCGGTTTTCAGAAGCTGGCAGAACGATCGCGCCAAGACCTATCGCCGCATCAACCACATTGACGACTGGCTCGGCACAGCGGTCAACGTGCAGGCTATGGTCTTCGGCAACCTGGGCGAGAACTCCGGCACCGGCGTGGGCTTTACGCGCAACCCGGCCACCGGCGAGCACATCTTCTTCGGCGAGTACCTGATGAACGCCCAGGGCGAGGACGTGGTCTCGGGCATCCGCACGCCACTCTCCATCTCCGAGCTCGAACGCGCCATGCCCAAGGTCTATGACCACCTGCGCGCCGTGACCTGGAAGATGGAAAAGCATTATCGCGACATGCAGGACTTCGAGTTCACCATCCAGGATGGCAAGCTCTACATGCTGCAGACGCGCAACGGCAAACGCACCGGCCTGGCCGCTGTGCGCATCGCCATCGACATGGTGCGCGAGGGCCTCATCACCCAGGAAGAGGCAATCTTCCGCGTCGAGCCGAACCAGCTTTACGACTTCCTGGTGCCACGTCTCGTCGAGAAGGGCGAGAAGATTGAAGTGCTGGCCACTGGCCTGCCGGCATCGCCCGGCGCGGCTGTGGGCCAGATCGTGTTCACCGCCGAAGACGCGGTGAAATACCACGCCAGCGGCGCGTACAAGACCATCATCCTGGTGCGCGGCGAAACCACGCCGGAAGACATTGCCGGTATGGAAGTGGCAGCCGGCATTCTCACCTCACGCGGCGGCATGACCTCGCACGCGGCCGTTGTGACCCGCGGCATGGGCAAGTGCTGCGTGGCCGGAGCTGGCGACCTGAAGGTGAGCGAAGTGGCCAAGGAACTGCGCGTCAAGGACCAGGTCTTCAAGCAGGGCGACTGGATTTCGCTGGACGGCACCACCGGCCGCGTAATCAAAGGCCAGCTGAAGACGCTGCCCGCGCAGCCCGACGATCCCGATCTGGTCAAGTTCATGAGCTGGGTCGATCCCCTCCGGCGGCTCAAGATCCGCGCCAACGCCGACATTCCGCGCGACGCCAAGCAGGCTCGCCTGTTCGGCGCTGAAGGAATCGGCCTGTGCCGCACCGAGCACATGTTCTTTGCCGAAGACCGCATCGAGCACATGCGCACCATGATCCTGGCCGACAACGAGAAGGATCGCCGCGACGCGCTGAAGAAGCTGCTGCCCATGCAGCGCGCCGACTTCGCCGGCCTCTTCAAGTCCATGGAGTCGCTGCCGGTGACCATCCGCCTGCTCGACCCGCCGCTGCACGAGTTCCTGCCCCAGCGCGAAGACCTGCTGGTGGAGATCTCGCACCTGGAAGACACCAAGCCCCGCTCGCCCAAGCTCAAGGAACTGCGTCCGCTGCTGGCGCGCGTGCAGGAACTGCATGAGATGAACCCCATGCTGGGACTGCGCGGCTGTCGGCTGGGCATCGCTTTCCCGGAGATCACCGAGATGCAGGTCCGCGCCATCTTCGAAGCCGCGGTCAGCATCAAGATCAAGGGCGGCGATCCGCATCTGGAGATCATGGTTCCGCTGGTTGGCATGGTCGAGGAGATGCGTAACCAGGCGGCCATCGTGCGCCGCGTGGCCGAGCAGGTCTTCAAGGAAAAGGGCCAGACCATCGACTACATGGTGGGCACCATGATCGAGCTGCCGCGCGCGGCCCTGACCGCCGATCAGATCGCCGAAGAAGCCGAGTTCTTCAGCTTCGGGACCAACGACTTGACGCAGACCACCTTCGGCATCTCCCGCGACGACATCAACAACTTCCTGCCGGCGTATCTGAAGCACGGCATCTTCAAGCAGGACCCGTTTGCCACCCTGGACCAGGCGGGCGTCGGGTTGCTGGTGAAGATGGCCACGGCCAAGGGACGCAATACGCGGCCGGACCTGAAGGTGGGTATCTGCGGCGAACATGGCGGCGATCCAGAGTCGGTCAAGTTCTGCCACAAGATCGGCCTGAACTACGTCTCCTGCTCGCCGTTCCGTCTGCTGACGGCGCGGCTGGCTGCGGCGCAGGCGGCTCTGGAAGAGCGCGATGGCGGCATCGTGCACACTAACAAATAAGCTCGCATTCAGGCAATAACCACAAGGGCGTTCGCCGCGGCGAACGCCCTTGCTGCATTTGGGGGAACAGCTTTCAACTGCCACTCCGGCAAATGGCGAACACCAATTCACCTCATCCGGATGTTCATCCCTTGAGAAGGGCAGATCTCTAAAAGGTGAACTTCAACGCTCCCTGCAAGATCCGCGCTGCCTCCACATCCGCCACCTGGCCGAATGTCGAGCTGCCGACGTCGCCGTCCACCTCATCCGGTCCGAAGAAGCGGGTATGGTTGAAGACGTTGAAGGCCTCCACGCGGATGAGTACGGACTTTCCTTCGGTCAGCGACAGTTTTTTCGAGACTGCCGTATCGAAATTATCTTCGTGAGGGCCGTAGAAGAAACGCCTCTTCGCATTGCCTGGCGTGCCCAGTGCATTGAGGCTAAAGGCGGTTGTATCAAAGTATTGGTTTCCGTTCTTGCTTGGCTTTTTAATCAGGTGAAGAGGTGCGCCGCTGTATTCCGGCTCGTCAATACTGGAGTTGTTGATCCCGTTCGGATTCGTTCCGATCAGCGAGTTGTCCTGGTTGTTGACCATGGTTACAGGGAATCCGCTGGCCAGATGCGTGATGCCGGAGAGCGACCATCCTTCGCCCAGGCGCTTCCAATCCATGAACCGCTGGAAGGGAAGCTGGTATTCGTAACTCAGGACGACGTTATGCCTCACGTCAAACGCCGAGATCGCATAACTCAGGTTGGGATTGAAGGGATTGACCTCTTCGCCGATATTCGATGACTGATCGAGGGACTTGCTATACGTATAGGCCGCGGAAAACTGAAGCCGGCTGCTGGAGTGACGGGCACTGAGTTGAAGAGCGTTATAGTTAGCGCGCCCGATTGTTGTTTGAATCGCATTGCTGCCAAAGTTCGGTCCAAGCGGCCCGCGCGTTCCGTTCACCGCTCCGCCGCCAATCGGGTAGTATGCTGTGTCCTCGCCGCCGGGGCCGCAGGTCAGCGTTCCCGGCTGCACCTCGCTGGGCTGGCTCAGGCTCTGGCAAAGCGCCGGGTCGCCGGGATTTGACTCCTCCAGAACCCGCTGGCGATGGCTGGATGTGCCGATATACGTCGCGCTGAACACCGTATTCGCTCCCGCCTGGCGCTGGATGGAGAACATCCACTCCTCGGTGTACGGCACTTTGCTGGTGTTGCTGTAGCCTGGAATGCCGCTGATGGGCACAAAGCTGCTCCAGTCGAAGGTTGGGTCGGGGTGGCTGGCCGACGAGTTCAACGGCGCGAAGGTGTACGGGAAGGGCTGGCCATTGAATTGCCCGCTCGCCGCAGCCACAAAAGGCGTGGCGAACAGCGGTGGAGCGGGACTGGTATAGGTTGTGCCGTAAGGCGCATTCGCAGCCAGCACGCTGATGGAGAGCGCCTCGATGGCCGTGTAGAAGTTGCCGGCGCTGGCGCGGATGCTGGTGGCGCCCGATGGGCCAAGCAGCTTCGCGAGCGTCTTGTTGTTTCCGGCCTGCGGCGACCAGGCCAGCCCCACGCGCGGCGAGAAGGCTAGATTGTTGATCGGGGCCAGCGTGTCCGGTACTCCGGGGTCGCCCGGATAAAGAATGCCCGCCGGTGCACCCGGAAACACCACCGACTGCTTGCCCGCCTCAAAGGTGGAGATCTGGTTGTACTTTTCCGTCCAGGGGGTGATCCTGTCCCAGCGAACCCCGTAGTTGATCGTCAGGTTCGACAATGCGTGCCAACTGTCCTGGGCAAACAGGCCAACATACTTGTTGCGCGCATAGAACGGATTAAGCTGGCTCTGGTTGTACTGGCTCGGCACGCCGATCAGGAAGTCCGCAAAGTCAACTCCCGTTTCCGCGCCCGAGAAAACGAAACTGCCGTTGAATTGCGCAATGGGATGGGCGTTTACCTGGTCGGTGTGGAACTCGACGCCAAACTTGATGGTGTGGCCGCCCAGCACTTTCGAAAAGTCATCGGCAGCCTGATAGGTGTTGTTGTCCTGAATCAGCTGATTGGCCGCGGTGCCGGTCGAGTAGGCGTTGAAGTTGAGGTTCTCCACACTCTGCCCCTTGGGATCGAGGGCCACAATGCTGGCGCTGCCGTCCGGATTCTCAAAACCCTGGGAAGCCAGGCTCACGCCGTGACCCCCCACCGGCTGGCCCAGGTCGACTGAGTCGCGCAGAAAGCTTAGATGAGCCTCGTTCACAGTTGTGGAGTTGATGGTCTTGGTGTCGCCCAGGGAGAGAAGCTGCGCCCGGCCATCGGTCAGCGCATCGAAACCCGGGACGCTGGCTCCGCTCTGCGCAACGGGATAAGGGTTATCGAGGTTGAAGTCATCGATAAAGTAGTAAGCCGTCATCAGGCCAAAACGGGAATCGACATCGAGCCGTGAAGCGCCCTTATCGTCAAGAACGACCTGATTGAAAGACGAAGTTGCAAAACCATTGGCGCTATTCGGCGCGGGAATATATTGCAGCATCTTCTGCGCCGGCACGGACCACGCGCTCTGGGGAATCATGGCATTGGGAAAAACGCACTGCGTTGAAGATGTGCAGTTATTCGCATAGGTCTGCACCTGACTATTTACGATGTAATTTTCTCCGGCGGTATAGTAATACGGCTCTCCCTGGGTTACGGCATAGCCCAGTTTAGGCGCGAGAACTTGCGTTGCCAGGTACGCTCCACTGACCGCCGTGGGAATGGTAATTGACTGGCTCCCTAACGATGCGACGGTGGCAAGCGACGCGGCCTCGTCGGTTAAATCTCCTGTACGATCCGCATTGGAAGGCACGCTGATCTCGCCCGTATCGATGCCCTGCGTCTGCCCGGTTCCCTGGTAGTCCACAAAGTAAAACACCTTGTCATGACGCACGGGCCCGCCAAACGTGCCGCCGTACACGTTCTGCCTGAAGACGCCGCGAGTCGGTGAAAAGTAGTTGCGCGCATCCACATCGGTGTTGCGCAGAAAATCGAACGCGCTGCCGTGGACATTGTTGCTACCCGATTTTGTCACCACGCTGATCTGACCGCCGCTGAACTCCCCGTACTCGGCGTCGAAGTTGCTGGTCACGATGCGAAACTCCGCAATCGAATCGAGGTTGGGAATAATGGCCGTGCCTGCGTTCACATCTTCTTCGGCATCGCTGCCGTTCACGCTGAAGTAGTTGGCGAACTCCCGCTGCCCGTTCACCGCAATCGTCCCCGGGTTGAGCGTTCCAGACGGTGTGAATACCGTCGCGCCCACGTCCTGAACGGTTTCGGCAATGATCGAAGTCTGCGGCGCAACGCCGGGTTGAAGCGAAAGCAGATCCGTGAAGCTGCGGCCGTTCAGGGGGACGGTGCTCAACTGCTGTCCGCCGATCACCTCGCCCAGTTGCGTGCTGACCGTCTCCACATGCAGCGAGCTGTCGCTCACGCTTACGGTCTGCGTCGCGCTGCCGACCTCAAGAGGAGCATCCAGCGTCAGCGCCGCATCCGTATCGAGCACAATGTCCTTGCGCTCATAGTCGCGAAAGCCGGCAGCCTCCACCGTGAGCACATAGTGGCCAACCGGGAGAACCGGCAGCGTGTAATATCCGCTGCTGTCGCTGTGCGCCACGGAAGCAACGCCCGTGCTGACCTCGCGCACCGTCACCGTCGCATTGGGAATCACGTTTCCCGACGGGTCTTTCACGGTGCCGGATATGCTTCCTCCCACGCTTGCCGATGCCGTGAGCGCCGCGAAGAAGGCAAGCAGACAGAGCAGAAGACAACGCAAATAGGAATGGTTCTTAAAGGGCTTGGCAACGAATGTATTTCTCTGAATCATACGTGTGTCCTCTCCTGTATGAAATGCGCTCTGCGAACTATCGGAGACTAAGGGGCCATGAGGCCCATCGCGAGCGCTTTCGGGTAATCTGTTGAATCCAACTGCGGATACAAAAAGAGCTCGGACGGCAACTGTTCAAAGCTGCTGCCAAGTCTCTCTGAGGTCTTGCTTGATCGGTCGAACAGGGGAAATGTTTCCTGTGAAATCGGGGAAGTATGAACGGAGTCTAACAGCTAAATGACAATTTCGTCATACAACTTTGGTTGGAATTAGAGTACTCAAGAAGAAGTAACTGAAGTACCCAACCAAGAGTTGGGCCACGGCTCGGGAGGCCGGTCGGTTCTGTTTCATCGCTCCAGCGTCCCGTCAACCGGATGCACCTTGACAAGGGTTGCCCTGCCAGAAAAATGGAAGAATGCCGGGCCTACCTTCTCTTCGGCAGAACCAAATACCGCAGCCCCCGCTCGCCCCGGAGAGCGGAGTGGAACATCCTCTTGCGCGCGGGAGGTGAGATGATGGGCGTACTGTTGCCGACTGGGGCGTTGACGGGCGGCGAACAGGTTCTGAACACAAGGAGGCGCGATGCTGATCCGGCTGGCTTACGATATTCAATTCGAGATTCCGGCGGAGGTGGCGATGGTGACGCTGCTCCATGTGCATCCCTCGCGCGCGGGCGACCTGCTGGAGCCGGATGAGTTGCAGACGGAGCCGCGGCTGGAAGTGACCAGCTACCAGGACAGCTTTGGCAACCGCTGCGCGCGCTTTGTGGCGCCGCCGGGCCATTTGCGGCTCAGCAGCCAGACGCTGATCCAGGATTCGGGGCTGATCGATCCGGCGAATTTCTCGGCGCGTGAGTCCGCGGTGGGCGAGTTGCCGGATGGGATTCTGCGCTTCCTGATGAATAGCCGCTACTGCGAGGTGGACCGTTTTTCAAACATCGCCTATGAGCTGTTTGGAAGCTGGCCGCCGGGGTGGGCGCGGGTGCAGGCGATCTGCAACTGGGTCCATAACAAGGTGGCGTTCAACTACCAGATGGCGCGGCCGACAAAATCGGCCATGGACGTGTACACGGAGCGGGTTGGTGTGTGCCGCGACTTTCAGCATCTGGCCATCACGTTTTGCCGGGCGATGAATATTCCGGCGCGCTATGCGACCGGGTACCTGGGCGACATTGGCGTGCCGGTGGTGCTGCCCATGGACTTCAGCGCATGGTTCGAGGTTTGGTTGGAGGGCGCGTGGTGGACCTTCGACGCCCGCAACAACCAGCCGCGCATGGGCCGGGTGCTCATGGCGACGGGCATGGATGCGGCGGATGTGGCCATGACCACCTCTTTCGGACGCGCGGACTTGAGGCACTTCTTCGTGGTGACGGAAGAAGAAAGCGCGGGCGACGCTTCTGGAATCGATCCAGCCGGCGGATAGCCCGCAGGTTCCCATCGCGTAGAAGACTGGGGCCAGAGCGTGACACGCGGGTCAGGGTTCGAGTTTTTCCCAGATGATTCGTTCCAGCCGGAATGGGTCGTCGACGACCCTGCATTGGGCGTCGATCTCCATGGTGGCGCGTTTGCCCAGGTCG
>Ga0302319_10003609_pt1 | contig 32183 bp, 29 predicted proteins | sample Bog_T0_2_FD_203319 | JGI IMG/M metagenome (GOLD analysis project Ga0302319, IMG submission 203319) | Peat permafrost microbial communities from Stordalen Mire near Abisko, Sweden - Bog_T0_2 | ecosystem: Environmental > Terrestrial > Soil > Wetlands > Peat | place: Sweden: Abisko, Stordalen Mire... | reverse complement strand
GGCGTATCGAGTTGAAACCGGCCAAGGGTTCGCGGCAAATGCCTCCTCCTCGCAAGCGCGCGGACGTCGTGCTGGTCGAGCGCGGCCTGTTCGAGAGCCGGGCGCGGGCCCAGGCGGCGATCGAGGCCGGGCTGGTGATCGCCAACGATAAACAGGTGACAAAGCCGTCCGAGGCGATCCCCGCCGATGCCGTGCTGCAAGCCCAGCCCGCGCATCCCTTTGTCTCGCGCGGCGGCGTCAAGCTCTCCGGGGCGCTCGAGCAGTACCCCGTGGATATCGAGGACCACGTCTGTCTCGACGTCGGCGCATCGACCGGCGGCTTTACCGAAGTGCTGCTGGCCCATGGCGCCAGCCTGGTGTTTGCCATCGATGTCGGACGTAAGCAGCTGCATTCCTCGCTGCGAGGCCATCCGCGGATCGTGTCGATGGAGGCAACCGATATCCGCGCTCTCGCAAGCCAGCGGCTGCCGATGCGGCCGGACGTCGTTGTTATCGACGTCAGCTTCATCTCGTTGAAGGCCGTCCTGCCGGTGGCGTTGTCGCTGGCAGCGGCGCCGATGCGATTGCTGGCGCTGATCAAGCCGCAATTCGAGGCGCCTGGGAAACATGGCAAGGGCGGCATCATCCGCGATGCCGCTGTACACCGCCAGGTCTGCGACGACATGGCGGCGTTCGCTGCGGAGCTCGGCTGCACCGACATCCGGATCTTTCCGTCATCGATTGCGGGCGGCGACGGCAATCTTGAATTCTTCCTCGGCGCCCGCCGTGGTTGAGCATCTCGTCATCGATCATGTCGGCCATCGCGGCGACGGTATCGCCGCCGTTGGCGGCGCTGCGGTTTATGTGCCCTATGCGCTGGGCGGCGAGACCGTCGCGGTCGCAGCCATGCCGGGCCATCCCGACCGTCGGCGCCTCATCGAGGTCGAGCGCGCCAGCCCGCAGCGGATCACGCCGTTCTGCCCACATTTTGGCGTCTGCGGCGGCTGCGCAATCCAGCACTGGGAAACCCCGAGCTATGCGGCCTGGAAACACGCGCTCGTGGTCGAGACGCTGGCGCAGGCGAACATCGCCTGCGAGGTGGATTCCCTGATCGACGCCCATGGCGCGGGCCGCCGGCGCATCACGCTGCATGCCCGAAAGGGCGCCCATGAGGGGCTCAAGGTCGGTTTCGCGGCCGCTGGCTCGCATGACATCATTCCTGTGGATCGCTGCCCGATCCTCGATCCCGGCCTGGATGGCGCGCTGGAGGCGGCATGGGCGCTGGCCGAACCGTTGATCGCGGTCGGCAAGCCGCTCGATATCCAGCTCACCGCCACCGACAATGGCCTCGATGTCGACGTTCGCGGCTCCGGACCGCTACCGACCGCGCTGCTGACGCGGCTGTCGCGCATCGCCGAGCAGCACCGGCTGGCGCGACTGACGCGCCATGGCGAGCTGGTGCTGATGCGCCAGGCCCCAACCATTCAGATCGGCGCCGCGCGGCTGACCCTGCCGCCGGGTGCGTTCCTGCAGGCCACCGTCGCAGGCGAGCAAGCCTTGGCTGGTCTGGTTTCGCAACACCTCTCGGGACGCATGCTTGGACACCACAAGCGCGCCAGACACATCGCCGATCTGTTTTGCGGGGTCGGGCCTTTTGCCCTGCGGCTGGCGACCAGTTGGCGGGTTGCGGCCTTCGACAGCGATTCCGGCGCGGTGACCGCGCTGCAGAAAGCCGCGCTTGCGACGTCGGGGCTGAAGCCGGTCAAGGCGGAGGCGCGCGACCTGTTCCGGCGGCCGCTGCTGCCGCAGGAACTGCGCTATTATGATGCCATCCTGTTCGATCCGCCGCGGCAGGGGGCGCAGGCGCAGGCGCAGGCGATCGCCGCCAGCAAGGTCCCCGTGGTGATTTCGGTCTCCTGCAACCTGGCGAGCTTTGCCCGCGACGCCCGTACCCTGATCGAGGGCGGCTACCGGATCGAGGGCGTGACGCCGGTCGACCAGTTCAGGCATACGCCGCATGTCGAACTGGTTGCGAAGTTTACGAAGTAAATAGAACAGACGTCAGCTGGCGGTAGGTTGGGCAAAGCCGTCGGCGCGCGCAAACGCGCGGGCCGATGATGTGCCCGCCATTGTTTTGGATCGGGAATGAAATGGTGAGCGCGGCGCAAAGGCGCCTTTGCCCACCGACCAGCGCCGTTTTCAGGAGAGTTCACATGCGCTTTCGCGCACCTTGGTCCATGAAACTTGCTCTTCGTCATTGCGAGTTCAGAACCGGGCTTCGCCCGACCCGCTCGAATGAAACGGGCGGTGTTCACCTCTCCCGCAGGGAGAGGTGAAGAACCTGCGGCACCTTCCTCAAAGCAAAATCAATCATTTAGTCCGTTGTTTCTTTTTAGCCCTCTTGGGCGAAGCAATCCAGCTTTGGCGCGGCACAACAAGCTGGATGGCTTCGTCGCGAAGAGCTCCTCGCCATGACGGAACCCCACCAACCGGTCCCAGTTTCAGGAAAGGTGCGTGACAGAGCCGTCACCGCCCCAACCGGTCCTGGAAGATCTTCTCGCCAATGGAGCAGGACACCCGCGGCTCCCGCTCGGCCACCGGGACAAGGCGCCGCGGCGGCGTCCGTCTGGCCACTTCGAGCAGCAATTTGTCGCGGATCGCTTCCTTGAACTTCTCGCGATCCTTGATCGTGACCACGAATGAGCCGGGGCCGCCGATCACGCAATCCTCATAGTAGAAATCCAGATTATCGATGTCCATGGTCGAATAGGACGGCTCCTTGACCATGATCGGCAGGCCGTTGATGACGACGCCCTTGGCCAGCGCAGCGTCGCGCGCGATGGTCACGGGCTCGCCATTATTGTTGGGGCCATCACCGGATATATCGATGACGCGACGCAGGCCATGATAGGGATCGTCGTTGAACAGCTGCATCGCGAAATTGATCGCACCCGAGATCGAGGTGCGTGACGCCCGGCGGAACGGCGATTTCATGATCTCCACGGCGACGGCATCGGCGGTTTCCGGACCTTCGATCAGCCGCCAGGGGATGATGATCTTCTGGTCGTTGGAGGCCGCCCACTCGAAATAGGTCACCGCGATCCGACCGTTGTTCAGGCTCTTCAGCGCCTGCAGAAACTCCTTCGAGACGATGGCCTGGGCATAACCCTCGCGCTGGATGGCCAATTCGTCCATGTCCATCGAATAGGACACATCGACCGCCAGGATCAGTTCGACATCGACGGCGCCCGCGGCCTGCTGGTCGGCCGCCCCCGCCTGATTGATCGCACTCGGCGCAGCACGGCTTGCGACATCGCCGGCTGCCAGCAGGCCTGCGACAAGCAGTGCTCCGATCGATCCACACCAGCGCATCCACGGTCCTCCATTGTCACAGGCAATGGTGGCACGCCAAGTGGACCGCGGAAAGCCGGAACATGGCTTCGCCCCTACACATTCAGGTTAGACCGAAAGACGGCCTGTTTTGCGGTGCAACGGAAGGCTATAGTCTGCAACCAGAGCACTGCGAAGATGTCAGCCCGGCCACGTCAGGAGGTGCCGCAGCCATGATCGACGCCGTCACCAAACCGAAAACCAAGGCGAAGACCAAGACCGAGCGGCCGCGCCTGCACAAGGTCATCCTGATCAACGACGATTTCACCCCGCGGGAATTCGTCGTCATGATCCTGAAGGCGGAATTCCGCATGACCGAGGACCAGGCTCACAAGGTGATGATAACCGCGCATCGGCTCGGGGTCTGCGTGGTGGCCGTGTTTACCAAGGATGTCGCCGAAACCAAGGCGACGCGCGCCACCGACGCCGGCCGCGCCAAGGGCTACCCGCTGTTGTTCACCACCGAGCCGGAGGAGTGAGCGGAAGCTCAGCCTGCCGGCGCCTCGTCCGCGAGACCAAACACGCGTTCAGCCTTGGCGAAGCCCGCGATCGGAAACTCGCCAAGATCGGTCCAGTCGTCGGCGCAACTCCCGGCGAAATCGGCGGAGGCCAGGATGGTGCGGTTGAGCCGGCTGGCCATCTTTTCCAGCCGCGCTGCCAAATTGACCGCGGGCCCGATGCAAGTGAAGTCGAGACGGCCGCCGCCGCCGATGTTGCCGTACAGGATGCGCCCGACATGAAGGGCGACGCCAAACCGGAAATGTTCGATTCCCACCCCGATCGGAACGCGCAAGGCCGCGACGCTGGCGCGGGATTGACGCGCGGCCTTCAGCACCCGCGCGCAGACCTCAGCCAGGTCACCATCGGTCGCAGCGATCGGAAACACCGCGAGCAGTCCATCGCCCATGAATTTCAGGACTTCGCCGCCCTGCTCCCGGATCGCGGGCACCTGGCAATCGAAATAGCCATTGAGAATATCCACCACCTGTTCCGGCGGTAGCCGGTCGGACAACGCGGTGAAGCCGCGCAGGTCCGACAGCCAGATCGCGGCATGCATGGTCTCGGTATGGCCGCGCCGGATCTGGCCGCCCCAGATCCGCTCGCCGGCGCGGTCGCCGACATAGAGATCGAGCAGCGACAGCGCGGTGCGGCGCAAAATTGTAATCTCGATGACTCGCGTCAGCGGCAGCGATGCCGATCGCAGCGCGTCCAAATGCGCGGCGCTGAAGCCGCCCGGCTCTCGTGTGGTGAAGCTCGACGAATGGGTGACGCCGTCGCTGAACTTAAGCGGCAGCGCCAGATAGTCGGTCACGCCCTCAGTGCGCATGTCATCGAAAAACGGAAACCGCGCGGTTTCGGGATCGTCGAGGCGATAGCGCACTTCCCGGGAGGTCTGGTTGAGAACGAACAGCGGGCTTCGGCGATATTCCAGTGAATCCGGAGCGCCAAAATCCAGCGGGGTAATGATGACGTCCGCGCCCGGCCGCCAGACGAAGCTGCGGCCGAAGACCTCGGGATGCAAGGTCTGCACGACCACGCTGACGCGCCAGAGCGGCAGGCCCGCCTCGGCGAGCCTTTGGCAGGATTCCGCCATCATCGAGGCCGGGCTGACGGCGGATCGCGCGCCATCGATCAGCCAGTCGATCGCCTGTTGCAGCTTTATTCGGTCCATCGAGCGGCATTTGCCGCCCGAGCAGCGCCGAGGTCAAGACGCCGAAAGACAGGCTTGCCGCGCTCTACCGGCTACCCGAAAGCCTCGCACGCTGCAGATAGATCAGCGTGACGAGGATACCGCCGATGACGATGGTGTGGATCCAGTCCTGATGAATCACCGCGAGTTGCGCCACCAGCGCACCGGCATCGACGGCGAGCAGCAGCATCGCCCCGAATACTGAAATTGGCGGCACCACAATGGCAATACCGCCCGCCAGTTCCAAAAGTCCCGTCAAGTAGCGGAACCACTGTCCGACGCCAAACAGGCCGAATTCCTCGACCATCATCGGCTGGCCCGACAATTTCATATAGCTGGCGAACAGGAACAGTGCCGCCATCAGGATGCGAAGGATCCAGACGATGACGGTCTTGCTGCGGGACCCGGGCAGCACGGCAGTGGTGTCGGTCATGGCGGTGTCCTTGTGAGGCTGCGATTCGCGGTCGCTGAAGGCAGTATTGGCCATGCCATCCCTCTCGTAAATAGATCAAATTATGATATAATCCATCTCTCATGGAGATATATCATGCTGGGCGCCCTGACCCTCGATCAGCTTCGCGTGCTGACGACGATTGCTGATACCGGGAGTTTCTCCGCCGCCGGCCGACAGTTGCGGCGGGTCCAATCGGCGATCAGCCAGTCGGTCCGGGCGCTGGAGGCCGCGCAGGGCGTGGCGCTGTTCGACCGCTCCAGCAAGACGCCGTTCTTGACCGAGGCCGGCCGCGTGCTGGTGGAGCAGGCCCGGCAGGTGCAGCGCCAGGCGGCTCTGTTCGAGGCGATGGCCAGCGAGATGGCGGCCGGCCTGGAGCCCGAATTGACGCTGGCGCTGGACTGCTTCATGCCGACCGCGCCGGTGATCGAGAGCCTGCAGGCGCTGCGGCAGCGATATCCCAATCTTCCGGTCACGCTGTTCACCGAGGGCATCGGCGCGGCGCCACGACGGCTGCGCGACCGCTCCGCCGCGCTGGCGCTATGCGGCATGTTTCCGCCGCCGCCGGAGCTGCAGGCCCACCGGCTGCTGGTGATCCCGCTGGTCCCGGTCGCCGCGCGGTCGCATCCTTTGGCCAATGCGGGCCGCGCGGTGACGCGCCATGAGCTGCAGGAGCATGTGCAATTGATCCTGACCAACCCGGCCGATTCCAGCGGCCCCAGCCACGGCGTGATCAGCCCGCGGATCTGGCGCTTCGTCGACATGGGCTCGCGGTTGGATTTCCTGCTCGCCGGCGCCGGCTGGGCCACCATCCCGGCCCATCTCGCCAAGCCCTATCTGGCCAGCCGCCGGCTGGTCGAGCTCGCGATCAGCGATCCCGGCTTCGAGCCGGGCATCATCCCGATCTACGCCGCCCATGAGCGCAGCCGCCCGCTGCGGCCCGCGGCGCAATGGCTGCTGCAGGATCTGCAGGCGCGGCTGGCGACGGACGGGTCGCATGTTTCTGCGTTGGTGGTTGGGGCGAAGCAACAGAATATTCGGTTGCGAAATCGCAAGGACGTTTCCAGCTCAATATCCTAAAGAACGCAAACGCTTTAGAAAATCTGAAAAGCTGGGAGAGGCATTCCGATTAATATCGATATGAGGGGTTATCGTCTCAAACACTTTGATTTCTCATGACCTACCGCTTGCCAACCTTTCTGCTTCAGGGCCACCGATCCCCCGGGGTAAACGGCGTCAGCGAGAGTTTCCCAAGTACCGCAGATAGAGTCGTAACGATACGACTGCAATATGTTCTTTTTCGCCCTCGGATATGCAGTCTCAACTGCTACGCGATCTCCCAATAGCCATGCCTCACCTTCTTCAATCGCGAAGCAGAATTCAGTGGCAGGCTTTTTCTTGCATCCAGCCAAGATGTTTCGGAGCTGCTTGGATAAAGCTTGTAAATTGCTATCGTCTAAATCGCAAACAACCGCCACATGCGCCAAATAGCTCTTCGGGTATTTCGAAAAGGCATTCCCATAGCCCTGGAGCAGACGCGGAAGCTGGTCCATAAGAATGCGCCTTTCTGGCGCAGACTTAGCTTTAAGCCCCTTTGGTATTCTGCCAATGCCTTTGTAGGCATGAACTCTAGACGTATGCGCTGGGTCGATTATTTTCGGAACCAGCGCGTCGAGCATTTTCTTTCCAGATTGGTCCTCTACCAAGACTTCGAGATGCATTATCGTGCGTCCAGATAATCGCTGTACCAGAGTCCGCCCAGCGGCAATCCCTCGTCAACCATGCTCTTGACAATAGGATCACTGCTAGCCCGCTTTACCGTCGAAAATCCATCATGCCCCTTTTCGATAACCCAGACTTCTTCTGGATCAAGAGAATCTACGAGATAAGGCTGGTGAGTTGTTACAAATATTTGAGAACCACCCTTTCGGCCGGTTGCATGTTCACGAAATTCAACCGCCAACGCATCGAGGAGCTTGTGATAGAGGCCGTTCTCGGGTTCTTCGATGCAGAGGAATGGCGGTGGCTCCGGATCTTCAAGCAACAACAGGTACGCAAAAAGCTTTAGCGTACCATCAGACATCTGTTGCGCGAAGAAAGGATCCTTGAATCCCCTATCGTTGAATCTTAGAAGCAGCCGCCCATCTTCAGTTCTATGCGTGTCAATTCTCTGCACGCCAGGTATTTTCGCAGAAATCCTTTTTAGGATATTGCGGAATAGGGTAGGATATTCACGCTCCATAAACTGAACAACGTTACCCAGGTTGTCACCATGGATATTCAAATGTTTTTGCGGGCCAGCCATTGGAAGGCTCCTAGCCGCATCGGGGGTAAAATAGCTAAGGTGCCACCCCTCGACAAACTGTCGGAATGCCGATATGCGCGGATGTTGCTTTAGAGATCCTAAAGTAGCGATCCCAAGCTTTCGCTTATCGTCAAGCTCAACAATCTCCCGATCAGCACCCTCGTCGCCGGGCGCCTTTTCTGCAGCCCTTGACAATAGATCAAAGATATTTACTTCATTTTCCCGAACACCAATTTCCTCACCTTTCCAAACGACCCCTCGCCCGTCTTCCAGAATAAGAAAGGAAAATGGCCATCCTGTCGTTTGACTTTTTCGCCGCTGCCTGAGCCGCTCTTTGCTGACATAGGGACGGCCCCCGCGATCTTCTTGAATGGCAAGCTCGTAGGTGATTGGGCGCGAATTTAGATCTTCTTTATAATAAATTTCAAATTCGATGGCACCATGCTGACCTTGCGACTTGATACGAGTGATGCCGCCTCGACCGCGCAAATCGCAAGCTTCTTCCACGCCTAATTTTAGACAATCAGCTAAAAAACCAAGAGCATCAAAAAGACTACTCTTCCCGACTCCATTCTTTCCAATAACGGCAGTCATGGGCGTGAGCGGATTATTCTCCCGACGATTCCAGAGCTGCCCAAGAGTGACGTCCCTCAACGCCCGATAATTTCGAACTCGAAAACCTTCGATTTTAGCCACCAGTAGGTTCCTAGACTTAAACTATGAAATTTTTGGTCCACCATACTCTCGTTTTTCCGGGTCAGAAAGCGCAAGTCGGCGCCTTCGACCGAGCTTCGGCTTTGATCGTTTACCCGCCCACCTGCCCGCGGTGCCGCAGGAAATGATCCGCCAGCACGATCGCCATCATGGCTTCGCCGACCGGCACGGCGCGGATGCCGACGCAGGGGTCGTGGCGGCCTTTGGTCAGGATCTCGGTGTCGGCGCCGCTGCGATCGACGGTGCGGCGCGGCGCCAGGATCGAGGAGGTCGGCTTGACCGCGAAACGCGCCACGATCGGCTGGCCGGTCGAAATACCGCCGAGGATGCCGCCGGCGTGGTTGGACAGGAAGCTGACGCCTTGATTGCCCATCCGCATCTCGTCGGCGTTGGCTTCGCCGGACCATTCGGCCGCCGCAAATCCGGCGCCGATCTCGACGCCCTTGACGGCGTTGATGCTCATCAGGGCGCTCGCGAGTTCGGCGTCGAGTTTGGCATAGATCGGCGCGCCCCACCCCGCCGGCACGCCTTCGGCGATCACCTCGATGACCGCGCCGATCGACGACCCGCTTTTGCGGATACCATCGAGATAGTCCGCGAAAAACCCAGCCTTGTCCTTGTCAGGACAGAAGAACGGATTGCGCGCGATCTCATCCCAATCCCATTTGTCGCGGTCGATCCGATGCGGCCCCATCTGCACCAGCGCGGCGCGCACGCTGACGCCTTGCAAGATCTGGCGCGCGATCGCGCCGGCGGCGACCCGGCTCGCGGTCTCGCGCGCCGATGAGCGGCCGCCGCCGCGATAATCGCGCAGGCCGTATTTGGCCTCGTAGGTGAAGTCGGCATGGCCGGGGCGAAACTTGTCCTTGATCTCGGAATAATCCTTCGAGCGCTGGTCGGTATTCTCGATCAGCAGCGCGATCGGGGTGCCCGTCGTCACCTGCACGCCGGTCTCCGGATGCGTCATCACCCCGGATAGAATCTTCACCGCGTCCGCCTCCTGGCGCTGCGTCGTGAATCGCGACTGGCCGGGGCGGCGGCGGTCGAGATCGCGCTGGATATCCTGTTCGCTGAGCGGCAACAGCGGCGGACAGCCATCGACCACGCAGCCGATCGCAACCCCGTGGCTCTCGCCGAAGGTCGTGACCCGGAACAGATGACCGAAGGTGTTGTGGGACATGGTTTGCGCTCGGTAAGGCCGATCAGGCTGTGGTAACGCGGGCGCATCAGGGGGTCAAATGAGCCGCGGCAGCCGCTTGATCTCAGCTGAACCTGGTGAGGCCGCCGGCGCTGAACACATAGACCACGCCCTGCTCGACCGGCAGGTCGACCGCGCTTTCGGGGGTGGCTATGCCCAACGCCACCATCAGCGCCCGCGCGGTACCGCCATGGGCGACGGTGACGGTGTCAGCGCGAAGCTCGCGGTACCAGACGCCAACGCGCGCCTCAACCTCCGCATAGCTTTCGCCGCCCGGCGCCGACAAAGTCCATTTCTCGGCCTGGCGCCGGGCAAACAGCTCGGGATCGGCCTGCTGCAGCTCAATCAGCGTGGCGCCTTCCCAGCGCCCATAACTGATCTCGCGCAGCCTGCCGTCGATGGCGTACTGGCCGGGCGGCAGGCTGAGCGCGCCGCGCACCAGCTCCATGGTCGACCGGGCGCGGCCAAGCGGGCTGGCGATGAAGCCCAGCGCTGGCTCGCCTTGACCGTCGCGCGCCAGCAGATCCCTGAGGATCGCGCCGGCGCCGGCCGCCTGGCTGCGGCCGAGCGCGTTGAGCGGAATATCCTGCCCACCCTGCAGCCGGCCCTGCGCGTTCCAGTCGGTCTCGCCGTGGCGAATGTAATAGAGCGTCGGCAGCGGCATCGGGGAGCTGCGTCAATCCTTGCCGGACGTGATGTCCGGTGCCTCCGGACGGTTCATGCCGACCACGTTGAAACCGGCATCGACATGATGGACTTCGCCGGTGACGCCGCGCGACAGGTCGCACAGCAGATAGAGCGCGCTGTCGCCGACTTCCTCGATCGTCACGTTGCGCCGCAGCGGCGCATTGATCTCGTTGTATTTCAGCATCAAGCGGGAGTCCGAGATGCCGGCGAAGGCCAGCGTCTTGATCGGCCCCGCCGAGATCGCGTTGACGCGAATATTCTGTTCGCCGAGATCGGCGGCGAGATAGCGCACGCTGGCTTCCAGCGCCGCCTTGGCGACGCCCATCACGTTGTAATGCGGCATCCATTTCTCGGCGCCATAATAGCTCAAGGTCAGGATCGAGCCGCCATCGGTCAGAAGCTTCTCGGCGCGCTGCGCCACCGCGGTCAGCGAATAGCAGCTGATCAGCATGGTCTTGGAAAAATTCTCAGGCGTGGTTTCGAGATAACGGCCATCGAGCTGATCCTTGTCGGAGAAGGCGATCGCGTGCACCACGAAGTCGATCTTGCCCCATTTCTCGGCCAGCATTGCGAACGCCGCGTCAATCGTCGCGGCATCGGTGACGTCGCAATGGCCGAGCAGGACGGCGCCAATCTCCTTGGCCAGCGGCTCGACCCGCTTCTTCAGCGCGTCGCCCTGCCAGGTCAGCGCGATTTCCGCGCCCGCCGCATGGCAGGCCTTGGCGATGCCCCAGGCGATCGAGCGATTATTGGCAACGCCGAGGATCACTCCCCGCTTGCCCTGCATCAGAGCTTTAGTTTGCGACATCGGCTATTCCAATCGAGCTTGAGCGGCCTGGAGGTACACCAGCAGTTCCCGCCGGTACAGCCCCCAATCGAACGCATCGGCGCAGATTGGCGAAGGTCCCGAATCGGCCATCGAAACTTGCCAATTGGAACATCGCGGCGTCTTAATATCGCACCCGGCGATGACGCGGAATTACCCCGCGTCGATCCGGCGATCGGCGCAAGGCGGCCTCGACCGGGTAGTGGTATCGCGCCCCCGGTCGTGGCCGCGCTTTTTTTCAACGTGCAGTCTTCAGGTCAGATCGCTGCGCGGATGGTAGGGAATCCGGTCGCGCCATTTCTGCATCAACGCCTCCAGTTCGGCGTCGTTGGCGTCCGGCAGCACGATCCGCGTGGTCACGAACAGGTCGCCGGCCGTTCCCGTGGCCTTCGGCAGGCCCTTGCCCTTGAGGCGAAAGGTCCGACCGCTCGAGGTATTTTTCGGGACCGATAATTCAACCGCGTTGCCGAGCGTCGGCACTCGAACCTTGCCGCCGAGCACTGCCTCATAGAGCGTGATCGGCAACTCGACGCGCAGGTCGCTGCCTTCGACCTTGAAGAAGGCGTGCGGCGCGATGCTGACGGTAATCAGGAGATCGCCGGGAGGATGGCCGGGTGAGGTCTCGCCCTGTCCCTTCACCCGGATCTGCTGGCCGGCGCCGACGCCGGCGGGAATCCGGACATTGAGCTCCTTGCCATTGGACAGCCGGACGCGCTTTTCCGCGCCCTTGACCGACTCTTCGAGCGATACCGTCAAGGCGACATTGAGATCGAGATCGAGCGCGATACCGCCATTGTCGAACTCGAACCGGTTGGCGCCACCGCCAGGCCGGGCGCCGCGCCCGGCCGCGCCACCGAACATGCTGTTGAGGATGTCCTCGAAGCTGCCGCCGCCCATTCCGCCGGGATTGGCGCCACCGGGGCGGAATTGATATTCAAAACCGCCGCCGCCCGGAGCCCCGCGCCCGCGCGGGTCGCCGCCAGGAAAGCCCTGAAAGCGCGGCTTGCCCTCGGCGTCGATCTCGCCGCGATCGAACTGCTTGCGCTTGTCCTCATCGCCGATGATTTCATTGGCGCTATTGATCTCCGAAAAGCGCGCCGCCGCCTTCGGATCGTTCTTGTTGTTGTCCGGGTGATGCTTCTTGGCAAGCTTGCGGTACGCACTCTTGATCGCCGCAGCGCTGGCGCCCCGCGGCACCCCCAAGACCTCATAGGGGTCGCGCATCGGTCAGATCTCCTTCAACCCATCGGTGTTCATATTCGAGCTTTCGGCCCGCTCAGGCGTCATTTGGGGACTTCGTGGCATTTTTGCAACGGGGCGGAGATGGTTCAACCCCGTCTCCACGGCTTCAACGTGTGAATTTTCCATTGGCCGGTGTCCGACTGGCAGGCTGCGCCCTGCAGCCAGCTTTCCGAGGCGCCCTTGACGTAGCTCGCGAGAAAATCCCGGCACAGGCGGCCGTCCGAGGAATAGGCGCGGGCCAGTGGCGTGACCGAGCCCCTCGCCCCGGTTTCCGGATTCTCCCAGGGCTGGCTGGCATCCTTGTCTCCGCGCGTCAGGACGTCGGAAGCGGCATTGCGGGCCAAGGCGAGATCCTTATCGGTCGGCACCGCGGGACTGGCCGCGCCGATCGAGCCCGTGCTGTCCATCTGGGCGAACGCACCATCCAGCCGCGACACGCTGCAGCCGCCGCTGCCGATGCCGATGAGAATCGCTACAAACACCGCCAACGCCGGCCGACTAGCCGATAGGCCAAAGCATCGCCGTGCCTTATATAGGCCATGACGATATAACGGCAGCAACGCGGACTGGCCCGCCTGGCGCAAACCCGGAACTCCTGTGATGAGCGATACGACCACCACCATGAAGCACCCGGTTCAGTTAACATCCGGTGATTTCACCAGCGCCGATGAGCCGTTTGCGCTGTTTGCCGAGTGGTTCGCGGAAGCCGCCACGTCCGAGCCGAACGATCCCAACGCCATGGCGCTTGCGACGGTGGACGCCTCCGGCCTGCCGGACATGCGGATGGTGCTGATGAAAGGCTATGACAGCGATGGTTTCGTGTTTTACAGCCATATCGCCAGCCAGAAGGGTCGGGAACTTGCCGACAATCCAAGGGCGGCCCTGTTGTTTCACTGGAAATCGCTGCGCCGGCAGGTCCGCATCCGCGGCAACGTGTCGCCGGTGACCGAGGCCGAGGCCGACGCCTATTTTGCGACCAGGCCGAAGCAGGCCCAGATCGGCGCCTGGGCCAGCCAGCAGTCGCAGCCGCTGGAAAGCCGCTTTGCCTTCGAGCAGGCGATCGCCAAGGTCGCCGCCCGGCATCTGATCGGCGCGGTGCCGCGCCCGCCGGGCTGGAGCGGGTGGCGCGTCGCGCCTGTTCGGTTCGAGTTCTGGCACGACCGTCCGTACCGTCTGCACGACCGCATCGAATTCCGCCGCCAGGCTCCGGGGCAGCCCTGGTCCAAGACGCGGCTTTACCCTTGAGGGGATCGGGCCCAGTGACCAGGACTACCCTGTCATGCCAAGCTGATCCTCGCCGACTTCACGACGTCAGTGCCAGGCCATAGGGCCGGGCATGACGGGAAACGAGAGTGCTGTTTCATGCCCAGTCCGAGCAACAACGGCCCACGTCGCACGCTGCTTCTCACCGGCGCCAGCCGCGGCATCGGCCACGCCACCGTGATCCGCTTTTCCAGCGCCGGCTGGCGCGTCATCACCTGTTCGCGCCACCCTTTTCCCGAACAATGTCCCTGGGGCGCCGGCCCTGAGGATCACATCCAGGTCGACCTCGCCGACCACGACGACACCACGCGGGCCATTTCGGAAATCCGCGAGCGGCTGGAGGGCGGCGAACTGCATGCGCTGGTCAACAACGCCGCGATCTCGCCGAAGGCCCCGGGCGGCGCCCGATTGGGCTCGGTCGATACCGACATCGATACCTGGAGCCACGTATTCCGCGTCAACTTCTTTGCCCCGATCATGATGGCGCGCGGATTGATCGATGAATTGAAGGCCGCGAAGGGCTCGGTGGTCAACGTGACCTCGATCGCGGGCTCGCGGGTGCATCCCTTCGCGGGCGCGGCCTATGCAACATCGAAGGCGGCACTGGCGTCCCTCACCCGCGAGATGGCATCGGATTTCGGCCGCATCGGCGTTCGCGTCAATTCGATCGCGCCGGGTGAGATCGACACCTCGATCCTGTCGCCGGGTACCGAAAAAATCGTCGATCAGCAGATCCCGATGCGCCGCCTGGGGACGCCTGACGAAGTCGCAAAGATCATCTACGTGCTGTGCACAGAAACCAGCTCCTACGTCAACGGCGCGGAGATCCATATCAATGGCGGCCAGCACGTCTGACATTCGTCTCGTACCAGAGAGCCATGCGCGCATGGCATCTTAACTGTCGAGATCAAACCGATCGATGTTGTCCGCGGCTTTGATTCGCAAGTCTCTCATTTCCCAAAGGTATCACGCGCCTACTCCGCGCAAAACATGCGCTTCTCGCCGTGCTGGCCCGCCGCATCCACGTTGAAGATGCTGGAGCACTCCTCCTCGTTCTCACCCGCGAAAAGCGCTGCGCCGCAATGCCGACAGGCCCGCGCGGGTATTGCAAGGGATTTGCCTGTGTTGGCATTTCGATCCGATTGGTAGCGGGCGAAATCGACGACGACATCACAGGATAACGCGTTTACTTTCTCAACCATTGCTTTCTGCTCTCGTTGGTTTTGAACCTCGGTTATCGCAGACAGGTATCGATCAACCGTTCAATACATTGTTCAAATTTTAGTAGAGCGGATGACGGAATCGATTCTGCGAGCGAGTTCAATGCGACTTGGAACACTTCCTTAACTTTACGAGGAAGCCGGCAGGCTGGCCCAATCTACACAAAGACTATAACCAGTTCTTCCATCGAAGCGCCGTCAGGGCGCGATGCCTTGATCGAGTTCTGCTCAGGGTTGACGACGCCCGGATGGCGTCGAGGACGAACCGGATGGCGTCGAGGACGAAAAAGGCGTGCTCGGGCGCCCCCCGGCGGACCACCGCCCCAGCTTTGTGGCGCCTGGGCGGCGCCCGGATGACCCTGATTCGGCTGCGACGGCAGGCCTGCGTCAAAACCACGCCGATATCCCGGAACCTGCGGCAAAAAGGACACAGCTGACCGACCGCAGTGCGGAAATGCCATCGAAGGTCTGGAATTGTGGAGCGATTCAACGATAATAGCGTTAATGGAATCGTTGTCCCTGGCATGCAAGGCTTGGACGCGCGAACGCAATTGTATTGATTGGAAGTGTCGATGTCGTCGCTCAAGGCAAAACTAGCAATCCTGGCTGCCGGCCTGATGCTGACAGGCTGCATGCAATCTACGACCTTCGAGGCAACCAACCAGGCGGCGTTCAAGCCGCACGACAAGGAATTACTTGCCAAGATCCGCTATGAAAATACCCCGGTTCCCGAACCGTTCCGTCGCGCCATTGTCGATTATCATCGCAAGGAAGCGCCGGGTACCATCATGGTCGATTCCGACAATCATTACCTCTATTACGTGCTGAACGACGGCAAGGCGATCCGCTACGGTATCACCGTCGGCGAAGAAGCCATGGCCTGGTCGGGCATTGCCAAGGTCGGCAGCATGACCGAGTGGCCGGCCTGGCATCCGACCTCGGGCGAAATCGAACGACTTGGCGTGCCCACATTTGTCGCGCCAGGTCCTGACAATCCGATGGGGTCGCGCGCGCTCTACCTCTATTCGGGCGGCAAGGATACCTTGTTCCGGATCCACGGTACTAATCAGCCCGAATATATCGGCTCCTCGATTTCGTCCGGTTGTATCCGCATGACCAACGAGGACGTGATCGATCTGTATAATCGGGTCAAGCTGGGCACCATCGTGGTCGTGCTCGAGCCGCATCACGGCGACTCGCCGTATAATCCGCAGGTGGCGCTCCAGGGGGGAAGCTACCCATCGATGACGATGCGGTAACCCTGGCACGCAGATTGGATGAAAGTAGGAAGCGCCGGTTTACCGGCGCTTTTTCATTCCGGGCTGGCTTGCAGGGGACTCGACTTCATCGGGTTCCGGCTCGCTATGCCCCGATTGGGCGGCATCGGATTCGGGCGATTCAGCGCGGGGCGGAGCCTGCTCCGGCCGGTCCGCCGGCAACAGCGGCGCGATCTGGGGCAGCGGATCCCACACGTTCCACTGGCAGATCTTGAGCTTGTTCTGCCGCTCCATCAGGTCGAGATGGACGTGCTCCTCGTGAAACCAGTCCGAACCTGGCCCCAGCACCGTCGAAAATCGCGCGCAGACCGATTGCAGCACCTGCTCGCGCAGCTGCCGCGGCACCGTGCGGTCGGTCAGCGCGATCGACCTGCCATTGGCGAGCTTCAAGGCGCGAACGTCGAGCGCGTTGGCCCGTCCGTGCTCGGACAGCCTGGCGCCGACCACGCGGTTGCGGCTGCGGCACTCGAACGAGTCGAAATTGTCGAGGTCGCTGATCTCGCTACCGAGGCTCGCCGCCAGCGGCGCCATGTCGCTGCGGATCCAGTCTGCCACCGCGGCCGCCATGCTGCAGCGCAGGATCGCCGCCGGCGTCACCGTCACCACGTGCTGGTCCGGCAGCAGCACGGCCTCCAGCCGAACCAGATCCTCTCCGCCACAGCCGCCCGCGCCGTGGATGTCGGGGATGCTGGGAGCGATGGCGATCTGTTCTGACAGCGCCAGCCGGCAGGCCGAAGCCGCGGGTGGCGCGGGCACGGCCTGTCCGGCAGGCTTGTCCGGCTCGGCGGGCGTTTGACGTTCCGATAAGGGCTCAGCGGCGGGCGCCGCGGGCGCATCGGCCGGCCGCGGTTTCGGCAACGGCACCGCTGCGGGAGCCACGCGGCGCAAATGGATCTGCTGCTGCGCCAATGTCGCGCGAAAGCCGCGGTGCGGGCGAAGCTCGAGCGCGTCGGGCACCGCGGCGGCGGTCGGCGCCGCAAGCATCAACAGCACCGAGGCGGTAACCATTGCCGCTTTGCCGCAGCCGAGGTCGCCACAAGGCCATTTGCGGCGTGCCGGCTCCGGGCTAAACTTCATGGTAATTCCAACACCCGCGGCAAGCGATATTGAAATCTGGAGGAGCGTCCGTATGCGTGGATTGATGCAAGACTGGCCTTTGCTGTGTCATCGAATTATCGAGCACGCCGCGGTGATCCATGGCACGCAGGAGGTGGTGACGCGATCGGTCGAAGGCCCCATCCATCGCACCAATTACGCCGAAATCAGGGACCGCGCCCTGAAGGTCTCGCAGCGCCTCGATGGCTGCGGCATAAAGCTCGGCGATCGGATCGCCACCATCGCCTGGAACACCTGGCGCCACCTCGAGGCCTGGTACGGTATCATGGGCATCGGCGCGATCTGCCATACCGTCAATCCACGGCTGTTTCCGGAGCAGATCGGCTGGATCATCAACCATGCCGAAGATCGCGTGGTGATGACCGACATCACTTTTGTGCCGATGCTGGAAAAGATCGCCGACCGGCTGCCAAGCGTGGAGCGTTATGTCGTGTTCACCGACAGCGCGCACATGCCGCAGACCACGCTGAAGAACGCGGTGGCCTATGAGGACTGGATCGCGGATGCCGACGGCGATTTCGTCTGGAAGACGTTTGACGAAAATACCGCCGCCGCGATGTGCTACACGTCGGGCACCACGGGCGACCCCAAGGGCGTGCTGTATTCGCACCGCTCCAATGTGCTGCACGCGCTGATGGCCAACACCGGCGACTCGCTCGGCACCTGCGCCAGCGACACCATGCTGCCGGTGGTTCCGCTGTTTCATGCCAATAGCTGGGGCATCGCCTTCTCGGCGCCGTCGATGGGCACCAAGCTGGTGCTGCCGGGCGCGAAACTGGACGGCGCCTCAGTCTATGAACTGATGGACAGCGAGAAGGTGACGCATACCGCCGGCGTGCCGACAGTATGGCTGATGCTGCTCAATCATATCGCCGCCCACGATCTGAAATTGCCCTATCTGCGGATGGTGGTGTGCGGCGGCTCGGCGATGCCGCGCTCAATGATCAAGGCCTTCCTCGACATGGGCGTGCACGCAAGGCATGCCTGGGGCATGACCGAGATGAGCCCGATCGGCACGCTGGCCGCGCTGAAGCCGCCGTTTTCCGAACTGACCGGCGAGGCCAGGCTGGATATTCTCCAGACCCAGGGCTATCCCCCGTTCGGCGTGCAGATGAAGATCACCGACGATGCCGGCAAGCGCCTGCCCTGGGACGGCAAGACCTTCGGCCGGCTGAAGGTGAGCGGCCCCTCGATCTCGAAGGCCTATTTCCGGGTCGACACCACGATCCTCGACGAGGAAGGCTATTTCGATACCGGTGACGTCGCGACCATCGACCCGCATGGCTATATGCGCATCACCGACCGCTCGAAGGATGTGATCAAGTCCGGGGGCGAATGGATCTCGTCGATCGAACTGGAGAACCTGGCGGTCGGCCATCCCGCGGTCGCCGAAGCCGCCGTGATCGGCGTCCATCACCCGAAATGGGACGAGCGCCCGCTGCTGATCGTGCAGCTCAAGCCGGGCCGGAATGCAAGCCGCGAAGAGATCCTGGGCTACATGGAAGGCAAGATCGCGAAATGGTGGATGCCCGACGACATCGTGTTCGTCGATGGCATTCCGCACACCGCGACCGGCAAGATCCTCAAAACCGCGCTGCGCGACCAGTTCAAGTCCTACAGCTTCCCGAACGCGGCCGCCTAGCCAGCAACCTTCGCCGAGACGCCTGGTGTCATGCGCGGCCGTTCCGCGCATGACATTCGAGGGCGGCGTCAATTGCAAGGTCGCCCCTTGAATTTGCCGCTGGTCCGTGGTCTCAAACGGAACAGTTTGCAGCCCGGCGGCCGTTGCCCGGCAAAGAAACCAACCGACAGATCCGAACCCATGGCCCGCAGGTTTTCCGCTCCCTATCAGTCGGAGCCCATGTCCCGTCTTGCCTCATGGGCGCGCAACCTGGCGGTGTTCTCGGTGGTGGCGGTGGTGGTCTCCATCGTCATCGTCCGCTTCGGATTTCTCGAAATGAAACCGGCGCTGGCGACCTTTTTCGGCGCGCTGGGCTGTGCGGGTCTGTCGATCCTGGTTGGGCTGGCCGCCTTTGTCGCGATCTGGCAGAATGGCTCGCGCGGTATGAGCCGCGTCCTGCTGGCGCTGTTGATCGACGCGATCGTGCTGGCCTATCCGGCTTATCTCGGACTGCAATACCGCAAGCTGCCGGCCATCCATGACATCACCACCGATCCGATCGATCCGCCCCGCTTCGAGGCGCTGGCCCGGCTGCGCACCGGCGATGGCACCAACACCGCCGTCTATGCCGGGCTCTATTCCGCCGAACAGCAGCGCATCTTCTACCCCGATATCGAAACGGTGGAACTCGATCTTTCGGCGCAACGGGCCTTCGACCTCACGCGGCAGCTGATATCCCGGCGCAAATGGCTGGTCATCGATGAGCACGCGCCGCAACCGCCGCGCCTGGCCGGCCGCATCGAGGCGGTGGCGCGGACGCCGATCATGGGTTTTCGCGAAGACGTGGCGATCCGCATCACATCCGACGGCGACGGCTCACGGGTCGATATTCGCTCCGCATCGCGCTATTTCGAGAGTGATCTCGGCAGCAACGCCGCGCGCGTGACCAAGCTGATCGATGACCTCAACAACGCCGCCGACAACGCCAGCCAGCAGCCGGCCAGGAAACCGCCGCAGGTGCCAAAGGCGCCGGCGAAGGTCGTCAAGAAGTGAAGAGCGAGTAGCGAGTAGAAAAGACGGGAGCGAATAGCGAAGAAATTGATCCGACCAGGCTGCCCCCTATTCGCCACTCGCTATTCGCCAATAACCTAACCATTCGCTACTTCGCCAGACGATAGGTCCCGCCAAGCACCGGGTCGCCGTTGGTCGCAACGATGCCGCGCGCGACCAGATCTTCCAGATGCGCCAGCACCGAATAGCCGGCGGCCGCGGTCAGCCGCGGGTCGATGCCGATATAGATCGCCCGCACCAGGGTTTGAATATCCGCAGAGCTCTTGGCCAGTCGATGCATGATCGAGGCTTCGCGGGCCTGGCGATGCCTGATCAGGAACCGGACATAGCGCGGGCCTTCGGGAATTTCGGGGCCGTGGCCGGAAAAATACAGCGCCTCGTCGCGCTTCGAGAGCCGCTCCAGCGAGGCCATATAGTCGATCATCGAGCCATCCGGCGGTGCCACGATCGAGGTCGACCAGCCCATCACATGGTCGCCGGCAAACAGGATGCTGCGATCCGGCCAGGCGAACGCCAAATGGTTGGCGGTATGCCCGGGCGTTGCCACGGCCTCGATGGTCCAACCGGCGCCGTCGATGGTCTCGCCGTCGCGCAACGTCACATCGGGTCTGAAGTCACGATCGGCCCCGGATTCGGAATCGATCTTCTCGCTCTCATAGCGCGGCCGCGCGGCGCGATGCGGCCCCTCGGCATAGACCGTGGCGCCGGTCGAAGCCTTGATCCGCGCGGTGTTTGGCGAATGGTCGCGATGGGTATGGGTGACCAGGATATGCGTCACGGTCTCATGGCGGACGGCGTCGAGCAGCGCCGCCGCATGGGCCTCGTTGTCCGGACCGGGATCGATGATCGCGACCTTGCCGTCGCCGACGATGTAACTGACCGTGCCGGTAAAGGTGAAAGGGCTCGGATTGTTGCAGAGAATGCGCCGCACCCCCGGAACAACCTGTTCGACCACAGCCGGTCGCAGCGGGAAATCGCGGTTGAATGGAACGTCGTCAGCGTCGGCCATGGGATCAGCAAGATCTAGGATCAGCAAGAAATGGGATCAGGAAAACGCCTGGATGCCGGTAATGGCGCGGCCGAGGATCAGCGCGTGGACATCGTGGGTGCCTTCATAGGTGTTGACGGTTTCCAGGTTCGCGGTGTGGCGCATCACGTGATATTCGATCTGGATGCCGTTGCCGCCATGCATGTCGCGTGACATCCGCGCGATATCGAGGGCCTTGCCGCAATTGTTGCGCTTGACGATCGAAATCATCTCCGGCGCCATCTTGCCCTCATCCATCAGGCGTCCGACCCGCAAGCTTGCCTGCAGGCCGAGCGCGATCTCGGTCTGCATGTCGGCGAGCTTCTTCTGCACCAGCTGGGTGGCCGCGAGCGGCCGGCCGAACTGCTTGCGATCGAGGGTGTATTGCCGGGCGCGCTGCATGCAGTCTTCGGCGGCTCCCATCACGCCCCAGGAGATGCCATAGCGGGCCCGGTTGAGGCAGCCGAACGGTCCCTTCAGGCCGGAGACGTTGGGCAACAGCGCGCTCTCCGGCACTTCAACGCCCTCCATCACGATCTCGCCGGTGACGGACGCGCGCAGGCTCAGCTTGCCGCCGATCTTCGGCGCCGACAGCCCTTTCATGCCCTTTTCGAGAATGAAGCCCCTGATCTGGTTGTTGTGCTCGACCGATTTCGCCCACACCACGAACACGTCGGCGATCGGGGCGTTGGAGATCCACATCTTGGTTCCGGTCAGCCGGTAGCCGTCCGCGGTCTTCTCGGCGCGGGTCTTCATGCCGCCGGGATCGGAGCCGGCATCCGGCTCGGTCAGCCCGAAGCAGCCGACCCATTCGCCGGTGGCAAGCTTGGGAAGATATTTCTTGCGCTGGTTCTCGTCGCCATAGGCATAGATCGGATGCATCACCAGCGAGGACTGCACCGAATTCATCGAGCGGTAGCCGGAATCGACGCGCTCGATCTCCCGCGCCACCAGCCCATAGGCGACATAGCTCGCGTTGGCGCAGCCATATTCCTCCGGCAGCGTGATGCCGACCAGCCCGAGTTCGCCCATCTCGTGAAAGATTTCGCGATCGACCTTTTCTTCGAGATAGGCCTTGGTGACGCGCGGCAACAGCTTGTCCTGGGCATAGGCGCGCGCGGTATCGCGGATCATGCGCTCATCCTCGGTGAGCTGCTCGTCGAGCATGAAGGGATCGTCCCACTGGAAATGAACTGGGGACGGCTTGTCCTTGGCCTGAGGGCGCACGCTCATGAATAGTCCTTTCGTATTCCTGCCGCCGGCGACACGTTAAATCTTTGGTGTTCAGCCTTCAAGCTGTTCATTGGCCACGATCTCGATGCCGAAGCCGGAGAGGCCCTTGTAGTCGTGCACCGATGAGGTCAGGTTCCGGATCGAACTGACGCCGAGATCGCGCAGGATCTGCGCACCGACGCCGACTTCCCGCCATTGCCGGTTGCGGTCGGCTTCCGCAGAGGTTTCTTCCGGCAGCGGTGTGACGGGAACTCCCGCGGCGCCATCGCGCAGATAGACCAGCACGCCTCGGCCGGCGTTTTTGAAATGGTCGAGCACCGCCGCCATGCGCTTCGGACCGGTGAATATATCGCGCACGATATTGGGCTTGTGAAACCGGGTGAGCACGTTCCTGCCGTCGCCGATCCCGTTATAGACAAAGGCGGCATGGGCGATCGAATCGAACGGCGATCGATAGGCATAGCCCTGCAGCGGCCCGATCGGGCTCTCCGTGGTAAAGGTCGAGACCCGCTCGATCAGTTTCTCGCGCGCCTGCCGGTAGGCGATCATGTCGGCGATTGTGACATGCTTGAGCTTGTGATGCGCGGCGAACCGGACCACCTGCTCGCCCTTCATCACGCTACCATCATCGTTCATCAATTCGCTGATCACGCCCACCGGCCGCAGCCCACTCAGCTTGCAGAGATCGACCGCGGCCTCGGTATGGCCGGAGCGAAACAACACCCCGCCATCCCGCGCGATCAGCGGAAACACATGGCCGGGCCTGGCGAAATCGCTGGCGCCGGCGTTCGGATTGGCCAGCGCCCGGCAGCAGGAGGCGCGTTCCTCCGCCGAGATTCCGGTGCCGCCGTCGGGCTTGTAGTCGATCGACACCGTAAAGGCGGTGGTATGGTTGGATTCATTATGCGCAACCATCGGATCGAGCCGCAGCCTTCGCGCATCCTCGGTTGTGATCGGCGCGCACACGATGCCCGAGGTATGCCGGATGATGAAGGCCATCTTTTCCGCGGTACACAGCGATGCCGCGACGATCAGATCGCCCTCGCCCTCACGGTCGTCATCATCGGTCACGACGACCAATTCGCCATTGGCAAAGGCTTGCAGAACTTCCTGGATCGGATCGGCCATGTCAGTGCGGTCTCGCGTTGCGTGCGGCGACCATTAGCCGGACTCGCGCGCCCGCGCCAGCTTGATTAGGGTGGGGAGAATAGTCCTGGCGATATGGGGGCACCCTCTGGAATAGGTTTCCAGGCGCCGGCTCGCGCCAACGGCGATCGGCCATGGGCGACACGATCAGGCCATTTGCTTAAGGTGGCCCCAACGAGACTAAGGGAGACGCCGCCAATGACGACCGCAAGCTTCGATTTCGCACCCCTGATGGCGGCGGGACTGCCTGCGTCGGCCTCGAAATGGACGGGGCTTGCGACCTACAATTTCGTCGGCGGCAACAACGACCCGGACCAGGTTCCGGTCGATGGCCTGATCGAGGCGGTCAGCGCGGTGCTGCGGCGCGAGGGCCGCACGCTTGCGACCTACGGTCTTGCCAGCGGGCCGCAAGGCTATCGCCCGTTGCGCGAATTCCTGGCCACCAAGCTTCGCCGCGACGCCGGCATCGATTGCGGCGCCGACGACATGCTGATCGTGTCCGGATCGCTGCAGGCGCTCGACCTCGTCAACCAGACGCTGCTGGAGCGGGGCGATACCGTGATCGTCGAACAGGACACCTATCAGGGCGCGCTGACCCGGCTGGCGCGGCTCGGGGTCAACGCAATTGGCATCCCGCTCGACCATGAGGGCATGCGGATGGACGCACTGGCAGCCGTACTGGCCGATCTCACCCGCCGCGGGATTGGCCCGAAATACATCTACACCATCCCGACCGTGCAGAACCCGACCGGCACCATCATGCCCGAGCGGCGCCGCTCCAAATTATTGGCGCTCGCCCGACAACAGGGCGTGCCGATCGTCGAGGACGACTGCTATGCCGATTTGGTCTGGAGTGGAAGGCGGCCAAAGGCGCTGCACGCGATGAGCGGGAACGGCGACGTTATCCATATCGGCTCATTCTCCAAGTCGATCGCGCCAGCCTTGCGGGTCGGCTACATCGTCGCGCCCTGGGCCGCGCTGTCGCAAATGCTGGCGCTGAAGACCGACGCCGGCTCCGGCGCGCTGGAACAGATGGCGCTGGCGGAGTTTTGCACGACGCATTTCTTCGATCATGTGCCGAAGCTTGCCCGCGGATTGCGTGCCAAGCTTGAGACGCTGATGGACGCGCTCAACGCGCAATTCGGCACCGCGGCCGAATTCGAGGATCCCAAGGGCGGTATTTTTCTCTGGGTCAAGCTGCCGGACCAGGTGGATGCGCTCAAGCTCTACCCGGCCGCGCTGGCGGCAGGCGTCGCGATCAATCCCGGGCCGGAATGGTCCACCGACAAGACCCATGCCAAAAGCCGGCTCCGGTTGTGCTTTGCCAGCCCTTCGCCGCACGAGATTCGCGAAGGCATCGCCGTGCTTGCCGAGATCTGCCGGCTTGAATTCGGCGTGCCGGCGCGCAGCGCCAATGTGCAGCGGTCGTCAGCCTGATGAACCCCAGTCGGTGAACCCGCATTGGCCTGACAAAGGCCAGGGATCTGCGGCGTGCAAACGGTTAACCCGCTGTTGAGACTATTTCACAAATGCTCCGCACCTTGCACAGAAAGCCGCGCATGGAGCCGTTTTAAAACCGGCGATCGGCATCCAGCTAAGGAAAAATGAGGAATTTCATAAGCAATCTAACGGTCTCATTCGGGAACGATTAACGTGATTGATCCTGCCTACACCGCCGCCGCTCCGGCGCCAGAACAACGCACCCAGTTGTTCGAGCAACTGATCAGCAATCTTTCGCTCGGCATTGTCATTTTCGACCATCGGCGCGAGATTGTGTTCTGCAATGAACGCTATGTGACGTTGTACGGCTACACGCCCGAGCAGGTCCGGCCCGGGAAGCCGATCGCGGACCTGCTGCGACACCAGCTCGGCCTGGGCCTGAAAACCGCCTTGTCGCCCGAAGAATACGTCCGGATGCGCGTCGAAGGCCCGGTCCTGGCCGCGACCACCGTCAACGAGTTCGCCGACGGCACGGTGATTGCCCATACCGTGCAACCGCTGCCGGGCGGCGGTGGACTGGCCACCCATCAGGACATGACCGAGGTCCGCAGCCAAAGCGAGCGGCTGGATATGCAATATGAGCTCGGCAGGCTGCAGGAAAACCGATTGCGGATCCGCAATCTGCAATTCGATACCGCGATCAATAACATGTCGCAGGGGCTCTGCTTCTTCGACGCGCAGCAGCGGCTGATCGTCTGCAACGACCGCTATCTCGACATGTACGGCCTGTCGCGCGACCGTGTCGGTCCGGGGACTACGCTTGCTGAGATCGTCGAAATGCGTTTCGCAGCCGGCAGCTTTCCCGCCATGACGCGCGAGGAATATCTGACATGGCGCAACCGGATCAAGATATCCACCGAACCCACCGACACGGTCATCGAATTGCGCGACGGCCGGATCTTTGCGATTCGCCACCGGCCGATGCCGGATTCGGGCTGGGTCGCGACCCACGAAGACATCACCGAACAGCGCCGATCCGAGGTCGAGATCAAGCACATGGCGCATCATGACGCGCTCACCGATCTGGCCAACCGGGTGCTTCTCAACCAGCGGCTGGCAGAGGCGCAGGCGCTCGACCGTCGCCATCAGACCAGGGCACTGCACCACCTTGATCTCGACCAGTTCAAGGCGGTCAACGACACCATCGGCCATCCCGCCGGCGACCAGCTCCTGCGCGAGGTGGCCGACCGGCTGCGCGGGCTGGTCCGCGAGGTCGATACCATCGCCCGGATGGGCGGCGATGAATTCGCGATTCTGCAGGTCGGTATCCATGACGAAGCCGACGCCAAGGCGCTGGCGCAGCGCGTCATCGATGCCATCAGCGCGCCCTACGAGATCAATGGCCACCGCGTCATCATTGGCGTCAGCATCGGCATCGCGATCGGTCCAGGCGACGGCTGCAGCCCCGACGAATTGCTGCGCAATGCGGATCTCGCGCTCTATCGGGCGAAGGACCAGGGACGCGGTACCTTCCGGCTGTTCGAGACCGGCATGGATCTGGAGATGCAGGCGCGCCGCGTCCTGGAAAGCGACCTGCGCAAGGCGCTGCCCGCCGGCCAGTTCGAGCTCTATTATCAGCCGATCGTCAACCTGTCGAACAACGAAATCAGTGGCTTCGAAGCCCTGATTCGCTGGAACCACCCCGAGCGGGGATTGGTTTCTCCGGGTACGTTCATTCCTCTCGCCGAGGATCTCGGCCTGATCGTGCCGATCGGGGAATGGGTCATGCAACGGGCCTGCCTGACCGCGGCAAGCTGGCCCGATGGCCTTCTGGTCGCGGTCAATGTCTCGGCGCTGCAATTCCGCAACCCGGGCTTCCCGCAAATGGTGGTCGCGGCGCTCAGGGGCGCGGGCCTTCCCCCCGACCGGCTCGAGCTCGAAATCACCGAGAGCGTTCTGCTGCAGGATAGCGACGAGACGCTGGCGGTGCTGCACCAGTTGCGATCCCTGGGCGTCCGGATCGCGATGGACGATTTCGGCACCGGGTATTCCTCGCTGACCTATCTGCAGCGTTTTCCGTTCGACAAGATCAAGATCGACCGTTGCTTCGTCAAGAACATGCTCGACAATGCCGGCTCGCTCAACATCGTGCGCGCAGTCGCAGCATTGGCGACCGGGATGGGCATGACCACGACCGCGGAAGGCATCGAAAACCAGGCCCAGCTCGATGGCGTCATCGCCGTCGGCTGCACCGAGATGCAGGGCTTCAAGTTCAGTCCGCCGCTGCCGGTCGCCGAGATCGAGCGCCGGTTCCTGGCAGTCCGCAGACAGCCGCCGGCCGAAGACCGGATCGTCGCCTGACGCCAGGCCCTCAAGATTGAGCTCGGGACGGCTGCCGATGATCTTGTTCGATCGTTGGCAACGCGGCGCTACCGCACCGCGAAGGGCGATTGATAGGGCCGGCCAAACGGTACGCCGTTGATCACGGTCTGCACCGGTTTCAGCGAGAGCCTGCCTTCGCGCTTGTTGTTGCGGGTATCCAGGAACGTGACCGGCCCTTCCGCCAGCTCCATGATCGCGACGTCGGCCGGCGCGCCAATCTGCAGCGTGCCGATCTTCGGTGCGCGATTGATGATCTTGGCCGGCGCAATGGTCGTCATCGTCACCACCTGTTCCAGCGAATAACCCATCGCCAGGAACTTGCCCATCACGTTCGGCAGATAGGGCACGCCCGGCGTATTGCCCGAAAACACATGGATATCGGAGGAGATGGTATCCGGGCCGCAGCCGGCCGGGATCGCCACTTCCGCCACGGTAAAATCAAAACTGCCGCCGCCATGGCCGACATCGAAGATCACGCCGCGCTGCTTGGCGGCCAGCGCCGCCGGCAGCAACTGGCCGTTCTGCACGATGTTGGTGAAGGCGCCTGCCATGTTCGGTGCGCCGGAATAGGCATGGGTCAGCACATCGCCGGGCCGCAGCAGATCGAGAATATCCGACATCAGCTGCGAGGTCTCGACGCCACCGATATGCACCATCATCCGGGCCGGCCAGCCGCACATCTCGCAGGCCTGGATGCCGCGCCTCAGCGGCTCGAGGCCGTGCTTGTAGATCACGTTTTCCGACATCCGCACCTTGACCCCGATCAGGAAATCCGGATTTTCGGCGAGCGCCATGGCGCAGCCTTCGACCTGCGCGTTGTCGATATTGTAGAGTTCGGCGACCGGAAAAGCCGACAGCCCGTTATTGGCGATATGGACGAACGCATAGATCCGCGCCCGCGATTGCGCCACGACATAGCGCCGCAGCGCGGCGAGATTGTTGACGCCGGCATCGCCCGCCGACACCACCGTGGTGGCGCCCTGGAACTGGACCAGTTCATCGGCGGGGATGCCGATCGCCGAGCCGTAGGGATAGACATGGCAATGCAGATCGATCAGCCCGGGCGTGACAAGCTTGCCGGCGGCGTCGATGCTCTTAAGCGCGCGCTCGGGCGCGATCTCCGATTCGACGGCCTCGATCAGGCCCCAGCGAATGCCGATGTCGCGTTTGCCGCGCAGCGACTGGCTGGGATCGAGCACGTCGCCACCCTTGATCACCAGGTCGAACTTGTCGGCCGGCCCGATCGCCGCCGCCGCGGGCGAGGCCATCGGCACCGACAGCGCCGCGGCGGCGGCCGATCCGCCAAGGGCGAGAAAATCACGGCGTGACACTCCGGACATTGCTGGCTCTCCCCCAAGCTGATCATTCTTATTGACAAACAATGCCCTTGCCATCGGCTTTCCGCAAGCCACCGGCCCGCTTTACCGTTCCCGGCCCGGACATCTTCAGACACAGGCGGCGACACGCCGGCAATACCGCAGCAACCAACCAGGCTCACCAGTCGAGGCGCGCAACGCAGGTTCGCGGATCTGTTTCGCGAGAAGCCGCGCCGACAGCCGCCGTCTGCAACAATTGGAGATGCCAACATGACGTATCGGCGAACGACCATTCAGCTGACTGCTCTGGCGACGCGATGTCTGCTGCGCGTCATCGCGTTGCTGCCCGCGGCAGTGATTTCCGCAAGCCTTTCACGGGAAGCCCCGAAGACCGTCGCCGCCGCACCCCGCGTTGCCGCGATCGCGGACGGTCGCTCGTGGAATGTGAACATGGTTGAGGACGCGCGAAAGCTGCTCCCCGACGGGACCGGAAACCTGGACGACGCAATCATGAAGGTGCGCTCGACCTGGCGGCCAAGGACGGATGGATTATGCATCAGGCCGTCGATGCAACAATCATCGGGCACGCTGCGACCGGATGCGGCGTTGGACGTGAATTGGATTTGCCGGTGAACGGGCGGATGGGCGGACAGCGACTGCGGTCGCTTGGGTTCGTCGTGGCGGAAGACAGGACTGGGCGGGTCGTCGACGCGGTCATGCGATCGATGATCGCCGCCGGCTGTGTGGTCGCGATTACTTTGGTGGCGTTGGCATTGGCGGGAAGCGACAGCGCGCCACTCGAACGCGGCGGTACCCTGTTCAGCCATGACAGGTGGCCGGCGCGGCTTTATTTCCCAACATTGCTGGATCCACCCTCGGCCACGCTTATTCAACAAATAGTCGTTCGTGAAGGTTTAATTCAGCTAACATGGCTGAAGAGAGATATCCGCTGATGAACCACGCGCCTCACATTCTGGTTGTCGATGACGACCTCGAAATCCGCAAGCTGCTGGGCCGATACCTGACCATGCAGGGATTCCGGATCACGCTGGCCTCCGACAAGCGCAGCTGCGAGAGCGCGCTGAAATCCAACGACATCGACCTGATGGTGCTGGACGTGATGCTGCCGGACGGATCGGGTCTGGATATCTGCAAGGCCGTCTCGGCCGAGAGTTCGCACGTCCCGATCATTCTGCTGACCGCGCTCAAGGAGGATGTCGATCGCATCATCGGCCTGGAGATCGGCGCCGACGACTACCTCGGCAAGCCCTTCAACCCGCGCGAACTCACCGCGCGGATCCGCGCGGTGTTGCGCCGCCAGGGCGCCGCGGAAAGCGCCGCGACCGAGGCGCCGCGCGAATACCGTTTTGAAGGCTTCAGGCTGCAGCCGGCGCTGCGCCGCGTGGTCGGCTCGGACGGCAGTCTGCTGGAGCTGACAGCGGCGGAATTCGAGCTCTTGCATGCGCTGGTCGCCCGCTCGGGGCGGATGTTGTCGCGCGACTATCTCTTGGAAATCACCAATCGCAGCGATGGCGACGTGTTCGACCGCTCGGTCGATGTGCTGCTGAGCCGGGTTCGCCGCAAGCTCGGTGACAGCGAGTTCCAGATCATCAAGACGGTCCGCAATGGCGGCTACGTCTTCACCGCGCAAGTCGAGCAGACCGGGGCTGAGCCATGAAATCCTTGCGCGCGCGCATCGCGCTGACGCTGGTGCTTTCGATCATCGCGGTGGTGGGACTGGCGACCTTCACCACCGTTCAGGTGATGGGCGCCTTGCAGGAGCGCGACTTTGCCACCCGCGTCGCCCAGCAGATCGTGTTGATGGCGCCGATGCTGCGGGATGCCAAGACCGACCCGGGCGTCCATCCGGAGGTCGCGCCGGCGCCAGGCGAGGTCCTGGCGTCGCTGACCAATCGGGTACGGAACAAGCTGCGCCAGGCCGGAACCGATATCGATGTCGTCGTCACGCTGCCCCCGGACGGCGGCTTTCCGCTGGCCTCGATGCGGCTGAAATCCGGCTGGCTCGCGATCCCGCTGACGGAAGACGGTCCGCCGAAGGGACTGTGGATGGCGATCGGCGGCTGGCTGCTGCTGATCGCGGCCGGCACCGTCCTCGTCGCGCTCGGCTTTTCCTATCGCATGACCCGGCATCTGGCGACGCTGGAAAAAGTCGCCGGGATGATCGATGCCGACGGCTTTGTGCCACAGATCCCAGAACACGGACCGGCCGAATTGAAGGCCGCCGCGCGCGCCATCAACACCATGACAGCCCGGTTGAAACATGCCGCGGAAAGCCGGATGCGCCTGGTCGCGGCCGCCGGTCACGATCTGCGGACGCCGATGACCCGGATGCGTCTGCGGGCGGAATTTCTCGCGGACGAGGAGCGGGACATGTGGCTTTCGGACATCGACGAACTCGACCGCATCGCCGACAGCGCCATGCAACTGGTCCGGGAACAGGTTGAGGGCGAGAAGAAGCAGACCATTCGCCTCGACGAATTCACCGCGAGCATCTGCCAAGATTTGGCATCGATGCAATCGAACGTCACCTTCCTGAGGTCGGAACCGGTCGCGGTCTGGTCGGCGCCGCTCGCGCTCACCCGTGCCTTGCGCAACCTGATCATCAATGCGGCGACCCATGGCGGCGGCGCCTTCATCACCGTTGTCCCCCAGGGGGATACAGCCCTGATCCGGATCGAGGATGAAGGTCCGGGCATTCCGGAACAGATCATGCCCCGGGTGTTCGAACCGTTCTTCCGGGTCGATCCCGGCCGCCGCAAATCCGTTCCCGGCGCTGGCCTCGGTCTGGCGATTGCCAAGGAAATCGTCGAGCGCCATGGTGGCCAGCTGTCGCTGCACAACCGCCTGCCGCGGGGCTTGCGGCAGGAAGTGGTGTTTTCCGCCGTCAGCGCGCAGAGCACCGTGCACGAGCGGCGCCTCAGGGAGCGACCGCCGCTCTATCGCAGCGCCACGAAGCCGGCCAACATCAGCGCATAGAGGGCGGTGATCAAGGCCACGCCCGCGAACTGCAATCGCGGCGCCAGCGGTCCGCGCGGCGTCAGCCACCAGCCGAACCGGTCACTGGTCCACGGCACCAGATAGTTCAACAGTCCGACGCTGACGATATTGCCGATCAGCAACGCCAAGGCGAACGGCAGATGGGCCCACCCGCTGAGCCAGGGCGCCTGCACGTAGCGGCTGAACAGATACACCACGGGATAGAGCACCAGCAGCACCAGCATGTTTTTCTTCCAGACCGCGATCGGCGGCGCGCCGTCCCTGCTGACCGGAAACCATTGGTCGAAACCGGTGCGCGCGATCCGGGCGTGAAACCGGGCGGTGAATTCGCTGGCCTCCGCGACCAGCTTCTGCCGCTCGGGCGATGCCAGCCAGGCGTTGAGATTTTCCTCGGTGTCGAATCGCACGATCGAGAGCCAATGGTCCTGGACGCCAGGGATCGGTGGCTCGGAGCGATGGCCCTGGAAGCCCGGCGCCCTGGATTGAACCGCCGTGATGCGCCGCTCCCAGGCGCGATGCGCCGCCTCCTGGCCGGGCTTGAGGGTGATCGACATGACAGCGGAAACCGGGC
>Ga0302319_10003607_pt1 | contig 32188 bp, 25 predicted proteins | sample Bog_T0_2_FD_203319 | JGI IMG/M metagenome (GOLD analysis project Ga0302319, IMG submission 203319) | Peat permafrost microbial communities from Stordalen Mire near Abisko, Sweden - Bog_T0_2 | ecosystem: Environmental > Terrestrial > Soil > Wetlands > Peat | place: Sweden: Abisko, Stordalen Mire... | reverse complement strand
AGGCCAGATCAAGACGGAATCGATCCCGCCGTAGCGCTTGTCGAGATCGTCCAGATACCGGTCGACAGTATATTTGCGAGTCACGGGATCGTAGAAATAGCGCTCCTCGACCATCATCTGCGGCTGGATGAAGCTTCGTTGCGTCCACGCCAGTTCGGGGCGGTCGTAGAGCGCGCCATTGTATTTGAGCGCGATCTTCCTGGCATCGCGCCAGCGCTTGAGCGCGGCAAGCCAGGCCGGCTGGTCCTGCGGAGTGGCAGGTCCCAGGATGGTCTTGCCATCCTTTTTGTTGAGCTGAAAAACCTCCGTCGGCGTAGGAGACGCAGCCGCTCCCTCTGCCCGGGCAGCCCCCAAACTTCCGGCGACCATGATGGCCGCAGTCACAAGGGGCACGAGCATAACTGGAGAACGGCAGATAAGTTTTCTTAACATAGTGGATGGCATCGGTTAATGGCTTGCGAGAAACTGCTCGATCTCCTCGCGTTGGGGCACCGAAGGTTGCGCTCCGATCCGGGTCACTGAAATGGCGCCGGCGGCGTTGGCGAAACGCACCGCTTGCACCAATTGCTGACCTTCGGCCAATGCAACAGCCAGGGCGCCATTGAAGGTATCTCCGGCGGCGGTGGTATCAACGGGTTCGACGTTGAAGCCGGGCACCAATTGACGAGTGGAAGAGTCCGCGACGAAAGCGCCCCGCCCACCCAAAGTAATCACCACCGTTTGAACATGCCGGGCAATCAGTTTGCTCGCGGCTTCGCCGGCGGCGGCGGTACTGTCCACCTTGAGACCGGTAAAGAACTCACTTTCGGTCTCATTCGGTGTAAGGATTGATATATGCCTTAGAAGGCAATCAGGCAATGGCTGGGCGGGTGCCGGATTCAGGATGACGCGCAGGCCGGCCTGGGCCGCCAGCTCGGCAGCCGTCTGGATGGTCTCCAGAGGCGTTTCCAATTGCATCATCAGAACGCTCGCACCGGCAAACGCACCCCGCGCGTTCAGCACGTCGGCCGATGACAGTTTCCCGTTGGCTCCCGAGGCGACCGCGATGCTATTCTCGCCGTCCCTGCCGACAAAGATAAGCGCCACGCCCGTGGGACTGGCCGGATCGCGAATGACGTGCTCGACGTTGATGCCTTCGCTGGCGAATCCGGCAATGGCTTGTTCGCCAAACATATCCTTGCCCACACGGGCGATGAATGTGACCCGGCCGCCCGCCCTCGCGGCGGCGACGGCCTGATTCGCCCCTTTGCCACCTGCGGCAGTGAGGAATTCGCCGCCCAGGATCGTCTCACCGGGCCTCGGAATACGGTCCATTTTGACGATCATGTCAGTGTTGGAACTGCCGACCACAAGCACGTGCGAGTTAGCCATGATTTGTAAGTTAAAGTTCTGACTTTGGCGCTAACTATCGGGAAAAACAGTATAATAACTTCATCCTTTCGAGGATGGAACGCTCATTGGAAGACTGAGGGTAATATTTTTGCTCGTCCGCAGTGCTTCCGGTATTATCACCGACACTCAAACGCATATGCTACACGTTATCTGGTCAATCATTGTGGGCTTTATCGTTGGGCTTATCGCTCGCGCGATTATGCCCGGCGCGCAACACATGGGGTTTATCGAAACGACAATCGTGGGCATCGTTGGCTCAATAGTGGGTGGTTTCATTGGGCGGCTGATTTCCAAACCGAAGGAAGGGCAGCCGTTTCATCCCGCCGGAATCATTATGTCCATCGTTGGAGCAGTGATTGTTCTCTTTGTCCTTGGGAAAATACTTTGATCGGCGCGGGATAGAGCAATTTAAGACGAAGTGTAGCCGAAAAAAATTTAGACAGGATGAACAGGATTTACAGGATGGAATACATAAGCAGCACGACATCTGACGCTTGCATCCTGTCAATCCTGTTCATCCTGTCTGAAAATTTCTGATATTGCGGCTACATTTTTGGTTAAAATGTTCTAAAGGCAACTCGGGCTGTTGATGCGCGGTGAAACTCGGCAACCTTGATTCCGGCCGGCTCTACAAACTTCCGCTTACGGGCAGCTTCTCGACTCCCATTTGCTGGCCGTCCAGGTAGATCGTTACCTGAAACTCGGACGGTTTCGCCGGGATGCCATCGAGGGATATCTTGAACCAGGATCGCCAATCGGATTGCTGCGCTGTGAAGGTGTATTTGGTCACTTTGAGCGTTTTGCCGGACCCATCCGCAAGTTCTATCTGGGCGTTGTGAGACCCGGGGGTCAACTGCCAGACGACGATCGCGTAAAAGGTCTGCTGGGTCGACGGGAGCTGGTTCAGATTGTCGGATGCTTTGCCCTCGGCATCGACGTCGCTGCTGAAGGTCATCGTCTTCATCACGGCGGAACCGGTGTTGCCGGTGGCTGGGGCGGCAGTGGGCATCTGCTGCATTTCCCGGACTTGCTCGGCGCGTTTTCGCGCCTCGGTGAAGGCCGGCAACGCGATTCCGGCGAGTATGGCGATCACGGCCACGGTCACGAGCAGGTTCCCGCCCGTGCCTTGCCGCCCGCCAGCGGAAAAGAAGGCAAAGACATAGGCCAGCGGATGCCGCGGCGCTCCCACGGGCTGGGCGACGGAATCCATCGTCAAAAGATTGTAAGTCCGCTGCGAAAGGGTGGGGTAACCGGATGTCAATTCGTGCCAGGAGATGAAAAATCCCCGCTCCTGCTGGTACTGCCGGCTGAACGCCTCGGGGTCCATATCGCGCCACGCATTCTTGCCGCCGGCGAGGATCAGCACTGCCTGCGCCGCGGCGCGCAGATCGCCGGCGGCGTAAGCGCCATACCGGTCGCAAGTGCCCTCGCATGCCCGGGAGTAGGCCGAGCCGACGAGCGGCATCAGGAGGCCCGGCAGGAGGAGCACCTTCTTCAGCACGTGATTGCTCCGCACATGGCCCAACTCGTGGCCGAGCAGAAAACGGATTTGCGCGGTATCCTCGCCGCAGGCCTCGAGCATGTCGGAGTACACGACGACGAAGTGCCGCCCGCTCCACCGGGTCGCGAAGGCGTTGAGCAGCCCGTTGGCCTGTGTGATGTAAAGGGGCGGCGTTTCTTTCAGCTCGAGCAGGGTTACGACCGCCATGTAAGCGCGATGGAGCGCGGGCATCTGCTGCTCGGTTACCAGGACGGACTCGGCCTTGAGATGCGCGATGACCAGCCCATTGGCCAGCCAGATGAAAAACGCAATCAGCAACCCGTAAATAAGCCCGATGATGGTGAGCGCAACCGCGAACCAGCAGAGGATCGCGAAGACGGCCACGATTGCGAAATAGGTGTCTTCCTTATTGAGTTTGATCTGACCGAGGGTGAGCGTGGGATTCATGGGGCGGCGGGAACCTGCCGATGATTGCACGATCCGAAACCTATACGCAACCGCTGATCAAAAGGAAGGGTTCTTCGCTGTTATCAGTGGGTGAATGTCAGGAAAACAGACTCGCGCGGAGACGCAGAGACCCAGAGACGCAGAGAAATGGTGGTCTGAGAGAGAATGGATTTCGCACGCAGGTGCAAACGCGGAGGAATCCTGCATGAAATACAAAACCTCTGCGCCCCTGCGCCTCTGCGGGAGAAGCATCCACTGAAAACAGCGAGGAGCCAAAAGAAGAGGGTTTGCCGGACGTATTTCCAGGCTCTCCTTCGCCGGAAAAGACGAAATCACCAGTCAAGAAGAGTCAAAACCGCGGTCATTTATGACGCGGCGTTTACCCCCGCCTGGGCCACCGGCCCACGGCTACAACGCAAGCGTGATGCGACTAGACCTCCCTCCGCGCTGGGGAAATCGTCGCCGCTATCACATTGCGGGCCTTCGGGACCGCGCTCCCTACCGGTGGAAGTCCAATGGCAGGCCGGCTTGCATCGCGGCGTGCTGGTCATCGGTGCAGGCAGCGTTGGTCGGGACGCCGGCAGGCGCGTCGTTGGGCCGGACGAGGCCCTGGGTCACGAGGTAGTTCTCGAGTTCGTCGCCGGAGATGTCGGGCAGCATGGCGCCGTTTACCTCGACGCAGGGCGAAAGGGGCTGGCCGCTCTTTTGTTCCATTTCCCACCGGAATGCAGGGTTCTGGATGATGTCTTTTTCCGTGTACGGGAGGTTGTATTTGGTCAATACGGCCCGGACGCCCCGGCTCCAGCCACACTGGGTTTTGAGGTAGGCGATGATTTGTGGTTGTTCCATAGACTGAGAAGCTAAGCGTTTTTTGGCGTTGCGCACGCCAAGATTGGATAAAAAAAGGGCGGACGCAAGTGCGCCCGCCCTTTTTCCTAAACTTCGTGATCTTACTTCCGCTTCCCTTCGCCGGGCCGGAATTCCTCCTGCGCGGCCTGGAAGGCCTGCTCGAGGCCGACGAGGTCTTCGCCGGGTTTGATGCTGTCGAAGGCTTCGCTCTCGCGCTTGATCTCCTCGTCGGAGTAGTTGGCCGCCTTGATCGAGAGGCCGATACGGCGCTCGGTGCGGTCGACTTTGATGACGCGGGCTTCGACTTCCTGGCCGATCTTGAGGATGTCCTTGACCTTGTCGACGCGATCCTCGCTCAACTGCGAGATGTGGACGAGGCCGTCGATGTCGTCGGCCAGTTGGACGAAGGCGCCGAAGCTGGCGAGCTTGGTGACTTTGCCCGTCACGAGATCGCCGATCTTGTAGCGCTGATCGATGATCTTCCACGGATCGTCCTCGAGCTGTTTGATGCCGAGGGAGATGCGCTGGTTTTGCTTGTCGATGTCGATGACGACTGCCTCGACGTCGTCGCCTTTCTTGAGCACCTCGCTGGGGTGATTGACCTTGCGGGTCCAGCTCAAGTCGGAGACGTGGACCATGCCGTCGATGCCTTCCTCGAGTTCGACGAAGGCGCCGTAGGCGGTCATGTTGCGGACCTTGCCGTGGACGGTCTTGCCGATCATGTAACGGTGCTCGATCTCGTCCCACGGGTTGGTTTCGAGCTGGCGGACGCCGAGGGAGATTTTCTGCTCTTCCTTGTTTACGCCAAGCACGATGGCCTCGACCTCCTGGCCGATGTTGAGGACATCGGAGGGCCGGGTGATGCGTTTGGTCCAGGAAAGTTCGGAAACGTGGATGAGGCCTTCGACGCCTTCCTCCAGTTCCACGAAAGCGCCGTAGGGCACGAGGTTGGTGATCTTGCCCTTGACGTTGGTGCCGATGGGGAAACGCTCCTCGATCTTGTCCCACGGGTTCTTCTGGGTCTGCTTGAGGCCGAGGGAGACGCGCTCCTTCTCCTTGTTGATGTCGAGGACGACGACTTCAAGTTCCTGGCCGACCTTGAGCAATTCGCTCGGGTGGCCGAGGCGGCCCCAGGTCATGTCGGTGATGTGAAGCAATCCGTCCATGCCGTCGAGGTCGATGAACGCGCCGAAATCCGTGAGGTTCTTGACCGTGCCATGGACGGTGCTGCCGATCTTGACGCCGTCGAGGAACTTCTGCCGCTTCTCGGTCCGCTCCTGTTCGATCAATTCCCGGCGGGAAAGGACGACGTTTTTGCGGTCGTCGTTGACTTTGACAATTTTGAAGTCGTAGGTGTTGCCCACGAACTGTTGAAGGTCTTTCGGAGGGACGATGTCGATTTGCGACGCAGGCAGAAACGCCTCGACGCCGATATTGACGGTGAGGCCGCCTTTGACCACGGCTTTGACTTTGCCTTTGATGAGGCCGTCGCCCTGGAACACTTTGACGATCTTGTCCCAGTTCTGCTTATGGGCGGCCTTCTCTTTGGAGAGTTTGACCATGCCCTGGTCGTCTTCGAGACGCTCGAGGAGCACCTCGACTTCGTCTCCGACCTGGAGGTCTTCCATGTCGTCGAATTCGGAAGCGGGGATGACCCCTTCGGACTTGTAGCCGATGTCCACGAGAACTTCGCGGGGTCGAATTTCGAGGACGTGGCCTTTTACGATGCTGCCCTCGCGGAAATCGCGAAAGCTCTTCGCGATCAACTCTTGCATTTCAATCATTGGATGTTGTTACGATACAAACCACGGGTTGCCGGTTCTTTGGTCCCCCCGGGTCTGCAATAAGCAGGCCTATAACAGGGGAAAAGGGTTTAAAGGTAGCTGGGGATAAACAAAAAACAAGTCATTTCGGGAAGGAATGGGCCGTATGGGCCTCATAGCGCTTTTATGGCCTGGGAAAACGCTGATTAATTCCTGCACCCCTCCGGGGTGCTGCCGCATTTATTCCAAGTACCGGGGGTGTCGCTTCGCTCGACCCCCGGCTACGTATCTTTGAACCCTTCGGGTTCATTTAACAGCAGTTTCCGCTGAAACCACGGGCGGAATCTCCATCTCAGTCACGTATTGAGATTCCCCGCACTCCTCGTAGCTCCAGGCAAAGCAGCGTTTCGCCTTTGGATGGCCAGTGAGGTCAAAGGATTCGACAACGCCAAAGGCCATGGCCGCAGCGTGGCTCAACTGGAGAAGAAAAAGGACCCACCGCCTCCGGCAGCCGATGCCTCCCTTATCGAGCAAATGGCCCACCGAGCGGCCACGCACAATGGCCGCGCGCGTTACAAATTACGCCAGCAAACCGTGGAACCGGTTTTCGGGATCATCAAGCAAGCGCTGGGTTTTCGGCGCTTCTCGCTACGTGGCCAAGCCAAAGCATCCCTGGAGTGGAAGCTGGTAACCCTGGCTTACAACTTCAAACGACTCTTTATCCTCGGTGCCAGACTCTCGGCAGCTTGAAAAAAACCACAAGAACAGACCGGAACGCTTTGCCAACACCCTATAGCCCTGACCAATCTGGCAAAACGCTCCTTCCTTCATCCAGCCAACCCCCGACCCCATTCTTTTGCCAATCCCAGAATTTAACCGCTTCCAACTAAGTCCGACAGGCTGCTAGATTGAGCGCATGATCACATGCGTTATCACAATAAAGGAAGCTCCCGGCAAGGGGATCATGGTTGATATGAACCCAGACCAGTCGGACGCCACTCCTCGGGAAATGGAAATTGTGGGTTTTATCGACCATATCATGCAGCCAGTATTTCAGGCGATGGTCGCAGCAACTGGACGAGGCGAGATGATCGAAAGCAAGGACGTGGAGGCCGTCCGGCAAATCGTTGAAGAAAAGACGAAACGATTTTTTTCCTAAACTCAAACTGAGCCACTACCCATTTCGAGGTTGGCTTGACCGGCAAAACCGGAGGTGATAACCTCGATTTGCCACTTGGAATACGCCCAATGAGCGCACAGGAAATCATCGCAGAATTGCCGAAACTAAAACCGGATGAGTTTCGCCTGGTGAAGGCGAAGGTTGACGATCTGGCGAAGGCACAGCGGCGGACTGTTGGCGATGCATTGATCGAAATGGCTGGAACGGCGGAAGGCTTGCCCAGCGACATGGCGCGAAATCACGATCACTATCTCCACGGCACCCCTCGGTGCGAGCCGTGAAGTTCGCCGACACATCTTATTTACTCGCTCTGCTTAATCCGGACGACGAGCTTCACGCTTCCACGACTGTATTGAGCGCCACGCTGGACGAGGTCATCGTGACGACGATGTGGGTATTGACGGAGTTGGGCGACGCGATGCATCGCGGCCGCAACCGGGAAACATTCACGCGCCTTCTCGATACTTTTGGCGAGCACGAGGATATCGAGATCGTGCCAGCTTCGCCCGAGTTATTCCATCGGGGTATCGCGCTGTTCCGTGCACGACCGGACAAGGAATGGTCGCTGACCGATTGCATCTCCTTCGTCGTAATGGGCGAGAAAGGGATCAGCGAGGCATTGACGGGCGACCGGCATTTCGAACAGGCTGGTTTCAAGACATTGCTCAAATTGGGTCGCTAAAACAGCGACAGCTGTGGCCGCTCCGCGGCCGGCTCTTCTCCCGCCGCCTTCTTTCGCTTCCTCGCCGGATAGGCGGGCGGCTTCTCCGCGAGCTTCGGCTTTCCGTCGGCGTTCAGTTCGGCCAGCTCGAGGTTGCCCAGCACTTCCTTGGCTCGCGCGATGACCTCCGGCGGCAGCCCGGCCAGCCGCGCCACCTGGATGCCGTAGCTTTTGTCCGCGCCGCCCCGGACAATCTTCCTCAGGAAGATGATCTGCTCGTTCCACTCCCGCACCGCGACGTTGTAGTTCTTCACGCCGGGGCGCATCATCTCCAGTTCCGTCAGTTCATGGTAATGCGTGGCAAACAGCGTCCGCGCCTTGGTCCGGTCATGCAGGAACTCGGCGATGCTCCACGCAATCGAGAGCCCGTCGAAGGTCGACGTGCCACGCCCGATCTCGTCCAGGATGATCAGGCTGCGCTCGGTGGCGTTGTTGAGGATGTTGGCCGTCTCGTTCATCTCGACCATGAATGTCGATTGCCCGCGCGACAGATCGTCGCTCGCGCCCACGCGCGTGAATATCCGGTCCGCCAGCCCGATCTCCGCTCGCGACGCCGGCACGTAGCTGCCGATCTGCGCCATCAAAGTCAGCAGCGCCACCTGGCGGATGAACGTGCTCTTGCCCGCCATATTCGGCCCCGTGATGATCAGCAGCCGGTTCGGGCCGCCGTCGAGCTCGACGTCGTTGGGCACGAATTTCTCCTCGACCAGGCTCTGGTCGAGCACCGGATGCCGCCCGTCCGCGATCTCCAGCCGCGTCCCTTCCGTCAATGCCGGCCGGCTGTAGCCGAACAGCCGCGCGGTCTCCGCGAAGGACGCGATCACGTCCAGCGTGGCGATGGCCGAGGCGGTCGCCTGGAGCTCCGCCAGGTACGCCAGCGCCTGCTCGCGCAATTGCACGAACAGGTCGTACTCGAGCGCCTGCGCCCGCTCGTCCGCGCCGAGGATTTTGTTTTCCATCTCCTTGAGTTCCGGCGTGATGAAGCGCTCGCCGTTCACCGTGGTCTGTTTCCGGTGATAATCCGCCGGCACGCTCGCCAGGTTCGCCTTCGTGATCTCAATAAAATAGCCGAACACGCTCGTGTACCGGATTTTCAGCGACTTGATCCCCGTCCGGTCGATCTCCCGCTGCTGCAATTGCGCGATCCACTCCTTGCCCTCGGTTCCCGCGGCGCGCAACTCGTCGAGCGGCTCTGAGTATCCATCGCGGAAAATGCCGCCCTCCTTGATGGCCGGCGGCGGCTCATCGACCAGCGCCGTTTCCAGCAGCGAGACCAGGTCCGGGAATTCGTGCAGCTCCTGCGCCGTCCGCGCGCGCAATCCCGGGGCGCCCCCGTTCGTGCCAAAGTCGATCCGCTGCGCCAGCGAATGCAGGTGGCCCTTCAAGTCCGGCAACCGCTTGAGCGAGTTTTGCAACACCGCCAGGTCCCGCGCGTTGCCGCCCGCCTGGTTGAGCCTCGCCACCGTCCGCTCGATGTCCCGCACCCCCTTGAGCGACTCCCGTATCTGGCTCAAGAGGAACGATTCCGCCAGCAGCTCGGTGATGAAATCCTGCCGTTCCGTCAGCGGGCCGAGCGCGCAGAGCGGATGCAATATCCAGTCCCGCAGCCGGCGCGCGCCCATCGGCGTCACCGTCCGGTCCAGCGCGGCCAGCAGGCTCGTGTCGCGGGCGCCTCGTGACGTCACCAACTCGAGGTTCGCCTGCGTTGCGGCGTCGACGATCATGAACTCCGAATTCCGGTAACACGTCATTCGCGTGATGTGCCCGATCTGCCGCCGCAGCCCGTTTTTCAAGTAATGCAGGATGGCGCCCGCCGCCCCCACCGCCGCCGGGATGTCGCCGCAGCCGAAGCCATCCAGCGATTGCACCTGGAAATGCGCCCGCAACGCGAACACCGCCTGGTCCATCGCGAACGTATACGCGTCGCACCGCGTGGCGACCGTCGAGATTGCCGGGGACGCCGCGGCCGCTTGCTCCGCCTGCTCGTCGCTGATGAGCACCTCCGCCGGGCACACCCGCGCCAGCTCGTCCTCGAGTTGCGCCAGGTTCGCCGCCTCCGTCAGCCGGAATTCCCCCGTGCTCAGATCGACATAGGCAAACCCGTAGCGCTCCTCCCTCTCATAAACCGCCGCCAGGTAATTATTCCGCTTCGCCTCGAGCAAATTGATGTCGCTGACCGTCCCCGGGCTGATGATCTGCGTCACCTCCCGCTGCACGATCCTCCCCGGCGCCGCCTCGCCGATCTGGTCGCAAATCGCCGCCCGTTTCCCCGCCTTGATGAGCTTCGCCAAATAGCCCTCAGCCGCGTGATAAGGCACTCCGCACATCGGCACGCCGTTGCGCTTGGTCAGCGCGACGTTGAGGATGCCCGACGCCTCCTTCGCGTCCTCGAAGAACATCTCGTAGAAATCCCCGAGCCGGAAGAGCAGCAGCGTATCCGGGGGCAGCGTGCTGCGAATCCCCTGATACTGCTGCATCATCGGGGAGAGCGTATCCATTATTTCCGCGCGACTTTAAGACACCGCGCGGCCCGGCGCAAGCCGCGGATTTGAATCACCTGTGGCACGAATCAGGCAAAAATACGCTTGGCGATCCGCACGAAATGTTATTACAGTGATTACATGAAACCCGTTGTGCTCAAAGTCTCGCGTATCGGCAACTCTCGCGGCATCCGTCTGCCGGCGGAAATGCTGCGCAAGTATCACATTACAGACACGGTCATCGCCGAGGAGAAATCCGACGAAATCGTTCTCCGGCCCGGACGCGCGAGCCGGCCAAAGCTTTCGTGGGAGGAAACCGCGAAGGCCATGGCGGCCGCCCGCGAGGATTGGTCCGACTGGGATGCTGTGGCGGGCGATGGAATCCATGGTCTATAAACGCTACGATATCCACTGGATTGATCTTGATCCCACGCGCGGGAGCGAGATGCGCAAGATGCGCCCCGCCGTGATCGTAAGCCTCGACGTGCTCAACCGCGCGCTGGAAACCATCGTCGTCTGCCCCCTTACGAGCCAGCTTCATCCAGAATGGCGCACGCGCCTTCCAGTGAAAGTCGCCGGCAAACCCGCCGAGATCGCCGTCGATCAAATCCGCACGGTAAGCAAGAGCCGGCTCGGAAGGAAAGTTGGCGGCTTATCCGACCGCGATGCAGCGGCGTTGCGCCGGTTGCTCGGCGAAATGTATGCCGATGCCTAGCCTCGACCCGGATTTTCGCCCCGCTCCACCGCCTCCGTATCCCTCACCAGCGCCCGCGAACTGGTCAGCCATACGACCCCCGCCGCCAGCATGACCGTCGATACCGTGAAGAACCCCGCGTTCCATGTCCCATGGTCCTTGATCCACCCGATCAGCCACGGCGAGAGCGCATCGCCGAAGAGGTGGATGATCAGGATGTTCATTGCGAAAGCCGTCGCCCGCATCGAGGGCGGCGTCACATTGGCGAGCGCCGTGTTGGACGGCCCCGTGTTCATGAAGAGGAAAAAGATCGCGAGGAACACCAGCACCCATGCCGCCGGAAACGGCGTGTAGAGCATCGCGATCGTCGCCGGGAACCCCAACAGCATCCCGCATCCCGACACGATGAAATAGGATCCCGGGATTCGACTGCGCAACTTATCGCCGATCCATCCGCCGAACAGCGTGGAAAGAAATCCCGCTGCCACCAGGATGCCGCCGAAGATCAGGTCCGTCTGTTCGAGCGGCTGGCCGCGGCCCTCGTGAATATACGTCGGCGCCCAAACTGACAGGCCGCCACTCGCGAAAGTAAGCGCCGTCTGCGCGATGATGTTGGTCACCAGCGACGGAATCCGGATCAGCCCTTTGTAATCCGCCCAGGTCGCCTTTGGCCGCCCCGCGCCCCGCCGCGCCGGCTCGCGCATCATGAAACAGAGCGCCGCCAGCACGAGGCCCGGCGGCGCCACCAGGAAGAATGCCCAGCGCCATCCCAGCACCTTGTTGATAAACCCGCCCAGCGCGTAACCGAGCGCGCTCCCCACCGGGATGGCCATGAAGAACCACGACAGCACCCGCCCCCGGCGCTCGACCGGGTAAAAATCGCTAATGATCGTCGGCGCGGCCGGCCCGTATCCCGCCTCGCCGATGCCCAGAAAAACCCGCGTGGCGAGCAGCGCCGCGAAGGTCCCCGCCAGGCCTGTCGCCCCGCTGGCCACGCTCCAGAGCGCCACGCTGATCCCGATAATCATCCAGCGCGAAAACCGGTCCGCCATCCAGCCGAACAGCGGCGCCGTGATCATGTAGCTGACCAGAAAAGCCGTCGTCAGCAGCCCCGCCTTCGCGTTCGCATTCGGGTCGCCCCGGAGGAAATCGGCTTTGATCGCCGGAATAATCGAAGCCAGAATGTACCGGTCCAGGTAGCAGAAAAGGTTGATCGTAAGCAGCAGCGCAAGCGCTGGCCGCGCGCCGTTGCGCACTTGTGGTTCGGGCTGCATTCTGCTTTTGTGCCCGCCTTGCCCATGGCAGAGAAGAACAAAAGCCTCCTTCTGCGGCTGGCCGAGCTCGCGGGCCGTCTTATTTATCGCGTCCATCCCCACGGCTCCGAGGGGCTTCCCTCCGGCGGATTCCTGCTCCTGCCCAACCATATTACCTGGGTCGATGCCATCGTCCTCCAGATCGCCTGTCCGCGGCCCATCTGTTTCATGGTCGTCGAGAGCATTTACCGGCAGCCCGCGCTCAACTGGATATTTCGCATCTTCAACGCGATCCCCATTTCCTCGCGGCACGCGAGGGAGGCCATCCACGCCGCCGTCGAGCGCATCCGGGCCGGGGAGATCGTTTGCATTTTCCCGGAGGGCCAGCTCACCCGTTCGGGTACCCTCCTGCGCCTCCAGCGCGGCTTCGAGCTCATCGCCCAGCAGGCCGGCGCGCCTGTGGTCCCCGTCTGGATGGATCAGCTCTGGGGCTCCGTCTTCTCTTTCCAGGGCGGCCGTTACTTCCGCAAAATTCCGCACCGCATCCCGTATCCGGTGACTGTCGCCTTCGGGGAGCCGATAGCGGCGGAGCAGGCCACAGTTGCCCTCGTGCGGGAGCGCCTGCTCATCCTGGGCGAGTGGGCATATCAACGCCGGCCCATCCTGCGCGGCCACCTCGCGCAGGCCTGCCTCCGCGGCCTCAAGCGCCGCCAGTTCGATCCCGCCGTCACCGATGGCATGGACGGCAGCGTCACCTCGCGCGGCACCATGCTTGCCGCCGCCATCGTCCTGAGCCGGTTCGCGCGCAAGCACTGCCCCAGCCGCCGCGTCGCCGTCGTGCTGCCGCCGGGCCGCGGCGCCGTCGTCGCCAATGCCGCACTCATGCTCGCCGGCAAGGTGCCCGTCAATCTCAACTTCACCATCGGACGCGCCGCCTCGGAGGCCGCCATCCGCATCGCCGGCATCACGGAGGTCATCACCGCCGGCGCCGTCATCAAACGCCTGCCGGATTTCCCGTGGCCGGAGCGCGTCGTGCGCATCGACGAGATTCTGCTTCCTTTAAAAACGAAAATCGCCCTCTGGCGCGTCCTCGTGTTCCTGCCCTGGCGCGTACTCGCCGCCGTGCTCGACATTCCCTCGGTGGGCGACCGCGAGGAAGCCGTCATCCTCTTCACCAGCGGCAGCGCCGGAGAGCCCAAAGGCGTAGTTCTCAGCCATCGCGACATCCTTGGCAACGTCTCCCAGTTCTCGAGCATGCTCGAACTCACCCGCGAGGATGCCGTCCTCGGCTGCCTCCCTTTTTTCCATTCCTTCGGTTGCACGGTCACCCTCTGGTATCCCCTCATCGAGGGCATCCGCCTGGTCACCTACCCCAACCCGCTCGATACCGCTAAAAACATCGAGCTGATCCACAAATACAAGGTCTCCCTGCTCATCTCCTCCCCCACCTTCCTGCGCCCCTACCTGCGCAAGGCCGAGCCGGACCAGCTTGCCTCCCTCAAGCTCGTCGTCACCGGCGCCGAGAAGCTCCCGGACGCGCTGGCCAAAGCCTTCGAGGCCCGTTTCGGCAAAGCCGTCCTGCAAGGCTACGGCCTCACCGAAACCTCGCCCGTCGTCAGCGTCAATCTGCCCGATCCCGAAAAATCCAGCCCCGAAGACTCCGTCCAGCAGGCCAGCCGGTTCGGTTCCACCGGCAAGCTCGTCCCCGGGCTGGCTGCCCAGATTCGCGACCCCGACACCGGCGAGCGGCGTTCCCTTCACGACACCGGCATGCTCTGGCTCCGCGGCCCGAACATCTTCGAGGGTTACCTCAACGATCCCGCCCGCACCGCCGCCGTCCTTCAGGATGGCTGGTTCAAGACCGGCGACCTGGGCCGCTTTGACGAAGACGGTTTTCTATATATCGAGGGGCGCCTGTCGCGATTCTCGAAGATCGGCGGCGAGATGGTCCCCCACGAGACCGTCGAGACAAAAATCCGCGAGGCCCTGCAAATATCCCCGGACGACAATTGTCTCACCGTCACAAGCGTCCCCGACACGGCCAAGGGCGAGGCGCTGGTCCTGCTTGCAACCAGGGAGATCGACGCCGCCGCCCTCCGCGCCGCCCTGGCCGGCAACGGCATCCCGAATCTCTGGATTCCCAAACGCATCGTGCGTGTCGAAGCGATCCCCACGCTGGCCTCCGGCAAGCTGGACCTGAAAGCCTGTCACAACCTGGCGCTCGCGTCCGGTTGAACCGCACTTCAATTACAAGATTCGGGAATACAATCTTTTGACGGACTTTCAACCCCGCCTTGCCGAATACGCCATCCGGGTGCTAGATTCGCCTCATGAGCACGGTCATCGAAATCGAAGAGGCTATCGGCCGTCTTCCCGCTGCTGAAAGAGAAGCGTTGGAGAGTCGACTATTTCATCGGCGTTTTGGATTGGACGCCCTGGACGATCGGCAGCGCGCGGAGTTGCTTGCATCGCTGGACGTAGCGGATAGCGAAATCGACGACGGACGTGGATGCTCTCCTGATCAGCTTCGCCAGGCCGTGCGCTCATGGGCTGGAAGGTAGTCTTCTCATTTCGCAGCCAGCAGGATCTTCAAAAGATTGTTGAGTCCATTGCTCGTGACGATCCCGGTGCCGCGGAACGATTTGGTCTTGAATTGATCGGGAAGGCCGAATTCCTCGCCAGTGCACCCGAGGTCGGCGTGGCTATGATCGAGAGACCGGGGAGTCGCTTTTTCCCATTTGGTCCATACCTTATCATTTATCGCCTGGAACGTCCGGGAAAGACCGTCCGAATTCTTCGTTTTTGGCATGGTGCGCGCGGAAAGCGGCCGTTGCGGTAGCCTGCAACTCTCGCAGGCATTCAGGGTTTCATTTTTTCCAACGCAAGCACCCCCCTATCCCCATGTTCAATCTATTTCGACTCAACCTTCTATTCTCCTTCATTTGCCTGACGGCATCCGCGCAAATCTCCGTGTCAACCGACGGCGCCACACAAACGAAGCAGTTTCCCTCGGTTCCTCTGCGCGGCTATGGGACGCTGGCGGGAACTTACCGGGAATTCGCGTTGCCGGGCGGCCCGGCCTCGGTGCTGGAAATCCGTTGCGACGACGCAAACAAAGCGCAGGTGGTTCAATCGAAATATCTTTCCGATTTGCAGGTCTTGCCGGGTGTCGAACCGGTTGCCGCCGGCGGAGACACGCCGCCGAGTTACCAGGCGGCCCGGGGCAACATCATCGCGGCGGTGCGACAGGACTCGACGGTGTGGGTGCTGAACGCGGCGACTCAAGCCGATCTCCACGCGTTGTTCGCGGATAAGTTGACCGGCGGCAGGACGGGATTGGTGACATCGCCGGAAGTGCCGGTGCCGATGTATCTCGATCGTTGGGACAAATTCGGTTTCCGTTTCTACTATTACCCCTGGACGGCGCCGGGAAAGAACCCGGGCGAGGCGCCGGCCGAGAATTACGATCAGGCAACCGAGTTTGATTTTGCCGCGAAGAATGACCGGTGCGGCCTGGTGCCGTGGGACTCCCTGCTGCGGGTCGACTCGGCGGAGTATCTGATGAACGACCATTACTCCGCCCAATGGTGCCTCGCCGCCGCGCGCGCGAAGAACCTCCCAACGGCCCTCAATGTCTCGGTCGATGCTCCGGCCTGGCTCTTGAATCGATACGCGGGCGAGACGATGATGAAAATGCCGGGCTTCGTCGGTCAGTTCGACGGGTTCATGCGAGGCAACGGAATGGGAGCGCTATCGTGGAATTCGCAGGCGGGCAACGATGCGATGCTCGGGACAATCCAAAAGACGGTGCGGGAGTTCAACGGCAACGAAAACATGGTAAGCTGGCTCGAGCCGCATGGAGAGCTCGACCACGGCGATCAGGACGTGCTCATCGATTTCGGCCCGGCGGCGGATGCGGGCTTCCGGCAATTCCTCAAGGGGAAATACCAGCACGTCGCGGAGGTAAGCCGGCGCTGGTACGGCGACAAGCGATTGAAGACGTGGGACGCAGTGCACGTGCCGGAACTGGCCTACTTCGCCGGCTTCGATGAGAAAGCGATCGATTTGACGGGCCTTTGGAAGATTGGATACGAAAAGGCGCCGGACGGACATACCTACACGGCCAAGGAGCTACCGCAATTTCACCAGGCGATGCACACGGAAATCCCGTCCACGCCCGCGCCCGACGAGTGGTTTTCGGCGGCATTCGACGACAGCGCGTGGCCGGCTATTTACGCGCCGAGCGAGGATGAGCTGGCCCTGAAGTGCGAGCCGGCTGTTTTCCGCCGCACCGTGCAGGTCGATCCGGCAAAGCACGCGGCAAGTCTGCGTTGGTGGCTCTATGTGTGGGATTTCAATATCGCCCCCCCCACGGACAAGATGTGGGCCTATATCAATGGCGCCAAGGTGGGCGAGAGCCCGTATCGCCACAACGATCCGCACTGGACCTCGTTCGAAGTAACAGCGCAGTTGCATGACGGCGCCAATCAGGTTTCTCTGCGGCTGCCGCACGGGCACCTGGCTTATCGGGTCTATCTTTCTCCGGACGAGCCGAAGAGTTATCCCGGCCTCGGCGAGGGCAAAAACGCGGAGTGGGCAGACTTCAACGATTGGCGCGCGTGGTCCCACGGCGACATATTGCGGCGCGGCACGGAGATGATCCGGCAGGTGGACCCGAACCGGAACATCACTTACATGCATCCGAATAAGTATGCCGACCAAATCAAACAGGTCACGGTCGATTACGGCGGCGAGTTCCATTCCACCGGTTACATGAGCGCATTTTGGGCGCAGGACGAACCGATGATCATGCGCGGAGTCGACTTCCCGGCCTCTCTCGAGCCGGGCGGGCCGGCGCAAGACCTCGAGGGCTTCAAGAAGCAGATGGGCCTTAACTTTACCGAGGGCGTCGAGAGCATCGACTATTTCATCCATATCGGCGACGTCATGTGGCACCCCGACATCCGCCAATACTTCGAGGATAACCTCAGGATGCTCAAGTCGATCGGAAGGTATCACGTGCCGAAGGCCCAGGCCGCCGAGTTTCTGAGCGAGCGCGAATTGAATCTGGGCGCATTTCCGTGGAACAAGGATCCGAATACGATCATCGGGTCCGGGTACTGGCAGTGGAATCCGAGCGCGCCGCTTACTACGACATATCCCTTTGACGGTCTGACGGAGTCGGACTTCGTCAATGGCAACGTATCCAACTACAAGGTGGTTATCGACACAAACACGGAGATAATCGACGATTCGCAGATCGGCCAGATCGAGAGGTATGTGCGCGGCGGCGGTGTATTTATTACATTTGTCGAAACGGGCCGGCATACTTCGACTAAGAAGGACGCCTGGCCGATCTGCCGCCTGACCGGTTACGACGTGACGCATATCGACCAGATGGGACCGGATGGCCAGGTACTGGAATTGCAAACGCTCAAAGCCGCGCCCGATCAGTCGATATTCCCGCAAGCCGATTGGAGCGGCACCGGCCAGAGAGGGACCGGCTTGCATCTCCGCAAGCGGGAAAGCGATTGCCAGGATCTGATGTTATGGAACGACGGGACCGTGGCAGTCGGCATGCGTCCGCTGGGCAAGGGATTTATCGTGCAGATGGGCGCGCGGTTTCGCGGGCCGCATATGTTCGACCGCTGGGAAGGCGGCGCTCCGGCGCCCGAGGAGGACGCGCTGGCCAGGATCTTCATGCAGTTACTCGACCAATTCCACGTCGAGCGTCTGCCGGCGCACCTTTCCGATCCGAACAGCGAGGTGAACTGGCGCTATTACGTGAGTAACAACGGACTCGACGATGTCTGGGTGCTTTCCAATCGCAACAAGACCACGCCCCTCACCGTTTCGCTCATCTTCGACGGCGGCCTCACTCCGGCCAGGTGCATCGAAATATTAAACACGCCCCAGGATGTGCCGATCTCGGACGAAGGCGGCGCCAAGGCGCTCGCCAACCTCACGCTGGCCCCGCTGCAAACACGCGTTTTCATCACTCCGCGCACTCATGTCGAAGGCGCGTCGGCGGACTGGTTCACGCTCCAGCGCAATTGGTGGAAAGGGACTAAGCCGGTCGAGCGAAAGCTCGCTCCGCTCGTGCCAAAGCTTGGGCTGGACCTTGATCCGGGTTGGGCGTTCCATCCGGTCGCCGAAGGCGAGGATGCCGATAAGATGCTGGCTGCGACTTACGACGACAGCGCATGGGAGCGGCGCCAATTGGATATCTGGACCCTGCCCGATCATCACGACGTGAAACATGGAATATTTCGCAAGACCTTCACCGTGCCGGCGGGATGGGCCCACGGGCGCGTCGAAATCTGGATGAAGTCGTTTTTCTCGAATACTTTCATGACCAAGGGCCGTGTCTTTCTCGACGGGAAACCGCTGGTCGATTGGACGCCCGACGGCGTGCCGGGCAACGACGGAAGCGGGATGCTGACTGCCGGCAGCCGGCATACGCTCGCGGTCGAGATCACCTCAACGCACGCGCTTTCGGGATGCCGCGGCTCGGTCTGGCTGGCCTATGTGCCTGCAGCCGGCGACGCCGTCGATCTCGCGGGCGAATGGGATACGGGCGACGACATCCTATCCTGCAATACAAAAACGACTTATCCGGGACCGTGGGCCGCGGGCGTGGCCAGGCGCGCGTTCCAACTCGACGGAAAAGAGGCGGGCAAAAATGCCGTCATCGATCTCGACGTGCCCGTCGCGGTATCGGGACTCTGGATCAATCATCATTTCCTCCAGCACGCCCGGATGACCGGCCAGACTCAATGGCGCGCCAATGTTACGCCCTGGCTCAATTTCAACGGCTCCAACGAGATTGTGCTGCGCGACGAGTTCGGCCGCTCGTCGGAAAGGGACGCGGTAAAAAGCATCAAGCTCCTCTTCTTCGATCCGTCCGTTTATCCCTGATCGTCCTCTTTATTTATGATCATCACTAGAGCATTCACGTTCCGATTTATCGCACTCCTTCCGAGACGAGGAAGTTTGACGCGAATTCTTAAGGGCCAAAGGCCCGGCACAAGCCAGCCCAGGGCAAAGCGAGGAACGAGCGTCGCCCTGGGTCATTGCATCGAGCATGCCAAGCGCCAACGGCGCGCGACAACTTGCGACAGATTAAACAGAAGATGCTCTAATCAACTCCTTGCAACCGGATTATTGATCGCCTTTGGATTTGGCCTGGCGCAGGCCGCGCCGCCGAGGTCCCAGGATTACTCTCCGGTCAAACTGCGCGGTTACGGAACGCTGGCCGGAGCTTACCAGGAGGTGTCCCTGGCGGGCGGGCCAGGCTCGGTTCTCGAGATCCACTGCGACGACGCAGGCAAGGCCCGGATCGTTCAGGCGAAATACGTTTCCGACCTGCAAGTGTTGCCGGGAGTCGAGCCGGCCCCCGGCGGCACGGATGCGCTGCCAAGTTATCATGTGGCACGGGGAAATTTCATCGCGACGGCGCGCCGGGACTCGACCGTCTGGGTTCTGAACGCGGCGACGCAACCCGATCTGCAAAGGTTGTTTGCCGCGAAGTTCCCAGGCGACAGAACAGGATTGGCGCTTGCGCCCGAGGTGCCGGTGCCGATGTATCTGGATCGTTGGGATAGGTTTGGTTATCGTTTCTATTACTATCCATGGACGGCGCCGGGTGGTAATCCCGGCGAGCCAAAGGTGGCGAATTACGATCCGATAACGGAATTCGATTTTGCCGCGAGCCATGACCGGTGCGGCATCGTGGCCTGGAACTGGCTATTGCTGGTGGATTCCGCGGAATATATCATGAACGATCATTGGGCCACGTGGGCTCTCGCCGCGTCGCTCGCGAAGGGCATCCCGAACGCGCTCAATGTTTCGGTCAACAATCCGGCGTGGTTGTTAAATCGGTACATGGACGAGTCGATGATGAAGATGCCGGGCTTTGTAGGTCAATTCAATGGCATCATGCGGGGCTCCGGGATGGGGCAGCTATCGTGGAATGCGCAGGCGGGTTACGATGCGATGCTCGCGACGATCCAGAAGACAGTGCGTGAGTTCAACGGCAACGAAAACCTGGTAAGCTGGATGGAGCCGCACGGAGAGCTCGACCACGGCGACCAGGACGTGCTGATCGATTTCGGCCCGGCGGCGGACGCGGGTTACCGGCGCTTTCTACAAGAGAAATACCGGGACGCGGCGGCGGTGAGCCGGCGCTGGTATGGCGATGAGCGGCTAACAACGTGGGACGCGGTGCGTGTGCCGGAGCTGGCTTACTTTGCGGGCGGCGATGAGAAAGCGATCGATTTGACGGGCCTTTGGAAGATCGGTTACGAGAAAGCGCCGGACGGACACACTTACACCGCGAAGGAACTACCGCAAGTTCATCAGGCGGCGCACGTCGAGATTCCGTCGATGCCGGCGCCCGAGGCGTGGTTTGCGGCGGCGTTCGACGACAGCGCGTGGCCGGAGATTTACGCGCCGAGCGAGGATGAGCTGGGCCTGAAATGCGAGCCGGCCGTTTTCCGCCGCACGGTGCAGGTCGATCCGGCGAAGCATGCCGAAGGCCCGCGGTGGTGGCTCTATGTGTGGGATTTTAACATCGCGCCGGCGACCGATAAGATGTGGGCCTATGTCAATGGCACAAAGGTGGGCGAGAGCGCGTATCGCTTCAACGACCCGCACTGGGCTTCGTTCGAGGTAACAGGCCAGTTGCGCGACGGCGCCAACCAGGTTACTCTGCGGGTGCCGCGCGGGCACCTGGCTTATCGGGTCTATCTCTCGCCCGAGGAGCCGAAGTGTTATCCCGATCTCGGCGCAGGCAGGAACGCGCAATGGGCCGACTTCAACGATTGGCGCGCGTGGTCCCACGGCAATGCCGTGCGGCGCGGCACGGAGATGATCCGGCAGGTGGACCCGAACCGGAACATTACTTATGCGCATCCGAATAAGTACGCCGATCAAATCAAGCAAGTTACGGTCGATCACGGCGGCGAGTTCCATGCGACCGGTTACATGAGCGGCTTCTGGGCGGAGGATGAACCGATGATCATGCGCGGCGTCGATTCCCCGGCCTCCCTCGAGCCGGGCGGGCCGGCGCATGACCTGCCGGGCTACAAGACCCAGATGGGGCTCAACTTCACCGAGGGGATCCAGGGCATCGATTACTTCATCCATATCGGCGACGTGATGTGGCATCCGGATATCCGGCAATACTTCGAGGACAACTTGAGAATGCTCAAATCGATCGGCAAGTTTCACGTGCCCAAGGCGCAAACGGCGGAGTTCCTGAGCGAGCGCGAACTGAATCTCGGCGGGTTCCCTTGGAACAAGGATTTGAATACGCTCCTGGGCTCGGGGTATTGGTTTTGGAACGTGAGAGCGCCGTTGATAACGACGTTTCCGTTCGATGCCGTGACGGAGTCGGACTTCGCCAATGGCAATGTCTCCAACTACAAGGTGATTGTCGACACCAACACGGAGATACTCGACGACTCGCAGGTGGACCAGATCGAAAAGTATGTGCGCGGCGGCGGCGTCTTTATTACTTATGCCGAGACGGGGCGTCATACCTCGACAAAAAAGGACGCGTGGCCGATCTGCCGGCTGACTGGCTATAATGTGACACATATCGACATGCTCGGGCCTGACGGTCAGATGCTCGAGCCGCACACGCTCAAAGCCGCGCCCGATCAGGCCGTTTTCCCAAACGACTGGAACGGTGCGGCCCAGAAGGCAACCGGCTTGCATCTCGTAAAGCGCGAGAGCGATTGCCGGGACCTTATGTTATGGGACGACGGCACGGTGGCAATCGGCGCACGGGCGCTGGGCAAGGGCTATATCGTGCAGGTCGGCGCGCGGTTTCGCGGCCCGCAAATATCGCAGCGATGGGAAGGCAAGGCGATGCAACCCGAGGACGCCGCGGTAGGCAGGATGTTCACGCAGTTACTCGACAGTTATCATGTCGAGCATCTTCCGGCTCACCTATCCGATCCGATCAGCGAGGTATCCTGGCGTTACTATGTGAGTAACAACGGACTCGACGACGTGTGGGTGCTTTATAATCGCAACAAGACAGCTCCACTTACTGTTTCGCTTGTCTTTGACGGCGGCGTCGCTCCGGCCAGGTGCATCGAAATATTAAATACGCCCCAGGATGTGCCGGTCTCGGACGAGGGCGGCGCCAAGGCGCTCGTCAACCTCACGCTGGCCCCGCTGCAAACGCGCATTTTCATTACACCGCGCGCTCATGCCGAGCGCGCGGCGGCAGATTGGTTCACGCTCCAGCGCAACTGGTGGAAAGGGACCAAACCGGTCGAGCGGGAGCTCGGTCCGCTCGCGCCAAAGCTTGGGCTGGACCTCAATCCGGACTGGGCGTTCCATCCGGTCGCCGCTGGCGACGATGCCGATAAGATGCTGGCTGCAACTTACGACGACGGCGCATGGGAGCGGCGCCAGTTCGATATCTGGACGTTGCCCGATCATCGCGGCGTCAACCACGGGATTTACCGCAAGACCTTCACCGTGCCGGCAGGATGGAACCATGGCCGCGTCGAGATCTGGATGAAGTCGTTTTTCTCGACTACTTTCATGGACAAGGGCCGAATCTTTCTCGATGGAAAACCGCTGGTCGATTGGACGACCGACGGCATGCCCGGCAACGCCGCCGGCGGCGCACTGACTGCCGGCAGCCGGCACACGCTCGCGGTCGAGATCACCTCGGCACACACGCTTGCGGGATGCCGCGGCTCCGTCTGGCTGGCCTACGCGCCGCAGAGTGACGACGCCCTCGATCTCGCAGGCGAATGGGAAACCGGCGACGACATCCTATCCTGCAATACTAAGGCGACTTATCCCGGCCCGTGGGCCGCGGGCGTGGCCAGGCGCGCGTTTCAACTCGATGGCAAAGAGGCCGGGAAAAATGCCGTCGTCGAGCTCGACGCGCCCGTCGTGGTTTCGGGATTCTGGATCAACCATCACTTCCTGCAGCACGCCCGCATGAACGGGCAGACACTTTGGCGCGCCAACGTCACGCCGTGGCTCAATTTCAATGGCTCCAACGAGATTGTTCTGCGCGGCGAGTTTGGCCGCACCAAGGAAAAGGACCCGGTCAAAAGCATCAAGCTCCTCTTCTTCGATCCGACCGTGTATCCTTGAGTCTCACGCATGGAGACCCTTAAATTCCTCACTCCCGAGCAAGCCGAATCCGCCCGCCGCCAATTCGGCACGCCCGTGTACGTTTACGACGAGCGCACGCTTAAAACCCTGGCACGCGAGGCGCTCGCTTTTCCCAACGCCTTCGGCCTCACCGTCCGTTACGCGATGAAGGCCAGCCCCAACGCCGCCCTCATCCGTATCCTGGCCGGCTGCGGCGTTCATATTGAAGCCAGTTCTGGCCACGAGGTCGATCGCGCCATGCGCGCCGGCGTTCCCGCGGCCCGCATTTCGCTGAGCACCCAGGAGTATCCGGCCGATTTTCGCCGGCTTTTCCAGGCCGGCATTTGCTTCAACGCCAGCTCGCTCAATCAACTGCGGCGCTTTGGCGAGCAATTCCCCGGCGGCGAACTCGGCCTTAGAATCAATCCCGGCATCGGCTCCGGCGGCACCGTCAAGACCAACGTCGGCGGTCCCTCCTCGAGCTTCGGCATCTGGCACGAGTATCGCGGCGAGGCCCGGGCCATCATCGAGGAGCACAGCCTTCGGGTCGTCCGCATCCACACCCACATCGGGTCCGGCAGCGATCCCGCCGTCTGGCAGCACGTTGCCCGCCTGAGCATCGGGATGGTCCGCGAGTTTCCCGAGGTCGCCACGCTCAACCTCGGAGGCGGTTTCAAGACTGGGCGAATGAGCTACGAGCAAACGACCGACTTGCAGGAGATCGGCAAACCGATCCGCGAGGCCATTGAGGAACTGGCCCGCGACACCGGCCGGCGCATCCACCTCGAGATCGAGCCCGGCACCTACCTTGCCGCCAACTCGTGCGCCCTGCTCTCGACCATCCAGGACATCGTCGATACCGGCGAGCACGGCTACCGCTTCCTCAGGCTCGACACCGGCATGACGGAAATCCTGCGTCCCTCCCTCTACTCCTCGCAGCATCCCCTCATTCTCCTGCCCCGGCTCGATACCGGGAACTGCCTCCCGTACATCGCCGTCGGCCATTGCTGCGAATCCGGCGACCTGCTCACTCCGGCGCCCGAGCACCACGACGTCCTTGGCCCCCGCGAACTGCCTGAGGTCCAGCCCGGCGATCTCTGCGTCATCGAGGGCGCCGGCGCCTATTGCTCGGCCATGTCCGCAAAGAATTACAACTCCTTCCCCGAGGCGCCCGAGGTCCTGTTGCGCGAAACCGGCGACATGGTCCTCATCCGCCGCCGCCAGAGCCTCGAGCAACTCCTGCAAAACGAACTGCCAATCGAACTCGGAGGTTATTGATCGGTCGGTTTGTTCGATTGTTTGCCCCAGGGCGGGGACTGCTCGAAGGAGCCGGTCTGAGGGTTGTAAGTCCGGTGCGTTTTCTGCGCGAAGTTGTTCGGCGGTTGGTGCGAGCGGTTCTCGCACGCGCCGAGCGCAAAACAGCCCGCGCCGAGCACCGTGAGCATGATGAGGTGTTTCATAGGGAGGTTAGGTAATGGATTTCAGCATACGGGATCACCAGGCACAACCGATGCGGCTAATCGCTACCAGATCACGAAAAAAAATGCACTCGTCTATTATCGGCGGCCTCCCCCACCCCCACGACCCCCGCCGTGGAATCCGCCGCCTCCGTGGAATCCCCCTCCGCGAAAACCGCCTCCATGGAACCCGCCCTGCCCAAAGTGATGCCCATACAAGTGGTGCCCTCCTCCGTAATACCCTCCGCCAACGACGACATCATTGTACGGCCCGAAGTCACCATAGTAATCGCCCGTATAAGCACCCGGGTATCCGTTGTCATAGTACGGTCCGTTATATCCGTAGTAATCCCCCTCGAGATAAGCCGGAGAGGCACACCCGGTCAGAGATAGCGCCAGGATTCCGCCTGCTGCTGCCAGCGAAAGCCGTCGAACGGATCCCCTGATGGATTTGAAAAAGCGGTGAATTGTCTTAAACATACGTCAGCGATGGCTTTCGATCCGGAACCGCGCTTCGCTCTCGAGTTCTCTTCTGCCCTCCGGCGATAATTCCGCATACAATAACCGAATCGTATAGCCGCCCACCAAGCGGCCGTTCTCCACGAATGCCCAGTCGGTAATTTCATTGGGATTTACCGACACCCGGTCTCCCATTTTTAACCCTTTGATTTTCCGCGGCACGTTATCGACATAACCGTGAAACCGGTTGCCTCTGAACGAGACATCGGCGAGCCAAAGATGCTCCATCACATCTCCCTGGCGAAATGGCTTCTTTACCTGGAAATCATGTTGCCCGGCGGCCGGGTGCCGCACTGCTTGAATGAAGACACCCACCGTACGGCGCGCCTGATGCACCGCACGCTTCATGGCATTATTATGCCGATCGATATTGAATACCTTCGGCTCCGCTCCCGGTTCGAGGTCTTCGCGAGCCAAGACATGAAACGCCTTTGCCGGCGTGGCGGCTCCTGCAAGCAGGGCTACGGTAAAAATGCTGATAAAGAAGTGTTTCACAGTTTGCAATTCTTACTTCGATAGTGGGGAGTGGATTGGACTTGCGGCGCCAGGCTTATTTGGTCGATAGGTTAAATACCGAGGGAGTGAATCAGGCCGCCGTCGACGGCGCCTGTGACGGGCAACCCGTTATCCCGCTGGTAGGCGGCTATGGCCGCCTGAGTGCCGGGCCCGACAATGCCGTCAATCGGCCCCTGGTAGTACCCCTGCCGGGAAAGAGCTTCCTGCACCTGCGCATTCACCGCGTTGTAACCATAATCGGAGGGAGCCGAATATGCGTAACCCGGGCCGTAGTAGTTATATCCAAGGTAAGGATAGCCTCCGTAGTACGGGTATACCCAGTTGTTGCCGTAACCCCTATTGTAGCCTCCATAGCCTCCGCCCCGGCCAGAACCGGAGTAACCGCCGCGGTTGCCGTTATTGCGTCCATCGCTGCCGCCGTTCGCACGGACCCCGGGATTATACCCGGCTCCGCCGAAGGCCACACTGGGCCTTGAACCGGAAGCGCGGCCCGATGCGAGCGCCCCGCCCCGGGAGCCTCGTGTTCCACCTCCGCGGAAAGCGAATGATTTACCGCCCCCGCCTCCGCGAGAAGCAGAGAACGATTTGCCACCGCCGCCGCCGCGAACTACGAGCGCGTGTCCGCCTCCGCCGCCGCGGGGTGCATGCCCCCCCCGTCCTTTGTCCTTGTCCCCATGTGCAAACACCGGCCCGCCCGTTAGCAGCATCGCAGCCAGAGCAAGCCCGGCAAAGAGTTTCGTTTTCATAGATTGTAATCTCCTTATAAGAGAATTCGACGGTAAAGCCGAAATAGGATTCAATCTTGTGTGGAAAGTTACTCAGATGAGGAAAACTTAATGTAATCTTCATGGAATCCTAATTTCCGCGAGGCACGTTTACCTCTTTAGCGATGCGAATCCTGCTGATCGAAGATGAGGACAAAGTTGCCAGAGCCGTTTCCACGGGTCTGGAAGCCGAACATTTCGCGGTGGACCGCGCCGGCGACGGCCTGACGGGCCTGGACGCCGCGCGTTTGGGCCCCTATGACCTGATCATCCTCGACCTGATGCTCCCGGGCCTCAGCGGCACGGAATTGCTTGTGCGCCTGCGCAAGGTCAACTCTGACGTGCCCATTCTCATCCTCACGGCCCGCGACGCGGTCTCGGACAAGATCGCCAACTTCGAGGCCGGCGCGGACGATTATCTCACCAAGCCCTTCGCCTTCGCGGAGTTGGTCGTGCGGGTCAAGGCGCTCCTGCGCCGCGGCGCCACCAACCGCGCCAATGTCATCCGCATCGCCGACCTGGAAATCGACTGCGTCCACCATCAGGTCCGGCGAAACGGCGCTGGCGTCAAGCTGACCTCGAAGGAGTATTCCCTGCTTGAATATCTGGCGGCCAACGCTGGACGCGTCCTCTCGCGCTCGATGATCGTCGATCACGTATGGGACCAGAGCTTCGAGGGATTGACCAACATCGTCGACGTGTACGTGCGCCAACTGCGCACCAAGATCGACGAGCCCTTCGGGCAGCAACTTATCCGCACCGTCCGGGGCCAGGGATATTATGTAAGTGAAAAGGAACTATGAACAGCCGGTCGATTTCCTTCCGGCTCGTGGCCTGGCACGCGGGGATCTCACTGCTGGTGTGCGTGGGCTTTGGCTTATACACTTACTTCGGGCTGAGTTACTTCTTGCAACTCGCGCAAGCGGATACCCTGCAACGCCGCGCCCGCGAGGTCGCCGCCATCCTCGCCGCCCACGTGGGACGCGAGGGCGAGCCGTTCACAATCGACCTGATCAAGACCAGCTACGCCCCCGAGAACAACGACCGCTTCATCCGCATCCTCAGGCCGGACGGTTCACTGCTCTACGTCTCCGGCGAGCCGACCGACAAGGCGTTCGATCCCGCCGCCGTGCCGCTGCCAACGATGTCCGGGGGGGCCGGATCGAGCCGCCCTGCGATGCTGGGCAATCTTCTGCTGGTGCAAACTTCTGCGATCGTCGACGGGCGGCGCTATCTCGTGGACTGCGGCGGCTCGAAACTGCCGGACTCGCAAGTGCTGCGTAGATTCCTCGAGATGCTTAGCTTCGGGGTGCCGGTGATTCTCCTGGTTGTCGTGACGGGCGGCGCGGTGCTGGTGCGCCAGGCCTTGAAGCCGGTGCGCCGGATCATCGACGGCGCAAAGGCGATCACCTCCTCGAACCTCGGGCAGCGCCTCCCGGTCGCGCAAACCTCCGACGAGATCGAGCACGTTTCCGTGGTCCTCAACCAGATGATCGGCCGGCTCGAGGAGGCGTTCCAACATTCCCAGCGTTTCTCGGCCGACGCCTCTCACGAACTGCGCACGCCCTTGACGATCATGAGGGTGGAGCTGGAAAGCATCAGTCAGGATGCGGTCCTCGACAGGGCCACGCGGGAAAAGATCGGCAGTATCCTCGAGGAGACCGAGCGGATGGGGAAAATGGTCGAGGGCCTGCTCGCCATCTCGCGCCTGGAGACGGGCGAGGCGGTCATCAACGTCAGCCGTTTCGATCTGTCCGGCCTCGTCGCCGAGACCGCCGAGCAGATCGCGCTGCTTGCCCAGGAGAAGGACATCGCGGTGCGCTGCCAGGCGGTCGAACCAGTCGAGGTGACCGGCGACCGGTTCCGCATCCAGCAGATCATCGTCAATCTCCTGGATAACGCCATCAAGTTCAGCCCGGCCGGAGGCACGATCCTCCTGGATACCCGAGCGACCGGCGGCGAAGCCGTTATGGAGGTGGTCGACGGCGGGCCCGGCATTCCGCCGGAAGCGCTGCCGCACATCTTCGAGCGCTTCTTCCGCGCCGATACGGCGCGCACCCATAGTGTCAACGGCACGGGGCTGGGCCTCTCACTGGTGCGCTCTATTTGCCTCGCGCACGGCGGGAACGTGGAGGCAGCCAACCGCCTGGAGGGCGGCTGCCGGATCACGGTGCGCCTGCCGCTGGCGCCGCGGCGCTCCCCGGGCATTTCCAAACCCGCGGCCGCGGTTTCATCCGAATCGGCCGTGGACCGTTGCCGAACACTGCCGGCGAGATAAGCGGCCTGCTGAAACTCATGTAATGGAAACTGAAGATCTGAAACAACTCCGGGCAGGCGTGATCGAACCGAATCGTCCACGGACCGCGCCCCCAGCCAGTCGGCGGCCGAACTGGAAAGTTAGGCTGCTGATTTTATTCGTACTCCTGATCGCGGGGGCGGGGGCGGTTTTCATGGCCATGAAATCGACGGGGATTAACCTCGCGCCTGGCAGCCAGACTCCCGTGACCGTGGCCGCAGCCAAGGTGGCTCGCCAGGATATTTACGATGAGGTGCCGATCCCGGCCGAGTTCCGGCCCTACGTGGAATCGGAGTTGCACGCGATGGTTACCGGGTACGTATCCCGGATGAACGTGGACTTTGGAGACAAGGTCAAGCAGGGTCAGGTCCTGGCAACGCTCGAGGTGCCGGAATTGATGGACCAACTGCGCAACGCCCAGGCCACGCGGCAGCAGGCGGACGCGGATTACGCCAATGCCCACCTGATCTACACCCGCCTGCGGGAGGTGAACCAGCAGCATCCCAAGCTGGTCGCGCAACAGGATATCGACACGGCCCAATCCAAGGATGCGAGCAGCGCCGCCGCGGTTGCCGCAGCCCAGGCCAACATCGAGAAATACCAGACGCTGGTGAACTATACGAAGATCACCGCGCCCTTCGACGGGGTGATCACGAAGCGCTCGGCGGATCCCGGGGCGCTCGTGCAGGCGGGCACCAGCTCGGACCGCTCGATGCCGCTTGTGCAGGTGTCGGACAATTACCGTCTGCGCCTCGATTTCCCCGTATCGGTCGAATACGTGAAGGACGTTCACGTGGGGAACCCGGTGACCGTGAGGGTCGAATCGCTCGGCGGCAAATTATTTACCGGCAGGATTTCCCGTTTTACTGACGAGGTGAACGCGGAAACCCGGACGATGATCACGGAAATCGAGGTGGATAATCCCGATCTTGAAATCATTCCGGGAATGTACACGGTGGTGCTTTTCAAATACGCGGATCACCCCGGCGCGCTTTCGATTCCGACCGAAGCGCTCAGCGACACGAAGAACCCGGTTGTGTACGTCATCAACGCCAGCCACGAAATCGAAGCGCGGCCGGTGAAGATCGGCGTGGAGATGCCCGACAAGTTCGAGATCACCGGCGGCCTGAGGGAAGGCGAGTTGGTGATGATCGGAAATCGATCGCAGGTGCATCCCGGGCAGAAAGTCGAGCCGAAGCTGGTTGACCAACCGGCCATCCAGTAACCGGCAAAGGAATCCATGTCGCGATTTGCCATCCGTTATCCCTATCTGATCATTGTCATCTGCCTGATCATCTGCGTGGTCGGGGTTACCAGCCTGATGCGGATGCCGGTCGACTTATTCCCGCCGATCAAGATACCGGTGGTGGTGGTGGCGACGTTTTACTCCGGGATGCCGCCGGAGCAGATCGAGAATGACATTACCGGACAATTCGAGCGCATGTTCACGCTGGCCGCGGGGATCGACCACATGGAGTCGCGTTCGCTGACCGGCGTCAGCCTGATCAAGGTCTACTTTCAGCCCGGTTCCAATCCGGATTCGGATGTTACAAACGTCGCCAACCTGGCAATGGCGAGCTTGAGATACCTGCCGCCAGGAACGCTGCCGCCCATCGTGATGCAGTTTGACGCATCGAGCCTGCCGGTATGTCTGGTCACGCTCAAAGGCGAGGGGTTGAGCGAGGCGAAGTTGCGCGATCTCGGCCAGTTCACCATCCGCAACCAGATGGCGGGCGTGCCGGGAGCGTCGGTGCCGCCGGCTTTCGGCGGGCGGTATCGGCAGATCATGGTGTATGTCGATCCGCAAAAGCTCGAGGCGCACGACTTGAGCGTGATGGACGTGGTGCGCAACGTGAACGAGGCGAATCTCATCCTGCCCGCGGGCGACGTGAAGATCGGGCCGTACGATTACAATGTCTACGCCAATAGCCAGATCAACGCGATGAAGGACATCAACATGCTGCCGCTCAAGACGGTGGGCGAGGCGTCGGTGCTGGTGGCGGACGTGGGGAAAGCTCAGGATGCCTCGCAAATCCAGGTGAACAAAGTGCGGGTCAACGGGCAGGCATCGGTCTATCTGCCAGTGCTCAAGCAGGGCGGAAACGCAAACACGATAGCCGTGGTGGACGGCGTCAAGGATGTAGTTTCCAAGCTGCTGGACGTGCCCAAGCAGTTAGTCACCCAGGTCGTGTTCGACCAATCGATTTTCGTGAAGACGGCCATCGAGAACCTGATCCACGAAGGCGCGATGGGGATGGTCCTCACGGGGCTGATGATCTTGATTTTCCTTGGGAACATGAGGGCCACGCTGGCGGTGTTCCTCTCCATCCCGCTCTCGGCGCTCGCAGCGTTCATCGCCCTGGCGATGGGCGGCAGCAGCGTGAACACGATGATATTGGGCGGCCTGGCGCTGGTTTTCTCCCGACTCATCGATAACTCGGTGGTCGTGCTCGAGAACATCTTCCGGCATCTCGAATTGGGAGAATCGCCCGTGGTCGCCGCGGAACGCGGGGGCGAAGAGGTCTCGTTGCCGGTCCTCGCGGCAACGCTGGCGACGGCGGTGGTTTTCTTTCCGGTCACCTTTTTATACGGAGTAAGTCAATATCTATTCTCGGCGCTGGCGCTTTCGGTAGTGTTATCATTATTTGCTTCTTACTTCGTCGCAATGACTGTGGTGCCGCTGTTTTGCGCGAATTTGATCAAGGGACACGAACCGCACGACACAGGGGATGACCCGGGTGAATCCCATGGAGAACATCTGCGCGCAAAGGGATGGGCCGCGCGTTTTAATGGATGGTTCAACGACGGATTCAATGGGATGCTGGACCTCTTCGAAGCCATGCTGGCCCCCTGCCTGCGGCGCCCGCTGATCACCGTGCTCGCCATCACGGGAGTTTTCATAGTCAGCCTGCTGCTCTACCCGATAATCGGCAAGTCCTATTTCCCGCGCACGGACCCCGGGCAGTTTGTCATTAACGTCAAAGCGCCGTCGGGAACGCGGCTTGAACTTACCGACAAACTTGTGGGACAGGTGGAACAAATCGTTCGGGAGGAGGTTCCCGAGAGCGATCTGAAGATCATCGTGTCGAATATAGGAATCATGCCCGGCTTTTCGTCGATACTTACGCCCAACTCCGCGCCGCACACCGCCTTTGTGCAGGTCGGCCTCAACTCGGGCCACAAGCTCTCGAGCTTTGGTTACATGGACCTGGTGCGCGCCCGGCTGCGG
>Ga0302319_10003606_pt1 | contig 32189 bp, 34 predicted proteins | sample Bog_T0_2_FD_203319 | JGI IMG/M metagenome (GOLD analysis project Ga0302319, IMG submission 203319) | Peat permafrost microbial communities from Stordalen Mire near Abisko, Sweden - Bog_T0_2 | ecosystem: Environmental > Terrestrial > Soil > Wetlands > Peat | place: Sweden: Abisko, Stordalen Mire... | reverse complement strand
CGCTAGCCCCCCGCTCCGGCTCCTTCCCCAGCCATCCATACAGAGCGGCAATCACCAGCCCCGGCACCGCACACACAAAAAAAGGAGCACGCCACCCCCACCAGCTCCCCATCTGCCCGCCCGCCACATACCCCAGCGCCGCGCCCACCGGTATGGCGGTATAAAAGATAGACAGAATCCTGTTGCGTTCCTTTTCCGGCCAAAAATCCGCCAGCACCGCCGGAGCGAATATCCCAAACGTAGCCTCGCCCACCCCCACCAAAGCGTGGCGAATAAACAGTGTCTGGTAGCTGTGTACCCACGCCGTCCCCAGCGTCGCCAAACTCCACAACACCGCCCCACCAATAATCAGCGGCTTGCGCCTGAAGTGGTCGCCCAGCCACCCCGTCAGCGGAGCAGCAAACATATAAGTAATAAACAGCGCCGTCGTCAGCGCCCCCATCTGCGCATCGGTCGAGTGCAGCTCCCGCTGTATCAGCGACACTTCCCCAGGCAGAATGTACCGATCGATATAGTTCAGCAGGTTCAGCCCAATCAAAAGCACCAGCGTCAAAACCGCCGGCGACCACCGTGCGCGAGAATTCAGAGACGAAGAATCGGACGGCAAGCGATTGCCTCCCAGCGAAGCAGGTCAAGAGATACCACGAATATCACAGCTGGGCTGCAAATCCGAAGCGAGGCGGGGCCTAGACCAATCAGCAAGGATATAGCGCAGTTCCTCAGTTTCTATTCGTACCGCCGCATGATTTTCCAAAATTTGGCCGAAACCGGCGCTGAGAGATAACGAAGTTCTTCTTGACAAGGGAAAGGTCTCAATGCACTATCGCAGCATCGGTAATCCCCCCGGAGGACAACACCATGATTCCTAAAATGGGAGTGTCGTTTATTTGGCGGTTTTTGTTCGTTATGAGCTGCGGTGCTACAACCGCACTGGCACAATATAATGCCGCGGTGGACGTATCCAAGTGCTATTCAAATATTCTTCAAAATCGCACGATTTGGGAGGATAGCGAAGACACTCACTACCACCTTATGGCATCAATGACGAGAGAGGACTACGAAAGCCTCAAGTCAAGTGGGTCGCTCCTAGCCTTTATTCCAGGTCTCGCTGCCGACGCCTCATGGGAAGCAGCACGCACCCAAGCAACCAAGTTAGTTCAAACACGAGATGAAGAACTGCTTAGGACGAGGCACACGTACAGCGCGGTTGTTAAGCTTGACGACAAGGCCGAAGGGATCTTTCGTGAATGCGTTAAAGGAATGGTCGACAATAACCCCTACGGGTTGTTTTACTACTACACGCGGACGAACGATCCCGGCACAGTTCAGCTACAGCTAGTGTGGAGATGGATTTCAGGGCTTTCCCTAGCCATCAAATCATCAACAATCGATAACGGCTATATATCGGGTACGAGTCCAAAACAGCGAACTCTTTATGCGCATACGAGCTTCTTTGATCGCTATCCGCGAATAACCGAAGCGCAGAACTTCATTGTTAAGTTTGACGACCCGAATCAAGATGTCAATATCACTCTCGTGTCCGATCCACAAATCAAATACTGGCCGATCGTGATCCCCCATCTGCCACTCCGAAAGAAATGCGTGACCACATGGGAAACAGCAGCTCAAAACCCTGCGATGAATGTAAATAGGGAGTTTGTTCCCGAACAGCACCTGACAGGCAAAAAAAGGGGAGGCGGAGACGAATTTTCTTATTCCGAGCCTGTAGACGGAGTCATCATTGACGTGACTTGCAACAAGTACGGACAAGGGTGGATGGAGTTAGATCTCGCGAATGGCGCCTCAATCGCGCCGGGCTATGGGGCAGGGACAAACCAAGCTACCTGCAGTGGGTGGCAGAATGCAACCCCACGGCGTGTTCTGATGAGCTACAGCTGGAAAAAGGCGCACACAGACTGCGAAAGAGAGGAACCCTGGCCGCTACCGAAATGACTTCGAATGGAGGGCGGGTTCCCGGGTGCCGCGGAAGAATAATCAGTTCCCCCAGAAATGATGGGTGCCCCAGGTGCCTCGCTTTTGGGCACCTGGGATCGAAGAAGCTTAGCGGGCGGGTGGCCCCGGTCCCTCGCCTTTGGGGACCAGGGAATCGAGAAACCCCACCAGCTCGTAATCAAAACTCAAGCCACCGGCGTTGCTCACGCCAAGCCCAGCAGGCGCGCTTCCGCGGATAGCCAATCGCCTTCCGCGCTCCCATACTCACCACTCCGGGCGCACCACAAATAGTAAGCCTCAACGGCGATCATTGAAGCAGATGGTCCTGTCCTCGGCTCCGTCATGATGCCCGTTGCTTGCTGATTTGCCATCATCCAATTTGCTGTTTCCTTAGCGCGATACTCAATCAGGGGCGGGTGGCCCGGGTGCCGCGGAAGAATAATCAGTTCCCCCAGAAATGATGGGTGCCCCAGGTGCCTCGCTTTTGGGCACCTGGGATCGAAGAAGCTTAGCGGGCGGGTGCCCCCGGTCCCTCGCCCTTGGGGACCGGGGAGTCCACCACGCAGCCACATCGCAACCGAATATTCCACCCACAGGCGTTTTTCGCCCATGCTATACTTCGCGCAAATGACGAACCCCGCCTTCCCCGCAAACAACCTTCCGTTCAGCGCAATCGTTGCTTCCGAGGCAATCAGCCTGGCAATGCTGAACGCAGTGGCGCAGCAACAATCTGGCGCCGTCGCCGCCCAGGCCGTCACCATAATGGGGGCCACCACGCTGTATTCCATAAATACCGCGGTAACTGCGGAGGAATGGAAAAAGTCTCTGGATGCGTCCACTCCCACCGCGCCCGCCGCCCACAAAGCACCGGCCATGGCCGAGGCAGCCATGGCAACAATCGACAAGATCGCGAGCAGCGAAGCAACCCACGACACTATGGAAAGCGCGGCGCAATTGATCGCAGTCGCGGTTGCGCTCTCGGTAGTGGACGCGGCCAATTATCTGCGCAATGTGCAGACGCTAAGCACAGCCGCGATGGCCAGTTCGCTCCTGATCCAACCCAACGCAACCCGCCCTGGCTCAATCGATAATCCGGCGCTTGCTGCGGTGGTGTCCGTTCTGGACCACAGTGCTGCGCAGTTTGAAAAGCTCTGCCATCGCGCGACAGATGTTCTGGCGCAGTTGCGGCCGCTGCCTTCTGCAGGCGGCGCCGGCGAAGCCCCCGGGAACACAGTGCCTGATGCTGACCTGTTGAAGGCCACCGCCCAAGCTCTCTCGTTAGCGGTGCACAACGCCGTCACAAATCAACAACAGATGAACATCACCGCCCAGTCCGCCACCGTAATGGGGGTTGCCACGCTCTATGCCATGGATACCGCCACAACCGGAGCGGCGACGTCTGAGATTTTGGACGCAGGCACACCCTCCGCGCCAAAGAGAGAGATTCCCACCCCAGTCGCGTGATCGAATGGCGGGTGCCCCGGGTGCCGCAGGGTAATAGTGAGTTCCCCCACAAATGATGGGTGGCCCAGGTGCCTCGCCTTTGGGCACCTGGGAATCGAGGAGCCGCGCCGAATCCCCTTGCCCCACCGTACCCTTTTCGGGTACACTTGACCCCGAAATGGGTACAGCCGCCATCCTCTCCGAAACCCTCTTCGGCCGCACGCGCGGTGCGGTCCTCGCCGTGCTCTACGGCCACATCGGCGAGTCGTTCTATCTCCGCCAGCTTTCCCGCCAAACCGGCATCTCCCTGGGCCCCGTCCAGCGTGAGATTCGCCAGCTCGTAGACGCCGGCCTCGTAACCAAACAGGCGCTAGGAACCCAAACCCTCTACAGCGCCAACCAAGCCAGTCCCGTCTTCCAGGAAATGCGCAGCCTCGTCGCCAAAACCGTAGGCGTCCACGACGCCCTCCTCGATGCACTTTCTCCCGGAGGGAGAACCGAGAATAGCCCAGGGTGGTAACCCTGGGTCACGCCCCGCACAAAACCAAGGCGCCCCGGAGGGCCGCCGCGATGCACTCGGCGATTGGCCCCAATTCCTCGCCTTTGAGGACCGATTTCCGCACCGCGCAACAGCCCTCAATCCGCGTCAAAAACGCCAAAATCAGCGCGAAAAACCTCGAAAATAGACCATTTTGCCACCCAATGGCCCCTTCCAAATAGGACATTCCGCACCCAATCGTCCCCATGCAACCCGCCATTCTCCCTCCACCGGCCGCACTTCCGCCGTTTGTCTCCCTCCACCCGGACAAACCGCCGGATTTTTGTCGCCCTACAACCATAAGTTTCGCGCAATTTTACACAAACATGAATCCCGATAAACAAAGCATGATCAATAAGTTAGACAACAAGCCTCCTGCAGAATATTTCTGAAAAACGCGTTAATTTCCCAGGCGGGTACAAAGAAACGTGGGTGCCCCCGGTCCCTGGCACTCGGGGACCGGGGAAATCCAAGCCCCACCCCGACACTCCTCCTCCCCACAACCCACCCAAAAACAAACATCTTGCCAACCACCACAATCCCTTGCATAATTCCTGCACGGCCCATCCCGGGGCTGCCATCACCGAATGTTTCCATCCGTCAGGAGCTCCCCCCTTATGGCTGAATGGATCCCCATCATCCTGGCTTTCTGCCTCGGCAGCTACCCGCGCCTCCACCATAAGCCGCCGGCACGCCTCGCCATCGCCACCGCCGGCATCACCCTCATAGCCACCAGCGCATTTGTCCTCAGCGGCGAGTTCCACCTCAGTTGGACATACTTCTTGCTGGACTTCCTTGAAGCCTCGGTCGGGTTCCTTGCCGGAAGCGCCGCCTCTCGCGCCATCCGCCATCTACAAACCTCGCGGAACGCAAACTGATCGGGCATAGTCCGTCAACGCTGCGTCATTCCAAATCAGGGGTGTGCCGATGTCCACAATCATCAAGTTCATCAAGGAAGTAATCGCGCTCCTGATCTACATCTGCCACTTCTTACTGGGCAAGAAGCGGCCGTCCGCCGACAAGTGTGTCTGTCCCCCTGCCCTCAAAAAACCAGACCCCTTCCTCTATTCCCAGCAATATTTAATGAGCCTCGGCCTCCCCGTAACATGGGATAACCCAGACATCTACATCTACGACGGCGCCACCCTCGTCGATCCCCATAATCTCCACGCCAACACCACCTACACCGTAGTCGCCCGCATCTGGAATAACTCCCCCGACGTCCCCGTCATCAATCTCGGCGTAATCTTCTCCTTCCTCTCCTTCGGCATGGGAACCCAATCCAATCCCGTCGGCAGCACCGCCGTCGACCTCGCCGCCAAAGGACTCCCCGGCTGTCCCGCCTTCGCCTACATGTCCTGGACCACCCCCGCCGCCCTGGGACACTACTGCCTCCAGGTCCTCCTCGAGCCCCCAGACGACACCAACTGGCTCAACAACCTTGGCCAGCGCAACACCGACGTAGCCCAACCGCAAAGCCCCGCCACCTTCACCTTCGCCGTCGGCAACCACATCGCGCCCCGCACCCGCAACGTCCGCTTCAAAGTAGACGCATACACCATTCCCCCGTTACGCCCCTGCGGCACCGCAACCACCACCACCAAAACCTCCATCAGCAAAACCGCGCCTCCCGTTCCCCCAGGCTGGACCATCGTCCTCACGCCAGACTCCCTGCAACTCCTCCCCGGTGAAGAAAAAACCGTCCAGGCTCAAATCACTCCCCCCAGCGGATTCCATGGATCCATGCCCCTCAACGTCACCGGCATCGACGACTACGGCCCCGTCGGCGGCGTCACTCTCATCGTGGAGGTCCCGTAATGCCCAACTGGTTTCCTTCCTGGACAAAATGCGTCGCTCCCGCCGATTACCGCGGAATCCCGGTAGCCGCCATGGTCACGCTCGGCTCCGTCGGCGTCGCCATGGGAGCAGCCATCATGCTCGTCGCCATCGCTCCCGGAGTGGCAATCATCATGGCCGGCCTCTGCCTCGCCGGCATCGCTCTCTGCACCTGGTGGCTCAACGTCCGTCTCATCTGCCTCGGTGGAGACCGCAGCGTCATCGGCGCCATCTACCATCTCGAACCGCCGGTTCAAGTATCCAATCCCTTCAACTTCAAAGCCAATTTTGAGAACGCCGACACCGACTACAGCTTCAATCTCCTCCTCTGGCAATTCGCTCCCAAACACTGCATCCCGCAGACCATCGTCGACATTCAGTGGACCCCCGGCGCATTCGCCCAGCTCGACACCGAGTGGACAACCCTCCCCGACATCCTTCCCTCCACCGTTCCCTTCTCCCAGGTATCGGAAGAGGTCAATCTCATCCTGCCCCAGCAAAGCATGGCCAGCCTCGGCCTCGGCTTCGGCGGCCAGAACATCGAAAGCGCCGACCAGCCCGCTCTCCCCCTTCCGGCGCAATATACCAACCAGCACTTCCTCATGCACTGCGAAATCGAAGGCCCCGGCATGCACGACCTCCTCATCCTGCTTGAAGCCATGCTGGCCGTCTTCATCGCCGCTGCGTTCGTGTGGGCCATCCCCGTAGTCGGCCCCATTCTCTCCTGGATACTCAGCGCGCTCGCCCTCCTCGCATTCCTCATCGGCTCGCCCGCCATCACCCACTCTGACGCAAGCCCGCCCACTACAGGCGGTTGGGGAGGCTCCTTCAATCCCTACGAAACCGCGGCCGATCCCAACGGCCTCGTCGACCTCGCCTATGTCTACGGCAGATGGGTTTACGATTCCTTTCACAACAATGCGGAGAGCAATGAAATCCACCCCGTCCACTACATGATCAGGCTCAAAAAACCAGCCAAACAGGGAGATCTATCCAACGGCATCTGGCCGCCAGACCTCGGTGAGATCCAGCAAAAGTACGACGCGCAGTTTGGAGTCATCAACTCCCCCACCACCATCGAGATTCAAAAGCAGCCTCAAAACCAATGGCAGCTCCATCCCCTGTTAGATGGATGCCTGAGCGCCACGCCCTATCCCGACCCACCCGCGCCAATCATCGTCTAGAGAATCTCTGCACAAGTGGCTTTGTAATAGGGTGGGTGGCCCAGGTCCCTCGCCTTTGGGGACCTGGGAATCGAGGATCCCCACCGTATGCTCAGCACGCGAGTTCGCGAGTAAGATGAGGGATAACTTCCTGAAGACAGTTCTCTCTGAAAAGAAGCTGTTCCTCTTAGGCGATGAAAATGTCCTTGGAGAACGGGGACCACAGGCCAAAGCCCGAACCCTTACCTCCGAACAAGCCCTGAAACCCTGCCGAGCGACTCCGCTTTAGACGCGCTTTGTAATCAGGGCATGACTTCAGTCGTGCCGAAACTCCACCCAAAAAAATTGAATAATCATGTACGCGACGAAGTCGCGTACAAACCTGAACGACCGCCAGACCATGCTGCCCAATCCGGGCTCAGTCCGCGCATGGCCCCGGTCCCGGTGATCTTTTCGCTTGTAAGACAAACCCTACGCAGCCTCCTCAAGAACACCGACACAAAGAACAGCTTTCCCCGATATTCTTACCCACTCCAACCCGGTATCTTCGAAACATCGGCACAGCAACCGAAAGGACATCGACCATGGCTACCAGCTTCGCTACCGTGACGAATACCGCACCACGAATTCCGCCCGATTTCCCCCGTCTGGTGCCGGCCGCTCTTCATCGCGAATTGGTTGCGAAGACAACAAGTACTCTCCCAATTTCCGTAGCCGCGTTCAATCTCCAATATCTCTTCGACAATTTCATGCCTGAAGGGTCCCACCGCGAATACCAGTCCCTGTTCGACTGATCATTGTGGGGCGGGTGGCCCGGGTCCTCACAAAACTGTGGGTGCCCCCGGTCCCTAGCCTTTGGGGACCGGGGATTCGAGGAGCCACACCAGCCCGGTGCCCGGCTCTCGGACTCTCAAACCCTCAGGCGAACATCCGAATCTGTTCGTGTTTCAGCGAGCTAATTCGATCAAACAGTTTGATCTTCTCATTAGCTTTTTCTCGTGCATGCTCCGACATATAAGAGAGAAGTTCCTCGAGCTGTTCGACAGTGTAGATATTCTTGAATTCCTTCGCCTTGTTGATGAAAACCGCGGACTTCTTCTTGCGGGCCAAAAGCTCAATAACGTTGCTGAGCGTGCCTGTGCTCTTCGTGTCCCAAATCATCAGACCAAAATCCGCAACCTCGGCCATCTGCAGGTCTTTGGCGGTAAAGAACGCACGCGAACCCACTGAATGGTCAGTCTTGACGCGCTGAACAGGCCAGTTGCCCAGGTTGTTCCTTGGGCGCTCCCCGCTGCAGAAGACGGTCGCCTTCGTCGTTCCGTGATCGTACAAATACGCTTGGACCGAAGTATCTGCACCATCGGCGTCGCCCACCACGACCTCAAAGTCCTGCGCCAGAATGTTGTCGATGCGGAGCTTGACCTTGGAATCAAGGTGCTTGATGTTCATCGAACCAGCAATGAAAACTCTCGTATTCATTTGCTACCTCCACGTCAGCGCCGCTAGATAGATTCTGCCAACTTGTAGGATAACCATTTGCGATAGGAACTTGAAACACCACGATGATAGTCCTATCGTTTACCCCCGGCAGAGTTCCACTCCACTTCTCGTAAATCTGCGGCTGCCCCGCTCCCACGCATTTAGGGACCGAGTAATCTAGACCCCAAGCGAACCCAAACCACCCACATCAAAAGGATCACCACACAAAAATTGCGTTAAACTTATCGGACGGACAATCCCCATGCCCGACGAACCAATCGTTCCCGCGTCTCCGCCGGCCCCCGCCGCGCCACCACCCGCCGCGACGTTCGGATCTCCAGCGTCCCCACCGCCGCCCTCCCCGGCGCCAGCGCCAGCCTTGGCGACTTTCCAGTTTCAAGCGCCATCGGCGCCTCCATGGGCAACGCCGGCAATGCTTACTCTGGCAGCTAGAATGCGCGCGGCAGACTCCGTGGGGCCATCCCCATCCAGGCCGCCAATTCCCTTCCACAGATCTCCCGAAGAAATGTGGACGGATCACCTCACCGAGCTGGAGCAGTGGGCCAAAGCCAATCAGACAGACGCCCGCAACGACGCGCTCGCCTTCTGGGCGCTCAAAATCCCCGCCATCGTCGCCTCCGCCAGCGCCGGCATCTGCGCGCAATATCATCTGACAAATTTCAGCCTCTTCGCCGCTGCCATCGCCAGCTTCTGCGTCATCGTCGACGGCATCCAGCCCCGTGGCATGCTCCGCAATATCCACATCCGCGCCTTCCACGACATCCGATTCCTTGAAGGTCACATGATGTCTCAACTTCGTTCGTCAGAAGACCCGCCTGAGCACGCCGTCCGCAAGATCATCCGCGACTCCGAACCCGAGCGCAAGCGCATAGCCGCCTACATCCGCGACGCCGAATCCGCCCTCAAATCCACCCAAAAAGTCTAAGGAGCGGGTGCTCAAATTGAAGCGGGTGCCCCACTTTCGCCGATGCGAGCTTTTGGCATCGGTTAAAGTGGGATAGCTCCACCTATCTATTGTTTTTAGGGCCCTGTAGTTCTATACAACCTTTTAGGTCTTTATTTATCGCCCTCAGACCCTTGAAACCACACGCACCCACACAGAAAACAAAATCAAAATAAACAACACATAATCAATAACTTACCCATCTAAATCGTTCAAAATCACCGCACTTTCCAAAAAAACGGCTAAATCTCCGCAACCCCTGACCTCGTTCAATAAAACTCTCTGCAATCGAAACATCTCAAAAAGGCTGCCCCCATGGTACGTGTCTCGACGACATGCAACCACAGGATCATACCTTTCGCATGTTTTGTAACCACTCAAGCAGCCTTTTCAGCTAGGTTGCCCAACCCTGAGATGGAACCTTTCGCGCCCGTGGACCCACGGGTTTTTACTCCCTGATCCCTGATCCCTGATCCCTGATCCCTGTCGTCCGCGGGAACCGCGCAACGACCGTCGTCCCAATTCCCCCCCGTGGCCGAAACACGCCTTTTACTTCCGCCCACACCGGATCGCAAGCCTTCACCACGTCCTCAAGTACCTGATTCACAATGTTTTCCTGGAAGATTCCCAAATTCCGGTAGCTGAACAAATACTCCTTCAGCGACTTCAATTCCAGGCACAGTTCCCGTGGCATATACCGTATCGTCAGCACCCCAAAGTCCGGCAAACCCGTCTTAGGGCACACCGAAGTCAACTCCGGGTCGTCAATCAAAATCTCGTACCCCGGGAACTGGTTCTTCCAGGTCTCAATCGCCGGAAACGCAAAGTCCAGCCCCGCCGCCGCATGATCATCCGTATATCGTGGTTCCAAAGCCATGGCCCTATTGTACTTGCCGTCTTGCCGACGAATCAAAATCGACACCCCAGTACATCTTTTCTTCGCATTTTCCTGATTCCAAAACCCCTTTCCCGACTCTTATATACTGACTCTGGTTAAATGAATGGCTGAAGAGAAAAAGCAATCAGATCGACTCCGCCTCTGGATTTGGCGCGCCGCCGGCATTTTGATAGTAATCGTGTTTTTTGTCGCGCGCTTCTTAATGCGCGACCGCCTGTTAGTCCGTGAAGTCCAGGTCCGCCACCAGCAACTGGTCAGCACCGTGCCCACCAATGGGCTGGTCGAGCCTGATATCAATTACCAGTACCACAGTCCTCTTGCTGGTCTCGTCAAGAAGGTCAATGTGCATCCAGGCGATGTGGTTCCTGCTGGCAAGTTGCTGATTCAGTTGGATAACCTGCAGGCAGAAGCCCGCATGGCCACAGCCCAAAGCGGCGTAAAAGCCGCCCAGGCCATGATGGATTCCATCACCCACAATGGCACCATCCAGGAACGCCAGGCATCGGCCGCCGACATCGCCCGCTACCAGCTCGATTCGGATCAGGCTCACCACGACCTCGACGCCCTCACCCGGCTAAACTCCACCGGCGCCGCCTCAGCCAGTGAAGTGTCCGCGGCAAAGCAGCGGGTTGCCACGGCAGAAGCGAGCCTCCACGCTTCACAACAGGGTTCCCAGAGCCGGTACTCTCCTGCGGAAGTCGCCCGCGCCCAGGCCGCCTTGTCTGATGCGGAAGCCAATCTTGCCGCCGCACGTGCCGTCGTCGCTCAATCTTCCTACTACTCCCCCATTGCCGGAACCGTCTACAGCCTCGACGCCGGCCCCACAGACTTCGTGGAAGAGGGCAAACTGCTCCTCCAGATGGCCGACCTCCATAACGAGCATGTCGTCGCCTATTTTGACGAGCCGTGGATCGGCCAACTCGCCGTTGGACAGCAAATCCTCATCAAGTGGGAGGCCAAACAGGGCAAGGAGTGGCACGGGCACATTATTCGCACTCCTTCGACAGTCATTGTTTACGGCACCCGGAATGTTGGCGAAGTCCTGGTCCAGATTGACGACGCCGACAACGATCTGTTGCCGGATACACACGTCACCGTAACCGTCACCACCGCCAGCGAACCCAATGCTCTCAGCCTTCCTCGCGAGGCTTTGCATTCCCAGGACGGCAAAACGTATGTCTTCAAGGTGGTCGGCGACTCGCTCGTACGTACCCCGGTCACCATCGGAACCATCAATCTCACCCAGGTCGCCATCACCTCCGGACTCAACGAAGGCGATTGGGTAGCAACCGGCACAACCACAGGAATTCCCTTGCAGGAGGGAGTTCCCATCAAGAAGGTCGGGCCGTGAGGTTTTTGCGCATCGCAGCGTGCACGCTCGCATTGGGCCTCATTCCTGCGTTCATGCTGGCGGCTGCGCCCAAGAATCTCGCTTCAACGGCTCCTCGTGATTCCGGCGACCCGCTGGTCGCAATCAATGCCGCCCTCCAGGCCGGAGAAGCAGACAAGGCGCTCGACCTCATCAACTCCCTCCCTCAGCCTGTCAGCGCAGAAGCGCACAATCTCACCTGCCGCGTTCGCTACACCCTGCAGCAGTGGGACATCGCCATCCACGAATGCGAACAAGCCGTTCAGCAGGATGGCCAAAACAGCAACTACCATCTCTGGCTTGGCCGCGCACTGGGCGAAAAGGCGGAACGAGCCAGCTTTCTGAGCGCCTACTCCCTCGCCAAACGGCTGCGCGGGGAATTCGAAGAAGCGGTCAGGCTGAATCCTCGCAATGCGGAGGCACTCGCCGACCTGGGAGAGTTTTATAAGGATGCACCCGGTGCTGTCGGCGGCGGCATCGACAAGGCGGAAGGCATCGCCGCACAACTCGACAAAGTAGATTCGGCGCGAGCCCACGGTCTTCGCGGTCAAATTGCCGTAGGGCGCAAAGACTACGAAACGGCGGAGCGAGAGTTCAAGCAGGCCATCGCGACCAGTACCCACCCCGCCATGCAATGGTCGGCGCTGGCAGACTTTTACCGCAAGCGCGAGCGCTGGACCGACCTGGATTCGGCCATCAATAGCCTCATCGCCGCCGTCGATCGCGAAAAGAAGTCTGCTGTTGCACTCTACGACGGGGCATCGCTGCTGGACAAGGCCAAACGCGCCCCGGCCCTTGCCGCAAAAATGCTCAATAGTTACTTAACCAGCCCCGCCAAAACTGAGGAAGCGCCCGCCTTTGTTGCTTACGTTCGGCTTGCCCGCATTGACGCCCAGTTGGGCAACGCCGCGGCCGCTCAGAAGGACCGGGCATCGGCCCTGGCCCTTGCACGCGAATACAAGCCGGCGTCCGAATCCGGAACCCAGGAAGACAGCCATTGAGGGAACGAGCTAAGTTGAATCTCTTGCACAACGCGCGCGGACTACTCGCTCCCGTCCTGGTGGCCGGCGTTCTCGCCGCCGCGCCTATATGTGCCTCTCCACAAGTCTCGCTTTCCACCGTAGTCGACCTCGCACAGCGCAACTCCAGCGCCGTCAAGCTAGCTGAAGCTGATCTACAAAAAGCTCAAGCCGCCCTCGCCCAGACGGAAGACGCATATATCCCCAACTTCGCAATCGGCTCTACAGTGGGATACTCACATGGCTTCCCGACGGGGCAACCTTCGATTGGAAGCGCCACAATGCAATCCCTGGTCTTCAGCTATTCTCAGCGCCAGTACTCCAAGGCCGCCCGCGCAGGAATTGAAGCTGCCAACCTGAGACTCAAGGATGCCCGCGAACAAGTTGCTCTCGACGCTTCTTCTGCCTACATCGAGCTTGATACTGTGAATAGCGAGCTAGCAGGAGCGCTTCAGCAGGAAACACTCACGGAGAATCTGTTTAGGATTGAGCAGCAGCGAGCCGAGGTGGGCGTCGATTCAAATCTGGACTTCTTGCAGACCCGCCTTAAGGTTGCCCAACTCAAGCTCCAGCGGCTTCATCTGCAAACGCGGGTGGACACACTCACAAAGCAGCTCAATACCCTTACCGGCCTTCCTCTCGGTACCATCCTCACCGACCACTCAAGCATTCCTGAAATTCCGGCCGTCACCTCGGATGAAGTGCCCCGTACCCTCCCAGGAATTGATGCCGCTGGCTCCCTCGCGCGATCCAGGCAGTTCCAGGCGAAGGGAGACGATCTCGCGTGGCGTCGGCCGTTGCTCGGATTCGGCGCCGTCTACAACTACGATGTGAACGAATTCAATAACTACGCGCAGTTCTATCAGCCTCAAACCTTCACTCCCAACAATGTCAGTTTCGGCCTCCAGATCACGTTTCCCTTTTTTGACTTTGCCCTTCGCGCCAAGGCCAAGGCAACCGCCGCGGATGCCCTGCGCGCCACGGTGGAAGCCGAACAGGCCAGGCGTGAAAACGACGTGGCCATCGCCACGCTCACCGGCAGCCTTCGCGAACTGGACGCTCTTGCCGAAGTTGCAGGTCTCAAGCAGCAAATCGCCGATGCGCAACTCAAGACCGTACTCGCCCAACTCGAAACGGGAAACGGCGGAAGCGGCCCCGGCGCGCCGCCCCAACTCACCCCCAAGGCAGAGCAGTTAGCCCGCATCGACGAACGCCAGAAGTATCAGGAAGCACTCGACGCCGGCCTCGACCTCGCCAAAGCCCGCCTCCAACTCCTCCGCGCCCTCGGCCACATGGATGATTGGCTCCAGGAACTGCACTCAAAGTAAACCTGTCCAAACGAAATCAGTTGAAAACCAGAGAAAATGTTAGAATAAGAGGGATGCCTATGCCCCTGAAAACGCTTTTTCTGAATCCGCCCTCGTTCAAGAACTTTGACGGTGGCGCGAGTTCTCGCTGGCCCGCAACCCGCGAGATTGAGTCCTACTGGTACCCGGTGTGGCTTACCTATCCGGCCGGCCTGCTCGAGGGTTCCCGAGTGCTCGATGCGCCGCCGCACCATGTCTCCGCCGAGGAAACCATCAAGATCTGCAAGGACTTCGAGTTCCTTGTTCTCTTTACCTCCACCGTCGGCTGGGAAGGTGATCAGCGGCTTGCAGAAACCATCAAGTCTGAGAACCCTTCCATCAAAATCGCTTTCGTCGGCCCCCCAGTCACCACGGATCCCGAGCGCGCCCTCAATGAGTGCTCCGTTCTCGACTTCATCTGCCGCCGCGAATTCGATTATTCGGTAGTCGAGTTTGCCCAGGGCAAGCCGCTCAGCGAGATCCTCGGCATCAGCTACAAGCAGGACGGCAAAATCCTGCACAATCCCGATCGCCCGCAGATTGAAGATCTCGACGCGATGCCTTGGGCCACCAAGATCTACAAGCGCGACATGGACGTCACGAAGTATAACGTCCCCTTCCTGCTCCATCCCTATATCGCGCTCTACTCCACGCGCGGCTGCCCTGCCCAATGCACCTTCTGCCTCTGGCCTCAGACGCTCAGCGGTCACGCCTGGCGCAAGCGCTCAACGGATGATGTTGCCGCCGAGCTGAAGTGGGCTCACGAGAATTTTCCTGAAGTCAAGGAGTTCTTCTTTGACGACGACACCTTCAACATCCAGAAAGTGCGCACCGTCGAACTCTGCGAAAAGCTCAAGCCCCTCGGCATTACGTGGAGCTGCACATCGCGCGTCACCACCGACTACGACACCCTCAAGGCCATGAAGGAAGCCGGCTGCCGCCTGCTCATCGTCGGCTTCGAGTCCGGCGACCCGCAGATCCTCAAGAACATCAAGAAGGGCGCCACCGTTGAACGTGCCCGCGCCTTCGCCAAGGACTGCCACGACCTCGGCCTCACCATCCATGGCGATTTCATTCTCGGCCTCCCTGGCGAAACCAGAGAGTCTATTCGCAACACAATCAACTTCGCCAAGACCCTGGACGTCGAGACCATTCAGGTCTCCATCGCCCACGCCTACCCCGGCACTGAGTTCTACGACTACGCCAAGACCAACGGCTACATCACCAACGAGCGCATGGAAGACGGTGGCGGCCACCAGATGGCGCACATCGAGTATCCCGGCCTGCCCGTCGACTACGTCATGGAGATGGTGCACAAGTTTTACGACGAATACTACTTCCGCCCCAAGGCCGCGTTCCGCGTGGTGTGGAAGGCAATCGTCAATCGCGATGTGCCCCGCCTGTATGTCGAAGCAAAGGCCTTCATGAAGCTCCGCTCGCAGCGCAACAAGGCGGTCAAGGCCACACGTGCGCTCCAGGCCGACTCCAACACCCCGGCAAAAGCCGGCGCTTAGTTCCCTCTTCGCAAAGAATCAGGGCGGATGCTATCGGCATCCGCCCTGATTCTTTGCATGCACCTCATCGGAACCTTATGTCCCGCCCCGTACTCTAAAGGTGAGGCATTCATCGGGTTGGTTATAGCGGTTCCAGAATTGCTCTAGTCGCCCTCCTGGTTTTTGTCGCACAACAGGCCGATTCAAATACGCATGGCTCATCATCGACTCACGGTTCAACAGTTCCTGATCCTCGCATTCGTCTCCGTCAGTGTGCCGCTCGGCGACACCGCACTTTCCCATGGCATGACCAGCCTGCCCGCCATCTCCCTCGCCCATCCCCTCACACTCATCGCAGCCGTCTTCACTCCATGGATCGCCCTTGGCATCCTGCTTCTCATCGGCTACTTTGCCAGCTATCTCACCGCGCTCTCCTGGGCCGATCTCACCTACGTAATGCCCGCCACCGCCCTCGGCAATGTATTCGTTGCCTTGCTTGCGCACTTCTGGCTCCACGAAACCATCTCCCCTATGCGTTGGATGGGTGTTGCACTCATCACCATCGGCGTCGGATTTGTAGCCCACGGCCCTGTATCCACAACGCCGCCTCTCAATCTCCCCACCACCATCGACGAGGTAGAAGATCCTTCACTCGGCGATGCCCTTGAAGGCGACGCCATTGAAAAGGAGCAGGTGCGATGATGCAAGCCTCGAACCTCATCCAGCCCACCTTCTGGCAAGCCACGGCCATGATCGCCACCATCGTTCTCACCTCCTCCACCGGCGAAGTCCTAACCGCGGCCGCTATGAAATCCATGGGCGATCTCGATGTCATCCGCGCCCGCTCCGGCATGAAGGGAGCCATTCGCGCCGTCGTTACTTCCCCGCTCTTCGTCGCCGGAATCTTCTTCATGGCCGTGGCGTTTTTCTCGCTTCTCTTCGCGCTGAACCACATGAATCTCAGCCTGGTCGGCCCCGCCGCTGCCTCTCTGACTCTGGTCACCAACACCATCGCCGCCAAATTCTTTCTCAAGGAAAACGTAGACCGCCGCCGCTGGACCGCCGCCGGATTAGTCTGCGTCGGCGTCTACCTCCTCGCCCACTGAAACACCTCGAACACTCGCCCGTTTTGGGCGCACACAACGCAATCGCAGTACAACGAATCGGACCTTAGATGGGCTTTGTATCGGTGCACTACGTCACAAGCTGGCAGAACTCATTCCAGTTATCCTTAGACGGGAAGGCGTCCCCTCCAGTAGAATGGTGTGTACCAACTGAACTGACAAAGAACCACCTCGCGATGTCGGGTTTTGGGCCCCTCATTTTCATATCCTTATTACCTGCATGAGGGTGTGCGATGGCCCGCTGCTTCGAATTGAACTCAGGAGTCCTGCCGTTTTGCCGATGCATATCGTAATGTCCGTTCGCCGCCTCGCTTCCGCCCGTCACGCATGCACGCTCGCTGCCCTTGGTGCGCTGCTCGCTTTCGGTCCTTTAGCCAGCGCGCGCGGCACGCAGCAGCACAAGCATCCGCGTCTGCACGCAATGGGCCACCTGTTGTCGAACGTTGTCCTGCCTGAAGTGGGATTCATCCCTGACGATGACGAGATGCCGGAGGACGGCCCTAAGTACCAGCTCAAGCTCGTGCGCCAGGGCGGCGAGATGATCGACGTCATTTACAGGGTGGGCGATACGTATATTCCCGAGGCTCTCGACCAGCTAAGCGAGTTCCTGCGCGATGTCCACAACGACGAAGTCAAAAACTACGATCCCCGCACCTTCGATGTCCTCCACACGATGCTTGCCAAACTGAACCGATCCAGCAGCGAAATCGAGGTTCTTTCCGGTTACCGAACCAAGGAGACGAACGACGCTCTCCGTGAAAGTGGCACCACGAACGCCGCCGAGCACTCGCAGCATATCGAAGGGAATGCACTTGATCTCCGGGTTCCCGGCGTTCCAGCCGTCGAGTTGCGCGACGCTGCGCTTTCCCTCCGCGCCGGTGGCGTAGGTTACTACCCTAAGGGTCAATTTATCCACGTAGACACGGGTCCCGCCCGCAAATGGACCTACGCCAGGCACCACGGCAAGCACTCGCACCGCCATCGCCACGCGTAACGCCGCACTCTCGACCTCCTAGACTCGGCGACCTATCAAATTCTCCCAGAACTCAGGGCTTTCCAGGCCACGGAGATAGTCTTCGCCTTAAAGCCCCAGCCACCGGCCTGTCCGTTCCCCGCATCTAAGCCTGTGTAGCACCGGGAATCTCCGCTTCTTCCTGGGGTGCTACCTTGCTTGCCATGAATCTTTGCGCGTATCTCAGTCTCGCCATCACCGTGCCCACCGGCTGGTTCGTGCTCGGCGTGGCCGCGCTTGTATTGCTCACGGCCTTCTTTCTTGCCGGCCTGTTCGGACCCATGCCCCGCTATGAAATGAGAGACAGGGACCAGATTCCGCCCAACGATACAAGCCCATTCCTGTTTCTGCTCTCTTCCCTCGTCGATGCCGCCATCAATCGCGCAGGACGGCTCCACGTCTTCACCAACGGCCCTGCATTCTATCCGGCCATCCTCGATGCCTTCCGCTCCGCGCAACGCAGCATCAACCTTGAAGCCTACATCTTCCTGAAAAGCGAAATCGCACGTCAATATGTTGAGGTACTCGCGGAGCGCGCTCGCGCTGGCGTTCAGGTCAATCTGAACCTCGACGCATTTGGCAGTCTCGGAGCGCCAGACAAAGTCTTTGCCCCGTTGATCCAGGCCGGCGGCAAAGTCGTCCGCTACAACCGCCTTACCTGGTATCACCTTATGAAAATGGATAACCGCACCCATCGAGAGCTTGTGATCATCGATGGCAACCATGCATTTGTCGGCGGTGCGGGCGTTGCGGACCAGTGGTTTACCGGCGCAGGCGGCAAGCCACGCTGGCGCGACACCATGATCCACGTCGAAGGCGAAGCGGTCGCCAATCTACAGGCCACCTTCATGGAGAACTGGCTGCAGGCAGCGGGCGAACTGCTCGTGGGCAACGCCTATTTTCCTGATATCCAGTGCCCCGACCCCACAACGGCATTCGTCATCAACAGCACCCCCACGGCTGGCGGCTCCACGCGCGCCCGCATCCTCATGCAACTGCTCATCGCCTCGGCAAAAAGCACCGTCGAAATCACCACGCCCTATTTTCTCCCCGACAAGACGCTCAGGCGCGAACTTTGCCGCGCGGTCGAGCGCGGAGTCAAATTGCAAATCCTTGTTCCCGGCATGAAGAGCGACCATATGGTCACGCGCAGTACCAGCCGCGGTGCCTACGGTGAACTCCTCAAGGCTGGCGCTGAGGTGTACGAGTACCAGCCCGCCATGATCCACGCCAAGATCCTCATCGTCGACGAACTTTGGGCTGTCGTCGGTTCCACAAACTTCGATAATCGTTCCTTCGGCATCAATGACGAGGTCAACCTGGCTGTACGCGACCCCGATGTGGCGCGCCGCCTCGGTGCTGACTTCACCAACGATCTTCGCCAAAGCCAGCGAATCACCATGGAAGACTGGCATCATCGGCCTCTCACCGAACGCTGCACTGAACTGCTGGGCTGGGCCATCGAGCGGCAGCAATGAATTCCGAATCAAAAGAACAGAGAAAGGCCACGGCCTGACCGAATGGACAAGCAATTTCGCATCGCCACCTACAACATTCACAAGGCCCGCGGCTTCGACATGCGCATCGTTCCCGAGCGCATCATCAAAGTTGCCCTTGAACTGGATGCGGATATCCTCTGTCTTCAGGAGGTAATCGACGTTCAAGCCGGCAAGCCGAATCTCAACCAGGCGCACGAGATCGCCGCCGCCTTCCCAGGCATCTACACCGCCTTCGGCGTCAACCGGCAATATCGCGGCGGCGCATACGGGAACCTCACGCTCTCACGTTTCCCCATTGTCTCCACGCGCAACCACGACATGTCGCGCGCCCTGCGCGAGCCGCGTGGCGTCATCCAGACAGAGATCGAAATCGCAGACGGCCAGACAATTCAGCTATTCAACGTGCACCTCGGAACCGGCCACATGGAGCGCAGGTTCCAAGCTCGCAAGCTCTTGAACCGCGACGTCCTTTTGCAGCCCGATCTGCGCGGGCCACGCCTGGTACTCGGCGACTTCAACGAATGGACTCGTGGCCTGACTACACGTCTCTTGCGCAAAGAGTTTCAGACCTTCCGCCCGCGGCATGCTGCGCGTTTCCCGCGCACCTTCCCCGGCATGCTACCGCTCCTTTCGCTCGACCACTGCTACTACGAACCGCCGCTGCAACTGCTGGACACCAAACTGTGGCGCAGCCGCACCGCCCTCATCGCCTCTGACCATCTGCCCCTGATTGCCGACTTCAAACTCGCCGCGTGAGGTGAAGCAGCCGCAAGTCAATTCCTTTGCGCGTCGACCCACCAATCCGAACCAATCACCGCCGCCAGCCAAACCGCGCCCACAAAATACCCGCCCACCACATCGCTCGGATAATGCACCCCGAGGTACACCCGGCTCACTCCGATCCCCAACACCATCAGCAGCGCCCCCGCCATCAACGCCGCCCTCGCCCACACACTCCGCAGCTTGTCGTACGTCTTGTAGACAATCACCCCGTACATCGCCATCGCCAGCACGGAGTGTCCACTTGGAAACGAGAAGCTATGCTCGTGCACAAACGCCCAAGGCACCTCCGGCCGCAGCCGCTTGAAGTGCAGCTTCATTACCTCGTCCAGAGCAACCCCACCCAGTGCTGCCGCGGCCACCAGTACCGCATTGTCCCTGCGCTTCCACCACCACATCAATCCCGCAGCCAGAGTCACCGACGGCACCAGCACAAAGGGCGACCCAATCCAACTTAGCCCTCGCATTACCTCCGTCAGCATCGGCTGCGCAAACCCGTGCACCCAGCTCTGAGTCGCTATGTCGCGCTGCTCAAACGACGCCTTCAGAATCTCGTCATGCAGCTCTACCAGCCCAAAGGTCGTTACTAACGCGGCAGCGAACCCCACCAGCAGCAACGCCCCAAATAGTTCCAGTTTCCGTACAGAACGCATAAGCCGCAAGGTATCACAAATTGACCCAAATTCTTGCAATGGTTCTAAAGATGTATAGAGCTAAGGTGCTCATTTGCTTAGACATAAGGCCAGTATTCATCCAGAGTGATGCAAATCACATTCAATGAAGAAATGTTTCTGTCTTATGGGGAATCGAGGGGTAGGTGCATGGTCGGCACCATCCCCTCAATTTTGACAAGTTTGCCTATTTTGAGCGATCTGCGGGGTTGGAAAGCTATTTGCAATCGGCAAAATAGTTTGGAGTATTTGGGTATATGGCCTCCTCGTTGCGACCGATCCTCATCAGGCCACAGCACATCAAAGTCAGGCTCAGTCAGGGGTCCACGATGCATATCGGGACGAATCCACTGTCGAGCCTCAGGTCTTAGTAATCTTGTGTTTCTCGATTGGAAATCGACTTTTGCCATGGCTTCTCCCGTTATCAGATTTGATCGTTTCGAAGATCGAGCATCTATCGATGTTCTCGTCGTAAGTCCGAACTCCCAGCTACGACTCGAATTGAATGAAAAGCTGAAGCTTCCGCGTTGGAACGTGGTGCAGGCAGGCGGAGGAGCAGAGGCATTGGAACGGCTCCAAGGCCATGGGACGGAAGACGGAATCCTGCTTCTGGACCCCATGTTGCCGGACCTCGAACCGGACGAATTTCAGAGGATCGTCACAGCTCGGTTCCCAAATATACGGGTATTGATGCTGAATTCCCACACTGGTCAAATCCTGGTGGGAAGTGCATCGCCAACCCTTGTGTCATCCGAGCTTGTCGGTGAAATCAATCGCGGCGGATCGGTCCGGCCTGGTCCCATTTCAGTGGTTGCCCGGGAGAATCCCCGGAAGTTCCCCGACGATATAGTCAAGCTGCGCAGCATGATCGGAGACTCAGAACCGATCCGTCGCACATTCGCCCTGACACGCATGGTTGCGGCTCGCGATACAACTGTGCTGATTACAGGCGAAAGCGGAACAGGCAAGGATATGATCGCCCAGGAAATTCATTTGAACAGCCCTCGCCGAAACCAACCGTTTGTGGTGGTGAATTGTTCTGCTATTCCCGAAACACTCTTGGAAGCGGAACTGTTCGGTTATACCAAGGGTTCGTTTACCGGTGCTCAACAATCGCGAATCGGTCGTATTCAATCGGCGCAAGGGGGAACGCTCTTCCTTGATGAAATAGGGGACATGCCAGTAACGCTCCAGAGCAAGATGCTTCGATTCCTTGAGCAGGGAGAAGTGCAGCGTCTCGGCAGCAATGAAAATCTCAAGGTGGATGTTCGTGTGGTGGCAGCCACTAACGCAAATTTAAAGAAGCGCGTATCTGAGCAACAGTTTCGCGAAGATCTCTACTATCGCCTGGCAGTATTTCCCATTCACATTTCGCCATTGCGCGAACGGATGAGTGACCTGGAGGAACTAGCTATCGCTTTCGTCGCCAAATTCAACTGCGCGTTAACTCTGACCCGCCGAGCACTACAAGTTCTGGGACAACATAGCTGGCCAGGCAATGTTCGCGAGTTGCGCAATGTAATCGAAAGGGCGACGATCCTGGTGGGATCAGGGTACGAGATCAATCCTGAACACATTCTTGTATAGAGCGAATTTCCATTCGGCCCTCAAGCCCCAACGTGCGCATCGAACCGCATTGCACGGACACGAATAACTACTGTAAGCGGTCACTAATTAGCGAATTTCCATTCGGCCCTCAAGCCCCAACGTGCGCATCGAACCGCATTGCACGGACACGAATAACTACTGTAAGCGGTCACTAATTATCTGCTCTTCACTACTGTCATCTGCCTACAAACCGCATCAACCCCCGCGGTCTCAAATCCGCATCCAGAATCCGTCTTGGCTCACCAATCGCCGCACAAACTGCCTCCGCCGCAAGGTGTCCGCTCCGTACCCCGCTCTCCATCGTCGAAGGCCATCCTGTCTGCACCCAGTCCCCCGCCAGAAACAGATTCGGCCATGGTGAAACAGCGGAAGGGCGCGCCGCATCAATCCCCGGTGGCACGCCGAACGTAGCCCGCACCTCCTTCACCAGCACCACCTTCTCGAGCTTCGCTTCCTTCACCTTGGGAAAAAACTCCGCCAGCTCGCGCAGCGCCTGAGAAATCGCTTCATCCCTCGGCAACGCCGCAAACGCCCGCGTCGCACTCACAACCAGCTCGATATAATTCCCATCGCGCCCCTGCAATCGCGACTGGTTATACATCCAGTGAATCTCGCGATCCAGCAGCACCGCATGTTCCAGCTCCGTAATCTCGCGATCGAACCACAGATGCACGCTGCAAATCGGCCAATGTTCCTGCCGTGCAATCTGCCCCGCCAGCTTCCCTGCTCCCTCCGACGGCGGCAGATGCGGCAGCAGTTTCTCAGTCGCCTCAAAGGGCAGCGCTATCACCACAAAATCCGACGTCAGCACACCCGTTCGCGTCTTCACCGTCCATTGCAATGTCTCGTCGTCCCACTCGGCGCTTTCCACATGCGTGTTCAGCAGAACGCGCCCTCCGCGCTCCTCAAGATACGGCCTAACCGGCGCATACAAATCACTCAGCGGCACGGTGCTCATCCCCATGCTGCCCGCCTCGGCCGAATTCATAAACAGCTCGCGGATCACCTTCGCCGCATACGGCAACGCAATCTCATCAATCTCCGCATTCAGTGCGCTCGCAATCACCAGCCGCCAGAATCTCTCCAAAGTTCCCTGCGTCTGCTTGTGTCGGATCAGCCAGTCCTTCAGCGTTTCCATCGAGTCGCGCGGCACTGGCTTCATCAGCGCGTTGAAGGCTCGACCCAGCGCAACTTTGTCAGCAAATGTAAATGCGCTTGCGGCCATCAGCCGCGGCAGCCCATGCAACGGAGCCGGCAAGAAGGAAGGCCCAAGCACCGAACGCCGTCCTCCCGGCTCAATCATGGTCATATCCTGCGTCCAGTGAATCTTGTCCGCAACCCCGATCCGCCGATAGAACCCAATCAGATTCGTGCAGCACCCAAACAGCACATGCTGGCAGTTGTCGATGACCTCGCCGACACCCGGATGCAGATACGAACTAGCCCGCCCGCCCAGGTACCCGCGCCGCTCCACCAACTGCACGCGAAAGCCAGCCTCAGCCAGCGCACAGGCAGCACTCATGCCCGCCACGCCCGCACCGATGACTATTACGGCTCCATGCGAGTTATGTTGGAAATTATTCAACTAAAGCCGTACCTTCAATTCCCGACGTGCATATCCGGCATCTCTTTTTGTTTCGCGTTGCGGAACTCATGAAGCATCGAAAATAGAGAAATCACTAATACAAACCCGAACCACACAGCGATGATGACCTTAAAGCAAACGTCAAGAATTGATGCTGCCGGCCCCATCGCCGTCCAGAGCAACAGACCAGAACTCAATGCAGTCACTCCTTGCACTGCGGAATAATGGCTCTTCGAGCGAAAACATAAGCTAGACAGGACCATTCCCAGAAAGAACAACAAACAAATTTCGTTCGTCTCCGAGTAATGGATGATATGTGCCATTCGCAACACGCCCACAACACAGATTCCTACGGCAGTTAGGAGCACTTTCGACTCTAACTTCAGCAACGGCATCTTCATCGTTTCTCGAGTCCTTTCTCCACGCGATCAATACTGCACTCGTATCAAGAAAACATCCTGACCCAACCCATCTTCGCCATGCCCACTGCCAATATCCGCATCTTCTCAACCGTCGGCACGCTCGCCCGCTTCGAGAACACATCGAAATCCGCAGCCTCAATCCGCTTCAGCAGCGCATGATAAATCTCCACCAGCACGCCCAACGCTGGCCGGCTCTCCTTATCAATCAGCGGCATCAACGCATCCGCCGATCGATAATACTTCTCCGCCCGCCGTCCAATCTCCTGAAGCAGCGCGCGCTCCGCAGCCGTCGGCCCCACGCCCTTAGCGCGCTTCAGCAGCCCATCCACCGCCACTCCATGCGCCTTCAAATCCTCAAGCGGCAAATAAACCCGGTTCCGTTCCGCATCCTCCGCCACATCGCGCAGAATATTCGTCAACTGGAAAGCAATCCCCGTCTCTTCGGCCAGCTTCTCGGCACGCGGATCCGTATACCCAAAAATGCGGATACACACCAACCCCACCACCGAAGCCACCAGGTAGCAGTAGCGATACAAATCGTCGAATGTCGCGTAAGTATCCGGCGCGTCTCCATGCACCGAATCCAGATCCATCGTCACACCCGCCACCAGTTCATCCAGCAGTGTCAGCGGAATCTGAAATCGTTGCATCGCATCACGCACCGCAATGAATACAGGATCGCTTGTCGCACCGCCCGTGCTCGCCGCGCGCCATCCCGCAAGCCATGTGTCCAGGCCCGCACGCCGCTCGGCTATCGGCACACTTTCATCGTCGGCCAGGTCATCGGCCTTTCGCATGAATGCATAAATGGCGCAAATGGCGTTACGCCGCGGCCTGGGAAGCGCGACAAACGCATAATAGAAATTCTTCGCTTCGCGTTTCGCAATGGCCCGGCAAACCGCGTAGGCCCCGCTCAGCGTCAACTCGCCCAGCGTCAACTGACCTGAAGCATCTCCGTCCGTTGTGCGCTTCGCAGTCAATCCGCCTACTCTGTGCTCAGGCTATCGCGACTCAGAGCCGCAAACGGTAACAGCTTCGCACTCACTGCCCTTAATGCAAGACTGAACTTGGTGCCTTTCGAAATCGAGGGACGCCCGCTCAGCACGTCATAATCCTGCCGCTCAATCGCCCGCAGAATCTCCAGGCCTCCACGGCTGAAAAGATCCAGATCGACCGCCAGATCGCGACTCACCATGGGAAGCAGCCCAAGTCCCTCCTCGAAGCGTCCACGGGCAAAATCCACCTCAAGGCGCATCAGGTCGCGAAATTCAGGCGTCGCCACTCCGTTCGCAATCGTTTCGTCGCTCACCCCGTAGAACCCCATGTCCTGTTGCGGAATGTACACCCGCCCCTTCGCCCAGTCCCGGCCCACGTCCTGCCAGAAATTCGCCAACTGCAGCGCTGAACAGGTCGCGTCCGACAGCCTGAATTTCTCATCGTCCACTTCCCCGCAGGCGTACAGCACCAGCCGCCCCACCGGATTCGCCGAATAACGGCAATAATCCAACAGGTCAAGCATGGTCGCATAACGCGTCTCCGTCTGGTCCCGGCGAAAAGCCGTCAACAGGTCCGCAAACGGCTCCTTGGGGATGGAGCAAGCACGAATCGTCTCCGCGAGCGCCACGAACACAGGATGCCGCGTCTCTCCCGCATAACACGCATCCAGCTCTTTTCCCCAAAAATCAAGCAGCGCCAGCGATTGCGCCGTGTCGCCTACTTCGTCTCCCAGGTCGTCAGAAACGCGGCAGTAGGCGTAGATGGCGTAAAAATGCGGGCCCAGTGCCTTGGGCAAGAACCACGACGCCACATGAAAATTCTCGTAATGCGATTTCGCCAGTTGTTTGCACCACGCCCGCGCTTCCGTGAGGGTGGGTTTTACCGCAGGCATGCGGTAATTGGCCGCCAGGGCCGACCATCCGCGCGCAATCAACTCTTCCTGATCCGGCGTTACGGCCGTATTTTCCGTTTTGTCAGTTGCCATGGTCATCGATTAGGGCACAATGGCGGTCTTGATCTCGCTGCTGCGCTTCATCAGCTTCTCAAAGACACGGTTAAGTTCGTATAAGTGGGCGTGACCGGTAATAAATGCACTCGCCTGAAAACGGCCACCGGCGATAAGCTCAAGCGCCTTGCGGCATATCGCCGGAGTGTGATGAAACGTCGCCCGCAGTGTGATGTCACTATAATGGATCCGGTTCGTATCTAATGTGACGTGCGTCCCCACTGCGCATCCGCCAAAGAAGTTAACCGTTCCGCCCTTGCGCACCAGTTCCACAGCTTCCTGCCATGCCTCGGGTACGCCGACAGCTTCAATGGCAATGTCCACTCCGCGGCCCTTCTCTGTCAACGCACGCGTCTCGCTGATAGCCTTGCGAATGCTCGTCGTCTGCACCACGTGCGACGCGCCCAGTTGTCGCGCCGCTTCCACCTGGCCGTCATGTTTCACTATCGCAATCGTTTTGCATCCGGCCAGCGCAGCCACATGCAGAATCATCAGCCCCAGCGGACCGCCTCCGATCACGGCAACCGTATCGCCGGAACGCGGACGCGAATCCTCAAACCCATGCACCGCGCAGGCCAGTGGCTCCGTCAGCGCCGCATGCTCCAGCGGAACATGATCCGGAACCTTCAGCGTATTCTTCGCAACAATCCGCGCAGGAATCCGAATAAACTCGGCATACGCGCCGTTATTGAACAGCAGATCGTCGCAGAGATTTTCCTGCGCGCGCTCGCAAAAGTAACAATGCCCGCACGGAGCGGAGTTTAGAGCCACTACCCGGTCGCCGGGCACGAAGTCCACAACTCCCTCGCCCACCTGCACCACCGTCCCAGCCAGTTCATGACCGAACAGCGCCGGCGGCACAATCATCCGCGCATGATACCCGCGCCGAAAAACCTTCAAATCCGTGCCGCACGTCAGCGCCGCGCCTACGCTCACAACCAACTCACCGGGAGCTGCCTCAGGTACAGGAACCCGCTCAATGCGAATATCTTCGCGCCCGTGGAGGATCGCGGCCTTCATGGTTGTTGCCATCAGGACACTCCTCCCCCACCCGCAACAGCCTCAATCATGATCTTCATCGAGTCCGCCTTTGGGTGCGATGCGATATCGATCGCCGCTACCGCCTCCTCCAGCGGAAACCGGTGCGAAATCAGTGGCGTCAAATCAAACCCATTGTGGTAACCGTCAAATACCAGCTCGGTCACCTCATCCAGAATGGGGAACGAAGATGAGTACGAGCCCATCAGCGTCTTCTCGTCCATGCAAACCGCGCCTGGATCAAAGTTGGCATCGCCGTGTTGCGTCTGCGCGAACAGCATCACCTTGCCTCCGGGCCTCACCGCGTCCATCGCCGTCTTGATAAGCCCGTTTCCGCCCACCGCCAGAATCACCGCATCCGCGCCGCGTCCATCGGTCTCCGCAAACACCCGGTCCACCACATTCTCGGTCCCGGCATGAATTGGATTCTTCAGTCCATACCGCGCCGCAATTGCATGCCTCTCCGGAAAAAGATCCGACGTCAGCACCCGCGCCCCGGTCCGTTGCGCAAGCACCGCATGCATCAGCCCAATCGGTCCCTGCCCAATCACCAACACCGTGTCGTCCGCAGCCAGGTTCAAAAGCTTCACGCCCTTCAACACCGTATTCACCGGTTCCACAAAGGCAGCCTGCTCAAATGGAACTCCGTCCGGCACCCGCACAACGCCGCGGTTCGCCACCACAAAGTCCATCACCCGAATGTACTCCGCGAAGCCCCCGCCTGACGGTTCGAAACCGGCGGTAACTCCCACTTTTTTGTAGAGCGAGCATTGCGCCGGCGTCTGCTTCCGGCAGTAGTAGCAGTCCCCGCACGGCACATGATGGAAAACCATCACCCGCTCACCTACCTCGTAACAGGTCACGCCCTCGCCCACTTCGACAATAACCCCGGCCATTTCATGTCCGAAAATGCGTGGCGCCGAGTGCGATCCCGTGTGAATCTTCTTCAGATCCGTCCCGCAAACGCCGCAGGTGGCCACCTTCACCAGCAACTCCCCGGGACCAATCTTCGGCACCGGCACCGTCTCCACGCGCATATCGTTCACGCCGCGGTACACCACCGCCTGCATCGTCGCAGGAACCTTCGCCGCCCCACGAAAAACTTCGGCCGCGCCTTCAACGTTTGAGATCTGGGTAGCCATCGGATTTACTGATTATCCCTCGTTGGTTCAGAATTTCTAACAACAATTCCGCGATCTCTCCGGCGGCCTTTCTACTATTCTCGCCCATCCGAACCAGTGCAGGCCAGTGCCATGGCCTCAGAAGCGAATAAAGGACAAACCCGGCCAGTCGAAATTCCCCGCCCGGCCCAATAAACCGGTTGAAATCAGGCAATCTATCCCGGAATCCGTCACTGACCCCCTTCACGCAATAGAACGGAATTCCGCGCATCGCCGCCAGCCGCGCCACCCCCGCAGCCTCCATATCCACCAGCCCAGCCCCATAAGCCGCCGCCAGTCGCTGCTTTTCCCCCTCCCCCGCCACAACAGCACTAGTCACCAGCAACACGGAATGTGCCCCACTCGCAGCCGGGTGCCCCCGGTCCCTCGCACTTGGGGACCGGGGATCGGACGCCACTCCACTCTTGGCGCCAACGTGGGAGTGGGTCGAAGCCTCAAACCGCTCCCCCGTCCGCGCATCCACCACGCGGCCCACATGGAACGCCCGCCCCGTAGCAAAATCTTCACTAAGAGCCCCGGCCCAACCCGTCGAGATCACCAGATCAACAGCCCCAACCTTCTCGACCTCAGCAAACGCCTTTGTAGCCGCATTCACCCCAGCCCCGCCACAAGCCGCGACCCACTCATGCCCGCCGGCCCACGTCAATCGCCACAGATGAACATTGCCGCGCCTCTCGTGCGCCCAGCCTTCCTTCGCATTTGCATTAAGAAACGGCTTCAACTCACCCGGCATCGCGGCAATGATCGCAACACGGGTCATGTGCGCAGCTCAGGCGATGCGGGAATCCCAAGCTTTCCCGTTCCCGGCGCCCCGCCTTTGATCAAGACAAGCGGAAGTTCAGCCAGGACCACCACAAGCAGCGCCCCAAGCGTCCACCACTTCCCTCCCCAATTCGCTGCACCAATAAAAACCACCCAAGGCAGCGCGAACGCCAACACCCACCACCGGCTCCATCCAATATCGGCTAGCCGACCAGCGGTTGCAATCGGCCAGATCAGAACATACAAACCCGCCATGATCATCAACAGCCAATGGAAAGCGGGGAACCTATCGTTAGAACTGGACACGAGCATCATTGCGCACCATACGGAAAATAGGACAACCCTGCCGTACTGCCCACGATCCGAAGCCCGCGCCAATCTTCGCAAGAATCCATTCATCCCGGTCCCTCTCATTCGCTCTACGGCGCATACCCATGCGCCCGAAACCACTCAATCGCCGCCCGCATCGCCGGGTAAATCCGGTAGATCCGAAACCCCAACTCCTGCTGCGCATGCGCACTGGAAGCAAACATCTTCTTCCGCCCCATGCGCACCTCTTCGAGCGTCGCCCGCGGCTCCTTGCCCCGAATCCGCCCCGTAATCCACTCCTCAAAAAACGCATACGTCGCCGCCACGGCAAACGGAATCTCCACCGTCGGCGAAGGAATCCCCGTGATCGCCGACATCTTGTCCAGAATCTGCTTCAGCGTCAGGTTTTCTCCGCCCAGAATATACCGCTTCCCCGGCGTCCCCACCGTCAGCGCCGCCACATGCGTCCGCGCCACCTCGGCCACATCCACCAGGTTCAGCCCGGTATCCATATATGCCGGAAACTTCCCGTTGAGAAAGTCCACAAAGATGCGCCCGGTCGGCGTCGGTTTCGCGTCATTCGGCCCAATCGGCGTCGTCGGATTCAGAATGATCACCTTCTGTCCGCCCCCAGCCGCCTTGATCGCCTCCTGCTCAGCCAGAAACTTCGACCGCTTGTAATGACCCACCATGTCCTTCAACGAAACCGGCGTGTCCTCATTGATGACTAAGCCATCGGTCCTGAAGTGCATCGTCGCCACGCTTGAGGTATAAACAACCCGCGGCACACCCGCCTCCCGCGCCATCCGCAGCAGTTCCCGCGTCCCATCCACATTGGCCTTGTACATCGCCTCAGGATCACGAATCCAAAGCCGGTAATCCGCAGCCACATGCATCACTGCATCGCACCCAGCAAGCGCCGTCCGCAGCGATTCAGGCGCGAGCAAGTCTCCAACGACAGTCTCGCCCTTAATACCTTCAAGGTTTTCAAGATTGCTGGATTTTCGAACCAGGAGCCGAAGGTCGGCTCCCTCGGCAGCCAGCGCCCGCGCCACATGATGCCCGACAAACCCGGTAGCGCCTGTTACAAAAACTTTCATCCGATCTTCCCACGTTCCATACTAAACCGGTGGCTTCTTCTGAAAGCAAAGGCGTGATTCACGAAAGCAGCTCTGCCGATAAAGGATATATGAGCAAGCGATTCACTCTAACCACGAACAAGCGCGGACAGGTCACACATCCGAAGGAAGTACTGGAACATTGCGGACTTCCAGCCGGAGGAAAACTTAATATAGAGTTCCTTCCTGACAGAATTTGCAAATTCAGCCCGATTCATCCGCCGTCGCCCGCGAAGGGATCGCCGAACCCGCCATCAAAAGCGCCATAGCCCCTTCGACCCGCATAAGACGTGGGATAACGGGCGCCTCTTGCGGATGACGCCCGGGTCTAACGATACCCAGAATCATCCAATACACTGACGCGCAAATGGAATTCACTTAGAATGTTTGTAGGGGGCGGAAATGTACTTCTGGATTCATATTGTCCCAAGCCATTCCTCTGCTGGGCCGCGCTTTATGTTCTCTGTAGCCAACATGCAAGGGTCAGGCGGCTCTGTACCTTATGTCACGTTCGAAAGCCTGGATCGTTTGACGGCCTCCATGCGCTCGATGAACGTTCACGACGAGCACATTGGTGAAATGCAGAATATCCTTGCAACTGGAAAGGCCTTCAGTCTTCCAAATGTGTATCTCACCGATCAGGACTTGGCAAAGCTCGGGCTCTATGTACTTGGGAACATACCCGAAAGATTCTCTGCTATTTCTGCAGTTGAGGGACTGAAGCTCGAGTCCGAGGGTGCAGAACGTGTGGAGCGTACTCGGGGCCTTCCGCCCGACGAGCGGCGGGCACAGACGATTCAAGCGTTCACAGAATCACGGAACCACGAATGACAGAGGGCTACGACGCCTTCGAAGATCCCTACGCCTATTCCGGCACGTCGGTTCTGCAAAACTGCCTGGACATTCGAGACGCCGGTATTCTGGAGGCGTTCGAGGTCGAAATCTCGACGCTTCGCGCCGAAGAGCCCCTACCGCATGGCACATTCGATCCCGTCCATTACTGCAGCGTTCATCGCCATCTCTTTCAAGATGTTTATGAATGGGCGGGGCAGTACCGGACTGTGCGCACCTCGAAGGGTAGCAACGCATTCTGCTACCCGGAACACATACCCGCGCAGATGGATGCTCTCTTCCGATCAATTCACGGCGGCGAAGCATTTGCCCAAAGAAGCCGCAGCGAATTTCTGATGGAGGCAGTCCGATTCCTCGGTGAGCTGAATGCAATTCATCCGTTTCGCGAGGGAAACGGGCGCGCACAACTCGCCTTTTTGGGATTGATAGGAGCAACGTTCAACCATCCATTCGCGTTCGAACGGATCGACAAGGACGCGTTCTTGCAGGCAATGATCGAAAGCTTCTTCGGCAGATTCGAAGAATTGACAGCCGAACTCGGGAAGCTTCTGGCCTGATTGGGACAGCTACGCAGGGGGATACATCGGCGTGAAGTGTCGGTGATTGCGATGCAGAAGATCAAGTTATTGGCCTAGGCCGTATCGACATATAGCCTCAGGTGCAACCAAGCGCAGGCGAGAGCGACCAGAGCGTGGAAGCAGGCTTTTGATTTTTCGTATCGCGTG
>Ga0302319_10003601_pt1 | contig 32212 bp, 31 predicted proteins | sample Bog_T0_2_FD_203319 | JGI IMG/M metagenome (GOLD analysis project Ga0302319, IMG submission 203319) | Peat permafrost microbial communities from Stordalen Mire near Abisko, Sweden - Bog_T0_2 | ecosystem: Environmental > Terrestrial > Soil > Wetlands > Peat | place: Sweden: Abisko, Stordalen Mire... | reverse complement strand
CTCCGCTACGCTCCGGCCTTCCTGCATCCCCCAGCCCAAACCGGGGACACAAGCAAACAACATCAACCAACAAAAGGGGACATTCTCTGGTAAGTTAACATGGGGACATTTCTAAAAAGTTTTGACATGCCCGGCGTGTGCGTGACTTTGAACGGCCGCGCGGAATCCGCGAAGTGCGGCAATATTTTTCGTCCTCGTTTGCTTCACATCCTGCACACGGACTTTTCAGCAATATTGGTGCGAACAACTTATCCGCCACCGCGTGAGCTTCACGCACACGGCGTGAAAATTTCACGCGATGGCGCAGACGCCAGAAATAATTTCACGATTTTGCTGCAATTTAGGCTGGAATGCGGTTGGCATCGGTAGTGCTAAAGACTCATTTTGAATCCGATTGACAGTCCGCGAAATTCATATAAAGTTTTTCGCCTGTCCCCCGAACGAAAAAACATTAATTGAAGAAACATCATTGTATGAAAAGAATCCTGAAGCAAAAAGCGGCGTTCACGCTCATTGAGCTGCTCGTCGTCATCGCCATCATCGCCATTCTCGCGGCCATGCTGCTGCCCGCGCTTGCGGCGGCCAAGCGCAAGGCCCAGCGCATCAACTGCGTGAACAATCTCAAGGAAATCGGCCTGGCCTTCCGCGTCTGGGAAGGTGACAACGGCGACCAATATCCCATGAACGTCAGCACTAACACCGGCGGCATGGCCGAAAAAGTGTGCAGCTCCTCATATCCAGGCACGGTAGGCGGGTTTGTCTGGGTGTATATTGCAATGTCGAATGAGTTGGCCTCACCCAAAATTCTCATCTGCACCTCGGACTCCAGCCACACGGTTGCGGCGACCAACTTTGCCCCTCAAATCACTGCTTATGCGGACAAGAATAAAATTATATTTACGAGCTATTTCATTTGTGGTGATGCGGCGGAAGCCTATCCTCAGATGATCCTCTCCGGCGACCGCAACTTCGGACCATCGTCTCCCAACTCGAAAGGCAACCCAGCCATAAACATGGCTGGAACAAACAATATCTCTTACGGAGCGGGCAATGCCTCTTCTACGGTGCCACCGTTATGGGGTTGGACCGCTAATGACCTGCACCAGAAGAATGGCAATCTTTGCATTGCTGACGGCAGTGTCCAGCAAGTGAGCTGCTCCGGCCTGCAGGATTCATTGTCAAACGCCACCAATGGTGCTCCGACGGCCACCCCGATTTACGACATGCCGTAATCTGACCGGCCATTTTTGTCCGAAACCAGCAGGGCCTCCGCAAGGAAGCCCTGCTTTTTTAATCCAGCTTTTCAACGATGGCTAATTTTCAGAAACCTCACCATCGGCCTTCTTTTCCAGCTTTTGCGCACGCCGTTGCCCGGCAAAAAATCTTTGCAACAACGCACGGCATTCCTCCAGCCGCACCCCGGACGTGATGGCACACTGATGGTTCAACGTGGGAAACTGCAATAAATTTAAAGCCCCGCCGGCCGCGCCGCCCTTCGGATCGCCGGCACCAAACACCACCCGCGCCAGCCGCGTGTGCACGACGGCCCCGGCGCACATCGGACACGGTTCCTTGGTGACGTAAAGCGTGCAATCCGTCAGCCGCCAGTCGCCCACGGAATTTTCCGCCTGGGTGAGCGCCAGCATCTCCGCGTGTGCCGTGGCGTCCATCAACGCCTCGACTTGATTAAATGCCCGCGCGATGATGCGTCCCGCGCGCACGACGACCGCGCCCACAGGCACCTCCTCCTGCTCGAAAGCCTTGGCCGCCTGGCGGAGCGCCTCGCCCATGAAATAATCGTCGCTGTGCAAGTCAATGATCAGGTCACTCATCTCGTTTCCTCCAAAGCCCATTCGTTCCGTCCGTCCACATGGCAATGGCAGTGCGCCGCAAAAAATCCGCCGCGAAACTGCCAGAACCACGGCCAGATCTGTTCGCGATCCGTCTGTGGGATTTTCAACGCCGCAATTTTTTCGCGCGGGAAAAAGGCAAAGCGACCTTCGGCGTGAACCGGCGGCAGCGTTTTCAATACCACCTTCACCTCGAACAAAAACATCAGCCAGTGCGTCTGGCCCTGATAACCGCATTCGCTGATCAGCCCGGCCAGATGCAAATCGGACGGGCGAAGTTGCAGCCCGATTTCCTCGTGCGCCTCGCGGCAGGCGCAGGCGTAGGGCGATTCGCCAAAGTCCATTTTCAATTTGCCGCCACACGGACTCCACAGGCCGCGATTCGGCTCCTGCGCGCGTTCGAGCAAAAGAATTTCCGCCTGCTCGTTGAAGCAGTAAAGCAGCGTGGCGATTTTGTAGGGCAGAACCATCCGCCGAAGTTTGAATTTCAAACGTTGAATGTCGAATCAAAATTCCATTGTCACGCTGCCGGAAAAAAATAAACTATTCGTTCCATTAAATGAAAACATTCAACATCGCAGCGCTCGCTGGTGACGGCATCGGCAACGAAGTCGTGTGCGAGGCCATCAAGATCCTCCGCGTCGCCGAGGAAAAATTCAGCTTCAAACTCAACGTCACTGAAGCCCCGGTCGGCTGGGCGGGCATTGACGCGGCGGGCAAAGCTCTGCCAGATAAAACACTGGCCCTCTGCAAAGCGTCCGACTCCATTTTGTTTGGCTCCGTCGGTTTGCCGGATCGCGACCCGACCATTCCGAAAGAGGAACGTCCCGAACGAGCCGCACTGCTGCGGCTGCGGAAGGAGTTCGGCTTGTTCGCAAATTTGCGGCCGGTTTCGCTGCCGAAAGTTCTGTCGCACGCATGTCCGCTCGCGAAGGAACGCCAGGGCGACGGCATTGATATTCTGGTCGTGCGCGAACTGACGGGCGGCATGTATTTCGGCCAGCCGAAGAAGACGGAAGATTTGGGCGGCGGCAATTTTCGCGCGATCGACACGATGGTTTACACCACGCCGGAAATCGAGCGCATCGCGCACGTCGCGTTCAAGGCCGCGCAGTTGCGCCGGAAGAAACTGACGAGCATCGACAAGGCGAACGTGCTGGAAAACGGAATTTTGTGGCGCGAAGTCGTCACGCGCGTCGGCAAAAATTATCCGGACGTGGCGCTCGACCACATGTTCGTGGACAACGGCGCAATGCAGCTCATGCTCAAGCCCACGCAGTTTGACGTGATGCTTTGCGAAAACATGTTCGGCGACATCCTGAGCGACGAGGCGGCGGCGCTGGGCGGCTCGCTGGGGATGCTGCCAAGCGCGAGCCTCGGCGCGACGACCGGCGGAAACACCTTCGGCTTTTACGAACCAGCGGGCGGCACCGCGCCGGACATTGCCGGAAAAAACCTGGCGAACCCCATCGCGCAGATTTTGTCGGCGGCGCTCATGTTGCGGCACAGCTTTGGCTTGAATGACGCGGCGGCGGCCATCGAAAAGGCTGTGGCCAAAACCATCGCGGCCGGCAACCGCACCAGCGACATATTCAGTGCAAATGAAGCCGGCGCACGCAGAATTGGCACATGCGAGATGGGCGATGCGATTGCCGCCGCAGTTTGATTTTTTGACCGCGAAACACACCTAATAACTCCGCAAAACAGGCGGCCATTGCTGGCCGCTAATTTTTGGCGGACTGTCAATGAACCAGCCGGAAAAATTTTGCAGGTGCGTCCCGCGTGTTGGTGAACGGACTGGTGGCACCGTTGACATTGGTGTAGGTGCCGGTCGCCGCAGGCGCGGCCTGCAGCGTGCAGGCGGGATTATTCCAGATGAGCACGGCTTTGTTGCCGGAGGTCTGGATGAACAGGGGAACAGCCGTTGCCGATGACGCGGCGTTGTTCAATCAAAATTATCAATGCCGAATGTTTCGCGGCTACCGCCGCCGATGGCGGCGCTCAAGGCAACAACCCGGATCCAAACATTGTTGGTCTGGTTATCCGCGTCGGTTCCCAATGCGAAACTTCGGTTGGTGGTACCAAAAACTCCCGGATCTGAATTGGTGCCAAGCGGGGTGAATACAACGGGTACGTTACCGACGGCATAGTCAATTGTCCACTTCGTGGAATTGTTGTTGGTGTGCAACAAGTTTAAATCCAGGCTGAAGGTGAGATTGTTGAAACCGATGGTGTTGGCGATTTGAAAAACAAACGCCGCGCCGGGGTCACCAAAGGAGGCGGTTTGCCGGATACATGGGCAACGATTGGTGAAGGCGCTCTGTTGTGTGGAAGATTCGTTTCCCGCGGCGGCAACGGATGAATTGTTGGTTGTCCCAGCACCGTTTGCAAACTGCCCGGTGGCAGTGCCCCAACTGACATTGGTCGCGTTGAAGGGAGCCGCCGTTCCCAGGCTGGTCGCGGTCGCGTTGGTCCGCACTGACCAGCCCAATGGCAATCCATTGCTGATGGCGTTAAAGTTTTGCGTGTAGTTTGTGCCGCTCAAAGTCACCTGCCCGCTGGCAGACAGGGCAGAAATAAATGCGAGCGCGAGCATCATCAGAACAAGTTGCCGGATGGGTTTCGGGTTCATAATTGCAATGAGTTGGGTTGTTGGATTGTTGGTGGATGGATTTTAGGAATGTCAAATACGCCTTGGATTTTGTGGCGATCATCCCGGAAGAATCGTGATGTGCGCCATGCATAAGAGGATGGCTGGCCCGTCAAAAAGGTAAAAATCGCCGCGTGGCTGTCCTGGCTCGTGCGAACAGAACCAGCCCATCCGGCCAAAGACCCACCAAGACAGCCGAAGATTTACAACCAAACATTGCCACGAAGAATTCGAATTATTAATCATAATAATAATTACTTAATAATAGTTGTATCAGATTAACTGCTTTTTGATTTTCCGCATGAATTCCCGCCGCCCGCAAGAAAATTTATCGCAACTTATTCACACCCCCTTCCGCCCTTGTGAATATTTGCGGCAACCGGAATCAGGCGGGCGAATTTTTCCGTAGGCTTGGGTGAACGGACGGATTAACATCGCTGTCATATTTTCCACGACCCTAAACCAAAGGTTTCAATGAAAAACACGATCTGGATTTTGCTGATGTCCGCCGCCAACGTAATTTGCGCGGCCGATGTGGTGCCCACCAACTCGCCCGCGACCAACGCGCCGGTCATCAAAAATGACGCCGCAACAATTCCTGACGCCTCACACAAACCGGTCTTCACCACCAACACCATCACCATCACCGGCCAACGCGTGAAGTATGTGGCCGAAACGGGCATGCTGCCGATTCTGAAGGCGGACGGCACGACGCGTGCCTCGGTCTTCTACATCGCCTACACGCGTCTCGGCGAGACGAACACATCCGCGAGACCGGTCACATTTTGTTTCAACGGCGGCCCCGGTTCCTCGTCCGCGTGGCTGCATCTGGGCGCCCTCGGCCCGCGCCGCGTGAAGATGAACCCCGACGGCACGCTACCGCCGCCGCCGTTTGGATTGGTGGACAACGAATTTTCCATCTTGGGCGCGAGCGATCTGGTTTTCATTGATCCCATCGCCACCGGTTTCAGCCGCGCGGCAAAAGACGAAAAGGCCGACGACTTTTTCGGTGATTCAGCCGACCTGGATTCCGTCGGCGAATTCATCCGGCTCTGGACGACGCGACACGAACGCTGGCTTGCGCCGAAATTCCTTTGCGGCGAAAGTTACGGTGTCTTTCGCGCCGCCGGCCTGGCTGACCACCTGCGGTCGCGCTACGGCATGTATCTGAACGGGCTGATTCTTGTTTCCGGCGTTCTGGATTTTGCGACGATCTGGAACAATGCTGGGAACGATCTGCCCTATCCGCTTTATCTGCCGGCCTACACGGCGGCGGCGCAGTTTCACAAAAAACTGCCGCCGGATTTGCAGTCTGATCTGCCCAAGGCGCTTGCCGAGGCGCGGGAATTTGCCAAGGGCGAATATGCCGCCGCCTTGCAAAAGGGCGATTCGCTCTCCGCCGACGAACATAAAAAAATCGCCGCCGAACTGGTGCGGCTCACGGGTTTGAACCCGCAGGTCATCGAGGACAATTATCTGCGGATTGACGAAGGTGTTTTCCGGAAGCAGTTGCTCCACGATGAAGGCTTGATTCTCGGCGCTTATGACGCGCGGCTCACCGGCCGCGACAGTGACGCCGCCGCACCGTATCCCGATTTTGATCCTTCCGATGCGGCGGTGCGCGGGCCGTTTTCAGCGGCGATCAACAGCTACGTCCGCAGCGAACTCAAATTCGAAGATGATCTCCCCTACGAACTCATTGCCGGCGTGCAGCCATGGAATTATGGCGTCCGCAACAGCTACGCCAGCGCCGGCAGCAAGCTTGCCGCCACGATGAACCAGAATCCCTTCATGAAAATTCTCGTGCTCGGTGGGCGCTGCGACCTGGTCTGTCCGATTGACACGGTGCACTACGCGCTCGACCACATGGCCCTGGATGCCACCTATCGGACAAACATCACCTACGCCGAGTTTGACGCCGGCCACATGATGTATATCAACCTGCCGGATTTGAAAAAAATGCAGCAGAATTTGGAAAGTTTTCTGAAGCCGTGAAACGGCGGATTGCGCGGGCAGCTTTCCACATTTGAAAAGACACCCGACTCACGCTCCGCCGGAAAACTTCACCAAGCCGCCCAAGTTCCGCGGATGATTTCCCTGACCTGAGGCGTGAGCGGAGGCAGGTATTGCGTCCCCTTTGAAAAAGTTACGTCGAATCCCCATTGGCGGACCGGCACGCTGTAATAGCCGCCATTCCAGGCGTTGGTCGCGTATTGGCTGGGAAACAGCACCACAATGGAACCGTTGTAAGACAAAGTCTGGCCGCTCCAGTTCTCTTCCAGACGGAGGAAGTTTTCCACGCCACCGCTGTACAACTTGGTGCCGGCGGAATTGGTGGTGGATTGGACAATTCCTTCAAGTGTCCCCGCATTGATGGTGGTGGCTGAGGGATTACGATTTCTGAGGGCCGTTGTTGCATCCCAACTGTCCGACCAATTTGTGGAAAGAACGGTGATGGAGTCACCCATGAGCGCGGCCGGAACGGTGTTGCCGTTGGTGGTTGAGCCGAGGCCATAGGCAAAGTTGATGCCATTGGTGGTGACATTGTAATTGCCTTCCACATAGAGCGGCATGGCCGTGGAAACCGTCAACCCGGAAGGAGGCAGTTGCTGGCCGTTCACAAGCCGCACCGCCGGCAGGGTGGTGCCGGACAACGGCACGCTGTTGTAAACATAAACTGAATTGATCCCATGGCCTTTGCTGGAGCTGCCGGTGGTGTTATCTGCGTTGTATTGGCTTCCGCCTCTGCTGGACGTGTTCGTTAGCCATGCGTTCAGATTGGCCACGTTGATCTGTACGGCCTGCACCGTGTCGGATTCCCGGTAATCATAAAAAGTGACATTGGTCACAAAAGAGTAATAGGAATTAGTGATCACACCAAGGGAGTTGGTCTGCACCACATCAGGCGGTACCGGCGTCAATCCACCGGGAAGAAATTGGTTGTTATAATAAACCGTGAAATTGGTGCCGGTCGCAGTGCCAGAAATGCCGTTCGCCGCATTGGAAATGATCAGGTCGGAAGAATTGTAAAGGTAGGGAGTGCCATTGGTCGAGTACCCCGCATTATTGGGCACGGCCAATGTCGGCGGCGGAATGTTCAGAAGTCCCTCGACTGTGACGGGGTTGTTGTTGGTGCCAATTGGCATGGCCAACGAGGAACCATGGGATGCCACCCCATTGGTGACAATCACATTGCCCGTGCGAGTGTCCGTTCCATCAACATTGGTGTCGCGGGTGTAGCTGATGAAGCCGGCATAATCCACATTTCCGTTGTAAGTCAAAGGCACGGCCGCACTCGAGCCCGTCGTCCAGATATTGTTGTTGGAATGCACATGGCCATTGACGACCATGGCGTTGCCGGGGTTGAGCTCCATATCCATGTTGTAAAAAATGGCGTATTGGAAAAGCGGGATGTCGGCGAATTTGATTGTCTGCTGGACGGTGGCCGACAGATTCAGGCCTTGATTTTGCGGCGTCGCCGTGGCCGTATTGGTGCAATCAATGACCAGACCGGATTGTCCGGTGAATTGTTTGGGCAAATTCTGCCAGGTGGCGGTGGGGCTAAAGGCAACGCTCATCCGACCAGAATTGCCGGAAATGTCAGTGAAATTATATTGAACCGGCCAACTGGTTGTGTCGGGAACATTGGTGATGTAGGCACTGGCTGAATTGAGACTTTGAGCGTCGTAATCCCGCATCATGCTGGCCAAGGCGGTTTCCGTGGCCGATTCGGCGGCGGCTTCGGACTCGCTAAACAGCCTGTTCCGGGTGGATATCTTGGCGTTGGATGATGTCCACAACAACATGCTGGCAAACAGAATCAGACTGATGCCTACAAACACCATGATGATTATCAAAGCGAAACCGCCCTCTTGGCGCGGCGGTACTGGTGATTTGGTTTGCATAATAAATTGTTTCTATTGTTTTGAGCGAGGCGTGACCCGGGTTTCCAAATAGTAAAAATCGTATGCTTCGCCACCACCGGTGGAAAATTCGGATTGGATAAAACCCAACGTGGCGTGGATGACCGGATTATTCTGTTTATACGCGCTCGTCAGGACGTTCCCATTTAAATCTTCAGCCTGAAAACACAGATTGTTGGTGATATTTTCGGCCACCACGGTGGGGGGAGTGCTGACACCGTTGGTGTCAATAAAGCAAATCGTGTTGCTGGCGGAGTTTTGATAGAAAATGACGCAGGGATTTGCGTTGACGGAGTTGGATGGCGAACAAATTTGAATGGCATTGCCAACTTGCAACGAACCATCCGGGATCGCAGAAAAAGAATTGGAATAAATGCCCACATAAACGTAATTCGCCGCCCGAATCGGGTCGCGGATTTTATCCAACATCTGGCGCCCGGCGGTGCTGGCGATCAGTTTGGTGGAGGACAGGTTATAAACCTTCAACCCAAAAATTTGCACGGTCACCATGGCCAGGATGACCAGCGTGAATACGGCCATGGTGATCATCACTTCAGCGAGCGTAAAACCCAGCCGGGCCGTCCGCCGCACCCGGTTTAGCATAAATTTGTCAGGCAAAAGTTTCATTGGTCTGCAGTGCGCATCATCATAACGGTGTTGGTGAACACAAGCTGATCTTTGGGAAAAGTCCAGATACAATCCGACCGGATTAGTTTGAGCGGCGGATTGGTGGAGATGCCCGAGATCGTCACAATGTTGGTGGCAAAAGTATGCGTGCTCGTGGAGGAGGAACTTGGATTGTCCATGACACAATTGGGATAAATACGAATGGTGCCATTGGTTAATTCATCGGTTGGCGGGTAATCATTCGGGCGCCAATCGGCGGCCCGTGCCTGTTCGGCACCTTCCGACGCATAAGCTTGTGCTGCCAAAGACATGGAACTCCATTCAGCACTCCAATTAGCCTGCACATAACCGTAAATCAGTCCCCCCATTACGAGGGCCAGAATGGCAATGCTGATCACCACTTCAATCAGCGTGAATGCCAATGACGGCTTGAGCGCCCTGCGGCTGCCAGATTGTTCAATACAGAAATACATACAAGTGAATCGGGGCAGGCACTTTCAGCCCTCTCTCTGTTGAAACCAGCACACCATGTGCCATCCCGACAAGCGTGGAGAAACCCTTCCGGCGAATCATTGCATGTCCCAAAACAAGACGGCGGCGGGACAGATAATTCCCCAGGCTGAAATTACCAGTAAATTTAACAGACCAGTTCCAACCGTGAATCGGCGGCTGTACTCATCGCCAAATTTAGCTTCGCTGTGGGGAGGCTAATTTAGATTCTACCGACGACCATCATGCACCGGCTTGTGTTTGTCCATCGCAATAATGAACATCGTCAAGTTCTGTCAAATGCAAACCAAGGGGGAAAAGAACGTGGTTGCCGCCGGATACTTGAAGGCTGCATACTGGCCGAGATACGGGATGGGCAGTTGCCAATTCTGGCAGGAGTTTTGCTTTTAACGCCATACATTTATGAAGTCAAAAATTCTTAAAATTCAAAAAAACGGGCTGTTATTGACATTGCTGGCATTGTTCACGGGTGCACATCAGGCCACCGCCCAAAGCTTTGTATTGTCCTCATCACCGGTCATTGGCGCTGATTCTCATTGCGTCGTGGCGACGGACGTGAATGGTGACGGTAATTTGGACTTGATCAGCGTGGATTATGGTTTTGGCGCCGGCACTCTGACCGTGCTGACCAACGACGGCCATGGGACGTTCACCGCCTGTTCAACAAATGCGACGGCAACCCAGCCTTTTTGGGCAACGGCAGCCGATTTAATTGGCAATTCCAATGCGGAGATAGTCACCGCGAATTATAATGCCGACACCCTCACCGTCTTGACCAATAACGGCTACGGTGCTTTTGGCTCCAATGCCACTTACAACGTGCCGGACAGTCCCGTTTACGTCATGGCGGTGGATGTCAATGGCGATGGCAAACTGGATTTGATCACCGCCAACGTAGGCAACAGCGTGACCGTCCTGACCAATAACGGGGACGGGACACTCACATTTTCCTCCACCTACACAGTGGGAAATTCGCCCATCAACGTTGTGGCGGCGGATGTCAATGGCGACGGCAAACTGGATTTGGTCGCAGCCAATTCCGACAACACTTTAACGGTGCTGACCAACAACGGCAATGGAACCTTCACTTTTTCCTCCACTCAAATCGTGGGATACAGCCCTTTCGTCACGGCGGCGGACGTAAACAATGACGGCAAAGTGGATTTGATCACCGCGAATTATTCCGATGATACCGTGACCGTGCTGACGAACAACGGTAGCGGGCGATTCACAACAGCTTCCACAAGCCAGGTTGGATTCTCGCCTTATTCTGTTACGACGACGGATTTGAACGGCGACGGCAAAGTGGATTTGGTCATCGCCAATCAAGGTGGCAACGGCGATGGCGGCAATGGCACCCTGACCTTGCTGGCCAACAACGGCAAAGGGACATTTCTTCAGGCCGGCACGCTTTCAGTGGGCAATGGCCCTGTTTTCGTCGCGACAGCGGATGTTAACGGGGACGGCGCTCCAGATCTGATCGCCGTAAATCAAGGCGACAGCACCCTGTCCATTCTGCTGAACCAGTCAATCCCAAGCGTGTTTATTGAATCCCTAAGCGCCAGAAGCGCTTCCATCTACTGGACTGGATACTGGCCGGGCTATGTGTTGCAACAAAACTCGAGTCTTAATCCAGCGACCTGGGTCAATACCGTCAATCCGACTGGAACCAATCAAGTCACTATTTCGACGGTTACCGGAAACAAATTTTTCCGTTTGCGTCATAAGTAATCGGAAAAGATAAAGGCGGCAAATGGCCACTCAACCCTTTCGTTGAGCAGGGATTTTTAAAAAATTTGGCTCCCGCAGATAAACCGGTTCCAGCTCTCGGCCAGTGCTGAAACCGCTCTGGCGAGTTGCCAGTTTCGCCAGCACGGTTGCAGTCGGAAATAAAACCGTCCCGGAAGCAAACCACCGCGTCACTTCCGGGCCGGCCAGTAATCCCCCCGCGCATAATTCAACTTCCGCAGCCGCCGCAATTTTCAGCGCCCCGGCTTCCTTCACGCCGTCCGCCGAAACTTCATAGGTTGCCAGATAAAATTCCCCGCGCTGCGCATCAACCACCACGTTCACCCGGCCAAATATTTTCTCCGCCTGCGCCTGCGCCGCCAGGCATTCCGCGCTGCCAATGCCGAGCAGTTTCACGCCCCGCGCCAGTTGCCAGCCCCGCGCGATTGAAAGCGCCACGCGGATACCCGTGTAGGAACCCGGCCCCAGCCCGACCGCCAGGCATTCGATTTCCCCACGCCCGATTTTTGCTTCCGCCAGAACTTTTTCAATCAGGCCGAACGCATTTGTCCCGCGCTCGCCGGTTTCCGACGCCTCGGCCAGCACGATGTCGCCGCGTGCGACCGCCACGCTCCGTTGCGACGAGGAAAATTCAAGCGCCAAAATCGTCATAAATTATTTTTCGTTCCGACTCGCTCGAAATTTCAATCTTCACTTTTTTTGTTTTGCCATCTTCCATCCTCCATCTGCCATCTTCCATTCTTTCCGCCCATTCGATCACCGCCACGCCGTCCGGCGACAAAAACTCCCCGATGCCCGCCGACAAAATCTGCGCCGGCGTTTCCAACCGGTATAAATCCAGATGAAACAACCTTAACCGTCCGCCGCCGTATTCGTTCACCAGCGTAAACGTCGGCGAATGCACCCGCGCCATCACGCCCAGCCCGCGCGCGACGCCCTTCACGAACTGCGTCTTGCCCGCGCCCAGATCGCCGCTCAACGCAAAAACGGTGCCGCGCACTGCCGCGCGGCCGAACTTTTCGCCGAGCGACTCCGTTTCCTCCGGACTATGCGAAATGAACGTAGCCATGCGCGTTGAGTTTGTGCGAGCCGCTTTTCTCGCGGATCAAAATCCCTTCACCAGCGATGATTTTCCCGATACAGCTCAATTTCAATCCTGGAAACTTCTTCCGCCACGCGTCCAGCAGCTTTACCGCGTCCCCGCCGGCGACCGTGAACAACAATTCAAAATCCTCGCCATCCGTCAGCGCGGCAACAAACGCAGGCTTGGCTGCGGAGCCTGCTCTTGCCAGCAACTTCGCCGCACGTGAAATCGGCACGGCTGATTTCAATATTTCCGCCCCCACGCCGCTTGCCTGTAAAATATGCCGCAAATCTCCGGCGAGCCCGTCACTCAAATCCAGCATCGCATGGATGGAAAAATGCTCCGCGAGCCAGCGCGCCTCGGCCAGGCGCGGCTCAAAATCCAGATGTCTTTCCGCGAGCGAGCCGCCCAACTCGCCCGTCACAAAAATCGCGTCGCCGGCCTTCGCGCCACTCCGCACAACCTGCCGGCCGCGCGGAACGGTTCCGAGCAGCGCAATCGAAATCAAAATGCGTTCGGGATTTGTCGTTGTTTCGCCACCGACAATTGCGACCGCATGTTTGCGGGCCAAGGCGTTCATCCCGTCATAAATTTTGACGACAAACTCGTCATTGGATTTTTCCGGGAGCGCCATGGTCACCAGTGCGGCGGTCGGCGTCCCGGCCATCGCCGCGAAGTCGCTCAAGCACCGGGCGAGCGCCTTGCGCCCAATTTTTCCCGGCGGCGTTTCGCGCGTGAAATGAAAGCCTTCGACCACCGCGTCCGTCTTGAATAGAACCAGCTTTTCCGGCACGCCCAAATCCAACACGGCACAATCATCGCCCGCACCGGTCACGACGGATTCATTCGCGGGCAGCGCACGGGTCAGCCTGGCGATGAGCTCAAATTCGTTCATGCGTGTGAAGGACGGTTTTGCCAGAGCAGAAACACCAGATTGGAGGCGTTGAACAATGCGTGTGCGGTGATGGGCGCGAGCAGGTTGTCTGTTTTATCGTAGAGCCACGTCAGCGCGAGCGCGAACACGAACAGCGGCAGGAGCGTCGGCGCGTTCAGATGAATCAGCGCGAACAAAAAGCTCACGCCAATCCACGCGAGTTTGGGAAAGCCGAGTTGCTTCACAAACGGAAACAGCATCCCGCGAAAAATAAATTCCTCCGCGACCGGTGCCAGCACCACCGCAAACACGCCGAGATAAACAGTCGTCCACACGGATTTCGCGTCCGTCAGCAGTTTCACGGCGGCCTGGTCATCGGACGGGAAGCCGAATTTTTCCAGTGCGTAGATGGACGTGTATTTCAGCAACAGCACGACCGGCAACACGACCATGATGAATCCAATCGCCGTGAGCAGGGCGCGCGTTAATTTTGGCCCGCGAAAACCGAACGCCTCGCGCCAGCCGACTTGGTGCTGGCGCAGAAAAAATAAAATCAGCGGCCACGTTGCGCCTTGGAAACAAAGCGTGCCGGCCAGAATACTGCCGAAGCTTTCATCGTGCTTGAAACCGGTGACGCCGAGTTTGTGCAACAGGAAAACGATGACACCACCAAGGCACAGGCAGACGATTTGCGTCGCGCACAATTGCATCACAGCCTCGGGTCGCCACGGTTTTTCCGACAACATGGTTCCAGTTTATCGCGCCGGCGCAGCCGAGACGATGCAAAATTGTATGCGCTGACGGTACCAGAACCTAAATCTCCACCGTCTGCCTGTATTCCGGCACGATGACTTCGGCTTTCGGCTTCATCGCGCGCAGGGTTTCGGCGTGGGCAAGACATTGCGCCTCCTCGCCGTGGATGCAGATGATTTTTTTCAAGTCGCCGGATATTTTCTGGACGTATTGTTTCAGTTCGTTTCTGTCCGCATGGCCCGAATAGGTGTCGAGCGAAACCACTTTTGCGCGGACATCGTAAGGTTCGCCGAAAATGTTCACGGGGGTTTTGCCGGCGGTGATCTGGTTGCCGAGCGTGCCCTCGGCGCAGTAGCCGATGAAGAGGACGAGATTGTTCGCGTCGCCGATATTGTTTTTCAGGTGATGCCGGATGCGTCCGCCTTCACACATCCCGGACGCGCTGATGATGATCATCGGCTCGTGGCGATCGTTGAGCTTCTTGGAATCCTCGGCGCTGGCAATGTAAGTAAGGTTTTTCATGCCGAAGGGATTCTCATTGTTGCACATCGTGTCGTGAATCGTGGGCCGCAATGATTCGGGATGCTGGTTGTAAATGGCCGTGGCATTCACGCTCAACGGGCTGTCCACGAAAATCGGCACACGCGGCAGTTTTCCGGCGCAGGTCAGCTCGTGCAAAACATAGACAATCTGCTGCGTGCGCCCGACGGAAAATGCGGGGATGATGATTTTGCCGCGCTGCTTGAGTGTTTCGCCGACGAGTTTGCACGCCAGATCGTCCGCGTCGGGACGCTGCTCGTGCAGGCGCGCGGCGTAGGTGGATTCGATCTGGAGATAATCCACGTTCTCGACGGGAATCGGGTCGCGCAACAATTCATCGCCGCCGCGCCCGAGGTCGCCGGTGAACAGCCAGCGGAATTTTCTGCCGTTTTCCTGAATGTCCAAAATCACCTGCGCCGAACCAAGGATGTGTCCGGCGTCGCGGAATGTGATGGTGACGCCGGGCACGGCTTGAAACGGATTTTCGTAGTCGTGGGCGACGAGCTGCTGCACGCATTTCTGCGCGTCGGCCGTGGTGTAAAGCGGCTCGACCGGCGGCTGATGTTTCCGCGCGCGAACTTTGGAGACAAAGAGCGCGTCCTGTTCCTGAATGTGCGCCGAGTCCAGCAGCATGATGCCGCACAGGTCGCGCGTGGCGGACGTGCAATGAATCGGGCCGTCGTAATTTTTGCACAGGCTCGGCAGTTTGCCTGCGTGATCCAGATGCGAATGGCTCAAGACCACCGCATCCACCTGCTTCACATCGAACGGCATAATCTTGTTGAGCGCCTCCGATTCCTTGCGTTGGCCCTGGAACAAACCGCATTCGAGCAACAATTTTTTGCTGTTTACCTCGATGAGATACATGGAGCCGGTGGTCGTGCGCGACGCGCCGAAGAAGTGGATTTGCATGCGGAAAGAAAACGCGGCGGACAAGGAAAGTCCAGCGGAATCCCGCATTTGGAACAGCGGCCAACCTGATTGCGCGCTTGCCTCGGGGCGTGGCTGCGGCAGACTTCCGACCCGCGTGACTCCGTCCGAAACATTTTTACAATTGCTCCGCGCGCCCGCTCCGGTGCTGGCGCTCGCGCCGATGCAGGACGTCACGACACTGGAATTCATGCGCGTCGTTGCGCGCCACGGCGGTCCGGATGTTTATTGGACGGAATACTTCCGCGTCCACGGCAATTCGCGGCCGGAAAAATGGATCCTTGATTCCATCACCAAAAACCCCACCGGCAAACCCGTCGTGGCGCAGCTCATCGGCAACGACATTCCCGCGCTGGTCCGCACGGCGAAACTGCTGCAACAATATCCCGTCGCCGCGATTGACCTGAACCTCGGTTGTCCCGCGCCCATCGTCTATCGCAAATGCGCGGGCGGCGGGCTGCTGCGCGAACCGCAGCGCATTGATGCCATCCTCGGCGCGCTGCGCGGCGCGGTGACAATTCCGTTCACGGTGAAAACGCGGCTCGGTTTTGAATCGCCGGAGGAATTTGATGCGCTGCTGCCCGTTTTCGCAAGGCATCCGATTGACCTGCTCACTGTCCACGCGCGCACCGTAGCGCAAATGTATCGGCCCGGCGTGCGTTACGATTTGATCGCGCAGGCGGCGCGCGAACTGCCCTGTCCGGTGCTGGCCAACGGAAATGTGTTCAGCGCGGCGCAGGCGCAGGCACTGGTGAAAGACACTGGTGTCCGCGGATTGATGATCGGACGCGGCGCCATCCGCAACCCGTGGCTGTTCGACCAGATCCGCGCGCAGTTGCGCGGTGATAAAATCAAGCTGCCGGCGGGCCGCGTCGTGCTGGCCTACGTCCATGAGTTGTGGGACAACGAAATCACGACCGGCGTGAAGGAATCGGCGCAGGTGATGCGCATGAAGAAATTCATGAATTTCATCGGTGAAGGCGTGGATGAAAAATTTCTGCACGGCATCCGCCGCGTGACAACGACGGCGGATTTCTGGCGCGTGTGCGAAGATTTTCTAAATCACGACCAGCCGATGCCGCTGGAGCCGGCTTCCCTTTCAGAGACGGCTTTGGCGATGCCCGCCGCGTTTTGAACAGCCGAAAGGCTTGCGATGTCGGAAACTTGTGCTGATCATGCGCATCGTCTGATGAAATTCGGGAAAACAAGCCGGCGTAAATTCATCCTTGCCGCGTTCCTCGCGGCGCCGGGCGCGGCTTTTGGCGACGCCAAGTTCATTGAACCCACCTGGCTGAAAATCCGGCGGCGGCGCATCGGCCAGGGCACCCCGAAAAACCGGTTTGTCCATTTCACCGATGTTCATCACAAAGGCGACCGCGGCTATCTGCAAACCGTCGTGGACACAATCAATTCACTCACGCCCGACTTTGTGTGTTTTACCGGCGACATCATCGAGCAGGATAAATTTCTGGACGAGGCGCTGGAAATTTTGTCCGGCGTCAAGGCGCCAATGTTCGGGGTGCCGGGCAATCACGATTATTGGAGCCAGGTTTCCTTCGCGCCGATCGAAAAATGTTTCGCCGCAACCGGCGGTGCGTGGCTGCTGGACGAACATTGCAAAGTCGCCGGCGGCCAGGTCAATCTCATCGGTCTCACCTGCAGGCTTGGCAACCAGGTGTTGCCGCCGCTGGATCCGCAGGCCAGGAACATTCTCCTCATGCACTATCCGGCCTGGGTCAAAAAGCTCGGCGACCCGAAATTTGACCTGTTGCTCGCCGGCCACTCGCACGGCGGTCAGGTGCGAATTCCGTTTTACGGGCCGCTGGTCGTCCCGTTTGGCGTGGACGAATATAATCTCGGCCTGTACCAGACAAAATCCGGTCCGCTCTACGTCAACGCCGGCATCGGCTATATCGCGGACTACAATTTCCGTTTCAACTGCCGCCCGGAAATCACGGTGTTTGAAATTTAAAATAGGGCATCGGCAGCGTGGATAAAATGGACCGTTGCTCTAAAGCGATTTCACTTCACCTTCACGCGGAACTCGCTGGCGGCGCTGATTTTTTCCAAGTCGCCCTTGTAAAATTCATCGCGGTAGGCCTCGGTTTCGAGCAGATGCTGGCGCAGCTCCTTTTTGTCGCGGCGCAGGATGTATTTCAGCTCCTTCAGGTCGGCGGACCAGCGGAAGCCGTTGAAAAATTCCGCGCCCGCGAACTGCGTCTTGTATAGCGCGCTCTCCAGATAACAGGTGCCGAGGTAGAGATACCGGGCACTGCGCACCGCAAATTCCGCCACGGCCGAGGTCATCATGAACATGCCGAGGTTGCGGGCGTAATAATTCAGGTCATAAAATGCGTAGTAATAAAACGCCAGCGCTTTGCCCTCCAGATACAACGTCGCCACGCCGATTTCCTTGTCCGTCGCCGCATCAGTAAACACCAGCAGGTGCGAAATGATCGGCGCGCCGAACAAGGCGTCGAGCCGCTCGAACGTCATGACGTCCTTGCCGAACTTGATGTCCGCGTAGGTCTTGAAAAACTGGCGGCGCTCCGGCGTGTAGTTAAATTTTTCGCGCGGCACCAGTTCGACGCGGATGTCCGCGCCTTTGCGGAGAATACGACGGTTTTCGGACGACGGCTTGAACTTGGCTAGGTTCACGCGCACCTGGCGGCAGAGGTAAAAGCGGTCCAGCTGGCGCGCCGACGGCAAGAAGCCGGCGTTGAAAATGTCCGCCGGCGTCTCACCCGTTTCGGGAATCGCCCAGACCGCATACGGAAACTGGTAGTTTTCGTAGTCGGAGTTTTGCTCGGAGAAAAGGAGTTTCATGGTGCAAAGAATCGTGGATCGTTGAATCGTTGAATCGCAAACCGGGCTTGGCACCATGCGCAAAGCCGAACCAACGATTCACGATGTGACAATGAAACGATGCCAGTCATTTTACCGCCGCCGTTTCGAGTTTGCAGGCAATTTTCGTCTCCCCATTCACCGATTTTCTCCGCAGCCGCAGCCGCCAGTTGGTCAGCACGTCGTAGGTGACGGAATTTTTCAGCTTCGCGATGTCGCGCACGGTGATCTCATCGCCACCTTGTTTGCCCATCAGCACCGCCTCATCCCACATCTGCGCCTGCGGAATGTCCGTGATGTCCACCATCAGCGCGTCCATCGCGATGCCGCCGAGCAGCGGCGCGCGCCGGCCATGGACGAGCGCGCCGCCTTCGTTGCGCACACGCGGAAAGCCGTCGCCATAGCCGATGGGCAGGATCGCGATGCGCCGTTCCGAATTCGCCGTGTAACGCATCCCGTAGCCGACGACTTCGCCTGGTTTTAATTTCTGGATTGCCGCGATCTTGGCCTTGACCGACATCACCGGTTCGATGCCCTCAATTTTCCGGCAGACCTGCGACGGGAAAACGCCGTAGAGCAAAATGCCCACGCGCACCATATCCAGATGCGCGTGCGGTAGATCGAGAAAACCGCCGCTGTTGCAGGTATGGCGCAGCCGCACGGAAATGTGCCGCTGCTCCAGCGCCTGCAACACCTCGTTGAACCGCGCGAACTGGAGGTTGGCAAAGGTTTTCTCCGTCTCGTCCGACTGCGAGAAATGCGTCATCACGCCTTCGAGCCGCAGGGATTTTTCCGCGACCACCTTTTCGATGAGCGGCAGCGCCTCGTCCCAGCGCACGCCGTAGCGGCTCATGCCGGTGTGGATCTTGACGTGCACCGGAACTTGTTTGCCAAATTCGGCCGCGATTTTCGCCAGCTGGCGGACGGTGTGCGGCTCGTTCACGCAGACCGTGAGGTCGTGTGCCGCGCACCATTCGAGCTCGGCCTCCTGCCGTTCGCCCAGCAACAGCAGCGGCGCGGTGATGCCGCCTTCGCGCAGGTGCATCGCCTCTTCGAGCGTGCTCAAGCCGAAGCCCCACGCGCCTTCTTCCACCGCAACGCGCGCCACGTCGAGCGCACCGTGGCCGTAAGCCTCGTCCTTGACGACAGCCATTAACTGCACCGCCCGCGGCAGGTCGCGACGGATCAGCTGCAGGTTGCGGCGCAACTTGCCGAGGTCAATCTCGGTCCACGCCGGTCGCGGCGGAAAATTTTCGGAATTCAAGTTCATCAAAATACAAAAGAGTTAAACCACGAAATACGGGAAATGACACGAAAAAGATTTTAACATATTACAGCCTTTCGTGTGTTTGTGTATCTCGTGGTTTTCCCGTTCAAACGCTTCCCGGCGGCCAAAGGCTCTGGCCGACATCGGTGCGGTAATAGCTACCCACGACGCGGATTTTGCGGATGTTCGCGTATGCCTTCGCAATCGCCGCGTCCAATTTGGGCGAGAGCGCGATCACGTCCGCGATGCGATGGCCGGTGGCAATCAATTTTCCGTCCGCACCGCGCGCGACTTCGTTCCACCAGACGTCGCAGTCAAATTCGCCCTCCACCTCCAGCGGCAACTGCGGCCCACGCACCTGCGTGAACGGATAACCGTAGCCCGCCAGCGTCAGCGAACAGCCGAACTTCAGGTTTTCGTGGAACGCCAGTGTTAATTTTTTATTTCGCACGGTTCGTAAAATAATCTCCGCCGGATTTTTCAGCATCCGCAGGATCATCGGGCCGGAGGTGACGCCGATGCGAATGTTGTATTCGATGACATGCCACTGGCCGCCGCGCTTGATGGCGGTGACTTGCAACGGCCCGTTGAACTTGGATTCGCGCAGCCACGGCAGCAGCGGATGGATGAGTTCCCGCGCCAGACCGTATTTATCATTCTCATCACGCTCGACGAGTCCGCCGAGCGGCGCGCCGGCGACGATGCCGAGGTTGCCATTGAACGCGTACTTGTATTCCTGGTTCGTGACGAGCGAATAAATCTCGCCGCCGCTGACGAGCGCGATGTGCCCGGCCTCGGCGCGGCCAAGATATTCCTGCAGGAAAACACCCTCGGCATAATTGACGTGCCGCAGCCAGGCGCGCGTGTCCGCGGCGGTTTCGCACAAAATCGTGTGAACCGGACTCGTCGGCGAGCAGAGCGGATTCTTGATGACAAACGGCTGCGGATTTTTCGCGAGAATATTTTCCGCCTCAATGCGGTTCGATGCAACAAACGATTTCGGGAACGGAATCTTAAACTTTGCGCACAGCCCGCGCGCAAAATCGCGTTCGCGCTCAATGCGCATCGCGGCACCGGTTGGAGAAAAAATTCCAACCCCGGATTTCACCAGTGCCTCCGCCCACGGCTGCGTCGCCCAGTCAATGGACTGCGGGATGACAACGTCCGTCTTGGTTTGCCGGACGAGCGGAACCGGGCTCGGAAAGGTCTCGCGCGAAAAAACCTGCCCGGCGAGCGTCGGCGAATAATGGCCGTAATTGCGCGTGAGATACGTGGAGACGTTTGCGCCCGCGTCGGCCAATGCGGTGGCGAGGCTGTGCGCGAACGAACCGACGCCCAGCACCATGACGGACGGGCAGCGCGGTGGTTTTGAATTTTTCCCGGCCATGAAAATTACGAACGCCAGTGTTCCGCAATTTCATCCCCGGCGCAACGCCAAGAAATGCACCGGCTCGACTTCCCGTCTGGACGCGGGCAAAATCGTTCCCATGGCAGATGAAATGTCCCAGCGGCTTGAAAAGCTCGAATCTAACGTCGCCCATCTCGAACATCAGGTCGAGCAGTTGAACGAGGTCGTGGCCAGCCAGGGCCGGCTCTTCGAGCTTTTGAAAAAACAGGTCCAGCGCCAGTCCGGCGTGCTGGAAACCATGGAACTCGAGCGCATCAAGGCCACCAGCACCAAACCGCCGCATTACCAGTGACACTTGCTCGTTCCTAGACTTTACGCGCCGGTTTGTTAAGTTGGCACCGTGAGTTTTGTCGCTGAATTCAATTCGTTGCCGCTGGACACGCTAGTCAAAAAATCCGCCGCCACCAGTTCTGCCGTCGCGCGCGAAACGCTCGGAAAATCCAAATTTTCGCTGGCCGATTTTGCCACTTTGATTTCGCCGGCGGCGGGTGAGCTGTTGGAAACAATGGGCCGTCGGGCGCACGGGCTGACGCAGCAACGTTTCGGCAAAACCATCCGCATGTTCGCGCCGCTGTATCTTTCCAACGAGTGCGTCAACAACTGCTCCTACTGCGGTTTCTCGCGCGACAATCCGATTTTGCGCGTCACGCTCTCGCTGGACGAAGTTCGCCGCGAAGCCGAATCGTTGCGCGAACAGGGCTTTCGTAATCTGCTGCTCGTCGCGGGCGAGCACCCGAAATTTGTCTCGAACAATTATCTGTGCGATTGCGTTGCCATGCTGCACGCAGACTGGCCGTCCCTTTCGCTCGAAGTCGGCCCGATGGAAACGGCGGACTATCTTCCGCTCGTCGCGGCCGGCGCGGACGGCCTGGTGGTTTATCAAGAAACTTACGACCGCACAGTTTATGCGGACATGCACACCGCCGGGCCGAAACGGAATTTCGACTGGCGGCTGGAAACTCCGGAGCGCGCCTACGCCGCCGGATTTCGTCGGCTCGGCATCAGCCCGCTGTACGGACTGGCTGACTGGCGTTATGAGGCGTTGAGCGTCGCCGCCCATGCGGATTACTTGTTGCGCCACTGCTGGAAGGCCGCGTTGACGATTTCGACGGTGCGAATCCGCCCCTGCGCCGGCGAGTTCGAACCGCTCACGCACATCAGCGACCGCGAACTGGCCCAACTGATCTGCGCGCTGCGCCTGACGTTCCCCGACGCCGGCATCTCGCTCTCGACCCGCGAGACGCCAAAGCTGCGCGACGGCCTGATCCCGCTCGGCGTGACGACGATGAGCGCCGGTGCACGCACCGAGCCGGGCGGCTACACCGGCGCGGGCCGGGGAAAAATCCATCACACGGAACGTGGCGTCATCAAGGAGCTCGCGTCCGGTGCCAGCGAATGGGTGCCGCAGGCCAACCGCCCGACGAATGCGACCGGCCAGTTCAACATCGGCGACGAGCGCACGCCGCAGGAAGTCGCAGCACTGATCCGCCGTCTCGGCTACGAGCCGGTCTGGAAGGATTGGGACGCGGCGCTGACGATTTGAAAAATTTTATGAAACAACTTCTTTTCAAAATTGGTCTAGGAGTTGTTGTTTTGTTTTTTCTATTGCTGGTTGTTGGTGCTTTATTCCCGCTTTCAGGTAATCACTTTAGAAACAGTGCAAAAAGAGTAGCCACGCGCGATGAAATCAAGATGATGGCTTGGATGTTGGATGAATATATCAAATCAAATGACCATCTTCCAGTTGGGGGAAACGCAGCCCTAATTTCCAGGTTGTCCGCAACACACACCAACGATTTTCATCCTTTTGTTCCGGGCCCAAGGTCTGGTTTGCTAACAAACTCTAGTGGTGAATTAGTTGACTATTGGCAAGTGCCTCTTCAAATCCAAATCATAGGCACCACGAATTTCGTTTTTCGTTCGGCTGGCGTTAATAAAATTTTCGGCGAGGCGGACGACATCATTTTCAACAGCGCCTCAAACGGTTTTGTGAAGCCATGAATCCGTTTGTCACCGCCAACGGAAAGCCAGTCGCGGCGCAACTGCCGTGTTCGCTGGAGGAATTTCTGCTCGCGCAAAAACTGCCGCCGCGCAGCGTCGTGGTGGAACACAACGGCGAGGCGGTTGCCCCGTCAGAATTTTCGCGCCGCATTCTCAACGCGGACGACCGGCTGGAAATTGTGAAAATTGTCGCGGGCGGCTGATTTTGTCCCCTGCGGTCGGGTAATTTTTCGTCTGGTTTCACTTTCCGGAGATACGAATCTCCACGCCGGCAAACAAGTGGTGGACAACTTTAATTTGACAACCGGCGGGCACAGGCCGAGGACTAGGTGTTACTCGAAGTGACAGAAAGATGTCTCTCTGTTCATTCGTTGTGCAAACGTGAATGCCACGCAGTATTTTACCATGAGCGCCACGAGCATCCTTGAACCCTCCGGCCTGCCGGAAGCGCCAAAAAACTGTCAGATTCTGATCCTGTGCGAGGATCTTGCGGCCTGTGAACACGCGATGGAAGTCTGCCGGCGGATGATGGTCCGCTTCGCCGGCGAACTGGACTTCGATTTGAAATGCTGGAATTTTACTGAACTCGTCGATACCGATTGCGCCCGCAGCGCGACAAAAATTGCCGGCACCGCCGACATCATCCTGCTGGCCCTGCATGGCGTGTTCCTGCCGCCGACCTTGGAAACATGGTTGACCGCCTTTCCGGAAACCCGGTTCCGCGCGAACGGCGCGCTGGCGCTGGTCTGGGATGGAACGGGCCGTTCGGCGGCGGTCACCGGAAAGCTTTTCACCCGGCTGGAACAGCTCGCCGGGTGGGTGGGGATGGATTTTGTGCCGCTGGTGTCAGGGGCGGTTAAATCCAACAACCCGGCTTTTCACGATGAGGACTGGCTGCCGGCCGTGACCCAGGATGAAAACCTGCATCGCCCGCCGCTTGATCACTGGGGATTGAACGAATGAGCGGTTTGGCGGAAATCCCCCGTTGCAGAACGCTTGCCGTCCGGCTGCCGGTGGCGAATAATTGGCGCGGATGAAAAGCTTCAGGTTCGATATTTTCTACCGAGCTGGATTACTGATTTTGCTTGCGACCGCGTGCTGGTCGGTCTGGGCCGGCGCGCAGCCAACCAACGCCCCGACGGCGGCAGTCAATGACGTCACCCATGCGCAGCCCGCCAACGCCGTGACAACCACCGGCAAATTTCAGCCGGTGACGTTCGGATTGGATGAAGTTGATTTTCTAAACCAGCACACGGTTCTGGACCAGCCGCTTTGGAAATATCTCGCCTCGCTGATTTACATCGTGCTGGCGTTTTGCGTCGCGTGGCTGCTGGATTTCATCGTCAACGTCTGGCTCAAACGCTGGGCGGCAAAAACGGAGACGAAATACGACGACTTGATTCTGGAGCTGCTGCGCGGGCCGGTGAAGGTGGTGGCGTTTGTGATATTTCTGAACGTCGGGCTAGGTATTTTTGACTGGCCGGAACGGGCGCAGCGGTATTTTTCGCACGGATTGATCGTGGTCATGGCGTGCTCGGTGACCTATGTGGTGCTGAAAATCATTGACCTGCTGCTCGGCGTGTGGCGTGAAAAAATCGTCTCCGCGCAGGACAAGGCGTTTGCCGAACAACTTTTTCCGGTGCTCCGCAAGACGGCGAAGATCGCCATCATCATCGCCGCCGCGGTTCTGACGGCGGACAACCTCAACATCAAGGTCACCAGCCTGCTGGCCGGTTTGTCCGTGGGTGGACTGGCGGTCGGCCTCGCGGCCCAGGACACGCTGGCCAATCTGTTCGGCGCGGTGGCGATTTTTTTGGACAAGCCGTTTCACATTGGCGACACGATCAAGGTCGAGGATGTCACCGGCGCGGTCGAAGGCATCGGTCTGCGCAGCACGCGGATCCGCAACACGGACGGCCATCATGTCACGATTCCCAACAAGCTGATGGGCAACGCCATCATCACGAACGTCACGCGCCGGCCGACGATCAGGACGGAAAGCAACCTCGGCCTGACCTACGACACGCCCGTGGAAAAAGTGAAGCGCGCCACCGTTATCCTGGAGGAAATTTTCCGCGCCAACCCGAAGACAGCGGACCTCATCATCAGCTTCAATAAATTCGCGGACTCGGCACTGAACATTTTGGTCGTGCATGTTTGGAACGGCACGGACGGGAAGGCGCATTCTGCGGAAATGCAGGCATTGAACCTACAGATCAAGCAGCGTTTCGACGCGGAGAAGATCGAGTTCGCCTTCCCGACCCAGACGGTTTATTTGAAACCGGACGCCCCCGGAAACGTCACGCAGAAATAAGGCGCACCTTTTGCGACCCGGTTTCAGGTGTGGAAAAGAAAAGCCGCCGTCAGATTTTCACTGGAATGGCGGATTAAAATTGCCGGCAACGGTCTTACTTTTTCAGGGCGGCGACCGTTTGCGGGGTGATGCCGTATTTCTTCAGGACCGCCTGCTGGAAATCCGGGTGCGCCTGGCCGTAGGCGACAAGTTGTTTGAGAACTGACTGAATGACGGGAAGATCTTCGTTGTAAACCTGCGCAATTTGCCGGGCCTGCTGTCTGGAGGCGTCAATATTTTTGCCCAGCTGTCTTGACTGGTAACAAAGGAAGGCGACCAGCGTGCCGCTGACGACAACGAGTGCCAGCAACAAAGTGAAAACCTGCCGTTGCAAGGCGGAAATTTGCTCTGAAATTTCGGTGTGCGTATGCGATTCGTTCATGGCGATGGAAAAAATTTAGCGGGTGGCGGGTTTGGCCTGGACAGACTGCAGCAGCTTTGTGAGTTCCAGGCTGGGATTTTTCTGATTGTAGGCCGCCACATCATTAAGGAGGGTTTGTGACTGCGCAATAAAGCCGTTTTGACCGACCGCCTCAATGCTGATCGTCCGCAATTCGCGGGTCTGCATGACCGTTCGAACAACGAGAATCGCGCCCGCCACGGCAAACACGCCCAGCACAAACGTCAGAAACAAACTGGTCAGTTCAGATTTCATAAGCTTTCGGCCAATCTAGCGAAACCAGCGCGGATGTCCACTGCGTTTTTGCTTTTGTTCAGTTGAAGTCACCGCCGTCATCAGCTATTTTCTTTCGATTATGACGTTGACAGAAAAGATTCTCGCCCGGGCCGCCGGCAAAGCCACGGTCCAGGCCGGCGACAACATCTGGGTGAATGCGGACGTGCTCATGACGCATGATGTCTGCGGGCCGGGCACCATCGGCGTGTTCAAACGCGAGTTCGGCAAGGACGCGAAAGTCTGGGACAAAAACAAGATTGTCATCATTCCCGACCATTACATTTTCACCGCCGATTCGAAGTCCAACCGCAACGTGGACATCCTCCGTGATTTTTCGCGCGAGCAGGGCATCGAGTATTTCTACGATGTAATTGACGATTCAAACGGTCATTGGGTCTTCGACGCCGCCAAGGGCAACATGAAGCGCCAATACGGTTCGCGCTATGCCGGCGTGTGCCACACGGCGCTGCCCGCCAAGGGCCATACCCGCCCCGGCGAAATTCTTTTCGGCACCGATTCACACACCTGCATGGCGGGCGCGTTCAACCAGTTCGCCACCGGCATCGGCAACACCGACGCGGGTTTCGTGATGGGCACCGGCAAGCTGCTCATCAAGGTGCCGGAGACGATGCACTTCCGGCTCGAAGGAAAATTGCAACCCGGCGTGATGGCCAAGGACATCATCCTCCATTGCATCGGCGAAATCGGTTTTGATGGTGCGACGTATCGCGCAATGCAGTTCGACGGCGAAGGTGCATTGAACCTCTCGATTGACGACCGCATGACCATCGCCAACATGGCCATCGAGGCGGGTGGCAAAAATGCAATTTTTGAATTCGATTCGCGCACGGCGGAATACGTGGACGCGCGCGTGAAATTGAATGGCACCAAATCCACCTACGAACCGGTTGCGCGCGACCGCGATGAACAGTTTGTTTACGAACTCGTCGTGGATTTGAGCAAGCTCGAACCGACCGTGGCATGTCATCCCGATCCGGGCCAGCGCAAAAAGGCGAAAGACATGAGCGACACGAAGCTGGATCGCGCCTACGTCGGCTCCTGCACCGGCGGCAAGACGAGCGACTTTGTGGAATTTGCCCACATCCTGCGCGGCAAGAAAGTGGTGATTGATACTTTTGGCGTGCCCGCGACGCCGGACATTGTGCGCGATTTGCAGTCCACCTATTGGGGCAACACCACCATTTGGGACGTGCTCGTGAACGCCGGTGTCCAGATGACCGAGAATGCCGGCTGTGCCGCGTGCCTCGGCGGCCCAGTGGACACCTTTGGCCGCATCAACAAGTCCGGCATCAAGTGCATCAGCGCGACGAACCGCAATTTCCCCGGCCGCATGGGCGACAAGGAATCGCAGGTGTTCCTCGCGTCGCCGATGACGGTGGCTGCGAGCGCGTTGACCGGCAAGGTCACCGACCCGCGCGAGTATTTGGGAAATTAAATTATCCGCATAAACAATCCCACCGCTTGGGCGTGATGCTCAAGCGGTGATTTATTTTTGGAGAATCAAATTCACTTCGCCAGCTCGGCCCCCGGCAGATAGACCGTGAAGGTCGTGCCCTGGCCCACCTGTGTGTGGCAGTGCAGCGCGCCGCCACCTTCCTTGACGAGCCGCTGGACGATGTTGAGCCCGAGGCCGGTGCCTTCGCGCGGGCCCTTGGTGGTGAAGTAGGCCTGGAAAATTTTCGGCAGCACCTCCGCCGGGATGCCGGGGCCGGTGTCGCGCACTTCAAATTTCACCAGCGGCGCGGTGTTGTCCAGCCCCTCGACATTCAGCAGCCGGTCGTTCGGGCCGTCTTTGAAGGTCGTCAAATCGAGCGGCGCACGCAGCACTTCGCCGCCAATCTCCACGCGATGCGGCTTGGACGAGCACTGAAAGGCGTTCACTGCGAGGTTCTGCAAAATTTGGATCACATCCGTGCCGTTGACCTTGACGCCGACCGCCTCCCCGAACAGCGCGATATTGAATTCATTGTCGTGCAGGCTGGGATGCACGCGCACGAGCTGCTCCAGATCCTTGAGCAATTGGCTGACGCTGATGCGCGGCGTGCTTTGACCGGGCTTGCTCCGCAGGATATCCAGGTAACGCCGGGAAATCTCGATGCAGTTCGCGGTCTGCCGCGTGACAATGCTCAGGCGCTGCTTGACAAATTCCAGGTCCTCCACCTCCATCCGCGCGTTGCGGTTGAGCCGCTGGTTCAACACCTGCACGAAACCCGAGATGACCGTTAGCGGGCCGTTGATGTCGTGGATGATGCTCGCGTAGATGTCGCCGCGCTTCTTGGCGATCTGTTCCTCGACGCGCTGGTTTTGCAGTTCGGCGAGCAGCTCCTGGACTTTTTCCGCGCTGCTGTGGATTTCGCTTTCGAGCGTGCGGCGCTGCATCGCCTGGCTGACGGCGGTGCGCATCGTCGCGAGGTCGAACGGCTTGTTGATGTAATCGCACGCCCGCAGCCGCAGCGCCTTCCGGATTGTGTCGGTCGTCTCAAACGCCGTCATCATGATCGCCTCGATGTCCGGCTTCACAAACTTGAGCCGCTCCAAAACCTCGATGCCCGACATTCCGGCCATGCGGATGTCCAGCACCGCCACGTCAATCTCATTCTCCTGCGCCAGCTTGATGGCCGTCGGGCCGTCCTCGGCCATGAGCAGGTCGTATTCATCCTTGAAAATCACGCGCAGCGACTGGCGCGGCCCGTCCTCGTCATCCACGATTAACAGCGTGCCGCGACGTTTCGGCGCCGGTGCGGCCCCGTTCAGTTCGGCAACCCTGTTCGTCGCGGCGGTCAATGATGCTTCATCCGTTAAAGCCATTTTCGGAAATTATTTCTGAACCAGACTCCGCCATCTTACGCCAAACTTCGCCGTTCTCAAACAGAAATTATCCGCTGCCGCAACATTTCCAGGGCCTGCGTCGCCGTCACCTGCTTGAACGTCGCCCGGTCCCACACGTTCAAAAATTGTTTGACCGTCACGCCCGACGCCGACGCCAGGGCGATGAAAACCGTTCCGACCGGCTTGTCCGGCGTGCCGCCGCCCGGTCCGGCAATGCCCGTAACCGCCAGCGCAAAATCCGAACCAAACTTATCCCGCGCGCCCAGGGCCATTTCCCGCGCCACCGCTTCGCTCACGGCGCCATGCGCGGAAAGCGACGCCGCCCGCACGCCGAGGAATTTTTCCTTCGCCGAATTCGCATAGCTCACCACGCCGCCAAGAAATACTTCCGATGCGCCTGGCACGTCCGTCACGCGCTGCGCGATGTTGCCGCCGGTGCAGGATTCGGCCAGGGCCAGGTTTTTTTTCCGCCGCACCAGCAGCTTAACGATCACTTGCTCAATTTCCTCATCATCAAACCCAAAAATGCTTTCACCCAAAATTCCCTGCACCACGGCCTCGCCTTCGCTCACAATTTGTTTGGCCAACGCGCCGCCGGCCGTCAGCCGCACGTCCACCGCGCCGGGCCGCGCACAATAACCAATTTCCAGCCCCTGCTGAACGAGCGGCTGCAATCCAGACTCGACCTGTTCCTGGACGCGTGATTCGCCGATGCCGCTCGTCCGCAACGTGCGGCAGACAAAAATTTCACCGGTAAATTCCCGCTGCAACAACGGCACCACGGCGTCGTCAAACATCGGCCGCAATTCGCGCGGCGGGCCGGGCAGCATCACTAGCCATTTCGGAGAAGCAGATGGCAGATGAGAGATGGCAGATGGGGAATTTTTTACCACCGCTCCCAGCTCCCAGCTCCTATCTTCGATTTTCATCGCCAGCCCAGGCGCGGTGCCGGTGGCGTTCAGAAAAACCAGCGCGCCTTCCGGCACAAAAGTCTCCACGCTGGTTTTGGCCGGGCGCGGACGACCGCGTTTGGCAAAGAAATTCTCGATGTGCGCCAGCACGTCCTTGTTTTCAACCAGTTTTTTGCCGAGCAACTCCGCGATCAGTTCGCGTGTGAGGTCGTCGGAAGTCGGGCCGAGGCCGCCGGTCGTGATGACCAGATCGGCCCGGCTCAACGCCTCGCGCACGGCCGGCTGGATTTCATTTCCCGCATCGGCGACGGCAACCTGCCGCGTAACGACATGGCCGAGGTCGGCGAGCCGGCGGCAAAGCCACTGCTGATGCGTGTTCAACACGCGACCGAGCATCAGTTCACTGCCCGTGTTGACGAGTTCGATTTTCACGCGGGGAAGTTTCAGCCGGCTTCAGGCCGCTGACAAGTCGGGTGCCTGCCGGTTTTGATTGAAGCCGTCCTGGCGGAATCAGGGTCGATTGTTCGCATGGCTGTATGGGTTGGCTCCGCCTGCCACGGCACCGACGGAACCGAACGCCCGGAATTCATAGAAGCTTGCCCATGAATTTGGAGCCAGTCCGGTGACCACCAGCCGCAAATACCTTCCGCTGGCGGAAAAAGAATCGGAGTTCACGGGGGCAGGCGTGGCATTGGTGGTTCGATCCACCAGCTTTGTCCACTGGGTGTTGTCGGACGAGATCTGAATGACATACTGATACACGGCGTCATGCTCCCAAATGACCTGCGTGTTGGTGATGACGGCGGCACCTCCCAAATCCACCTCCCACCATTGCGGAATCGCGCTGCCTGAAGCGCACCAACGCGTTTGATCGTTTCCGTCATTGCCGAACTGAACCGGGTGTTGACCCTCCTGGCTGCTGGCAAGCGCCGGCCTGTTCAAAACCAGATTGGCCGTTACGTCGGGGGTTGAACTATTGGCTGGGCGTGAAGCCGGACCCGGGCTGCCGCCGGCGGCAGAAGGATTTGTCCTGGCCGGTTTCAAAAATTTTCCTTGATACATAAAAAAAACAGCCACCACCGCCGCAAAGAGCACCACTCCAAAGAGCATCCCGATGGGAAAACCTTTTTTGGCCGCCGGCAGGTCTGCGCCCGGCCAGGCAGCCGACAGCACGTTCCGCTCGCCCGCCTTGGTGCCGGTCAGGATAAACTTCGCATCCGGAGCGGGAGCCTGGGGCGCGGTGATTTTCTGGAAGCAAGTCGGACACTCCATGACCGAGCCGCCATGCGACTCGTCGCACATCATGTGCTGGCCACAAATGGGACAGGCAAATTTGAATTCGCTCATTCGATGCAGGATTATCTTTCGGGACAACATTTCACATTTGCGTGCCGGCGGCAATGCGCTTTTAGGGCGATGCCAAAGTTTTCAGAGTGACTTTTCAATGGTTCAGGCGCAAATTCGCCGCGTGGCAACCATGAATAAAAAATCCCTAGTTTCCCGCAGCGGACGCTTCAGCGGCGGTCCCGCCGCCGCCGTCGCGCAATTCACCGAATCTATTTCCTTTGACTGGCGCTTGTGGGAACACGACATCGCCGGCTCCATTGCCCACGCCACGATGCTTCACGAAATCGGCGTGCTGAAGCAAAATGAATTGAGCGCCATCACCAAAGGCTTGAATCAAATCGGCAAGGAGATCGCCGCCGGAAAATTTTCGTGGAAGCCGGAACTCGAAGACGTTCACATGAACATCGAGGCCGAGCTGACCAGGCGCGTGGCCGCCGGCGCGAAACTGCACACCGCCCGCTCGCGCAACGATCAAGTCGCGCTCGACATGCGGCTCTGGCTGCGCGATGAAATCACCGCACTGCTCGGCGACATCGCCGGCCTACAGCGCGCCCTCGTCTCGCTCGGCGAGAAAAATGCCGATGTCATCATTCCCGGCTACACGCATCTGCAACGCGCGCAGCCCGTTTATCTCGCGCACCATCTGCTCGCCTACGTCGAGATGCTCGAACGCGATTGCGAGCGCCTCTGGGACTGCCACTCGCGCGTGAACATCTGCCCGCTCGGCAGCGGCGCGATTGCCGGTTCCACGCTGCCGCTTGATCGCGCACTCGTCGCCAAGCTGCTCGGCTTCGTGGACGCTGACGGCAAAGTTCAATTGACGCAGAATTCCATGGACGCCGTGAGCGACCGCGATTTCGCCGTCGAATTTTGCGCTGCCGGTGCGCTGCTGGCCGTGCATCTCTCGCGGCTCGCGGAGGACGTGATTCTCTGGGCGAGCGCGGAATTCAATTTCATCAAGATCGCCGACGCCTACACCACCGGCTCGTCGCTCATGCCGCAGAAGAAAAATCCCGACATCGCCGAACTCGCGCGCGGCAAGACCGGCCGCGTCTTCGGCAACCT
>Ga0302319_10003600_pt1 | contig 32219 bp, 28 predicted proteins | sample Bog_T0_2_FD_203319 | JGI IMG/M metagenome (GOLD analysis project Ga0302319, IMG submission 203319) | Peat permafrost microbial communities from Stordalen Mire near Abisko, Sweden - Bog_T0_2 | ecosystem: Environmental > Terrestrial > Soil > Wetlands > Peat | place: Sweden: Abisko, Stordalen Mire... | reverse complement strand
AGCTCCTCGACGGTCATTTGAAGGATCTGGGTGATTTCCTGCGTGGAAAAGTGGTTGAGATAGAGTAGCGCCAGCGCGCTGCGCCCAGGTTCTGCGATTTTGCAAAATCGTTCCGCCAGCGCAACTGCCTGCGGACTCAGGCCATCGGCGGCGGAAGTGATATTTTCACTGGTTTTTGGCTCAATTTCCGCGGTTTTCGCCCCCGCCCGCTTCATTACCCGGCTCCGCACTTTTGCCGCCAGCCACGCCTTGCAGCTTTTGCCGCTGCGGAAATGATGAATTTTCTCCCCCGCTTCCGCAAATGTCTCCAGCAGCACCGCTTGCGCCGGGGCCGGTAATCCGGTCAACAGCACCGCGAACCGGTGGATGCAGGCAAGGTCCTCTGTGGGTAAAATATGTGATTGCAAGCTGCGAACCGTAAAGCCTGCCCGTTTCAATCTCAAGCCCTGAATCTTTTTCCTGTATCGTTGACTTGATGATTTCTGTTTATGTATGAAACTGGCTCTGCAACAAATTTGCGCCCAACGTGAAAAACATACTCTTCATCTGCACTGGCAATATTTGCCGAAGCCCCATGGCGGAAGGCCTTTTCCGTCACATGGTGAAGGATCGCTCCGACATTCAGGTCGGTTCGGCGGGCACTGCCACCGGTTACGGCCAGCCTCCGAGCCTGCATTCCATAGAAGTCCTCAGGCCGTGGGGAATAGATATTTCGCGCTACCGCAGCCAGCCGCTCACCGAGAGTCTGGTGAACAAGGCCACGTTAATCTTCGCGATGACACGCGGCCATCTCGACAATATCACCACATTTTTTCCAAGCGCGGCGGAGAAGACATTCCTGCTTTGCGAATTCAACGAAAAAGTGAACCCGAATTCCGTGGATGTCCCCGACCCCATAGGCCTCGGCATCGACGCCTATTTCACCGCCCGCGACAAAATCAAGGAAGCCCTCCCGGGCATTCTCGCCTTCATCGACCAATCCGACCAGCAACCATCCATGTCATCACCCACCTCCCCCTCCACGAAACCCCTGCGCATCGCCATCGGAGCCGACCACGGCGGCGTCGAATTGAAGAAAAAAATCCACGCCTATCTTTCGGGCAAAGGCATCACTATTTCCGACCTGGGTACTTTCACCGAGGACTCGGTTGACTATCCCGACTTCGCAGACGCGGTCTGCAGGCAGGTGCTGTCGCACAACGACGACTTCGGCATTCTCATCTGCAAAAGCGGCATCGGCATGAGCATAGCCGCGAACCGTTTTCCGCACATCCGCGCCTCCCTGGTGGACAACGAGGAGGACGCCCGCATGACACGCCACCACAACGATTCAAACGTGCTCTGCCTTTCCGCCCATCGCCTCGATGAGGCCTCCGCCTTCAAAATCGTGGACGCATGGCTGGAAACCCCCTTTGATGGGGGACGTCACGAACGCCGCATAGAAAAAATGGATAATCAACCTTTGCCAACCATCACCAACTCTCAAGGCGCCACCTCTCCGCTGGCCGCCACCGACCCCGAAATTTTCGCGGCAATCGCGTCCGAGCAAAAACGTCAGAACGAAAACATCGAGCTGATCGCCTCGGAAAATTTCACCAGCCGGGCCGTCATGGAAGCCCAGGGCTCATGCCTTACCAATAAATACGCCGAGGGTTACCCCGGTCGTCGCTGGTATGGCGGATGCGAATACGTGGACGTCGTCGAGCAACTCGCAATCGACCGCGCCAAAAAACTTTTCGGTGCCGAACACGCCAACGTCCAGCCGCACAGTGGCAGCCAGGCAAACATGGCTGTCTATTTCAGCGTGCTCCAACCCGGCGATAAAATCCTGACTATGGATCTCTCCCATGGCGGCCATCTCACCCACGGCAACCGCGCCAATTTTTCCGGACGCTATTACAACGTCTCGCATTACGGCGTAAGCAAGGAGACCGAGCAGATCGATTACGATGCCCTCGCAAAACATGCCGAGGAGTTCCGCCCGAAAATGATCACGGCCGGCGCATCTGCCTACCCCCGCATCATTGATTTCCAGCGCATGCGCGAGATCGCGGATTCCGTTGGCGCCATGCTTTTTGTGGACATGGCGCACATCGCCGGCCTCGTGGCAGGAGGCCTGCATCCCAATCCCACGTCGATTGCGGATTTCACCACAAGCACGACTCATAAAAGCCTGCGCGGTCCCCGGGCCGGCCTCATCCTGTGCAAGGAAAAATACGCAAAGCAAATCGACTCCCAGGTTTTTCCGGGCATCCAGGGCGGCCCGCTCATGCATGTGATCGCCGCAAAGGCGGTCTGCTTCCACGAGGCGCTGCAGCCCTCGTTCAAGGACTACCAGCGCCAGATCACTCTCAACGCCAGGGCGCTCGCCGCCCGCATGGCTAAAAACGGCTATCGCATCGTCAGCGGCGGCACAGATAACCACCTGATGCTCGTCGATCTTCGTCCGAACGGCCTCAATGGGAAGCTCGCGCAGGAAACACTCGATAAAGCCGGCATCACGGTAAACAAAAACGGCATCCCATTCGACACCGAGAAAATTACTCTCGGCGGTGGCATCCGCATCGGCACTCCTGCCGTCACCACGCGCGGCATGAAAGAAGAGACGATGATGGATATCGCCGATTTAATTCACCGCGGCCTGACAGGAAAGGACGACCCCGCCGAACTTGAAAAAGTCCGCACCGCTGTCCTCGCTCTCACAAAACAATATCCGCTGCCTCACTAGGGCTTTACCAGTTCACTTCGACATCCTTGCCAGTCGTCTGGGAACTTTCCGGGGTGTACTGGTGAAACTCCATATCCATCCCGTTGGGATCCTTGATCCAGAATTGATAACTGTTGTCGGCTCCTATCTTGATCTGGCCCGGATCATACCCGGCATCGACCAGCCGCTGCCGCATCTCCTCAATGGAATCGGTTTCCAGACAGAAATGACTCAGGCAGCCATTGGAATCGGCGGGCGGAGGATTATTGGTTTCGAATACTTCAACAAATGAGTTTTTTGAAGCCTGCATGTAAAAGCCGATGATCCGGCCGTTTTTTGTAAAGTTAAACTTCTTCTTCATCCCCAGGGTATCACAATAAAACTTGCTGATTTTCTCAAGATCGGTGGTTTTGATGCAGGCGTGAGCCAGTGATGTAATACTCATAATCGGGGTGCCGGAAATTCTGCGCGGTTTATTTTTTTACGCAAGTGCAGACTGTTGAGCCCTGCAAAGGCAGCGGTGGAAAATAACGAACTGCGAATATAACGGTAATAATTCGGTAACATGCGTGTGGTGAAGTGTTGTTATGAAAACAATAACACCAACTCAACAGCCGGCATCCCCGGCTTTCAGGAAAAACCGCTCGTCAGCTTTCACGCTTATCGAGCTTCTCGTCGTGATCTCCATCATCGCAGTCCTTGCAGGTATTGCGCTGCCGGTTTTCACTGCAGTACAAATCAAGGCCCACCAGGCAAACGATCTTTCCAATGCCAAGCAGGTTGGACTCGGTTTTAGATTGTATGCCTCTGACAACAGTGGCTTCTTCCCTACGAGTTCGACGACTTCCAACGCTGCATTTCAGAACATCGTGCCCACCTACATTCCCACCCAGAAAATATTCTGGCTGGCAAATTCGATCTGGTCTACAGGCAGCCATTTTACTGAGATCAGCGGCACGACCGCTCTGCAGCAGGGACAAAACACCTATGCGTATGTGTCCGGGTTGACTGATTCCAGCAACACCAATTTCCCTCTTGTTGCGGATGGGTTTGTCTCGGGCACTCCGGGAACCTATACCACCAATGCAACGGTGGGCGGCGGGGTATGGAAAGGCACAAAGGCGATTGTGGTGCATGTGGACGACAGCGCTGCCATAGATGCAGTGGGCGGCGGAACCGCAACCAATTACAAAGTATATGAAAATGGCGCGAATCCCCTTGGCACCGACATCTTCGCCACGGGGGATACGACCGGCGTCTGGATGGGAACAGCAGCCGGAGTATTGAATCCTCAGTAAACATCATCAAATTCAACAAAGAGCCGCAGCTTGAAAAAGCTGCGGCTTTTTTCAAAGGGTATCATTGCCAGGGGTCATAACCATCGCCCGGCTTATAGGTTCGATAATTTGCTTGGGCAAACGTCTTTTATGGATGAAAATTGAAGGAGATGGCCATGCATGAAATTTCCCCCGGGCAAATCAGAGGCCTGCTGTTGCTGCTGGTACTGGGCCCCTTGCTTCCTACAGCTCTCATGCTTCGCCTCATGATTGAAACGGTGCAATCTGCACGCCGCGAGACACGCAATGAAACAGAACAGGCATATGGACAATCGCTGTCATTCGTAACAAATTCGCTCAATCATCAATGGGAGATATCCCCGCCTCCTTCGAAAAAGGATGCACCGGGAAGAATTTTCAAATTTTACCACAGCGCCTTTGATCCAAGTGTCATTATCCGGCTGGTGGATGAGCAGGGGCAATCCCTCTCGGGCAACTGGCAACCTCACAAGGAGCCAATTGCTTCGACCTCACTTGGCACCCCATTCTCCGGTTGGAAAGCACAGCTCTTTCTACAGGGAAAAAATCCAGTGATTGATTCCACGGATGACGAGATTGTTCTGTTTGCATGGCGCGTAGGTATCACCGTTGCGGCAAATCTTCTGATCGCATGCACAGCGGGTTTTGCCTTGCACCGGCAAATGAAAATGCAGGAGTTAAAAAATTCCACCTTGGCCACGGTGTCTCACGAACTTAAAACCCCCCTCGCCTCAATGCGCCTGCTTCTCGATACGCTCCTTGAAGGGCGCTACCGCGGTGATGACCAGCTCCGGGAATACCTTGAACTTGCCGTGCATGAAAATTTCCGTCTAAGCCGCCTCATAGAAAACTTCCTCACCCTTTCCCGTATCGAACACGGCATCTACGCCTTCCGCAAGGAACCTGTTGCAGTCCAAGAAGTTATTCAGTCCGCAATCAATTCGTTGAATTTGAAACCTGGACACACAAATATTGACTCCCGGCCGGATGAGAGCCTTCCATCCGTAATGGCTGACCGCGATTCATTGAGCATGGTTCTGGTCAACCTGTTGGAAAATGCATGGAAATACACGGGAGAAGATAAACACATTGCAGTGGAAACAAAGCGTGACGGCGACCGCATTGTATTCATCGTCGAAGACAACGGTATCGGCATTAATAAGGCGGAACTGGCAAAAATTTTTCAGCGTTTCTACCAGGTCGATCAAAAGCTCAACCGCAGCGCGGAGGGTTGCGGACTTGGATTAAGTATCGTCAAACGCATTGTGGATGCGCACGGCGGAACCATCTCCGTGGAAAGCGAGCTTGGAAAAGGAACCCGCTTTCTGGTAGGCATACCTGTAGCGACGTGAATAGGAGAAAGCTGATAATGCGCGACATCCAGCTTCAATCCCCCCGAATGGCACTGGTTTTTTTACAATTCATTTAAATGGAAACAGTCCTCATCATCGAAGACGACGCCTCAATGCTCCGCGGATTGAAGGACAATTTCGAGTTCGAAGGCTATATGGTGAAAACGGCCACCGATGGGGAGAAGGGATTGGACGCCGTGCTAAAAATCAAGCCGGACCTTCTGATCCTTGATCTCATGCTGCCAAAGATTAACGGCTATGAAATCTGCCAGCGCTTGCGGAAGGAGAAATTTGATCTACCCATCATTATGCTCACGGCAAAAAGCCAGGAATCCGATATCATACTCGGCCTGAATGTCGGCGCGGACGATTACGTGACAAAGCCATTCAGCATCCGGGAACTGCTGGCGCGTGCCTCCGCCTTCCTGCGCCGTCACCGCGAGGAAGAGCCCACCATCTACAAATTTAGTAATTGCGAATTGAATATTCCCGCACACAATTTTACACGCGATGGCAGGGAAATTAAACTCTCCCCCAAGGAGTTCGATCTGCTGAGATTTTTTTTGAAGCGGCAGGGCCGCGCTTTCAGCCGGGACGAAATACTTAACGCAGTCTGGGGATACGACAGATTGGTCACACCCCGGAGCATTGACCGCTTTATTAATGCGCTGCGAAACATCATCGAAACAGATCCACAGCATCCCACCCATCTCCTGACGGTCCGGGAAATTGGCTACAAATTCGAGGCTTAGGAATCCAAAAAACCTTTCTCGTCAGGGCGAAATCGACCTACCCTATTTGTGCAAGATATTCGGCAGGTGGCTTGAGGGAATCCATGTCCGCCGGATTCGCTATCTTCAACCGGTACAACCAGCCGTTACCATAGGGGTCGGTATTCACAAGCGCAGGATTTTCAGAAAGGGCGGCGTTCGCTTCGATAACTGTCCCGCTGATTGGCGAATAGATATCGCTCGCCGCTTTAACAGATTCCACCACCGCGATGGGGTGTCCTGCCTGCACTTCAGCCTCTAGCGCCGGTAATTCGACGAAAACGATGTCTGTCAATTCAGCCTGTGCGTGGTCGGTGATGCCGACCCGCGCAGTGCCATCTGCCTCGACGCGCACCCATTCGTGGGTCGTCGCATATTTCAAATCCAACGGGACATTGCTCATGTTTTTTTATGCAGTGGTTTCTTTTCTATGGTTGCGGGAAAAAGCTTTCCGCGGATATCCACCTCGATTTCCTCGTTGATCCGCGCGTACTCAGTCGGGATGTAAGCCATTCCTATGCCGATATTCAAGCTCGGTGAGAGCGAGCCGCTTGTGATCTCGGCAATCTTCGCTCCATTTTTATGAATGGGATAGTGCGCGCGCGGCGGCGGGCTTTTGTCCTTCATCTTGAAAGGAACAAGGCGGCGTTTCACCCCCTCGGCGCGTTGTTTTACCAGCGCGTCACGTCCGATAAACCCGGGTTTTTGCAGATCCACAAAAATCGAAAGTCCCGCCTCCATCGGCGTATGGTCCGGCGAAAGATCGGAGCCATTAAGGGGATAGCACATCTCCAATCGCAACGTATCCCTCGCACCCAGACCACAGGGCTTGATGCCGTGTGGTCGTCCTTTTTCAAGGATCTCGTTCCACACCCGTGCAGCATCCGCAGCAGGAAAGAATACTTCAAAACCGTCTTCCCCCGTATAGCCGGTGCGGGCGACGAAAAAGCTGGCTCCATCGATTTTTATTTCACTGATCTCGTTGTGTGAAGGAATGGACCGGTTCTCACCAAAAAAAGCCTCGAAAATTTTCCTCGCGTGCGGTCCTTGAATCGCAAGCCCTGCGAATTGCTGGCTGCGGTTTTCAAATTCCACACCCTCGCGCGCGTGGGCCTGCATCCATTTAAAATCCTCATCAATCAGCGCGGCATTCACTACCAGCAGATACTTTTTTTCTTCGCAACGGTAAACGATCAGGTCGTCAATCACGCCACCATTATCATTGAGGAGGAAAGTGTACTGGCATTCGCCCACATCGAGACGGTCGACATTGTTGGCAAGGACATAGTTTAGCCACTCACTTGCATTTTTCCCGGAGGCCACGAATTGACCCATGTGCGAGATATCAAATACGCCGGCAGCAGTCCGCACAGCCTGATGCTCATCAATGATGCCGGAATATTGAACAGGCATCTGCCAGCCGCCAAATTCCATGATTCTCGCACCGTACCGCACATGCTCTTCGTAAAGCGGCGTTTTTTTCAAGGAAGGTTCGGATGTCACGGCGTGAAAGCTAGAGTGCCATTTCGCAGTTTGCAATACCCGAAACGATCATTGATGGTGAAAAGTTTCGCCTTTGCGTGACTTGCAACATATCAATATTTTGAACCTATGAAATGGCTGGACACCCTCGATCTGAAATTTGGCCGTTATGCAATTCACGGTCTCATCCGCATCATTGTTGCGCTCAATGCCATGGTGTTTGTGCTCTACCTGAGCAATCCGCATTTACTTGAGTTGCTCTATCTGGATCCCGGCCTCGTGATGCAGGGACAGATCTGGCGTCTAGTATCCTATATTTTCATTCCTTCGCTGGGCCGGTGGTGGCTGATGCCGGATTACCTCTGGCTGGTTTTCTGGTTGCTCTTTATTTGGATGCTGGGAGACGGACTGGAACATGCATGGGGTTCATTCAAGTTGAATGTTTACTATCTGATCGGAATGCTGGGGACGACGATAGCCGCCTTTGTCTTCGGGACTAATTTTAATAATGGACTGTTAAACCTTTCGCTGCTCTTTGCCTTTGCAACACTTTATCCTGATTATCCCATCCGCCTTTTCCTGGTAATTCCGGTAAAGATCAAATGGGTGGCGTGGTTTTCATTCGGACTTCTTGCGTTTGGATTCGTGATGGGCTCCCTTTCATTTCGGATGGCCACCCTTGCCACAATGGCCAACTATCTCATCTTCTTTGGTCCGGAAATTGTGCGTATGACACGGCATCGCAGCACAGTTGCGAAACGTAGGCAGCGTTTCAAACTGGATGCCATGCGCGAGGACGAGGCAATGCATCACTGCGCTGTTTGCAAACGCACGGAAATCACAAATCCCGATCTGGAATTTCGAGTATCGACCGATGGCAATGAATATTGCCTCGATCATCTGCCGTCAAAAAACCCGGCTAGTTAAACTTCTGCAATACACGCAGTTTACCCAGGGCGCGACCGCTGTCGAGTTGCTCGTTCGCAAGTGCCATGCCGGCATGCAGATCATGGGCAAGCCCGGTGACAACAAAACCGGCAGCCGCATTCAGAAGCACGATGTCGCGCTTCCCACCGCGGATCGCACCGTCGAGAATGCCTGTGAGAATTTTTGCATTCGTCTCACAGTCCCCTCCCCGCAATTCCTCCACGGCGCATGGTTGCACGCCGAGATGCCACGGGTGGATCAAAAATTCCCGCTCCTCAACGCCGGCGACGGTTTCCACCACGTCCGTTGATTCAAATGGCATGATCTCGTCCGCTCCCTGGCTGTTCAACGCCCACGCGCGTTTGCGGCCGAGCAACCTGAGCACAGCGGCGTATTTCGCAAGCATGGCCCTGTCGAATACTCCCACAAGCTGATATGCGGGACGCGCCGGATTCAATAACGGGCCAAGCAAATTGAAAATGGTGGTCACTCCCTGGGCCGCGAGCATTTTCCGGACAGGAGCAATTGCTTTGAACGCCGGATGATGGTGCGGCGCAAACATAAATCCGAGACCCACGGTCTCCACACAATGCTTCATATCGGCTGCGGCGTGATCAATCCGGACACCCAGCGCTTCCAGAACATCCGCACCGCCGCATTTTGACGAGATGCCGCGATTACCGTGTTTGACTACAACGGCGCCTCCCGCAGCCAGCACAAACATACTGGTGGTTGACACATTAAATAAATCCAGACGATCGCCACCCGTCCCGCAAACATCAATCATCGGTCCCGCCAGCTTTTGCGGCTCGATGCCCGGATCGACCGCATGAGACAGCAACGCTGTCACAAAATCCGCAATTTCCTGCGCTGTTTCCCCTTTTGCCCGGAGCGCCCTTAAAAACAAAGCCTTCGAGTCGCTATCCACATTTTCTGAAAGCAATCCGGACACGGCCTCGCCCACCTGTATCGAGGATAAATCTTCTCCGTTCTCAAGCTGGGAAATGAAGGAACGCATGAATCAAAAAGTCTCTGGCAATGGGCGATTAACGCGCGTGTTGCGCGACGCCAAGCGCCAGAAGAATAATGGCAATGATGATGATTGCGACGGATACCGCGAGCGTAATTTTGATCCAGCTCTTGGGATAATTTCCGCCAATCGCACCGGTGTAGCCGTTCACTACGACCTGAAAATTCCGGCCGTCATAATTATAGGCCAGCAGCCAGACCGGTGTCAGGATGTGTTTGAACGTCTGCGCCGAAAAATCGGCGTTCACCTGCAAATTGCTGTAGGTATCTCCCGGCACTTCCCGTGCGCACATTTGCGTAATTTCCCGCTGCATTTTCTCCCGGGCGAGATTCGCCGCCTGCACCAGGTCGATCTGGTATTGCTCGACGACCCACCCGGCAAGGTAGCCCGGATCGTAAGGCACGAGTTCCTTCGTGGGAAACGGCTCTATTTTTCGCAGCAGTTCCGCGTGAGTCCCCACGGATGCGGGGACCAGTTCATCGTCGAAAAAATTGTCAACATGCCCGCCGCTTGGCTCCCAGCGCGTGCGCTGCACTTCGCGCGACTTTTCATTTCCCTCGGAGTCGGTGTAACGTTCCGTCTCGTAATAGTAATAGCCCGACTCCGCAGTCCAATCCGCGGCTGCCTGCGCGTCGAATGTCCAGTATGGCAGGTAGAAACCTTTGACGGTGTCGGTGTGCGCGGCGGATTTCATGCGGTCCGGCGCAAACCAGAGGCTGGAATACCAGTCGCGGATCTTGTCCCTCACAGCGGCTTCCTTCACTTTGAACGGCAGCAGACTTTCCGGGCGGATCGGCGCCTTGATTTGATCGACGGGGATCAATGCCGATGAACCGCAGAAGTCGCAGCGCTGCCCGACGCGTCCTGCGTCGAAGACCGTGATCGCCTGGCAGCTCTGGCATTTCACGGATACCTTCTCGGCCTGCCAGCCGCGCTGGTCATCGGGGATGCCGCGGAGCGCGGTGACGAGATCGTGCTCCTCGATCACTCCGGCTGCGTCGATCTTTGCGGGTGAGACCGTTCCGCAGAACGGGCAGACCAGGGCCTGCTTGCCGGCATCCCAATGGGCCTCGGCGCCGCAGGAGGGGCATGCGTATTTTGGTTTGGCTGTGATTTCTGACATGACGGGTTTTTCAAACCACAAAACCGGATGAAAGGAAAGCAGTCATATCGGTTCCGGAAATGGCAGGGATGCGGGATCGCTGACGGTTGGTAAGGGTTGGCAACGGTTGATAATCGAGGCTTTGCGAGATGATGCCGTGGGCGGAGGTGGGCGGCATAACTCGTTCCCCGAGCCCTGCCACGCGGGAGGAAATCCACACGAACTTGTGTTTAACTAATCGACAATCAATGCGCGCCTTGCAGTACGATCTCCGTAACGGCGACATCCTGCGATTTGGTGCCGGGATAGACCTCGAGTATCTCCAGGGTCATGCTCTCGCCGTGGCGGACCATGATATCGTCGAAGCTCACCTGCTGCCATCGACGCGTATCCGGAAAATCGACGATGTAGAGTGGCTTGTTGTTGTAATAGAGTTTCGCCTTCTTGATACGCGCGTAGGATTTCCAGATCGACTCCGACTTCGTGTAGCCGTTCGCGATGTCGAATCCGTAAAAGGGAGTCTGCTCCAGTTCCTTGGGCAGTTTTTTTGGAAAGCGGAAAATGAGCTTCGTGCCGATGCTCGTGGCGCTGTCATCGACCCATGCGCTTGTCGCGTCGTCATCGTTGGTGGAGTAAACGGGGTGGCCGGCCTTGTCGTTCGGTGTGGCGGAAGAGACAATATCCACCTCCCACGGGAAGGCGCATTTCAACGAGCATCCGCCCATCAATTCCTGGAGCACCGGCTCCCCGATCCTCGCCTGAAGCACGGGAAGATCCCCCGCAAGGAGCGAACACGGGAACAAAAGTAACAGCAAAAATCCGGCAGGTTTCATCGGGCCAATTGTAATCATCTTTCCCGGCAAGAGCAAATTTTACTTGATATTGATATTTCGTTATCATTAGTAACAGCGCATGAGCCTTTCATTTCATTCCACCAACGCCCTGCGCAGGATCGTAATTTTCACCCCGGGAACATTATCGCGCCATGTCCCGCTTTTCATCGGCGCAGCCTTCCTCGTATCGGTCGCGGGCGGCCGGTGCAAAGCTGCGGATGGTCACGCAAGCTCGATGCTGAATGCGCCGTTTGCGCAGGCCGATGCAAACGCCACTACGCTTCCGGAGGTGGTCGTGGTTTCGAGTGCGCTGGATGTGTCGCGCAATGAGATCCTGCCGAGCCTGGGCGCGACGAAATATACGGTGACCAGCGACCAGATCGCCTCGCAATCGCAGGGGGACAATGCGCCGATCAACCAGACGATCCTGCGCTTTCCGGGGGTGGCGCAGGATTCCTACAGTCAGCTCCATGTGCGCGGGGAGCACGCGAACCTGCAATACCGGATCGACGGCGTGCTGCTGCCGGAGGGGATCTCCGTGTTCGGGCAGGAACTGAGCACGCGGTTTGTGGACAATCTGTCGCTGATCACGGGGGCGCTTCCCGCCGAATACGGGCAGCGGACGGCGGGGGTGATCGATATCCAGACGAAAAGCGGGGCGACGCTGAATGGTGGCGAGGTTTCGCTCTACGGCGGGAGCTACGATACCATCAACCCGAGCTTTGAATACGGCGGTTCGAGCGGGAAATGGGTTTACTATTTCACCGGGAATTTCCTGCAAAATGACATCGGCATCGAAAATCCGACCGGCGGCAGCAAGCCGATCCATGACGATACGGACCAATACAAGGGATTTGCGGACATTTCCTACATTATCGACGATACCAGCCGCGTCAGCCTGATCCTGAGCGGCGCGCACAGCAATTTCCAGATTCCCAACAACCCCGGGCAAACGCCCAACTTCACGCTGGCGGGCGTCCCGTCGTTTAACTCGTCGAACCTCAATGAAAACCAGACCGAGCAGAGTTATTTCGGTGTGCTGACCTACCAGAAAAAGCTCGATGACCTGGATTTCCAGGTTTCGGCGTTTTCGCGCTACAGCGGGCTGAATTTCCAGCCGGACAATGCGGGGGATTTGATTTTCAACGGTGTCGCGAGCGCGGTGAACCGCGGCATTTTTTCGAACGGCTTGCAGGCGGATGGGAGCTACAAGCTGGGCGACAGCCACACCATCCGGGCCGGGCTCACTTTTACCGAGGAGCATCTCACGGTGAATACCTCCAACCTCGTTTTTCCCACGGATGCCATGGGAAATCAGGCAAGCTCCACGCCATTCAACATCGGGGACGACAGCAGCAAACAGGCTTACCTCTACGGGCTCTATCTCCAGGATGAATGGAAGCTTACGCATGAGTTGACGCTCAACTACGGAGCCCGGTTCGACGTGGTGAACGCCTTCGTCAACGAGAGCCAGCTCAGCCCGCGCATCAACCTGGTGTACCAGCCGCAGGAGAGCACCACGCTGCACATTGGGTATGCCCGTTACTTCACGCCGCCGCCGCTGGAACTCGTCTCATCGGAGAGCGTCACGAAATTTGCCGGCACAACGAACGCCCCCGCTGTGACACAAGGCTCCCCGGTGGAGGCGGAACGATCCAACTATTACGACATCGGCGCTACGCAAAAAATCACGCCGGATTTCCACGTGGGCATCGACGGCTATTACAAAGTCGCGAAGAACCAGCTCGACGAGGGGCAGTTCGGGCCAACGGTGATTTTCTCGCCGTTCAATTACGCCAAAGGGGAAGTGTATGGCGGCGAACTGACGGCCAATTACGAAAAAAACGGGTTCGCCGCGTATGCCAATGCCGCATACACCCAGGCGCTCGGGACGCAGATCACCTCGGGCCAGTTTCAATTCGATCCGGAAGAGCTTGCGTATATCTCAAATCATTGGGTCCACCTCGACCATGAGCAGCATTGGACGGCATCCGCCGGCACTTCCTACACCTGGCAGGGGACGAAGACCTACGCCGATCTGCTTTACGGCAGCGGACTGCGCGACGGCTTTGCAAATACGGGCGAATTGCCCGCCTACGCAACGGTGAATATTGGTATCGAACACGCGTTCAAGATTCCCGGCTGGGGTACGTTCAAGGCGCGGTTCGATATCGTGAACCTGTTCGACAAGATTTATGAGATCCGTGACGGCTCGGGGATCGGGGTGTTCGCGCCGCAGTTTGGAGCGCGGCGCGGGTTTTATGGCGGGGTGTCTTATGAATTTTGAGGGAAAACGTCCCGATTAATGCTATTGCAGTTTGATTATCAATCATGGTTGTAGCTCATGATGATTGTATGTGGATTCGATATCGGCTGCGTGGCAAAGCGTGCCGGGACGGCGCGATTAGCCGCGGGGCGGCGGCGGTGCTTCGCACCTTGAAATGCGGAGCAGCGATGCTGTTGCATCGTGCCTTGGAATGCTGGGCTGCGGTGCTTTTGTTTCGCACCTTGGAATGCAAGGGCGGGAGTTTTAGGGGGAACGTCTTATGAGTTTTGAGGGTGAAGGAAAGCGGGGGTAATCGTGCCCCACGATTCCAGTAGCTTATGACTATATAATACCTGTTTTATTACATCGTTTCATACTGTTATACGTTTTTAATTTAATACTGTAATATAATTGACATTTCATACCATATTAAATATGGTATTCCATACCATGAAGGTGATCGACCACAAGACGCTTGCAAAGATGCTGCGAACAGCGAAGTCAAAGGCTGTTGACGGGATTATTCTGCACAAAGCCGATGTCCCCCAAGGGGTTCGTGAAGCGTTGCGTGACAATGGATGGTTGCGGGAGATTTTCAAGGGATACGCATTGTTGGTGGAACCGTCCTCGAAAGAGAATGAGGAAACGCTCTGGCAGGGCAATTTCTGGTCTTTTCTGGCTGTTTATTTGAAGGATAGATTTGGGAATGGCTACGTCCTCACTCCTGACAATTCGCTGGATGTTCTGACCGGGGCCAACGTGCTGCCGAAACAGGTGATCGCGTATGCCATGAAAGGGGGACAGGGAAAAACCGATCTGCCTCATAATTACTCTGTGTTTACGTCAATTGTGCCGCCATCGCGCATGCCAACGCAAACGGCTGTCGTCAACGGCCTGCGAGTGATGCCACTGGAGATTGCACTGGCTCGCGCAGTGCCGGCATTCTTTGAAAAATCCCCGGCAAATGCCCGCATAGCATTTATCTCGGCGGATGTCTCCAAACTCGCCCTTGCGATCGCGGAGAACAAACAATCCGAGGCTGCAGCCCACCGGATCTTCCATGGATTGAGATCCGTGGGGAGAGCGGAAGATGCCGATACATTTACGGCTCTTCTACAGGCTGCCCGGTTTCAATTCAAACCAACAGCCGGGGAAGTTGCGCCAAAAGACTTCATGCCTGTCCGGACCAGGTCTCCTTACGCAGCGAGAATTTTTGATTTATGGTCGGAACTCAGAGTGCCTGTGGCGGAAATATTCCCGCCACCAGCAAAGCTTCGGGATCATGCCGGGATCTTGAAATCGCTGGAGGACACCTACGTCCACGATGCCTATCACTCCCTCTCAATTGAAGGGTACCGGGTTTCGGAAGAATTGATCGGGAAGATTGCCAGCGGTGATTGGAATCCTGATACGGCAGCGGACAGGGAGAACGTGGCAGCCATGGCTGCAAAGGGCTATTTTGAAGCGTTCCAAACTGTAAAAAAAGACATTGAAGAAGCCCTGAAATCGAACCGGCCCGCAGAAGTGGTTCGCAACAATTTTCCGGTGTGGTACGCAAAACTTTTCAGCCCTTCCATGCAGGCGGGAATTCTTTCACCATCTGATCTGGTCGGATATCGCAACGGTCCCGTTTATATCCGCAATTCCCTGCATGTTCCTCCGCCACGGGACGCCGTTTCCGACGCGGTGGACGCATTGTTCACGTGCCTCTCGAATGAGCAGAATCCCGCCGTAAGGGCGGCCCTGGGGCATTTCATCTTCACTTTCATCCACCCCTACCCGGATGGCAACGGCAGGATCGGGAGGTTCATCATGAATTTCATGTTTGTGACCGCCGGGTATCCATGGACAATTATTCGCTCAGACCCGGCGCAAAAGGCATCATATCTCTCCGGATTGGAAAGGGCTTCGGTTTACCGCGATATTATCCCATTGGTGAAATTCATCGTGGAAGAGATGCATCACGCATGGCCTGCGCATTGAGTTGACGACCCCGGCCGGCCTCCCTCCCGCACCCGTCAAGAGACGAAAATTTATGCCAGTTGATTGGGTATGCACTCAAGATTCCCGGTTGGGGGACGTTCAAGGCGCGGTTCGACATCGTGAACCTGTTCGACAAGATTTATGAGATCCGGAATGGCTCGGGAATCGGGGTGTTCGCGCCGCAGTTTGGCGAAAGACGCGGCTTCTTCGGAGGTATTTCTTACGAGTTTTGAGGATGTGCGCCTCGATTACTGCTATTGCGGTTTCATTATCAATTATAGTTGTGGATCGTGATGATTTTGTGGATTCGATATCGACTGTGGCAGAGCGTGTCCGGGGCTGCACGCTTTGCCGCCTGGCGGCGGCGGCGGTGCTTCGCACCTTGAAATGCGGGGCGGCGATGCTGTTGCATCGTCCCTTGGAATGCAGGGATGCGGTGCCGACAGGGAACGTCTTGCGTCTGGTCGCCGCTTCCGGCATTAAGGTGATGTGAGTAGCTTCGACTTCCCTTCAATAACAGAATAATTTTATGAGCGCAAACCCACAGCCATCTTTTCTCGAACGCGCCTTCATTGACGGCCACATCGAAATTGTCACCAGCAGCAAGACCGAACGAATTCGCTACATTGCCGTGAACGTCGTTGAGAAATGGAGTGACCCTGAGGAGAAAGTCCGCGCAGCCTACTACGCTGAACTCATTTACGCCAAGGGTTACTCGACGGACTGCATTGGAATTGAGGTCACTGTTCCCGACCGTACACCGCTTGATCGTGCAGACATAGTGATCTTCCACGACAAAGAACACACTAAGCCTTTCGCGGTAGTCGAATGTAAACGCGATGGGGTCTCAGATACAGAATTCAAGCAAGCAATCGAACAGGCATTCGGTAACGGCCATGCGCACAAGTTTCGGGCAAATTACGTTGGAGTTGTAGCCGGTCAGACCCGCGCATTTTTCGACTGCTCGGATGAGTTCGGTGCGCTTGAGCGTGAGGCAAATATCGTATCCGACATGCCAGTGCAATACGGTAAGCCAGAGGAATTCAAATACTACTACAAAGCACCACCCAAGCCGGACATTGGCGCTGTCACGCGCGAGCAGTTAATCCAGACGATCCGCAAATGCCATCAGACCCTTTGGGGCGGCGGACGACTCTCCCCTCCAACGGCATTTGGTGAGTTGTGCAAACTCATCTTCGTCAAGACCAGGGATGAAAAAAATGACGAACGGGAGAAAGGGGATCCATACGAGTTCCAAATCAAGACTAACGAAACGGCAGAGCGGTTGGGACGTCGTATTCGTGCTCTCTATGACACAGAGCGCCAGCGCGAGCCGGACGTATTCACCGAGACTATCAAGATCGACGACGGAACGCTCAAGAACGTGGTTCTCCACCTTGAGGGCGTTAATCTCTCCGCGACAGACCTTGATACCAAGGGCGTTGCGTTCGAGCAGTTCATGGACGGCTTTTTTAAGGGTGATTTCGGGCAATACTTTACGCCACGAAACATTATCGCCTTCTCGATTGCCATGCTGGACATCCAGCACGACGACACCGTTCTCGATCCGGCTTGCGGTTCTGGCGGCTTCCTCCTTCACGCACTTGACCAAGTCCGAGCTAAGGCAAACGCCAGGTTTCCAGAATTCGAGACCGATGCATCCGAACGCGAAAAACACTTCAAGTTCTGGCACACTTTCGCCGAGAAGCGACTCTTCGGCATCGAGATCAACGAGGAGATAGCTCGCGTCGCCAAGATGAACATGATCGTCCACGACGACGGCCATACAAACATCATCGGCAATGATGCACTGGAGCCACTCGCCACTATCGCCAAGCGCAATGATGGCTTCGCCAAAATTATCGGCATCAATCAGGACACTGGACGGCGCGACGAGAGCAAAGGCTTTGGCAAGATTCCAACCAACCCGCCCTTTGGTGCGGTAGTGAAGGAGGAACTGCACAGCTACTTGAAGAGCTACGAGCTCTCGCGGTTCACCGGGAAAGAGAATACCAAAGACGATGACGCAGCGGAAGACGCCTCAGCCGATCCCAACGCTGGCAAGAAATCGATCAAACAGCGCGCCAGCGTAAAAACAGAGATTATCTATTGCGAGCGCGTCTGGCAATTATTGAAGCCAGGCGGTCAGGCAGCCGTCGTACTACCTGATGGTCTTCTCACTAATTCTAGTTTGCAAGGTGTACGCGATTGGCTGCTTGAGCGCTTCAAGCTTTTGGCCGTAGTCAGCCTGCCTCAGCTTGCCTTTGCTCACTTCGGCGCGGGCGTAAAATCCTCAGTCGTCTTTCTCGAAAAACGAAAGGCGAACGAACCGGCAATCGACGACGAAGCCATCTTCATGGCTATATGCGGTGCTTCTGGCAGAAATTGTGCGTCTTCTCATCTTTTTGGCGAGCCGCAGGCGCTACCCAGAGGAAGATTTCACGCGCTGCGTTATATGACGTACAGGAGGTTAAAAGTGATTCCATACGACCGAATGCGCGCCGCTTTTTGTTTGACACCATGGGTATTACGAATTGTTTAATGGTAATATCCGTGTTCGTTTTTTGAAGAGGCGAAAACACTGGTGCAATAAAACTCATGAAAGGTGTGCTCAGGCGAATTTTCAGGGACCAGCCGGCGGATGTGCGCTTTGCGATCGTGGGCATTTATGTTCTCCTGGGCGCGGCGAATGTGGCGGTGTGGATCTGGGCTTATGCGGCATTCCACTCGCATCCCGTGCTGCTGGGGATGGCGCTGCTGGCCTATGGCTTCGGGCTGCGGCATGCGGTGGATGCGGACCATATCGCAGCGATCGACAATGTGGTGCGGAAGCTGATGCAGGAGAACAAGCGGCCGGTGTCGGTGGGGTTTTTCTTTTCGCTGGGGCACTCGACGGTGGTGGTGCTGATGGCCGCGGCGGTGGCTTTTTTTGCGAGTGAGTTGCATGGGCAGTTCGATTCGTTCAAGGAGGTGGGCGGGATCATCGGGACGTCGGTCTCGGCGTTTTTCCTGCTGCTGGTGGCGGTGATGAATATCTTCATCATGGTGGGCACCTGCCGGACATTCCGCCGGGTGCGGAGCGGCGGGGTGTATAACGAGGAGGACATGGACATGATCCTGTCGCGGGGCGGGCCGCTGGCTCATCTGTTCCGGCCTGTGTTCAAGCTGATCCGGAAGAGCTGGCACATGTATCCGCTCGGGTTTCTTTTCGGCCTGGGGTTTGACACGGCGACGGAGGTGGCGCTGCTGGCGATCTCGGCGACGGAGGCATCCAAGGGGCTGCCCGTGTGGTCGGTGCTGGTGTTCCCGGCATTGTTCACGGCGGGGATGTCGCTGGTGGATACGACGGACGGGATCCTGATGCTTGGTGCGTATGGCTGGGCGTTTTTGAATCCGCTCCGGAAACTTTTCTACAATATCACGATCACAGCCGTATCCGTGCTGGTGGCGCTGCTGGTGGGGGGGATCGAGACGCTGGGATTGATCGGCGACCAGTTTGCCTTTGCGGGAAAATTCTGGGACCTGATCAAGTCGCTGAACGATAATTTCGGCAACCTGGGTTACCTGATCATCGGCATCTTCGCGGTGTGCTGGCTGGTATCGGCGGCGATCTATCGCGCGAAGGGTTACGACAAAATCACGGTCAGCGCGTCACCGGCGAATTGACGAGGCCGGCGGGGTCCGCTGCTGTTTCGCGACTGGAGGTAAGCGCCATGCATGCGACAAACAGGAGCGAGAACAGGACGTCGCTCGCGAGGGAATTGCGGAAGAAGGACCACGTGGGCGGATAGCCGGGGAGGCCGATGGTGAGCGCCTGGACCCAGCCGGCGAAGGTTTTTGCGTAGCCGGGCTGGTCGATCCACGAGCCGGTATTAGTGATCACGTAGAAAAGCAGGGAGCCGCCCACGCTTGCGGGGAGGACTGTGATGAAGCGGGCGCGACCGCGCAATGCAAAGCCAAGCGCCACGACCAGGCCGAGCGCGAAGTAACGGGAAACCATCTGTGCATCAACAAGCGGGGCGTTGTAATGGGCGTTCAGGACGAGATCGGAAATAAACAGGGCGGCGAGAGGGAGTGCGAGTGCCAGTTTCCTCGGCAAATAAATGCCGCCGCAGAGGGCGATGGCGGCGAGTGGCGCGAAGTTTGACAAAAATCCGGCATGGGCACCGAAGAGGCCGAGGCCGAGGCGGTAGAGGACGGCGACTAAGAAAAGAACGGATGCGACGATGCAGGCTTTGGATATATTTTTCATGGTAACTGTGGTGCGCGCAAGGTGCCGGGAAGCCGGATAATCCGGCGGACCGACTGCACGCTTCTATTTACTTAATGTATTTTGTGGAAAACTGCGATTGCTTTTTTTGGTAAAGGCTGACCGCATATTGTCACCAGCCGGCCTGCCTCACATCGCTGGTGTTAAAACGCCCGATATTGGCCGAGGGTATGCGCATGTCCTGGCTGCCGGGCACCATATCCGTGTCCATGCTCAAGGGGCGCACACTTCCATCGAGGAATGCCGCCAGCGCACTGCGTCCATGCCGGAAATGAGCAGTGATCTGGGTGTCGTTGACCTCGTAAAATTCCTCGATCATCGGATTGGTCGGGGAAGCGGGAGCCTGGAAGTTGTTTACCTGCGCGCAAGTCGCGAAGACAATCATCTGCGAGGGATAGGTCACCTGCCCGGCATTGCGGGGATTGCCAGTGGAATCCGCAGCGAGCACAGTATTGTAACCGTAGCCGTAGTTGCCATCCTTGTATTTTGGTTTCAAGCGAGGGTAGTACATGAGGAATGCGGGGTCTGTTTTGATGCCACCGGATGTCATGACATACGGCCCCAACGGTCCTTGGGAATAATCGCAGGTGCGCTGTCCCTCCGGCATGCGGAGGGAGGCGGATGTCTCAAAGCCAAACCACCACATGGTGCCCGTGCTGCCCGTGGTCACAGCCTGTTCATAGGGCCAGAAGGTGTCGCCGTTATCGTTCAGATAAAGGCGCCCGCCGACCATCAATTGGTTAAGGGAACGGGCGCTGATGACCTTTGCGCTGGACACCTTGGCCGCTGTCAGTGCCGGCAGCAAAATGCCTACAAGCACGGCCAGAACGGCGATCACCACGAGAAGTTCGACGAGCGTAAAAGCCTTTTTCACGGCTGTAACCAACGTTACGCGCGTTGCTTTTTCAAAAACACCAGGATACCGCCCGCGCCGAGCAGCAACAGCGCTGTGCTGTCGGGCTCGGGTACGACCGTGGCGCCGGCAAAATTCGATGTCGTAGGAGCATAGGCATCGGTACCGCCTACGATGGGCGGGACCGGGTCGCCGTAGGTGGTGTCTCCATAAAGGTATGCGTCGAAACTGCCGTTGCTAAGCGTCCTGGAAATCGCACCGTCGTTTGATACGGTCCAAGTCCCACCCGGATATGGGGTGCCGTCTCCATCGTCGTTGGGGCCTTCGGCACCGCTACCGCCTGCTACGTAATAATTCCACCCGGTGCTGTAATCAGTCGCCTGGGCCACCGTCGTCGAGCCCAACGTGATTGATACCAAAAACGGCTCAGTGAGCTGAGTGGGATTGTATCCGAAATCGATGAAACCGGCCCCCTGCGTACTGTTTCCAGAAGTGTAGTAATTGTAGGTTGAGCCGAAGCCGTCTGTGTAAGTGCCATCCAGCGATGTCGAGCCGAGGACGGCGGTTAACAGATCCTGCCCCGTGAGGAGCACTCCGTTCTGGTAATTTATCTGCCACAGGAATGTCTCGGTCGATCCACCCGACCCGAACGGGCCTTGAATGAGCAGATAAGATGTGTCGGTTTGGGCAACTGCGGGGCGGGCCAACAGCAGGGCTGCGGCGGTTAACAGAATAGCGATTATTTTTTCCAATGCATGTCTCCAAGTTTCGAGAGATCGAAATGGAGCGCTGCCGCGCGAGTTTCTGATCCCTCATTCCTCTTTCTTGCGAAGAAGTTTTGACGGGCGGCCCCGCACACGCGGGCGCTCGAATGAGAGCTAAATGGGGCGAATGTTCTGACTCCTGGCTTAGCCTTCTTCCCGCCTTCACCGCCGGTTTCCCGACAATTGGCACATGGAAAGTTGTATCCAGTTACAGCAGCGCAACTGTTTCCGATTTTCACGGAATTTCTCGCATCCACTTGCTAACTAACTTTATTAAAAGAACTAATTCAGGTCATAAACCCTCCGAACTGGAAGTGCAAGTTTTTTTATTTATAGGGAATGCGCTTACCCCCGCCGACGGCGGTGTGGTAGGCTGCGGGTTCTATGAGTGACAACGGCGTGGCAAGATTCAGCGTGTCCTTGAAAAAGGGGCTGCTCAAAAAACTCGACAGGATGGTGCGCGAAAAGGGTTACGACAACCGCTCGCTGGCCATCGCGGACATGATTTCCGACGATCTCGTGGAGCACCAGCAGGAGCTTGGCGACATCGAAGCCGCGGGAACTGTGACCGTTGTCTTCGATCATCACAATCCGCACGTGCAGCAGACATTGACCGAGCTGCAGCACGATCATTTGCACACGATCATCTCCACGCTGCACGTCCATCTCGATCATCACAACTGCCTCGAGGTGCTGGTCGTGCGCGGGAAGGCTTCCGCGATCAAGACATTTGCCGACCGGCTCATAGGCGCCAAGGGGGTAAAGCACGGCAAACTCAGCATCACTACGACAGGCAAGGATCTGCCCGGGTAGCAGTTACTCCAGAGATCAGGGGATTTCGGAATATCCCGGGAAAGACTGCTCCACGACGGCCTGCTCCTTGCCCAATTCACGGGGAACGCAGAGGAAGTTGCTGCCGTCGATGGAAGAGATTGCGTAACCCGCCGCCACTATTTCCCGTATGACGGCGGGGTCAAATGTTTCGATGATTAAAACGGGACGTTGCCTAGCGAGACATGCGGCAGCGCCGGCAAGCACGAGATGCTCCGCCCCCTCGACATCGATCTTTATAAAATCAGGCGCCGGCACCCCTTCCGCGATGAGTCCGTCCATCGTGCCCGTGCGACACCTGATGGAATCGCTCATGGCATACGCATGGTGAAGGCTGTGCTCGTCGTGGCTGTGTGAAACGGCCTCAAGGCATCCGGTTGTGCCGCTGGCGGGATCGGTGAGGAATGTTGTCTCGCCCTCGCGGTCGGACAATGCGATGTCCAACGCGGTGCAATTGCTGATATCGTTTTTACGCAGGGTCCGCTTTATGAGCGCGAAATTGACGGGATCTGGTTCAAACATGACGATTTGTGCGGTCGATGGATGCTGCCGCAGGAACCATGAATAAAAGCCGATATTGGAGCCGACATCCCAGAATACCGCGGGCTTAAAGGCATCGATGACCACAAGGAACGCCTTGCGAACCCCGGGCTCCACGGCTGCGGGGGCGGCAAGCCATGTGGCATCGCGCAAAAACCTGACCGCCACTTTTATTCCTGTCCCCGGGACGCGCGTGAAGACCGTAAAATCGAATCTGCGCTGAAAGAGGCGGTAGGCAGCGGTCTTGCGGAGCCGCCAGAGAGGATGCCAGCGGTTGCGGATATATGAGAGCATCTGTAGAGCGATAAGGCGGATTGTAGCGCGGCGGAGCCGGTGAATACAAAAAATTTCTTCATGAATATCCGCAAGCGCCCCATGCTTTTTCATGGCGGATGAAAGCGGCCTGTTGATAATCGGCAGGTTTTCCGGTTGCATGCAATTGATAATCATTTATCAGTAAACACGGCTTTCATTTATCCAAATATGATCCAGATTTTCCTCAAAGGCGGCCCGGTGATGTGGCCGCTGCTTCTCACTTCGCTAGTGGCGTTGACCGTGGTGTTCGAGCGCCTCTGGTTTACCATCCGCGAGGGCATGCAAAGGCAGCCAAAGGTGGTCGCGCACATTTTTGCGGAGGCCGAGCGGGGTAATTTCGCCGCCGCGCAGGCAGCCGGGGCGGGGTCGCCGGATTACATCGCACGCACGCTCACCTATGCGCTGGAACATCGAGACGTCTCCTACTCGAACGCAATTCTCCAGGCTTCCGGGCGCGAATTGCAGCGGTTCAACCGCGGCATTTCGGTGCTGGATACCATTGTGACGCTGGCTCCGCTGGAGGGGTTGTTTGGCACGGTCACGGGAATGATCCACGCCTTCGGGCTCCTCGGCGCGAGCGAACTCGGCGCGCCCACGGCGATCACCGGCGGCATCGCCGAGGCGCTCATCGCGACCGCATTCGGCCTGCTCATTGCCATGGTGGCGCTGCTGCCTTTCAACTACCTCAACGCCCGGCTGGAGCAGGCGAGGCAGGAGATCGAAAATGCATCCGCGCAGGTCGAGATGCTCCTGCTGCGCGCGGACAAGAACGGGGCCAAAAATCCATGACGCCCATCCCCTCCCCACGCAGCAAAAAGAGGGCGCGGATCGAGATCATCCCGCTGATCGATATCATCTTTTTTCTGCTGGCCACTTTTGTGATGGTGTCGCTCTCGATGGTGAAAAACCGCGCGATTCCCGTCAATCTTCCCGGGGCGGCAACGGGCGCGCCGCAGGAGCAGAAGAAATTCTCGACCATCTCGATCGATGCGGCGGGCAATCTGTTTTTCAACAAGGAGCCGGTGGATGAAGCGCATCTCGAGACCGCGCTCCGGCAGTTGCTCGCGCAGGAGACCGATCCGCAGGTGTTCATCCATGGGGACGAGAAGGCGGCGTTCGGAAAAGCCATCGCCGTGCTGGATGAAGTGCGCAAGGCGGGCATCACCAAAGTGGCGATCGAAACCAAACCAAAATCGACGCCATGAAACGGGAGCTGGCCGTGAGCTTCGCGGCGGCGGCGATCTGCCACGCGCTGCTGCTCTTTGCCTTCCGGCCCAGTACCGCGGCGAAACCTCTGGCCTTGAGCGACGAGGGAGCGCCGGTGGTTGTCGATCTTGTCCAACCCGCGGCAGAGACGCCCTCAGCGCCTCCCGGGGCTGCCGCCACGCCGGAGCCTTCGCCCGTTCCCCAGCCCACTCCTGAAATTACCCCGCCGGCTCCGGAGGCCACACCTCCGCCTGTTGAAGCTGAGACAACGCCCCCGCCTTCCAAGGAAACCGTGATATCCACCCCGGCCCCCCTGCCGCAGCATCATGAAAAGCCGAAGCCGCACACGGCGGCAGCGGCATCGATCCGAAGACCGGCAGCGTCCTCCCAGCCTTCCACGGCATCCGGCGCGACAACCACAGGCGGTTCGGCCACGAACACGCGGCCGGGCTATCGTTACAACCCGAAGCCTGATTATCCCTCCGCCGCTCGCGCGGCGCATCAGGAAGGACTCGTGATGCTCGGTGTGCAGGTCAATGCGGAAGGGAATGTCAGCAATGTGTCGCTGGCAGAAAGCAGCGGCTACCCGTTGCTGGACAAGTCCGCGATGGAAGCCGTGCGGCGCTGGACCTTTGAGCCGGCGCGCGAGGGCGGTTTCCCGGTGGCAAGCCGGGTGGATGTGCCTGTGCGGTTCACGCTGAAGGATGCGTACCGCTGATGTTTTACAAACGGCCAATCGACCGCAACTATTCCTTAGGCATGTAAACCGCAACGATGCAGGTGTAGATGATGGAAATGGTGGTGCCGATGAGACATGCAGTAATCATATTTTTGTAATTTTGGACCGCGCAAAAAAGCAGTATCGGCGCGGGCTGTCAAATACAAATGGCGATTACTTCCGCGACCGGGCCTTGATCCTGTCGAATTTCGCCTGGATGAGGCTGTTCAACTTCTCCCCGACCGCCTTGTTTCCCAGGCGCTGGACGACTTCGTTGAGGAAACCGGAGACGATCAACTGCCGGGCGACCAGCGGCGTGATGCCGCGTGAAAGCAGGTAGAAAAATTCCTCTTCGTCGATCTGGCCGCTGGTGGCGCCGTGCGTGCAGCGGACATCATCGGCCTCGATCTCGAGGCCGGGGGCGCTGTTTGCCTCGGCTTCGTCGCTCAACAAAAGGTTGCGGACTTTTTGATAGGCGTCGGTCTTGTGCGCGCCGGGTTCCACGCGGATGAGGCCTGCAAAAATGGTGCGGGCCGTGTCGGAGAGCGAGTTCTTGTAGAGCAGGTCGCTCGCGGTGTTCGGCTGCTGGTGATCCTGCAAGGTGCGGTGATCGAACTCCTGCGCGCCATCGGCCACGGAGACGGCCAGCATGTCGCTGCGACCACCCTGCCCGACGAGGCGGCTCACGCTCTCGGTGCGGGCGTAGTTTGCGCCGAGATTGAGGTTCATGCTCACCGCCGAGGCATCGCGACCGACGACGGTCGAGTTGATCTGGAATGCGAGGGTTTTCTCGCTCCAGTTCTGCGAGCAGATGTAGGTCAGTTTTGCGCCGGCACCGAGGAAAAGATCGTTCACGCCGAGAGCGAGACCGGGCGCCTGATCGTCGGAGGATTCGAAATAATCGACCAGCGTGACCTTGCTGTTTTCACCGGCAACCAAAAGTGTGTGCGGGAATGTGGAACCACCGGAACCGTGCAGCCAGTGGAAGACCTCGATGGGCAGATCAATCTCCACGCCGCGCGGGACGTAGAGGAACGTGCCGGACTTCACCCATGCCTTATGCAGCGCGGCGAATTTCTTTGAGCCGAGCACGACTTCCTGCGTCATGAAATGCTTGCGGAAAATATCCTCGTGCTCGACCACCGCTTTTTCGATCGGCTCCCAGATCACGCCTTTGCGCTTGAGATCCTCGGAGAGAACCTCGCGCTGCAAAAGCTGGTCGTTTGCAAAAATCATCCGTCCTGCTGTTTCCTTAAGTCCCACGGAGCGTTCGATTAACGCCGCCTGATCGGCATCCGAAACCGGCAGCGGTTTTGAGTAGCCGGAAATGTCGAGCGACTTGATCGTCGCAAAGCGCCATGCCTCGTCGGTGCGGCGCGGCGAGGGCTCGGCATCGAATGCTGCCCAGCCTTCGGCCTGAACTTTTTTGAACCAATCTGCGAACGAGGAGTTTTCGGAGGCTTCGGGCCTGTTTACGATTAATCCTGTTTCTTCCGCATTCAGTTGATTCATTTCTTCGGGTGCTAAAATTCCTGCGCTCATGATTCGTTATTCCTGTTTCCAGGGATCAACCGACGGAGCCTTCCATCTCCAGATCGATGAGGCGCTTCAACTCGACACTGTATTCCATCGGGAACTGGCGGACGAGATCGTTGACGAAGCCGTTCACGCTCAAGCTCATGGCCTGGCCTTCGGTAAGACCGCGCTGCTGCATGTAGAAAATCTGCTCGGCGCTGATCTGCGAGACACTCGCCTCGTGCTGCACGGCGTTGCCGGTGCCGCGGACGGTGATCGCGGGATAGGTGTCGGTGCGGCTGGTGGAATTGATGAGCAGGGCGTCGCACTCGGTGTTGTTTTTGCAACCCTTGAGGTGCTTCGGCACATGCACGAGACCGCGATAAGTCGCGCGGCCCTTGCCGACGCTGATGCTCTTGGAAATGATGTTGCTCGTCGTTTCATCGGCGGCATGGATCATCTTCGCGCCGGTGTCCTGATGCTGGCCGTCGTTGGCGAGCGCGATGGAAATGACCTCGCCGCGGGCCTTGCGGCCTTTCAGGACGACGCCGGGATATTTCATCGTGAGGCGGGAGCCGATGTTGCAATCTATCCATTTCACCTCGGCCTCCTCGTGGGCGACGGCGCGCTTGGTCACGAGATTGAAGACGTTCGCGCTCCAGTTCTGGACGGTGATGTACTGGATCTTTGCGCCCTTCATTGCCACGAGTTCCACCACTGCTGAGTGGAGAGTCGCGGTCTCGAATTTCGGGGCGGTGCAGCCTTCCATGTACATCACTTCGCTGCCTTCGTCGGCGATGATGAGCGTGCGCTCGAACTGGCCGAAGTTCTCGGCGTTGATGCGGAAGTAAGCCTGCAACGGATGCTTCACCTTCACTCCCGGCGGCACGTAAATGAACGAGCCTCCGCTGAATACGGCGCTGTTCAGCGCGCTGAATTTGTTGTCGCCGGCGGGGATTACCTTGCCGAACCACTTTTTGAAAATTTCGGGATGATCGCGCAGGCCCTCGGTCGGACCGACGAAAATCACGCCCTGGTCGCCGACTGCCTTCTTGATATTCGAATAGACCGCCTCGCTGTCGAACTGCGCCTCAACGCCGGCGAGGAAACGGCGCTCCTGCTCGGGGATGCCGAGCCGCTCGAAGGTGCGCTTCACGTCGTCGGGGACTTCGTCCCATGAGCGGGTCGCCTTCTGGCCGTTGGCAAGGTAGTAGCGGATGTTGTCGAACACGATGGCATTCAAGTCATGGGAAGCCCAGTGAGTCGGCATCGGCTTGCTGGTGAAAATGTCGAGCGCTTTGTGGCGGTACTCGCGCACCCAATCGGCCTCGCCCTTCACTCCGGCGATGTAGTCGATGGTGTCATGAGTCAGACCGACACCCGCGTCGTACTGATGGCTCTCGGGATAGGAAAAGTCGCCGATGCTGCGGTCGATGTTCAAGTTGGTTGCTGTTTCTGTGCTCATAGATTTTGTTCCAAAATAATGACGAAGCTCGAATGACGAATGACGAAAGAATGACGAAGCTCGAAATCCGAAACATTCGCGCGGCTGCGGTATTCTTTTGTCATTTGGTCATTCCAGATTGTTTCGCCATTCATTATTAGTGTTTCGTTATTAAAAATTTTCAGACTCCAGCAGTCTCCTGCAGGCCTTCCTTCACCCAGTCGTAACCCTTTTCTTCAAGCTGCAGCGCGAGATCCTTGTCGCCGCTCATGACAATGCGTCCATCGACCATCACGTGGACGTAATCGGGCACGATGTAATCGAGCAGACGCTGGTAATGGGTGATCAGAAGGATGCCGACCCCGGGGCCGCGCAGTTTGTTCACGCCGCCGGAAACGATGCGGAGCGCGTCGATGTCGAGGCCGCTGTCGGTTTCGTCGAGGATCGCATATTTCGGATTGAGCATCGCCATCTGCAAAATCTCGTTGCGCTTTTTCTCGCCGCCGGAGAAGCCTTCGTTCACGGAGCGGGAGGTGAAATTGCGGGGCATCTCGAGCGCGTCCATCTTCTCGTAAAGCCGTGCGTAGTACTCCGTGGCCTCGAGTTCCTCGCCATCTGCGAGGCGGGACTGGACGGCTGCGCGGAGGAAATTTGCAATGCTCACGCCCGGGATTTCCATGGGATACTGGAACGCCAGGAATAGCCCTTTGCGGGAGCGGGCATCCGGCTCGAGCGCGAGGATGTCTTCGCCATCCATGAGGACTTCGCCGCTGGTGACCGTGTAATCGGGATGGCCGCCGAGCACCTTGGCGAGCGTGCTTTTGCCGGAGCCGTTCGGCCCCATGATCGCGTGGACCTTGCCGCGCTCGACTTCGAGGCTGAGGCCGCGAACGATTTCCTTGTCGCCGATGTTAACGTGCAAATCTTCGATGACTAATGAACTCATGACTTTTTATTTGGTTTTTAAAGTTGTGTTTTGGCCCGCGCAGCCGGGGCAGAGGCCGCGTAGCGAGACCTCGTGATGGGTGACCACGGAATTCGGAGGGAGTTCCCATGTTTTCTCCAGTCCGTCGTCCTTCGAAAGCGGGACGTCGATGACAGAGCCGCATTCGGTGCAGAAAAAGTGGCCATGCGGCTCAAGATTCGCGCAGTAGCGGAATGGGGCTCGATCCAGATTCACGTGTTTGACCAGATTGCACTCTGTCAGCGTCTCCAGGCAATTGTAAACCGTGGCGAGGGAGATGCTTGGCATCTTTTCCTTCACCCGCATGAACACCTCCACCGCAGTGGGGTGATCGCGCTTTGCCATGAGGGCATCAAAAACCTCGCGACGCTGCGCCGTGAAACGGAATCCATTCTGGTGGATGGTCTCATTGCAGGACTTTGGCTCGGTTTTCTTCGACATGGAACTTAGGTAATAATCGGCTATTGAGACTGGTTATCAAGAACAATTCTAAATAAAAGTAGAGACTGGGTCGCAACATTAAATGACGAAGCCCGAATGACTAATGACGAAAAAATGACGAAGCCCGAAGGATTTTGCGCATTTTTACTCTGGCGCGCCTTGACCGGGCTTGACGCAGCTTGCCGATTTTTTGGGGTTGAAAAGGTTTACCGCTAAGGGCGCGAAGGGGGGAGAGATACTGGATGCTTGATACTGGATTATCTGAGTTTTTTTGAATTTCAAATTGGTCAGATTGTCTCGAAGACTCAGCTCTGGATTTCAATGGCGCGTTGGCGGTTAAATTTTTTACCCTTGTTTTGCTTTGATTTCCTTTGACTACTCTGGTGGCTGAACGGTCGAAGTCCAGACCCGGGGTTGGACTATTTGAATGAGGAAGATGTTCGTCCACAGATTTTCACAGATTGACACAGATTTTGGATTAAATTGGGTTTGATCGGGCTGAAAATGGGTTTGTTTTGGCTTTGAATTGGCTTTGTTTTTTGGAGCTTTACAGAGTAAAAATTGGCTTTGTTCGGCAAAAAAGTGGTTTTTAAGCGAGTAAAGAGGCTTGGCTGCGATCCCTTCAGGATCGGTTTCTTATTTTACGGTATCCGTGGGTATCGCTCGTGCCTCGCTCGACCCACGGCTGCTGTGGCTACGATGGCGTTGCCATCGGGAAACCCAGTAAGGGATCTTCGAGCACGAAATTAGATGAGGTCCCCTCCCGCTTCACAGCCATGACTGTGGCTTATTCCTCAGTGTTAGCGAAATCGCTCCGGGATGTCAAGCTAAATGTTAGTTTTCATTTATTTGTGTGTAATTTATAGATAAGTTTCGATCTCCTCTTTTGAATAGAAGCTTGTGATCTGTGTGGTGAGGGAACTGACTTTTCGTGGATCGGAGATCGGGGCTTTCCATTTTGTGGCGCGGCATTATGATGCCGGAGTATTTCAACCAATTCGAAAGGACTCTTCCCATGGGCTTGATGGATTTTATTAAAGGTCAACTGCTCGAAATTATCGAGTGGACGGATGATTCGCGCGACACGCTCTCCTACCGGTTTCCGGACGGCGACAAGGAGATCAAGCGCGGGGCGCAATTGATCGTGCAGGAATCGCAGGTTGCGCAGTTCGTTTACCTGGGTGAGTTCGCCGACACCTTCGGGCCCGGCAAACATACGCTGACGACGGACAATATCCCGGTGCTGACGACGCTGAAGTCGTGGAAATACGGGTTCGAGTCGCCTTTCAAGGCGGATATCTATTACGTGATCACCCGGCTTTTCACAGGCAACAAGTGGGGGACGCAGAATCCAGTGATGATGCGGGATGCGGATTTCGGCATCGTGCGGGTGCGGGCGTTCGGGACGTTTGATTTCAAGATCGTGGAGCCGAAGGTGTTTTTGAAGGAGGTTGCGGGCACGGACGATCATTTCCGGCTCGATGAATTTGCCGATACGATGCGGTCGCGCATCGTGAGCGTGTTCAGCGAAGCGCTGGCGACCGCGAAAATTCCCGTGCTGGATGTGGCCTCGCGCTACCGCGAAGTGGGCGATGCGCTGCTGCCGGTGATCAATCCGGTGATCGGCGCGAAATACGGGCTGGAGATGACCAGTTTCGTGCTGGAAAACGTGAGCGTGCCGCCGGAGGTCGAGGAAGCGATCGACAAGCGGAGCAGCATGGCTGCGGTGGGGAACCTCAACGATTACGTGAAATTCCAGATGGGACAGGGCATGCAACAGGGAGGCGCGGGAAGCGCTCCCGCAGAGATGGCGATGGGATTTGCCATGGCGCAGCAGATGGTGCAACAGCCGGGTGGGATCGCGGGCACGCTTTCCACCTCCCCTGCTCCGACCGCCGCGACGCCGATCGCGCCGGAATTGCTTACGCCCGCCGATGCGGCGAAGATATTGAATGTCACCGAGGCGGATGTGATGCAAAGCCTGCAATCCGGAGACATCAAGGGGAAGAAGATCGGGGCGACGTGGAGGATTACGAAGTCGGCGCTGGATGAGTTTTTGAAGAGCTAGAAAAAAGGCGAGCAGTCGGACAAACAAATGGACTGGCGCTATAACACGATCTGGTTTGATCAGCTCGATCGCAGCAAAGTTACTAAAATCGACTACAAAGAACTGATGCCAAAAGACTTCGGCGATCTGGAATATGTAACTCTATGGCGTTTTAAACAGCCGAACCAATCATTGGACGAGTTGCCAATCTCAAAGACAGTTCAATATCTTGATTTGACTCCAGGCGGCACCAAATCGCTTGTGGGAATTGGCCGGTTGAGTTCGCTTCACAGGCTTGAAATCCACCATTGTACAAAATTGGAATCCGACACCGGTATTGCTGAAGTGGCAGGCACTCTCAAATTTTTGCATATAAACACTTGCAGAAAATTCACAATAAAGGGTGATCTGTTTAGTCTAAGAGGGCGTCTAAAAAGTCCAAGTGGCGCGTGTGCTGATCGATGCAAACTACCGAAAATTAGGAGTGCAAGCTTGCAGCTTGAGAGCGTTCGACGGCAAGCCGGAGGCTTGCGCTACTTTAAA